>Ga0163144_10030455_pt1 | contig 10321 bp, 7 predicted proteins | sample OliLak19BULKMAT1_FD_123175 | JGI IMG/M metagenome (GOLD analysis project Ga0163144, IMG submission 123175) | Freshwater microbial mat bacterial communities from Lake Vanda, McMurdo Dry Valleys, Antarctica - Oligotrophic Lake LV.19.BULKMAT1 | ecosystem: Environmental > Aquatic > Freshwater > Lake...
AATGATTTTCCTCGTCGCAGGATTCGTCCTGGCCTTGCTCTCACCAATCATCGCCCAACTCATTCAGCTTGCCATTTCAAGACGCCGTGAATTCTTAGCTGACGCGACTGGTGCAACGCTCACAAAGTTTCCCGATGGGCTAGCTCGAGCATTAGAAAAAATCGCTCTAGACAAAGAACCTCTGGAAGCCGCGAACAAAGCCACCGCACATCTTTACATCTCAAACCCTTTAAAAAACGTTCACGGAGGGGTAGGTTGGTTCGCCGGCATGTTTAACACCCATCCGCCAGTGGAAGAAAGAATAAAAGCATTACGCGCTCTCAAGTAAAACTATGAAAAATTTTCTGCAAAGACTGCGAAAGGTTTTTTCGTGTCTAGTATTCTCTTCCCAGTATCGTATTTTTTAGTACTTCATCTTTTATCTTCTTAAACTAGTTTCTTTGCTTCATGCGATCCAAATAGTGTTGGATACAACGCATGCGCTAATGAGGAAGCCATAAGTACAGCATTCCTATCACTTTGTATTAGCGTTGGAAGTATCCTACTCATAAGATACTTTTTTTTGAAAACCTTAAACTTTGTAGATTTTTTACTAGGAATAGGATACTGGCTTTTTTCGCCAGTAATAACTTTCTTCGTATATGAAAGTGTAGTGAGAACACTTGATATTTGGGGGAATGACAGAGGAAAGTTTAATGAGTTCTTTTTACCATTCTTACTTTTTTGTAATGTAGTTGTTTACATCATCATATTATTTTCCTCGAAAAGCACAAAAACACTTTATAAAGGAAGATTATTGCAGCTGCTTCATCCGCAATCGCATTGTATTGACAAAAGATGTACAAATATTGTATAATCATTTCTGTGGCATACTCAATTCGATTTAGCGAAGAAAAAAATGAATTACTCAAAGCAACTCGAGAAGTTTGCTTCGATGATCTCATTAAAGCCCTTAAAAAGGGTGATTTGCTCGCTGACATCACACATCCAAGTGTGAAAAGATATCATCAAAGAATCTATGTTATTCAAATTAAACTGTATGCGTATGCAGTTCCATACATCCTGAACGATGATAAACAAGAAATATTTTTAAAAACGATATATCCTAGCAGAGTATTAACCCACAAATATTTGGGAGGTAAAAAATGACAAAAATTAAAAACAAAGATCCTTTTAGCGAAGTGGTATTAGATAAAGAAGAAGAGCTAATTGAAGAGCTGTTAGAAAACGGTGAGTTCGAAGAATCTTCTGATTTAGAAGACACTAAAACTATGCTTCAAGAAGCCGCTGTTCGCTACACGGCGCTACAGAGATCAAAACCAGTTACAATTAGAATTAACCAACTTGACCTTATTAAGGTGAAAGCTAAGGCAAAGCTGAAACAAATTCCTTACCAAACTTTACTAGGCTTTCTCATTCATCAGTATGCGGAAGGTGAAAAAAAATTGCAGATGTAGCTGGCCCACGCGAGGTAAGAACCTCCTTGACTCCAGCCTCACTCACCAGCTACTATTTAGCTATGCTTGAATGGACTCTCTGCACAATTTCAGCTCTCGCCCTCATCTTCTGCTACTCTATCCTTTTCGTGCTTCTCTTGATGAATGTCTAAATCATTCATCTTTTTTTATACCTTCGCCGTGGTACAATCATTGAAAGTTTTATGAAGACAAATATCGTCCACCACATCGCTCAACTTGCCAACATTCCTGTCACTGGTGATGAGGAAGAAACTCTGGCCATTGCATTTGATGAGACACTGGAAGTTGTCGAAAAACTCAAAGAAGTCGATGTGACTGGCGTGCAACCGACTCATCAGGTCACTGGACTGATGAATGTACTTCGAGATGATATCGTCGATGCATCACGCATGTTCACCCAAGAAGAAGCGCTCGCAAATGCCAAGGCGACATATAATGGTTATTTTGTGGTCAATCAGATTATTGAGCAGGAGTAAGGGTAGTTGAACAGTTCAACAGTTCACCGATTCATCAGTTTTTATGAAAACACTCAATACGCTTACACTCAAGCAAACTTTGGATCTCATCGAAAAGAACGAGATATCTGCTGCCGATGTTGTGAAAGATGTGCAATCTGAGATTGAAAGAAAAAATGCTGAGTTAAATATTTATTTGACTCTCGATAAAAATGCGATCAAAACAGCTGAAGCACATACTGATCAAGAGCTGAAAGGTATTCCGATTGCAGTCAAAGATAACTTCTGTACGAAAGGTCTTCGAACCACTGCGTCTTCTACCGTACTAGATACATTCATCCCTCCATACGACTCAACCGTCACCAAAAAACTTAAAACTGCCGGTGGCACGATCATTGGTAAAACCAATCTAGACGCTTGGGCGCACGGATCCTCGACTGAGACTTCGCAATTTGGCAGGACTTTGAACCCTCGCAATCCAGACCACTTGCCTGGAGGTTCATCCGGCGGCAGTGCGGCAGCTGTAGCCGCTGATATGTGTATTGCGGCGCTTGGGACTGAGACTGCAGGCTCCATACGTCAGCCGGCTGCTTGGTGCGGTGTGGTTGGTCTCAAGCCAACCTACGGTCGAGTCAGCCGATATGGAATAGTAGCCATGGCGTCTTCGACTGATTCACCAGGACCCATCGGAAAAACTGTCGAAGACTGTAGTATTTTACTAAACGTCATCGCTGGACAAGATCCCTACGACGCCACAACATCGCCCAAACCTACCATAAACTACACCACTTCACTTGATAAAAGTATCAAGGGTAAAAAGATCGGGATTATTTATCTAGATATCCCCGAACTCAAAGAAATCAAATCTCTGTATGAATCACAACTAAAAATATTTGAGCAGCTTGGCGCTAGTATTGAATATGTCAAAGCGATGGATCCCCATCCAGCGATTGGGGTTTACACCGTTGTCCAACGGGGAGAAGTCAGTAGTAATTTGGCACGATATGATGGCATTCGCTTTGGGAATGATCGCTCACATTTTGGCGCCGAAGCCAAACGCCGCATCATGTTGGGCACGTATACATTAAGCAAAGGCTACTCAGACCAGTACTACAATCGAGCCCAACAAGTCAGATCGTTATACATTAAAGACTTTGCAAAATTATTCGAAACCTACGATGTTCTCGTCGCACCCACTTCTCCAGGATATGCAAAAAAAATGGGCGCCACTGAAGGGTCTTCGATGTTCGGAGAGTTAGAAGATATGCTACTGGAAGCAAGCTCACTTGCTGGGCTCCCAGCCATCAATGTTCCTTGCTATAAAGACGATGCGACCGGTCTCTTTCTAGGATTAAATATTATAGGTGCGATGTTTAGAGAAGATAATGTCATCCAAATCGCTGATGCATTTGAGAAAGCCACAAAGTGGAATTCTTGGAGGAATAACTAATGCCAGAAGCAGAGGCAAATGTCGGAAAGTTCATGGTCGCTGTAGGAGCGATTATCGTACACACCAAAACTCAGAAATTATTGCTCGTTCAAAGAGACAGTACCAACCACCTAAAAGACGAATGGGAAATTACCTATGGTCGCATCGATCAGTTTGAAGAGTTGTCCGATGGATTAAAAAGGGAAGTGTTTGAAGAGACTGGGTTAGAAAATGTCAAAATGGAAAAGTTACTGAGAATTTGGCATATCTATAGAGGAGAAATGACCGCCGAAAAAGAAATATACGGCTTTACCTTCGTCTGCTCAACTGAATCAGATGAAGTGAAGCTTTCCCGCGAACACTCCCAATATAAGTGGGTGGACGCTAAAGAAGCACTTCAGTACATAAAAGTACCAGGAATCAGGCAAGATGTAGAACTCTATCAAAAATACCTAGAAAATAAAAACGTACAACCAGTCATTTCAAATACTGAAAACGAAATTTATTTTAAAAACTGAAATGAATAATCCAAATACATACAACGTACAACCTACAACTTACAACTTAATAGTGGGAATGGAAGTTCACGCCGAGCTCAAAACCGATTCTAAAATGTTTTGTGGTTGTAAAAATGACCCTTTCCACGCACCTAAACCAAACATCTATACCTGTCCCGTTTGTCTTGGAATGCCAGGTGGTTTACCTGTAGCCAATAAAGTAGCAATTGAATGGACGATTAAATTAGGTTTAGCGCTCAACTGCAAAATCAATCTCTTTTCAAAATTTGATCGGAAAAATTACTTTTATCCTGACCTCCCAAAGGGCTATCAGATCAGTCAATATGATATTCCCTTTTGCGTGGATGGAGTGCTAGAAACCGATGAAGGCCCAGTCCGCATTCGCCGTATCCATTTAGAGGAAGACACCGGAAAACTCCAACATACAACAATATCGGTTAATTCTGAAAACCGTCATCCTGAAAAATCAAGTCTAACCTCAAATAAAAATACAATTTCTGTTAGACCTGAATATTCAGGAACTACTAAAGGAATTGTAAATAGGAAAGTGAGTCTTCTAGACTTTAATAGAGGAGGTGTTCCTCTCGTTGAGATCGTCACCGAGCCAGACATTCACTCAGCCTCACACGCTAAAGCCTACGGGAAAAAACTTCGCCAAATCTTGCGGTATCTTGATATTTCTGACTGCAACATGGAAGAGGGAAGTCTTCGATTAGAAGCAAATATCTCATTGTCGGAAAGTACAACCCACACTCCAGATTCCACATTCCACCTTCCAAATTACAAAGTCGAAGTCAAAAATATCAACTCATTTACGTACCTTGAAAAAGCGATTCAATACGAAGCCGTTCGTCAGCAGGAATTATTGGAGAAAGGCGAAACTCCCGCGCAAGAAACCCGTGGCTGGAATGAGAAAGAAAATAAAACATTTTCGCAGCGGACCAAAGAAGATGCCGGAGATTATCGCTATTTCCCAGATCCAGATCTTCCACCCATCACCTTCACCGAAAAACAAATTAGCAGTCTTCGATCTCAACTGCCAGAATTACCGGATCAGAAAATTATTCGATGGGAAAAAGAGTATGCTATAGAACCACGCTTTGGAGCCCAACTCTCGACTTCTCTCGAAAAAGCCAATAAAGCTGAAGCAGTGTTCCAACTCGCTCAAGCCAAGAAATCCGATCCAAACAAAATAGCCAGTGCAGTGATCAATAAGAAAATCTCCGCGGATACATTTGAAGACGCTGAGAGAACAATTTCAGCGTATCTAGAAATGACAAAAGTAGATACAATAGACGAATCTGAACTTCAGACCATTATAAATTCTGTGCTCATAGAGCAACCGCATGCCGTCGAAAATTACAAAAGTGGCAAAGAGCAAATCATCGGTTTTTTGATCGGCCAAACAATGCGCAAACTAGGAAAAAAGATAGATCCCAAAATTGTTTCTGAGGCAATAAAAAAAATGTTATCTTCTTAAGATGTCTAAAGAGTTCTTGCAATTTATTAACGAATCAGACAAAAATCGTTATTGGTTCATGTTGCTAATTATTTTTTCAATTCAAAAATTACTGATCGATATTCCTGTTAGAATAAATATTAGAACTGCTAAGCTAAAAAACACATATAAGCTTTTCTCGAAGCAATTTAAAAACATACATTAAACATTAGAACATTGATCATTGAGATTTGATCATTATTATCGTGTCATTCGTCCACCTACACAACCACACCGAATTCTCACTCCTGGATGGTCTGAGCAAGATCCCGGATATCATAGCGCGCGTCAAGGAACTGAACCAGCCTGCCATCGCCATGACTGATCATGGTGCGATGTACGGGGCTATTCACTTCTACAATAAAGCTCGAGCTTCGGGCATCAAACCGATCATTGGACTAGAAGCCTACATGTCCGCCACCTCACGATTTGAAAAACAGTCACGCCCCGGCTCAGATCAATTTCACATTACTTTACTCTCCCAAAATTATCTCGGATACAAGAACATCATGAAGCTCACCAGCTTCGCACACTTAGAAGGGTTTTCATACAAGCCACGGATCGATGAAGAACTGCTCTTTAGACATAAAGAGGGGATCATCGCCACTTCAGGCTGTATGAGTAGCCTGTTCAATCATCACCTTCGACAAGGCAGACGAGATGAAGCGATCGCCAAACTGAAACTCTTTCAAAAAGAGTTCGAAGATCGTTTTTACATTGAGATCCAAGACCACCCGAACATCCCTGAGCACCAAGAGCTGATGGAAGAACTCATCAAAATTTCTCAAGAACTGGCTATTCCCCTCGTTGCCACCAATGATAATCATTATGTCCATAAAGATGATGCCGAAGCGCAAGATGCACTCCTGTGTATCCAAACTCGAAAATTGGTCACCGATAAAAATCGCATGACCATGATCGATTCACCCGATTTTTATATTAAATCAAGCGAGGAAATGGCCTCGGCGTTTGCCAAATATCCAGAAGCGATTGAGAACACGATAAAGATCGCTAATCAATGCAATCTAGAAATCCCGTTAGGAAATATCATTTTCCCCATTTACGAAATCCCTGAAGGCGAGACGACAGAAAGTTATGTCAGGAAAATCGCGTTCGAGAGACTCGATAAGAAGTATCCAGGAGTGCAAGCCCTCCAAGGAACAGTCACCGGCATACCTTGGGCCGACATCCCTGAAGGTGTAGATCCATTGGTCAAAATTGCGATTCGCCTCACGTATGAGATCGAAGTGATTGCAAATAAAGGCTACCTGACATACTTTTTGATCGTGCAAGACTTCGTGAACTGGGCGAAAAACCAAGGCATTTTCGTCGGACCTGGGAGAGGAAGTGCCGCCGGCTCACTCTTATCGTACTCACTGAATATTACCTCGATCGATCCGATTATTCACGACCTCCCATTTGAGCGGTTCATGAACCCGGAGCGCGAATCCACTCCTGATATCGATATCGACTTTGCCGATACTCGTCGTGAGGAAGTGATCCAATACGTCACCAAAAAATACGGTGATGATAAAGTAGCCCAAATCATCACGTTCGGACGCATGGAAAGTAAAGCGGCTATCCGAGATCTAGGTCGGGTACTTGGTTTTGATTACTCTGACGCGGATCACATTGCCAAACTGATCCCTGACCCGTACCAAGGTCACACCGTCCACATCGCTGACGCGATTAAATCCGTACCAGATCTCAAAACGTATTATGACGAACCACGCTACAAGCATTTGATCGACCTGGCGATGAAAGTCGAAAGTAATGCCCGACACAGCAGTGTGCATGCAGCTGGTGTGATCATCTCCGACAAGCCACTCATGGAGTATGCACCGATCCAGAAAGATACCAAATCTGGCAAAATTGTCACACAGTATGATATGAAAGTGCTCGATCTCAATGTCTCTCCGGAAGCGATTGGTCTGATGAAAATGGACTTTTTGGGTCTGAGAAACTTATCAATTTTAGAAGAAGCCATCCGAGTCGTTAAAAAAACTCAAGGAATCATCGTCAACCTTGAAGACTTGCCACTGGATAACCCACTCGTCTACGAAATGATCTCCGCAGGGAAGACGACTGGAGTATTCCAAATGGAATCTCCCGGAATGCGCAGACTGGCTCGTAATTTACGACCGTCAATTTTCTCAGATCTGACCGCTATGGTCGCGTTGTATCGGCCGGGTCCGATGGACCTGATCGATGATTTCATCGCCGGTAAAATGCAACCAGATAAAATCAAGTATCCACATCCTGACTTGATTCCGGTGCTCAAAAGCACCTACGGGATTCTTCTCTACCAAGAGCAATGTCTCCAAGTCGCGAACGTGATGGCTGGCTTTAGTCTCGGTCAGGCAGACGAGCTACGCCGTGCGATTGGAAAGAAAAAGCTCGAGATCATGTTACTCGAAAAAAAGAAGTTTTCTGATGGAGCGCTGAAACTTGGATATGATAAACCCACCATCGAAACGGTCTGGGGATTTATTGAAAAATTTGCTGGCTACGGTTTTGGGAAAGCACACAGTGCTGGTTACGCCATGATCTCGTATCAGACCGCGTACATGAAAGCATTGTATCCTGCCGAGTACATGTGTGCGATGCTCTCGATCGAATCCACTTCCTCCAGCGTCAATCGAGAAATGAAAATCGAGCAAGGCATCCAAGAGTGCCGAGATTTAGGGATTGAAATCTTACCGCCAGACATCAATAAGTCAGAGCCAAACTTTCGTATAGAAGACAATCAAAGCTCATATCATGGCAAGGCCATTCGGTTTGGTCTCAATGGGATAAAAAATGTCGGTACAGCCGCGATCGCTCACATCGTCGAGCGCCGAGCGGACGGCGAGTTTCACGCGTTTACAGAATTCTTGATGCGCACAGAGAGTCGCAAAGTCAACAAAAAAGTCTTAGAAAGTCTCATCAAAGTCGGAGCATTTGACCAGTTTTCAACTCGATCCAGCATGCTGACTCAGCTCGAAGATATTCGTGCCAAAGCGGTACAGTTCGAGTCGGTAGTCGAAGGCCAAGATTCACTTTTTCTCGGCCAGCAAGCCACTGCAAGCCAAGTCAAAGATACGTTTATGCAGCTTGAAGAATATCCTAAACAAGAATTACTCTCTTTTGAAAAAGAACTTTTGGGATTGTATCTGACTGATCACCCCCTTGGAAAATCACTTAAAAACGTGACCAATCGAGCGACAAAGATCGTCGCCGATCTGGACAAAAATCATCACGTGGGTCAGACGTTTATCTTCGGTGGATACGTGACGGATGTCAAAGTTGTGCTAACTAAAACCAAGCAAGAAAAAATGTGTTTTGGTGATTTTCACGATCAGACCGGAAAGGTACGGTTTGTGATGTTTCCCAAAACCTATGCCACTTGCGAAAAAGATTTTAAAAATGAGACCGTCATATTACTCAAAGCTAAAGTTGATTTACGAGACGACGAATTACAATTAGTTGCTGAAAAAGTGTCGATCCCTGAGGAAGCAATTCTAGAAGCCACACCTGAGGAATTTCGAAAAGAGTTATTTATCCCCCGCAAAACGTCAAAAGAGACACTCCAAGAAGTTGGAAAAATACTCAAAGCCAGTCCAGGCGATTTTCAAGTCACATTACTCATCCCAAACGGCGATGACCCTAAACGCATCCGACTTCCGTACACTGTCAACTGGACAGATGAGATCGAGAAGCAAGTGCATGCTTTGCTTGGTTAGTAGTAAGTAGCTAGCATCAAGTAGCAAGTATGAAAAATAACAACAGAAACGCTTTATACTTGCTACTAGTCCCTTACTACTAAATCTGGTAGCCAAGTACAAATACATCACCTAGACACGTCTTAACAATCGTTCTATAATATATTTCCATGAGCAAACATGGGCCTGTACATCAATCTTCTTTAAAATCTCCCAAATTTATTTTCATCTCTGGCGGTGTCCTTTCTGGACTGGGCAAAGGCGTCACAGCTGCTTCACTTGGTGTATTACTCAAAGCGCAAGGCTACTCGGTCACCAATATCAAGTGTGAGAATTATCTCAACATCGACTCCGGCAATATCAATCCCATCGAGCATGGTGATGTCTTTTTGTGCGAAGACGGCCTCGAGGCTGACCTTGACCTAGGCACTTACGAGCGTTTCCTCGATGTAAATGTCGGCAAACGCAACTTCACCACCATGGGTCAGATCTACAGTAAGGTGATTGAAGACACCAAAAATCTCAATTTCAACGGCGCGACTGTCGATGCCATTCCATACATTCCAGAAGAAGTCATCCGACGGATCAAGCAAGCCGCTGAAGGCTTTGACATTATTCTCATCGAGCTGGGGGGGACTGCAGGTGAGTATCAGAACTCGATTTACTACGAGTCATATCGCATGCTCAAGCTGCGTCAGCCTCATGACACACTGCATGTTCATGTCACATACTTTCCCACTCCTTCTCACATCCACGAACTCAAATCCAAACCCACCCAACTTTCTGTCAAAATCCTCAACTCTTTAGGCATACAGCCGGATTTTTTGGTTGGTCGCGCCGAGAGCTACATCGATGATAAACGTAAAGAAAAAGTGGCATTTTATTGTAATTTAGACAAAGAAGATGTTATCTCCAATCCAAATGTCGAGTCTATTTACGAGCTGCCCTTAGTTTTTCAGCAACAAAATTTTGATGTGCTCGTGCTGGAAAAGATTGGTCTGAAAGGCAAAACGCTCAACGGTGAGTTCAAGCCATGGAGAAGTTTAGTGAAAGAAATTCACACCGAGCGTACTGAGAAAGTTTCAGTTGGGATCATCGCCAAATATATCTCAACGGGTGCTTTTGAATTGACTGACTCGTACCATTCTTTACTCGAATCGCTCCATCATGCAGCCTGGCACAATAAAGTCGAGCTTGAAATTGTATTCATCAATGCTGAAAAGTTAGAAAAGAAAGATAAAG
>Ga0163144_10030456_pt1 | contig 10321 bp, 9 predicted proteins | sample OliLak19BULKMAT1_FD_123175 | JGI IMG/M metagenome (GOLD analysis project Ga0163144, IMG submission 123175) | Freshwater microbial mat bacterial communities from Lake Vanda, McMurdo Dry Valleys, Antarctica - Oligotrophic Lake LV.19.BULKMAT1 | ecosystem: Environmental > Aquatic > Freshwater > Lake...
ATATAGACCGGCGTCCCGATCGCCACGCGGTCGTACAGCACGGCGATGTCTTCGTTCCGCATTCGGACACATCCGTGACTCACGGCGCGCCCCACCGACTCCGGCTGGTTGGTGCCGTGGATGCCGTAGCCATCGCCCAGATACAACCGGTGGGTGCCCAGCACTCCCGCATACTTCCGCTGGTTCGTTCCATACGGTGGAATGATGATCCGGCGATCGGCGACGATCTCTCTGCCGTCAGCGGCCGTCAGCTTGAGGATCGTGCCGTCCTTTGCCTTCCGGACGACGTCGTTACCCATCACCGTGATCTGGCCGCCGTCCTTGAGTTGGATCGGCGTGCCACGTTCCAGTTGCATGATGCCCATGCCACGCTTGTTGGCCTGCTCCTGATAGTGCCAGTCGGGCGGGATCCAGGCCGGAGCCGAGTCGCGGCGCTGTACGACAAGGCGGCCGCGCGGCGTCTCGAAGTGGAGCACCTTGCTGTTCCCCTTGATGACGAGGGTCTTGCCGCTGCCCGTGGCGACCGGGGCCGTGAACAGCACACTGTCGCCCTGCTTGTACCACGCCCGCCGCTCGGCGATGGAGATAACCAGATAGGGTCCGCCAGGTCTCGCGTCGGGTGACTTGGCCAGCACCGCGCGCAGACTATCCCCCCCGACGCCGGCTTCAAGACGAGCCTGCTCGAGCGCCTCGACGTTGTCATTGAAGACCAGTCGGGCGACGTCGCGGGTGAAGCGGATGCGGAGCGTGCTCACGCCGAGCCACGCCGTGAGGGAGACTGACAGCACGGCCAGCAGGACGAGGATCCACCACCCGAGTTGGCGCTGCCTGGGTGACGAGTGGGTTGAGATGGGCGCGCTCAAAAGAAGTAGACCTTGAGGCCGCGGGTGAGGTTGGCGCGAATGGCGGCCAGGTCCACCGCCGAGGCGCGCACGGCCCCCGGCATAACGTAGCTGCTGTCGGCGAGCGGTCCGCGTTCCGGGAGCGCGTAGATGAGCGTGCCGCCGCTGGTCACGATGGCATCGGAGCCGGTCCATCCGGAGGAGTCACGCCTCGCCGGCGCGGAAAGTCCGCGATCGACCCAGAGCCACGCCGGGAGTTCGTAGGCATCGGCGGCGGTGAGCAGTCGCTCGACCGTGCGGGTGCCTTGCGGTGCGGACACTTGCAGCGTGTCGGGGGGTACGCCAACGCGTCGGCCGGCACCGACGCGGACAGCGAAGCGTCGGAGTTCGGCGCCCATGCGCTGGAGCACCACGGTGCCGGAATCGATGTTGATGGAGAGGTGCAGTGCATCATCGCCGTCCGCCTGGCGTCGCATGAGTTCGAGCATCAGGCCCGCCTGATCGGACTCGGCAGCGAGGATGGCGTCGTTGCGCTGGCGCTCCATATCGGACATGCCGTCACGCAGGCGCACCGTTTCGGCCACGTAGCGCTGTCGTCGCTGCCAGAGCGCGGCATCGACGGCGAGTGTCGACAGGAGCACGATCACGAGCAGGATCGTCCGTCGTTGCATGCGTATTCCGGTTGGTGGCGTCTGACGGCCACGAGTAGATTGCGTCGATCAGGCGGTCAGTGGTTTCCCGCAACGTAATTTCTGCACCTTCATCGGCCCACACCCGAGTACGGATGCCCGCACGTACGCCGCGACCCGTCGCCCTCATCATCATGGATGGATGGGGGTACCGGGAAGACCGAACGGCCAACGCGATTCAACTGGCGAGAACACCGAACTGGCACTCCATCTGGTCGCATTCGTCACGTACCCTGCTGACCGCCTCGGGACGCGCGGTGGGGCTGCCGACGGGACAGATGGGAAACAGTGAGGTCGGTCACCTGAATCTCGGTGCTGGTCGCATCGTCATGCAGGATCTGGTCCGTATTACCGCGTCGATCGAAGACGAGAGCTTTTTCGCCAATCCCGCGCTGGTGGCGGCCTGCCGCGGGGCGCGCGAGCGGACCGGCACGCTGCATCTCGTCGGATTGATCGGCGACGGCGGCGTGCATGCGCACGACGAGCATCTGCTGGCGCTGGTGGACTTGGCCGCGCGCGAGCAGGTCAGTCGCGTGCTGATTCATGCACTGCTGGATGGCCGCGATACGCCGCCGTCGTCGGGCTATGCGTTCCTGGAGACGATGCTTGCACAGACGGCCGGACGCGCGGAGCTGGCGTCGGTCTCGGGTCGCTACTACGGCATGGACCGCGACAACCGATGGGAGCGCACGGAGCGTTGGTATCGCTGCGCCGTGCGCGGCAACGGACCGGTCGAAGCGGATGCGCTGGCCGCGCTGCATCGCTCCTATGATGCCGGCACGACTGACGAATTCGTCCTCCCTTTCCTGATGGCCGGCCCGGACGGACAGGCGCTCGCACCGATGCGCGATGGTGACGCCGTCATCTGCTTCAACTATCGCTCCGACCGGATGCGGCAGGCGCTGCGTGCGTTGGCGATGCCATCGTTCACCGGCTTCGATACCGGTGTGCGACCGAATGTCGCCATCACCACCATGACGCGTTACGAGGAGGACTTTCCCTTCCCCATCGCGTTCGCGGCGCAGTCGATGCAGAACCTCGTCGGCGCAGTGATTGCCGACGCGGGACTGACGCAGCTGCGCACGGCGGAGACGGAGAAGTATCCACACGTCACGTTCTTTTTCAACGGCGGCCGCGATGCGCCGTTCCCGGGAGAAGAGCGGCGGATGGTGGCGAGCCCCAAGGTCGCGACCTACGACCTGCAGCCCGAAATGAGCGCGACCGGTGTGTGCGACATATTGTGCGACGCACTGGCCCATCGCTCGTATGACTTCATGCTGTGCAACTTCGCCAACTGCGATATGGTCGGCCACACCGGATCGATCCCGGCGACGATCATGGCCGTCGAAACGGTTGATGCCTGTCTTGGCCGCATACTCGAAGCTGCGCGCATTGGCGGCGCGCGGCTGATTATCACGGCCGACCATGGTAACGCCGACGTGATGGTCGATCCGGTGACGGGGCAGCCACACACCGCGCACACCACCAATCCCGTGCCACTCGTTTTGCTCGACCCGGAGGGCGATGTGCCGTTGCGTGCCGGTGGCGCGTTGTGCGACGTCGGTCCCACGGCCCTCGGACTGCTTGGTGTGGCGCTACCTCCCGAGATGACCGGTCGCGACCTGCGCGATCTTTCGCATCCTCCCACGATCTGATGACATTCTCGTTCGTTTCGACAGCGCGTCGCGCCGGCCTGTTCACGTCTGCCGCCGTCGTGCTGCTGCTGGCGCCATCGCACCGTGTTGCCGCGCAGGTGGGGTATGTCCCGGCGAAGAGTCCCTACGAAGACCAGAAGCCCGGCCAGTCGATCATGCTGTCGGCAGGGCGCATCGGCGTAAAGCGCGATCCGGCCAAGGTGGCTCCCGAAGCGTCGCCCTTTCTGGCGCTGCGCTACGAGTTGCCGATCGGTGGCCCTGCCGCGCTCTACGTGCGCTACGCGTTCGCCCCGTCGGAGCGGAACGTGTTCGATCCGGCTCGTCCTCGCGTGTCGCGGTTGGTGGGCACGCCGAGTGTGACCACGCATCTGGCGGACATCGGGCTCGATCTCTCGCTCACCGGACAGAAGACATGGCACCGCCTGATGCCATCGCTGACGGGCGGTATCGGCGTAGTCAGTGATTTCGCGAGCGCCGACACGGGCGCCTATCAATTCGGCACCAAGTTTTCGTTTGCCTACGGTGCCGGCCTGCGCTATGTGCGTCGCAACGGTTGGTCGGTGCGCGCCGAAGCGACGAACCACATCTGGCAGTATCAGTATCCCGACAAGTATTTCGTCGTGGCGTCGGACACGACATCGATTCTCTCGGACACGCGTGCCCGGTCTGCCTGGCGTGGCAACTGGGCGCTGTCGGTCGGCGTGTCCGTGCCCATCTTCCGGTAGCGTCGGATGCCGCGCACGTCGCTCACTCGCCGCGTGCTCTTTGCCGCCGCGCATCGCTACCGCCGTCCCGACTGGAGCGACGCCGAGAACGCCGCAGTGTTCGGTGCCTGCGCGCACCCGAACTTTCATGGACATACGTACGTGTGCGACGTGACGGTCGCCGGGCCGGTGGACGAGGAAACAGGTTTCGTGGTCGATCTGGGGTTTCTGGATCAGATGTTGCAGCGCGAAGTGCGGGATCGGTTCGATCATCGCAATATCAATCTCGACGTGCCGGAGTTTGGCGACGGAAAGCTCATTCCGACCGGCGAGAACCTGGCGCGATTTATCACGGACAGGATGCAGGCGGCGCTGTCGCGTACGACCGCGCGTGTCGTGCGCGTGCATCTCGCTGAAGATGCGACGTTGAGCAGCACGTACGAGGTGGACGCATGAGCGGAATCAGGACGCGAGCCGTCACCGCGCGAGCCGTCACCGCGCGAGCCGTCACCGCGCGAGCCGTCACCGCGCGAGCCGTCACCGCGCGAGCCGTCACCGCGCGAGCACGCCGCACGACATCCGCTGGTGCGCGATGGTACTCGCGGCTCGGACGCATCGCCGGCGTGATCGCCGGAAGCGTGCTGTTGCACGGATGCGGTCGCACCGTGTCCACGCCGCCAGCCACACGGCGTCCCGAGCCCGTCGCGCCCATGATGATGCCGGCAGCGGTCGCTGACGCGCCGCCATCCCTGCGTGAGACCGTGCAGCAGCTCGGTGATTCCGCGATTGGCGCGCCGATGTGGCGTCATGCGCGTTGGGGTATGCTGGTGGTGGATGTGACCAGCGGCGACACGCTGTTGTCACGCGACGCCGGACGTCTCTTCATGCCGGCCTCGAATCAGAAGTTGCTCACCGCTGCCGTGTCGATGCAGACCCTTGGCCCGGACTATCGCTGGCGCACGCCGGTGTTGTTGCGCGGACAGCAGCGCGGCGACACCTGGATTGGCGACGTGCTGGTGGCAGGCAGTGGCGACCCGAGCATCAGTGATGCGTTGCGCGACGGCCATGCGATGAGCGCGTTCGAGCCCGTGGTGACCGCATTGCGGGCTCGCGGTATTCGCCGTGTCCGCGGCGATGTGCTGCCCATCGGCGATGCCTTCAGCGGTCCACCGCTTGGCTATGGATGGGAAGTGGATGACTTCGATTCGCCATATGGTGCTGCCGTCGACGAGTTGATGTTCAACGAAGGGCTGCTGACGCTGCGGGTGTACGGCGGGTCGAAGGTTGGCGCACCGGTTCGTGTCGTGCGTGCGCCCACGGCAACATTTCCGACGTTGAACGTGCGCGCGGAGACCCGCGCCGTGGTCGACCGTCGTGAGCGCATTCGTGCTGCGTACGATTCCGTCGGCGTGACGGTCGAGATCACGGGCGCAATTGCCGTCGGCGACAGCGCGATACTCTCGCTGGCGTATCGACATCCGGGTGATGCATTCCGTGCGGCGCTGCGTGAGCACATCGCGGCCTCTGCAGTGACGCTCGCGCCGCGGCTTCGCGAGCGTTCGCGCACGCGCGGGCGCACGCGCGGGCGCACGACTGCGGACAGCGCGAAGGAATTCGCCGTGGACACGCTGGTGGTGCTGCAATCGCTGCCCTTGCGCGACGTGTTGCCGCGCATGCAGAAGCCGTCGCAGAATCAGATTGCCGAACTACTGTTTCGTACGAACGGACTGCAGGTGAGTGGCGATGGATCGGCGGACAGCGCCCGGGCCGTTGGTGCTCGCACGCTGGCGAGTTTTGGCGTGGCGCCGGACGACATTGCCTACCGCGATGGCAGCGGTCTGTCGCGCCACGACTACCTCACGCCGCGCGCCGTCGTGCAAGTGCTCGATGCGATGCGTCGGTCGCCCTGGTTCGAGGTGTATCGGAACGCGCTGCCGCTGGCGGGTGTGGATGGCACCATCGCCAATCGCATGAAGGGAACGGCAGCGGCAGGCAATGCGCAGGCGAAGACCGGCACCGTGGACAAGGCGCGCGCGCTGTCGGGGTATGTGACCACGGCCGATGGTCATCTGGTGCTTTTTTCGCTGTTGTGCAACAACTACACGGTGGCCAATCGTGAAGTGGAGCGCGTGCAGGATCTCTTGGTAACGACCATCGCCGCATCGCGTGCCGGCAGCGTCGGTGTCGCGCGTGAACGCTAGCCAACCGCCGCCATCGACGACGACGACACCGTCGAACGCGCGTTCGTCTGCGCTGTCCTACGACGAGGCCTTGCGCGCGATACTCGCGCAGGGCAGCGCGTCGGCGGTCGAGACAGTCGAGCTGACGGATGCACTCGGTCGTGCGCTCGCGGAGGATGTGCACAGTCCGCTCGCGTTGCCGCCGTGGGATAACGCGGGCATGGATGGCTACGCGGTGCGTCGGAGCGATGTATCCGGTGCGACGTCCGATTCTCCAATGACGTTGCGCGTGCGTGGTTCGATTGCAGCCGGCGCGGATATCTCGACGTTGGACGCGCTCGCCGCCGGCACCGCCATGCGCATCATGACGGGCGCGCCGGTGCCACCGGGGACAGACGCCGTGGTGCGCATCGAGGACACCGATCGCGGACTCGATGTCGTGCAGATCGTGAACGATCGTGATCTGGCTGGTCGCGGCAACGTGCGACCGCGCGGCGAGGATATCGCCCGGGATGCCGTCGTCTTCGAGGCGGGGACCACGATTGGGTCGTCACACCTGGGCACGCTGGCCAGCATCGGTGCCGCGCGCGTGCGCGTATATCGTCGTCCGCGGGTCACGGTGCTCTCGAGTGGCGACGAACTGGTGACCGTCGAGCGATTCGACGAAGTACTGGCCGGTCGACGCATCGTATCGTCGAGTACCTACGCCCTCCCTGCACTGCTTCGTCAGGCCGGCGCAGAGGTGCGGGTGTTGCCGTTACTCCCCGACGATCCACAGGCGGTCACAAACGCGATTCGCGACGCCGTGGAATCCGGGTGCGATCTGCTGGTGACGACCGGTGGCGTTTCGGTCGGTGCGCACGACTACACGCGTGATGCGCTCGAGGCGCTGGGCGGCACGCTCGGATTCTGGCGTGCACGAATTCGCCCCGGTGGCCCGATCGGTACGGGGAGCGTGCTTGGCATCCCATGGCTCGGCTTGCCAGGCAATCCCGTTTCGACGATGGTCACCGGCGCACTCTTCGCGTGGCCATTGATCCGCCTGATGGGCGGACATCGGGCGCATCATCATGTGCTGCTGCCTGTTCGCGTGGCCGAGGCGATCGAAACAGTCGCGCCGCTCACGTACTTCGTGCGTGTCGGACTCTCCGTCGGCGACGACGGTGTACTGCTCGCGTCGTCCGCCGGACCACAGGGGTCAAACCTGTTGCGCACGATGGCGATTGCCCACGCCCTGCTCGTTGTGCCGGAGTCCGTCTCTCGCGTGTCGGCGGGCATGATACTGCAGGTGCTGCTGTTGCCTGGCGCTGATTTTCTTGGAGCGACAATTGCGAATGTGCGTGAACCCGCACACGCCGCGGATAGCGAGCCCGCGCGTATGTCTTCTCTCGCAGCGAATCGGAGCACGAATGTCTGAGCAGTGGAGTGACATCGTGCGCGATGGCATCACCACGTTGCACGGCGACGCGCTGGATGACGCGTTGGCGCGTCGCTTCATGCTGGCGGATGAGACGGTTGTTGTCGGGAGCGAAACGTTCCTACTGCGCAAACCGGCCAACGCCGACCATCTGATCAGCGAAGCGGACTACGTCATGGATGAGCGTTTGCCATACTGGGCCGATCTGTGGCCGTCGTCGCGTCAGCTGGCTTCAACACTGCTGGGCGAGTCGGGCGCGGGACGTACCTTGCTCGAACTCGGCTGTGGGCTGGGGCTGCCGACGATTACGGCGATGCGCGCCGGATTCGATGTCACGGCGACCGACTACTACGAAGACGCGCTGCAGGTCACCCGTGCAAACGCCGGCCGCAATCTTGGTCGCGAACCGGCGGTGCGGATGGTGAACTGGCGTGCGTGGCCCGACGACTTCGGCCCGTTCGATGTCATTGTTGCGGCCGATGTGATATACGAACAGGAATACGCTTTGCTGGTGTCGCAGTGCATAGCGCGCGCACTTTCCCCCACGGGCGAAGCATTCATTGCCGATCCGGGGCGCGTGGCGCTGGCGACCTTTCTCGCGCAGTTGCCGCTGGTCGGCCTCGAAATCGTGGAGTCGACCACCACGCCGTATCACGAAGGAAAGATCAACCAGCAGATTCAGGTCATGCGACTGCGCCGAACGACGAACGCGAACGCCTAAGGTTCCGCCGAAACCTTGATCGGCGTGGCCAGTCGCTGCCCGAACGCATCGAGGTAGCGCCACCATGCCTGCGGCGATGTGATGTCGCCGCCAGCGGTCCACGCCGAGCCGACATAGTTCACCACTGGCGTGCCAGAGGTGGCGCTCGAGACGGCGAGATAGTGACCGTGCACTTCCTTCCAGTCGGTGACCTTGTCGCGCGGCAAGAGCACGGCGGTGCCGATCTCGCCATGACCACCATTCTTCGGCGCCGTCGGCCCCCAGCCTGACACCCACGCATACGGTCCAACGCGACTGGTGCTGCCGATGAGTCCGGGACGCTTCACCAGACCGATGACATAGGGCACCGTTGTCGCGCCGCCATTCTCGACCTTGAACGTGCTTTCTTCGCGAAAGAGCATCTGTCCGGCGTCAACGCTGATGCGCTTGATCTCGCTCACCGACGTTCCGGCCGCGTTCCACGGATCGTAGCGCAACTCGAAGGTCGCGCGGAGCGGTCCGTTGGCGAGAATCTTCCACGCCTTGAAGTTGTCCGCGCGATAGATCGTGTCGCCCTTCCACACCGCCGTGCCGCCCGCACCCAGTGTCTCACCGACGTCAAAGAAATCGGCACCTTCGCCGATATCGATGTGATAGGAGTCATGGCCTTTCGAGTACCATTTCTCGACGATGAGTGCACGCGTTTTCTTGCTCCACACGTCGATGCCGCTGCTCGACATCGCGGACGACGTCTTCTTGAGCCCTTCGCCATAGATGCGCCACGCGCCACGATCGTTTTCCCACGCGATGTCATCGCGCGGATCGTCGTGTCGGATGAAGACACGCGACGGCATCGCCGGCGGCGCGACAGCCTCGACGGTGAATCGACGGGTGTCCTTCGCCCCGAACGACGTCTGAAAGATCAGCGCATCGGGCATCCCATCGGCGTCGTTGTCCACCACTTGCGAGAGCACCGCGCGACCATCGGCGTCGGTCACGCGCACCTTGCTGGCCGATGCGCCGGAAAGCTTCGACGTGACGGTCGACCATGGTACGCTGACGATCTCCTCGGGGCGCTCGATGGGGAGCAGGTTCTCTGCGCGCAACATCAGTCTGGGCGACGGTTGTGCGCCGAGTGACGGTGCACCGAACGCCAGCGTGAGCGCCGCCAGCGTGAGCGCCGCCAGCGTGAGCGCCGCAAACGCAACAGGCGCCGCCGGGGGCGTACTCCGCCGACGTGTGTTCAACAGGGGCGTACTCATCGCAGCGTCTCCATGCTGACAGGGTCCATATCCGCGTAGTCCTGATTCTCACCACCCATTGCCCAGCAGAACGCGTAGGCGCGTGTGCCGCAACCGCTGTGCACGCTCCACCCCGGCGACAGCGCCACATCACCATCGCGCACGATCATCGACCGCGTCTCGGTGGGCTCTCCCATGAGGTGCACCACCATCGCATCCGGCGGCAGATCGAAGTACACATAGACTTCCGAGCGACGATCGTGCACGTGGGCCGGCATGGTGTTCCACACACTTCCTGGCGCGAGCACGGTCACGCCCATCACGAGTTGCGCGCTGCGCACGCCCTTGAGATGGATGTAGCGACGCACCTGACGCTTGTTGGCCATCTCGTCACTGCCGAGGTCGAGGACGTCAGCGTCGGCAGGTGTGATGTGAACCGTCGGGTAGTCCGCATGCGCAGGATAGCTGACGAGATAGAAGCGGGCCGGCGTCTCGGCGTTATCACTCGCAAACCTGACGTCACGCGATCCGCGTCCGATGTACAGCGCGTCGTGTGCGGCCAATGGGAACGACGCGCCCTCGACCGTCACGCTGCCAGTGCCACCGATATTCAGCACGCCGACTTCGCGCCGTTCGCAGAAGTAGCTGGCGCGCAGCAGCGGAATCGTGGGCAGCGTGAGCGGCTCCGCAAGCGGTACAGCACCACCGAGCACGACACGATCGAGATCGACCGGTTCGAGCGTAATGGTTCCTGCAACAAACAAATTGGACACGAGGAAATGCGAGCGGAGTTCGGTCGTATCCATGCGCCGCGCAGTTGTGGCATGCGGGAGGTAACGCATTCGATTGAACGGAAGTGGTGAGTGTCACGCGTGAGACGAACGCGTCAGTCG
>Ga0163144_10030457_pt1 | contig 10321 bp, 8 predicted proteins | sample OliLak19BULKMAT1_FD_123175 | JGI IMG/M metagenome (GOLD analysis project Ga0163144, IMG submission 123175) | Freshwater microbial mat bacterial communities from Lake Vanda, McMurdo Dry Valleys, Antarctica - Oligotrophic Lake LV.19.BULKMAT1 | ecosystem: Environmental > Aquatic > Freshwater > Lake...
AATTTTGCCTACTACTGCCAAAGTGATAGTATGAGCCCAATTTATTTAATTAAAACTGCACAAGTTGCCCGAGCCATAAATAATTTACCACAAGCAAAAATTGTATTAGATAAATGTATTGCCGATTACCCCAACTTTAAAAACCGCGATGCCGCCCTATTTTTATTGGCGCAACTTTACGACGAACTGGGCGTTTTAAATAGCGAAACCGAAGCACAAAAAATTTATCAAAAAATAATAAACGAATACCCAAAAGGCGATTGGGCAAAAAGCGCTAAATGCGCCTTGACATTTATTGGTAAAAGCGATACGCAGATTATGGAAGAGTTGAAAAAGAAACATTAAACTATGCTAAAAAAACTTCCCCTCATTGGAATGCTTGGCGCAATTGGTGTTACCCTTGGAGCCTTAGGCGCACATACATTAAAAAATAAAATTTCAACTGGCTTAATTACACCCGAACAAGTTAATGGTTTTGATAGTGGTGTAAAATATCATATGTACCATTTGTTGGCAATGTTAGCTATTGTTATTTTAAGTCAAACTTACACGCACAAATATTTAAAATGGGCGTTTAATTTTTTTATGTGGGGCATAGTTTGTTTTAGTGGTTCGTTGTATTTGTTATGTACCCGTAATTTATTTAATGCCGATTGGCTTAAAGTTTTAGGTCCTATAACTCCTATTGGTGGCGTTTTATTTATTGCGGGCTGGGTGTTTTTAGGCCTTTCAATTGTTAAGAAAAACTAAAATATTATATTCGGCATAACATTTGTAGTTTCAACTATAATTAACATATTTACACAATTAAAAATGAAAAAAATGAAAAATACAAATATCTTAAAAAGTGCATTTATATTAATAAGTACTTTATTATTAATTAACAGCGCGGCTTGCCAAACAAAATCAAAAACACAAAAAGGCACTAAAAATAAAACAATAAGTTCTGCTAGTTGTGCAGTAAAAATAGATTTTGCAAGTCCAGGTACTGGTATTGACCATAAAACTATGGAAACATTAAAAATAATGTTAGATACTAAAAAAGTAAAATATACATCTACCCAAAAAGGCAAAGAAGGAGAAACCCAATGGTGTTTAGCCCTTACTGAATTAAAAGATACTGATAAAACCGCCTTTATTGATGAGTTGAAAAAAACTGCGGCTGCTGGCCAATTTGTTTCATTATCAAGCAATTAAATAAAAATTTTAACGTTTAAAATTGTTCAAAAAACGGCCTTTTTAGTCCGTTTTTTTTTGTACTTTTACAACCACTAACTAAACACGTACTATAATAATGAACGAAATTGGATTAAGAGCAGATGATGCTTCGGTTGCTCAATTAGGGCTTGCAAATGTAGATATGGCAAATTGGAATCTTTACCCTAGCGAATTGGTAGAAGATTGCATCGTTTTAAATCAAGGAAACTTAACCGATACTGGTGCTTTAGCCATTGATACTGGCGAATTTACAGGTCGCTCGCCTAAAGATAAATTTGTAGTTTACGACGAAAATACAAAAGATAGCGTTTGGTGGGGCGAAGTAAATAACCGTTTTGAAGCTGATAAATTTGATATTTTACATAATAGAATGTTAGCTTATTTAGGTGGAAAAGAAATTTGGGTGCGCGATTCTTATGTATGTGCCGACCCAAAATACCGTTTAAATATTCGTGTTGTAAACGAATTTCCGTGGAGTAATTTATTTGCGTATAACCTGTTTTTACGCCCAACTACCGAAGAGTTAAAAACTTTTAAACACGAGTGGACAATTATAAATGCACCTGGTTATAAAGCTGACCCTAAAATTGATGGCACTCGCCAGCATAACTTTGCGGTATTAAACTTTACTAAAAAAATAATTTTAATAGGTGGTACGGGCTACACTGGTGAAATTAAAAAAGGGATTTTTGCCGTTTTAAATTATATTTTACCTCACGAAAAAGGAGTATTGCCGATGCATTGCTCTGCTAACATTGGTAAAAATGGTGATACTGCAATCTTTTTTGGTTTATCAGGTACTGGTAAAACAACTTTAAGTGCCGACCCTAACCGTAAATTAATTGGCGATGATGAGCACGGCTGGAGCGATACTGGTGTTTTTAATTTTGAAGGCGGATGCTATGCAAAATGTGTAGATTTAAGTGCTGAAAAAGAACCTCAAATTTTTAGCGCCATTAAATTTGGTTCGTTGTTAGAAAACATCGAATACGTTGATGGAACTTGCACAGTTGACTACACAAACATTTCTAAAACCGAAAATACACGTGTTAGTTATCCTGCGCATTACATTGATAACGCTGTAACACCAGCAATTGGAGATGTACCAAAAAATATTTTCTTTTTAACTTGCGACGCCTATGGTATTTTACCGCCAATAAGCAAATTAACTCCTGCGCAAGCTATGTACCATTTTATAAGTGGTTACACCGCAAAAGTTGCAGGAACGGAGATGGGCATTACTGAACCAACTTTAACATTTAGTGCTTGTTTTGGTAAAGTATTTTTACCATTACATCCAACAAAATATGCCGAATTATTAGGAGAAAAATTAAAGAAAAATAACGTAAATGTTTGGTTACTTAACACTGGTTGGGTTGGCGGAAAATATGGTGTTGGCAGTCGTATAAAATTAGCTTATACACGCTCATTAATTACTGCAGCTTTAAACGGAGAATTAGATAAAGTAGAATATGGTACAACGCCGTATTTTAAATTAAACTTCCCTAAAAGTTGTCCTAATGTGCCTTCAGAAATATTGGAACCAAAAAATGCTTGGAAAGATAAAGATGCATTTAACCAAACAGCACAACAATTAGCGGCTTCGTTTGTAAAAAACTTTGATCAATATGCAAATGCCGCAAATGAAGAAATTTTAGCTGCTGCGCCAAAGGTTGAGGTTACTGTTTAGTGTTTTTAATTTTATTATCTAAAACCGAATTTATAAATTATTATAAATTCGGTTTTTTAGTTGTGTAGTAATTTTTATTATCAAGTATTAATAATTAATTTTAATAATTATTATGAAATTACTTTGTAAATTAAAAAAACACATAAGCCTTTTTATTATTGCTACTGCAATTTTTATGGGTTTAGCTTATACTCCTGATTATTTCGAAATAAGTAAAAACTTAGATATTTTTAATTCGGTTTATCGCGAACTAAATATTGCTTATGTAGATGGCACTAAACCCGGACAATTAATGAAAACTGGTATCGACGCTATGTTAAATTCGTTAGACCCTTACACTGTTTATTATACAGAAAATGATATTGAAGATTATCGCTATTTAAGCACTGGCGAATATGGTGGCATTGGTACGGCTGTTTTAGATATTGATAATAAAATAATTATTGCCGACCCTTACGAAGGCTTTAGTGCCTTTAAAGCCGGACTTAGAGGCGGTGACCAAATTATTGGTGTAAATGGAAATAATGTTGAGGGTAAACGTAGTGATGAAATTAGCAATCTTTTAAAAGGTCAGGCTGGCACACCTCTAAAATTAAAGGTTTTAAAAGCGGGTCAAAAAATAGCTATTGAAATAAATTTAATGCGCGAAGAAATTAAAACCAAAGCAGTACCTTATTTTGGAATGTTGCCAAATAATGAAACAGGTTATATAAAATTAAATGGGTTTACCGATAATTGCAGCCAAGAGGTAAAGGAAGCTCTCTTAAATTTAAAAGGAAAAGGCTGTAAAAATTTGGTTTTAGATTTGCGTGGCAACCTTGGTGGTTTGCTACATGAGGCTGTAAATATAGTAAACTTTTTTATAGATAAAGGACAGGAAGTGGTATTTACTAAGGGCAAAGTACCCGATTGGGATAAAACATATTTAGCGGTTAATAATCCTATTGACACTCAAATTCCGTTGATTGTTTTAGTTGATGAAAATTCGGCATCAGCATCAGAAATTGTAAGTGGTGCTTTACAAGATGTAGATCGGGCACTAATTATAGGTAAGCGCACGTTTGGCAAGGGCTTGGTACAACAAACAAAAGATTTAGTTTATAACGCAAAAATAAAAATTACCGTTGCAAAATATTACATCCCAAGCGGACGTTGTGTGCAGGCTCTAAATTACAGTACTAAAGATGAAGACGGAAGAGTAGAAAAAGTACCCGATAGTTTAATTACTGCTTTTAAAACCAAAGCTGGGCGAATTGTTTACGATGGCGCTGGTATTATGCCCGATGTAAAAACTACAGATGAGAAATACAGTATGGCGTTGGCTAGTTTAATTGGCAAATATTATATTTTTAATTATGCAACCGATTATTTTTTAAATCACCCACAAATAAAAGATGTAAACCAATTTAGTTTAAGCGATGCTGAATACAATGAGTTTATAAATTATTTAACTGGCAAAGATTACAGCTACAAAACAAAAAGCGATTTAGAGTTAGAGGATTTAAAAAAAGACGCCATAGAAGAAAAATATTACAATGACGTAAAAAACGAGTTTGATGCTTTAGTTGCAAAAATGAATGCCAATAAAAAAGAAGATTTACAAAAACACAAACCCGAAATAAAAAAATATTTAGAAGAAGAAATTGCCTCACGTTATTATTTTCAAAAAGGAAGAATTGAATTTAGTTTAAAAAACGATGACGATTTAAAAGAAGGCTTGAGCTTACTGGCAGATAATAATAAATTAAAAATATTATTAACAACATCTGATAAACCCTCGAAACCTTTTAACATTAAAAAGAAATATTAAATTTTGAACTTAGTTACAGGCGCCACAGGTATTTTAGGAAGTAACGTACTTTACACTTTACTAAAAAATAATTTGCCCGTTATTGCCTGTAAACGAAAAACAAGCGATTTAAAAAAAGTAGAAAAATTATTTTCGTATTATACTGCTGATTATAAAAATTTATTTTTAAAAATTAAATGGGTAGATTTAGATGTATTAGACATTTTTTCAATAGAGGATGCTTTAGAAAATATTACTACTGTTTACCATTGTGCAAGTTTTGTATCTTTTAATAAAAAAGATAAACAACAACTTTTTAATGTTAACGAAAAAGGCACGGCTAACATTGTAAACGCTTGTCTATATAAAAAAAATATTTTTTTATGCCATGTAAGTTCAATATCCACTATAAATAATTTAGATTACAAAAACATTTTAAACGAAACTATTTTTTGGAAAACATCGGGTAAAGAAAGCGATTATGCTATAAGTAAATACAAGGGCGAATGTGAGGTTTGGCGTGGTATTGAAGAAGGGTTGGATGCAGTAATAATAAATCCGGGTGTAATATTATCATCAGGGTTTTGGGAACAAAGTAGTAGTAAGTTATTTTCAGCCTGCTATAAAGGCAATAAATTTTATACAGAAGGGAGTGCTGGATACGTGGCAGCTACAGATGTTTCTGAAATCATGCTAAAATTAGTAAGCAAACACATAGTTGCAAACCGTTATATTATTATCGAAAATAATTATTCGTTTCAAATAATATTAGAAGCAATTCAAACCCAATTTAAAAAGCCAATTCCAACAATAAAAATCTCAAAATTTCTCTTACATTTAATTCGTTTTGGTAATAGTTTTTTAACACTTTTTAGTAACAAGCAACAAACAATTACAAAAAGCTTAGTGCGATCGGCTTACAATAATCAAGTATTCTCTAACAGCAAAATTTTAACCGATTTAGATTATAATTTCACTCCAGTTAAGCAAGTAATTACACAAATTTGCCTTGATTATTTAAACGATAAAAAGGCAAAAGTCTAACTAATTAATTTTCAACTAATTAAAATGCAGTTTCATCGATAAAATTTTGCATTTTATAAGTTATTTATTTACTTTAGTCTATTATTTTATAAATATAAGTATGCACATTGCAATTGCGGGAAACATTGGATCTGGGAAAACCACTTTAACATCATTATTGGCTAAACATTATAAGTGGCACGCGCATTACGAAGATGCAGACGATAATCCCTACTTAAACGATTTTTATGAAGATATGCAACGTTGGTCTTTTAACCTGCAAGTATATTTTTTAAATAATCGCTTTAACCAAATTATTGATATTCGAAAAGGAAAACACACAGTTGTACAAGATAGAACCATTTACGAAGATGCATATATTTTCGCGCCAAATTTACATGCTATGGGTTTAATGACCTCGCGTGATTACGATAACTATTTTAATTTATTTAAATTAATGGATGGCTTAGTTACAGCACCTGATTTAATTATTTATTTAAGAGCAAGCGTACCAACATTAGTAAAACAAATACAAAAACGTGGGCGTGACTATGAAAATAGTATTCGCTTAGATTATTTAAAACGCTTAAACGAACGCTATGAAGCGTGGAGCACAAGTTATGAAGGTGGTAAAATTTTGGTAGTAGACGTGGACGATATTAACTTTAGCGAAAGCAAAGAAGATTTAGGAAAGGTATTACGAATGATTGACGCACAATTAAACGGATTATTTAAATAGTGAGCATTACGCTAAATAAAGAAGAACAATTTTTTGACTTCCATTTCGAAAAAAACATCGAAAATGTAAACATATCTAGTACACTAATATTAGCTTACGACGGCGTGCTTAATACCGACACTATCTCTAAATTAGAAGGGAGCATCGAAGAAAAAATAGCTGAAAAAAACTTACCAAAAATGGTAATTAAAAAGGTATTTTTTATATGTGTAGAAGCCTTGCAAAATATGTTTATTCACGGGCATAGAGATGATGCCGCTGCCCAACACAATTTTTTTATTATATATATTACTAGCAAAGCTGTAAAAATTATCACTGCAAATTTAATAACTAATACTTCAATTGTAAAATTAAGTGGAGATATTGATAAAATAAATTCATTTAACGAACCCGCAGATTTAAAAGCGTTTTATTTAGAGCATTTAGAAAACAACGAATTAAGCGAAAAGGGTGGTGCTGGGCTGGGCTTTATTACTATTGGTATGAAAAGTGGTAATAAGTTAAATGTTGAGTTTAACAAAATTAATGAAAAACGCTCGTTATTTTTATTAGAAGTAACTATCAATTTAGAATAGCGCATTATGGCGCAAATACAAGCTCCTACCGTTTTATTCTTAGCTTCGTGGTATCCAACACCAATAAATAAAAGCCATGGAATTTTTATTAAAAACCATGCTATAGCTTTAAGTAAGTTTATAAATGTGGTGATAGTTTACGCTTACGCAAACCCGCAAACTGTTAGTTACGAATTGCAAACAAATGTGGTAAGCCAAAATTTTACCGAATATTTAATAGCATATAAAAAAATAAATTCTATTTCTTTCGGATCAAAACTGCCATTAATTTCGCAACTACAAAAATTAACGAGATTTAAAAATGCGTACAAATTACTTTTAAAAACCTTAATCCATAATAATATAAATGTTACTGCCATACAATTAAATGTGTTATATCCGTCGGCTATTTGCTTGTCTATTTTTAAAAATTATTTTAAGGTAAAGCATACGGTTGTTGAGCATTGGAGCGGTTATTTGCCCGAAGACGGAAATTACAATGGTTTTTTTGTAAAATATTTTAGTAAAAAAGCATTTACTAATGCGTCAAAAATATTTTACGTTTCTGAAAAACAAAAGTTGGCAATGCAATCGCACAGTCTTATTGGAAATTACGAATTAATTTATAATGTTGTAAACACTAATATTTTTAAAATAGATAAAAAACTAAAAAATACAGCCATCACCTTTTTACATGTTTCTACTTTAGATTACGATCAAAAAAACATTTTAGGGACACTAAATTCTTTAAAAAAATTACAAGAAAATAATTACAATTTTAACTCTGTTTTTGTAGGTGGAGATGAAGAAAACATAAATTATTTTAAAAGAAAAGCACAACAATTAAATTTAAATAACATACATTTTGCAGGACATAAAACACAACATCAAATTGCAGAGTTAATGCAACAAACACACGCTTTAATTTTATTTAGTAATTACGAAAATATGCCTGTCGTTGTTTTAGAAGCCCTCGCTTGTGGCTTACCAGTATTTGCAAGTAATGTAGGGCAGTTATCGTTTTTTATAAACGATAGTTTCGGTAGATTGGTTGATGTAGGGGATGAAGAAAAACTTACCCAACAGTTACAACTTTTTTTAGATGGAAAATTAATTTTTAATTCGGATAAAATGGTTGAGTTTATTCAACAAAATGCCACATTTGATGTTGTAGGAAAAAAATTGGCAGAAGAGTACATTAATTAATTTAATAATTAAACGTAAGTCCCGCTCCAAAGCCCATATCACTGTCGTAATGTGTTCTTATACCTAAATTTTTATTAAAAATATAACGTAACCCAATCATATATTCTTTATCGGTATTATACATTAGCTCTAATCGTAGGCGTTTAGTAATGAGTATATCTTCTCTAGTTACTTGTAAACGCACATTTCCATCTTGATAGATTTCTGCTTGTGCAGTAATGAGCATGGGTAAAGTATAATTAACTCCAACGCTTATTTGAGCGCGATTGTCTTTTGTATTAGATTGCCCGAAAAGATTTTCTTCTATTTCATTATATCCTAATTTTCTGTAACGCCAATCAAAACCTATAAAGGGCATTAGCCATTGCGTTTTACCAATGTACCTTCCAAAATGTGTTTCGGTTTCATACCCGTGGATATCGTTGTAACCCAATCGCCATTCTGTACCAAGGCTCCAACGAGTACTTTGCAACATAATCATGCCGTCGTTTCCGTTAGTTGCAAGGTCGTTTTCAGCCATTAAATGAAACTTTCTGTCATCAGCAAAGAGTTTGCGCTGTGCTAATTGCGGGTTTGGGATTAATGGATTTGGAGGTTGATTTTTGTAGCTAAAAATTCTACCCATACCGCTCATCATGTGATAAAGGACATGGCAATGAAAAAACCAATTTCCTTCAGCATTAGCATTAAATTCTAATGTATCTGTTTCCATAGGCATTATATCAATTATGTTTTTTAGTGGCGCATAATCGCCCTGCCCATTTAAAACTCTAAAATCGTGCCCATGCAAATGCATAGGATGACGCATCATTGAATTGTTGTAAATTATTAACTTAATATTTTCTCCTTTATCTATTAAAATTTTATCAGCCTCAGAAATCACTTTATTATCTAAACTCCAAACATATCTGTTCATATTTCCTGTGAGGGTAAAGTATAAAGTTTTGTTTTTACTTTTGGGGAGAGTAGTTTTAGTAGGTGATTTAAGCATTGAATAATTCAGAGTTACAATATTTGAAAGCGCATTAGAATTATATTGTTTTTCATTATGCTTCGAATGATCAGAATTAATATCTATGCCTTTCATTTCCTTATTTTTATTTATGCTATATTCTCCTGTAATTTCGGGATACATCAACACATTCATGTCCATTTTATTTAGGCTCATATTCATTCCCATGTCGTCCAAGTTTCCATTCATTTTCATCATGCCGTTCATCATCTTCATTCCTTCAAAATATTTTGGTCTGAGCATTGGGTTAGCTAATTGTTTTACACCATTTCCGAGCCAAAGCGATGTAGATTTTGTTCGATCCTCTGGTGTTACTAAAAATTCAAATGCTGTACTATCTCTCGGAATAGATAAAATAATATCATAAGTTTCAGAAACAGCTATAATTAGCCTATCAACCTCTACTGGTTCAACGTCATTTCCATCATTAGCAACAACTGTAATTTTGCCACCTGAATAATTTAACCAAAAATAAGACGAGGCTCCACCGTTAGAAACTTTTAAACGCACTTTATCGCCTGCTTTAAATTGTGATACCTGACTTTCATTATTTCCATTTATCAAAAACTTGTCATAGTAAACGTCACTTACATCCATAGCCAACATTCTTTTCCATTCATTCTTAAGTTTGGTTTTAAAATGTTTATGCTTTATAGCTTCGCCATAACTTTGTGTGGTTCCTTTTTTGATAGCAAACCAATCAGTAGCATTATGCAACATTCTGTGCACATTATTCGGATTGTAATTTGTCCATTCACTTAATATAACGGGAATAGTAGGCAAATCATCAATACCTTTTCTAAAGGTTGGATCATCGGTTCTTTTATTAATTATAAATGAGCCGTACATCCCAATTTGTTCCTGCAAGCCCGAATGACTGTGATACCAATGCGTACCGTGTTGCATTATTGAAAATTTATACAAATGCGTTGTGTGTGGTTTTATAGGCATTTGGGTAAGGTTCGGGACACCATCTTCTTTATTCGGCAAAAATAATCCGTGCCAATGCAATGATGTACTTTCGTTCAATTGGTTGTGTACATAAATTTCGGCAGTATCACCCTCGGTAAATGTTAAGGTTGGCATTGGT
>Ga0163144_10030458_pt1 | contig 10321 bp, 10 predicted proteins | sample OliLak19BULKMAT1_FD_123175 | JGI IMG/M metagenome (GOLD analysis project Ga0163144, IMG submission 123175) | Freshwater microbial mat bacterial communities from Lake Vanda, McMurdo Dry Valleys, Antarctica - Oligotrophic Lake LV.19.BULKMAT1 | ecosystem: Environmental > Aquatic > Freshwater >...
AACACGGCCGTAAAGCTCGACTGCAGCGACAATACTCGGATCGTGAGGTCCCGGAAAGATAGTGTTTCGCCAACTTTATATGTAAGCTTAAGCCTCTCTACAGAAATGTAGAGAGGCTTTTGTTAACGATTCAACACGTTTGCAGGTATGTTTAGCATCGCGAGACCCCACCCGCTCCCATTCCGAACACGTCGTCGTTAGCTCGACGGCAGCGACAATACTCGGTCGCGCGGGGTCCCGGAACGATAGTGTTTCGCCAACTTTATATGTAAACACTTCCCTTTACAGAATTGTAGAGGAGAGCTTTTTTGTAATAGCCTACAGAGAGGCCAGTAACCCACTGAGGATGTTAAGAACCAGAAACACCACAATCGGGGAGAGATCGAGCATCCCAAGGGGCGGGATGATGCTACGAGCGAGATTCAATGGCGGGTCGGTGATTTCCTTAACCAATAAAAACGGTTGACGGTACCAGTCGATACTCGGTATCCATGTTAATAATATTCGGATGCGTTACATAAATGATACTTGAGCTTAACCTATGTTTTAACTAATATTGTAAATGTGAAATAATATTTCGCCATTGACTACCCAGTAGTCTTAATTTTCAGTTAGAAAAGGATATACAGGAGAATCCCTGGATGGCTCGACTAGTCGGTGTTGATTTACCGAAAAACAAAAAAGTGCTTTTTGCGCTACCTTATATCTATGGCATAGGCTATAGCTTATCTAAAGTGATCCTTGTTGAGACGGGTATTGACCTTGACACACGTGTGAAAGATCTTACAGAAGCAGAAGTAAACAAATTGCGTACTGCTATTGAAAAGACTTATCAGGTTGAAGGTGATTTGCGTCGTCAAGAAGCGATGAATATTAAGCGGTTGATGGAAATTGCTAGCTTTCGTGGTATTCGTCATCGCCGAGGGCTACCTTGCCGTGGGCAGCGTACTAAAACTAATGCGCGTACGCGTAGAGGTCGTAGGTCTTCTCCCATTAAAGGCAAAAAGTAATCTGTAAAGGGTCACGGATATGATGGCTAAGCCTGTCAAAACGAAGAAAAAAGAAAAGAAAAATGTTGTCCAAGGCATGGTTCATGTTCAGGCAACGTTTAACAATACGATTGTTACCTCGACAGATATGCAGGGTAATGTTATCGCTTGGGCGAGTTCCGGCGTAGCTGGTTTTAAGGGTGTTCGTAAGAGTACTCCTTTTGCAGCCCAGTCTGCTGCTGAAATGGTGGCTAAACGTTCTATGGATAATGGGATGAAGACTGTTAAGGTTTATGTAAATGGACCTGGCTCTGGTCGTGAGACCGCTATTAGGGCATTGCAAGTAGCCGGTCTTGAAATCACACTTATTAAAGATGTTACACCAATCCCTCATAACGGATGTCGTCCTCCAAAACGTCGTCGCGTTTAAGGATCAATCGTATTTATTTTAAGGAGTATTATCGTGGGAAGATATAGAGGCCCAGCGGCCAAGCTTTCGCGAAACTTAGGTGTCAACCTAGAGGAAACCCCTAAAATTGACGCTATTTTAAAGCGTCGTCCCAATCCGTCGGGACAGCATGGGGCAGCGCACAAGAAGGTTTCTGAGTTCGCTCAGCAGTTGAAAGAAAAGCAGCGTTTAAAACTACGCTTCGGTATTCGTGAAAAGCAGTTACGTCGCTATTACGAAATGGCCAATAAAAAAAAGGGTAACACAGGAACCATTCTGTTGCAGGTTTTGGAGCGTCGTTTAGATAACGTCGTTTTCAGAGCTGGTCTTGCTGAGACAAGACGCCAAGCGCGTCAGATGGTATCCCATGGCCACTTTATGTTAAATGGTCAGAAAGTGACTGTCCCTTCAATCTTGTTGAAAGACGGGGAAGTGGTTTCTGTCCGCCCTGGAAGCATCGATTTTATTAAAAGAACATCGGAAGCAGCCAACGCTTACGTAGTTGCTGCACAGTGGTTGACGATTAGTATAGAAACTGTTTCTATTCGATTCGATCGCTTGCCTGAACGTGATGAATTGGATGCTAATATTCGTGAACAGCTCATTATTGAATACTATTCACGTTAATCTGCTACACTTTTCAGTGTTTTATTTATGAAATCTTGAATGTTGAGGAAGTCTTTTCATTATGATGGATCATCCGCTCACTATTAAATGTGTGAACAAATCTACCGAGCACGACGGTTCTATGTATGGAAAATTCGTGATAGAGCCTCTCAATCGTGGTTATGGAACAACTGTGGGGAATTCCCTTCGACGCATTCTTCTTTCTTCATTGTCGGGTTGTGCCATTACGTCCGCTCGTTTTGAAGGTGTTTCACACGAATTTTCCAACATCGATGGTGTTGTAGAAGATGTGCTTGACATCCTTCTGAACTTTAAAGGGGTTGTTCTGAAGGCTGAAACACCAACACCTCACATCATTCGTCTTGATGTCTCTAAAGCTGGCGATGTTACTGCAGCTAATATGGAACTTCCCGCTGGATTAAAGTTACTCAATCCTGATTGGCACATCTGCACATTGGGTGAAGGGGCAAAACTATCTGTCGAGTTGACCGTGGATTCTGGTGTGGGCTACATGCCTGCCGAAAAGCATTTTGCTACTGATAACCATGATTCACTTCCTATTGATTCGGCATTTATGCCTATCAGACGCGTTTCTTATAATGTTGAAAGTTTACGCGTAGGTCAACGTACTGACTATGATAGCCTTGTTCTCGAATTGTGGTCCGATGGAAGTATTGATGTTACTGCGGCGTTAAGCCAATCTGCCAATATGCTTATCGAGACGCTGGTTCCTATTGCATCACTTTCGGGTGTTCCGACTGTTGTTGCTCAACCTATCGTTGAAGAGGAACCTCAGGATGAAGAAGTTGTACCCTCGATAACTATTGAAGACTTGGAATTATCCGTCCGTGCCTTCAATTGTTTAAAACGTGCAAATATTCATAGTATTCAAGAGCTTCTTTTGAAGTCTGAGCACGACCTTTTAAACATTAAGAACTTTGGTAAGAAATCTGCTGATGAAGTGGTTGAACGTCTTCGTGCGTTTTCTTTGGACTTGAAGCCTAGTCCCGAAGATTCACTTGTTAACGCAGAATAAGTAATGGAATGGAGTCCTCGTCATGAGACACCGTAATCGTTTAAAAAAGCTGGGTCGTCCAGCGGATCAGCGTAAAGCGATGCTCCGCGCTTTGACCACACAGTTATTCCTACATGGTGAAATTGAAACAACGTTGCCTCGTGCAAAGGTGTTAATCTCTGAAGCCAGTCGTGTAGTGACATGGGCTAAGCGTGGTGATTTGCACGCCATCCGTTTAGCTGCCCGTAAGATGTACAAAATGAACACGGGTCATGTTTTCCAATCTGAAAAAGGAAACGACGTACAGGAAACTGTATTGCGTAAAGTCTTTAAGGAAATTGGACCTCGCTACCAAGAACGTCAAGGCGGATACGTTCGTGTTCTCAAGACTCATCGTCGTCGTGGTGATAACACTCAGATGGCTCTTGTTCAACTCGTTTAATGTATCTGTTTTTTATTAGATGGGAAGATGTTTATTCATCTTCCCATCTTTTAATCTTAAGGTGTGTAGGTGTATCGTAGTTATATACAAATTCAATATAATGGACTTCCCTATGCAGGAAGTCAGGAGCAGCGTGGCACTGAAATGTCTACCATTCAGGGGGAGTTGTGGAAGGCGTTGCATTTTCTCAAGCTCAGTAAATATGTTACGCGCATTCATATGGCATCCCGCACTGATGCTGGCGTTCATGCTTATTCTCAAATTGCTGAAATAGATACTACTCCCGAGTTTTTAGGTCGAGCCCCTTCACTGATGAAGGCGTTAAATGCCTATTTACCCTCAACCATTCGAGTAACTGCTTCTTCAGAATCTCATATGCTTTCTGGTTCTAAGCTACCCCATTTGCAACGGGATGCTGTGAGTAAGTGGTACCGCTATACATGGGTTATAGGAAACCATCATAACCCCCTTGATCCTGTGAATTCTACGTTATCGTCAGTCGATTTTTATCGTCCTGGCTTGAATGAACGCCTACAGGCATTGCTCGGGAAATATGATTTTTCTGTATTTGAATCTCCCAAGAATCCCCCTCGTAATCCAATGTGTCATCTTCAATATCTTCATATTTGGAAACAATCGGGCAGTAAAATACATTTAGATGTTGTAGCTGACCGTTTTTTATATAAAATGGTAAGGAACATGGCAGCCTACGTGCAGTCATTGGGTAAGCGTGAGATGGCATTTCCTCTCTTATCTGGTGAAACACTTCAGGGGTATAGCCGTGAAGCCTTACCGCGGACTGCCCCTCCGCAAGGTTTAACGTTAATGGCTATTCTGTTTCAGAATGAGCACCTACAATTTGACGACTGGCGTAATAAATGCCTACGTCTCGCCCTTCATAAGGAATTTTCCCATGTTGAAAACATATTCAGCCAAGCCTGATGATATTACCAAGGAATGGTATGTAGTGGATGCTGAGGGCCAAACTCTTGGTCGGCTAGCGACACGTATTGCCAATGTATTGCGTGGTAAGCACAAGCCTACATACACACCCAGTATGGATACCGGTGACAATGTCATCGTTATCAATGCCGAAAAAATTACGGTTTCTGGTAAAAAGTTTACGGATAAACTTTATCGTCACCATACGGGTTACATCGGGCACTTGAAGACCTTCACTTTTGAACAGATGATGGATCGTAAACCTGAGCGTATTCTCGAAATTGCAGTAAAAGGTATGCTTCCACATAACCGTTTGGGACGTCAGCAAATTAAGAAGTTGCACGTCATTGTTGGACCAACACACCAACATCAGGCGCAGCAACCCAAAGCACTTCCAGATCACGTTTAAAGACTAGTTGAATTTATTTAAAGTACAAGGAGACATTTATGTCTTACCCACAACTGGGACAACGCGGTACAGGCCGTCGCAAATGCGCCATCGCCCGAGTACGTTTGATGCCTAAAGGCAAAGGCCGTATTATGATCAATGGTCAAAGCCCTGAGCAATACCTTGGCAACCGTGTATCGCTTCACGTTTACATTAGACAAGCACTTGTCGCTGCTGGAGTTGAGAATCAGTATGACTTGCTTTGCAAAGTTCATGGTGGCGGTAAAGTTGGCCAAGCACATGCCATTCGCTTGGGTGTTGCTCGTGCTTTAGCAGAAACCAACCCTGACTATGCTCGCTTAATGCGTATTGAAGGCTTCTTGACACGGGATGCTCGTGTGAAAGAACGTAAAAAATACGGTCTGCATAAAGCGCGTAAACGTCCACAATTCTCAAAGCGTTAATACATCGCTTAAACTTGTTTCAAAGACACCTACTATATGTGGGTGTCTTTGTTTATTCGTAGGACAAGTCGCTGTTTTTACTCTACAATCTATATAATACCACCCCCCTTATTCAAGAGCGGAAAGTATCTTCGTTGATGCCATCTATTTTCGTTTATACATGTACTAACCCTACACTAATTCTACAAAAAGAGGCGTCGTCTTGAATCTGCATTCCCGCTTTTAACTAAGGGAAATGGTACAAACACCCTGATACCTTGGAGAACTCTATGTCCTATATTTTAATGCTCCTGCTTATTAGTATGCTTGTCATCTTACACGAGTTTGGTCACATGATTGTGGCGCAACGCTGCGGTGTTAAAGTAGAGCGCTTTGGATTGGGCCTGCCTTTTGGTCCCACTCTTTTTGAAAAAGAGTGGAAGGGCATTAAGTGGTGTTTGCATTCAGTGCCTTTAGGCGGGTATGTAAGTTTTCCTGATGATAATGAAGACAGTGATGTTCCTCCTGATTCACCGCAGCGCTTTGAGAATCAGCCCCTTCTTAATCAAGCCGCAATAGCGATGGCAGGTATTACCGTAAACGCGATTATTGCGATTGTGTTGATGGTCTTTGTCTTGGGAGTTTGGGGCGCGCGTAAATCTCAGCTGGTCGTCACAGGGTTTTCTCCTGTGGTACAAGAGATGTCTAAAGAACTTCCTCCAAATACACCCCTTGCTTTGTATGAGCAGGGACAAAAAATGGTGCTTACAGGATTAACCCCTATTGAAGTGTCTCGTGAATTTCAAGGCTATATTACTGGCCATCCGCAATCCGTGATGGTCGCTGTGGATGGACATCCTGAAACCCCTCTCTTGAAAATTCTTACTTCTCCTGCACAAGATGCTGGTGTGCAAATTGGAGATGTCTTGCTGTCTGCAAAAACGCCTGATGGGCAATCATCTTCATCTTTTGAAGGCTACTATTCTGAACCTGCTCAAAACCTCCCACAGTTCTTGTCCACTTTTGCTAAAGACGATGTGGCTCCACATACGTTAATTCTGGATGTGGCTGAGGTATCTTCTCTTGCTCAAACAACTCTTGTTAAAGAAGCTGGACAGCCTATTGAGGTCACAATCCCTAGTGAACGAAAGCTCGGCATTTACATGGGGCTTTTACAGGAAGAAGTGCCTGTGGATTTCCTGACAAACGTTCGCCTATCATCTTCTATACTAGGGAATATGGTTGCCCAGAACTTTATTGGACTTGGCAAGTTGGTGACGGGTCAAATCTCTCCTCAAATGTTGGATGGCCCCGTTGGAGTCGTCAAAGTGGGTGGTGAACTTATTCAGCAGGCGGGTATTCAAAGTGGCTTGTGGTTGACTGCGATCATTTCTATTATTCTGGCCGTGATGAACCTGCTTCCGTTTCCCCCATTGGATGGAAGCTACCTGATTTACATTGGTTATGAAGCACTCTTTAAGAGACCCTTTCCCGTTTTATTTAAGCAGGGTATGAACATGGCGGGATTTGTCATCTTGATGGGTCTCATGCTCTTTGTTTTGGGGAACGATATTGTGAAACTCTTTAGTTAATTCATTCTTCACATTTGAAGACTAACCCCCCTCTTTCAAAAGAAAGAGGGGGGTTTTAAGCGTTAAAAGAACGTCTGGTTTAGTAATTCTTTGGAGGAATAACCAACTCTTGATCTAATGCTAGCCTGTGTTTACTGCCCATTTTATTGGCTTTTTGAATACGCTCAACGTACTTGGGCGCAGAAGAGCCATAGAACTTGTTAGCAATACCCCCTAAGGTATCTCCTGGCTTAACGCGATACATACTGCCCTTGAGGTTTGCATCTGACGGCGTACCTTCTGGAAGACTTCCTTGTGGAACAGGTGCTTCACCGTTAGTGGTTTCCGCTTGCTTGGCAGGTTCAACACTGCCGTCTTCATTGACTTTCACAGGCTCATCTATTGCAACGGGCTGTTCAATCACAGGCTCATTTACTGGAGGCAGCGTCGTGGGTTGCGGACGCGCATTAAACACCCAGAAAAAGAGCGTTGTTAAAATAATGCCTGTCACTAATCCAGCGATAAATGTGAGAAGAGGATGGTTGTCTTCTTTAATTGAGGGCGTACGACTGTTTGCATCCTGAGACCACAGAACATCCAGTTCTTTTTGGGAGGTGGGTGCAGATTGATTCTCGTTACGCAGATAAACACCCAACTGTTCAGGTTGAGGGGTCTCGGCATTCGATTCAGTTGTTCGGTTTGCCATGAAGGGGTTTCCTCTCTTAAGGGCAATGTAAAATTTAATGTATAAAGCTAGTTTCGGCAAATGAAACAAACAGCTTAAGTGGCATTTAGTCGTTATTCTGTGTGCGCTATGCGATATCTGATGCAAAAACGCAGGCACTGTAGACCACCTATTATAAGGAAAACCTGAAAAATGGAAATAAGCGCGTATTTATGTAACGCCATGTAACGCCCTTGTGACGATGGCAAGACCGCGTGTTTATGCTCAAATAGAACCATATTAACCCCATGATATCTGTTGCGGAGACCCCTGCCAATGTCTGCATCCACTGACACTATTTCTCATCCATTTGATGGAGAGCTTGCCAAGAACTACACGCCAAATACGATAGAGCGCGACTGCTACGCATTCTGGGAAGCGCATAACCTGTTTGATCCTGATATCGCGCTGGACGCTTATTTAGGGGCAACAGGTAAACAACGCCCTGCAGATGTAAACGACATTCCTCACTTCAGCATGGTGATTCCTCCGCCGAATGTCACAGGCACACTGCACATGGGACACGCGCTTGATAATACGATTCAGGATGTCTTCACGCGTTGGCATCGGATGATGGGGTATAGAACCCTGTGGATGCCAGGCATGGATCACGCAGGAATTGCGACGCAATCCGTTGTCGAGCGTAAGCTTAAAGCAGGCGATGTAGAGGGTTTCCCCGCAGGGACGCTTCGTAGTGACTTATCGCGTGAGGCGTTTATTGAGCAGGTCTGGGCGTGGACGCATACGTGTCAAGCAAGCATTACCAGTCAATTTAAGCGCTTAGGGATTTCCCCTGATTGGAACCGAAGTCGATTTACGTTGGATGATGGGTTAAGTGCTGCGGTAAACAAAACGTTTGTTCAGCTTTACAATGAAGGGCTGATCTATCAGGGCGAATATATTGTTAATTGGGATCCCGAAACCCAATCGGCTATTTCAGATATTGAAACTGAGTATAGCGATGAAGAAGGCTACCTGTGGCATATTGCTTACCCCTTAACGCATGGTGGTGGAGAGCTGGTTGTAGCAACCACCCGCCCCGAGACACTCTTTGGGGATGTTGCCGTTGCGGTTCATCCTGAAGATGACCGCTATAAGCGTTTTATCGGGAAGACGGTCATTCTCCCATTGACTGGAAAAAGCATTCCTGTGATTGGGGACGATTATGTTGAAAAAGACTTTGGCACAGGGTGTCTCAAAATAACCCCCGCGCATGACCCTAACGACTTTGAGGTAGGGCAGCGTCATCATTTAAACCCCGTGCTAATCTTCAATGAGAAAGCAGAATTACTTCCACTCGATTACATTCCTGAATCCTTACACGGCTTGGATCGCTGGCAGGTTCGTAAGGAAGTTGAAGCTCTTTTATATGGTCAGGGTTATCTGCGGAAAAAAACAAAGCACAGTCATCGAGTGGGTCGTGCTCAACGGAGCGGAGCGGTGATTGAGCCGCTGCTTTCTAAGCAGTGGTTTGTGAAAACCAAGCCACTGGCTGAGGCCTGTTTGAAAGCGCATGAAGCGGGTGAATTGACCTTCATGCCTGAGCGTTGGACGAAAGACTATCTGCGCTGGATGAACAAAATTAACGACTGGTGCATTTCTCGCCAACTCGTCTGGGGACACCGCATCCCCGCATGGTATCACAACGAAACAGGTGAGCTGTTCGTGGGTGAAGAAGCGCCTCAAGATGTCCACAATTGGCGGCAGGATGAAGATGTCCTAGATACATGGTTCTCGTCTGGCTTATGGCCATTTAGTACGATGGGCTGGCCCGATGAAAGCGCGTCTGATTTGCAGAGCTTTTACCCAACGTCTATGCTTGTGACGGGCTTTGATATTATCTTTTTCTGGGTCGCTCGGATGACGATGTTTGGCCATGCCCTAACAGGAAAGTCTCCCTTTAAAGAGGTCTATATTCATGGTCTGATTCGTGATGATAAAGGCCAGAAGATGTCTAAATCTAAAGGCAATACGATTGATCCTGTGGATGTAATCAACGAAAACGGTTGCGATGGTTTCCGCTTTGCATTGGTGAACCTCATCACCTATGGTGGGCAGGATATTAAGCTCGCGAAAGACAAGCTTGAACAGGGCAAGCTCTTTGCAAACAAGCTCTGGAATGCCTCGAAGTTTGTTTTGATGAACGTCAATTCTGGACCAATTGCAGAGAAACTTGATCCTAAACTGCTCAGTGATATGGATCGCTGGATTTTGGGGCATTACGAGCATACTGTTCGTGAAGCCAATCGCATGTTGAAAGAGCGTCGTTTAGGCGAATACGCTCAACTCATGCTTGAATTTACGTGGTATCAGTTTTGTGATTGGTATATTGAATTCGCCAAGAATCCGATGCGTAGTGAGAATGAAGCCTTACAAGCCAATACGCGCCTAATTCTGCATACGGTGCTGGAAGGTATCCTGAAGATGCTGCATCCGATTATGCCATCCATCACCGAAGTATTATGGCAACGTTTGCCCTTGAAAAAAGGCATTAGCATTAGCGTTTCAGCGTTTCCCCAGCAGCTGAGTCTGCATTATCACAACAGTAATCTCAACGAAGAAATTAGCTTCCTCCTTGGAGTAGTCCGTGCGTTGCGGAATATTCGTCAGCAGTACAGTGTGCCTCCCTCTAAAAAAGTAGATGTCCTCATTGAAGCAGGCGAAGCCACAGATCAAAAACTATTGAACCGCTGTGAAGAAACCTTGCGTCACTTTGTCCCTATAGATAAGAT
>Ga0163144_10030459_pt1 | contig 10321 bp, 8 predicted proteins | sample OliLak19BULKMAT1_FD_123175 | JGI IMG/M metagenome (GOLD analysis project Ga0163144, IMG submission 123175) | Freshwater microbial mat bacterial communities from Lake Vanda, McMurdo Dry Valleys, Antarctica - Oligotrophic Lake LV.19.BULKMAT1 | ecosystem: Environmental > Aquatic > Freshwater > Lake...
TTCACAGAACTGATATTGTAAAAGTTCCGGGTATTGGCAATCCCCGAGAGGGCGGACTACGCGGTTTTTCCGTCAGGCTTGGGCTTGCGGAATTTTGGCAGTTCCGGTGGTTTGTCTGGCAGAACCTTCTCAATCGCCTCAATGGGCACCCAGCCGCGGGTTTTGGTGGCAAAGGCGACGTAGGCCCAGCGCCCTGAAAGGGTGATGATCTCGCAGAGCGAGCCGGGTGGCGCATCGATCACCTCGGGCGCGGTGCGGGCTGCATCGGTATGAAGGGCGATTTTTTCCTGGATGATGACGGCTTGTTTCTCAACCTTTGCAAACTCGGCATCGTCAGGAAAATGGCGCCACCCGATCATTCCGACCGAAACAAGAAGAGGTCCTAACACCAACGCGGCGACTGCGCTGACGCGGAGGCGGGCACCGGGACGAGTCGCTGGGAACACGAGGATCGCAAGGCCGCAGAGCCAGACACCGATCCAACAGGTGGATTGCCAAGCGGCTAGAGAAAATTTTGCGAGAGCGTATTGGTATTCAGGACGCTTAACTGAGATCGCTCCGTATTTTTGTTCGATGAAGCGCAGGTTTTGGCGGGCTTCTTGGTGGGCGGAATCGCGGACGAGCGCACGTCGATAATACAACGCGGCATCTCCGGGGGAGCCGGATCGATAACAGGCGTTACCGATATTATAGAGCGTGTCTGGCGAAAGCCGGTCGTAGTCACCTGCCTCGAACCAGAGTTTCAGTGCTTCGTCATATTTGGCTGCATCATAAGCTTCCTGCGCTTGCGTGGCGATGTCGGCGGCTTGAAGTGGGGTGCCGAGATGGAAGAATGTTAGAACAACCAACATTGGGATCGCTTTTCTGAGCAGATCGAGAACCGCGTTTCGGCGCTGAGGGTCGAGTGTGGTTCTGGCGGGTTCGGCCCGGAAGCAGACGGCATCTCGTTCGGCAAGGATGGCGTGAATTTCCGGGTCTGATCTGTGGCCGAGGTGGCGCTCGATGAAGCCGCCGGTCGCTTTGAGGAAAGTGGTGTCATCGGGCATTGAGCGTTCAATTTCCCGCAGCTCCCGCATTTTCGCAGCTCTGACCGGATTGCGCCGGAGTCCTGGTCCGTACCGCATCCACAGTGCTTTGATGATGAGAGCCAATGCGAGCGCTCCGCCGGCGGCGTGACCGAGCCATGAGGGAAGCGCGGGCCCTGCGGGGATCGTAAGCTGCGCCGGACGTAAAACTGCTAGAATATCGGTCATTCGTTCGAGTGGAACGGGGAGGGATTGAATCCCCGCTCCAGCAGATTTGAGTGTGGTGCCAGGCCGCATTTGGAGGGCGATTGTTTCTGTAGTCAGGGTTTTGTAGGATTCGTCCTTGGGGTCGAAATACACCAACCGGAAACGCGGAATCTCGGACTTCAATTCAAGCGGGCGGATGGATTGGTGAAATACGACGCTGCCAGAGAGTTGGCGTCTTTCGTCACCACGTTGTTCGGTGGTGGTGCCATAGACTTTCCAACCAGCGGTGGTTTCAAGTTGAGGTGGGCTGAGGGTGTCGAGATTCCCGCTGCCGCTGACGATGAGATCGACGGTGAGTGGATCCCCTTCTTGGACGTCGGTGGTGGCGGAGCTTGCACTCAATCTGAAATTACCGACGGCGTTTTCAAATCCCTCCGGCGCGCCTTCGGGCAGTGGGATGGATTCGATTTCAAGCTTGGGGACTTGAACGTAAATGTCGGTGTTGATCCAGCGTGGAGTGGGATCCATGACGACTTCCCGGGTGACCAAGCGGATTTTGGCAGGGCCGATTCCGACTTTCCCGGTACGTGTCGGGGTGATGGTGCTGGGGTAGGCTACGGAGACATAGGAACGCCCTAACAAGTTGATCCGGCTCCGCATGGGCATTGGCTGGAAACGCCACGAGGTGAGTCCGTCGCGCTCGAAGTCGGGGTTGCCCCAGTCCTCGATCACCAGATCCTCGGGAACGAATAGCTTGATTTCGGTGGTGGTGGTTTCATTTTCGAAGGGCTTTGAATTGAGAGTCCGGAAGGCGCTGGCGTAGCGGATCGGCTTGCCGTTTGCGATCATCTCGGTCCACTCAAGCTCATCTGGATTGAAAACCATGAGGTCAAGCGACTCGGTGAAGCTTTTGACCCCATCGACAATTACCTCAATGGGTGGAATGGTGTAGTTTCCGGTTTCATAGCTGGCGACGATGTATTGGAAAACATACTCGAGTCTTCTACCGGGAAGCATGCGCGGCATGGGCTCCCGACCGGACGGTTGGATGGCAAGATTTCTAACAGTTGGAATCCGGGGCAGCTCCGCAGGTTGGCCACCGGATATCATGACTTCCAGCAGCGCCTGCTCGCCGCGGGCCAGGAAGGAGGTGGAGAGGCGACTGGAGGTCTGGGCGTGACTGATGCCGGAGAAGGCGACCCCGAGGATGAGAAACCGGAGCAGGTGGGTGATGTGTCGTAAAGTATTCATGCGTTTTACCAGTCTTTTTCTGCGGCTTGAAACTCCCTGCGTCCAGGACTCAAGGGGCCTTTTTCGAGATCTGCATTTTCTTTGAGAATGCGGTGCGCACGCTCTTTCGGGGATTCATTCGGGTTGGATCCTTCTTTGTCACCGTCTTTTTCATTTTCATCCTTGTCCTTGTTTTTGCCTTGTTCGCCGTCTTTGTCAGGATCTTTGTCGCCGCCCTCGCCGTCTTCGCCGTCCTTGGGTTCCTGATCACCCTTACCCTTTTCTCCGGGTTCTTTCTGACCTTCGTCCTTGCCATCGCCTTCGCCTTGCTGAGGTGGTCCATCGCCGGGCTGTGGCATGGATTGCCGGGTTTCCTCTTCCTCTTGTTTCAGCAGCTGTTCAATCCGCTTCAAGTAGGTCATGGAAAGATCGCGATTCTGGCTGGCGGATTTACTCTCAGAAGCCTGGCGAAGAGACGACTCATAATGCCTAACAGAGTCCGCCCAGTTGGTGATGATGGATTTGATCTTGATGAATCCGCCGGTATCTCCTTCTTCAGGCGTTTCGGATTCTCGGGATTTTGCCAGGGCTTCTTTGAAGATGGTGTCGAAGCGTGCGAGATCGGGGATCGATGCGGGATCGGTGGGATAGGATTCGTTGGTAAGGCCTTTCCAGCCGAGTTGGAACAGAGAGTTGCCCATCCCAAGGTGGCCGCTTGCGAGGACTTTGGGGTCGGTGGATAGAAGGGCCTGGCTGTAGGCTGTCCGGGCATCGCGGAATTCTTCCGCACGATACGCGGCGGTTGCTTCACCCAGGCGATAGCGTGCCTGGGTTTCGTTGAACATTGCATTTTCTGCGAGTTGGTGGTAAAGGTCGCGAGCTTGTGCATAGTCCTTCTGGGCAAGCGAGTCCTTTGCCTTGGATGCATCACTGGCGCGGGCGTCGGTGAATGTTAGAAAAGCGCCAGCGATGCAAACTGCCATCTGGACGCCTTTCCAGCGGGTTCCTGCGACGATGGAAATGATGAGAAATAAAATCCCGGGAAGGAGCAGCCATTGGTAGAATTCGATTGAGATCCGCCGCTCACGCCCGTCCATTTCGAAAGCATCCATGCCGCTCGTCACGGACATGACCATGGCCGGAATGTCGAGGCCGGAGCTGGCGACGGTGAAGCGTCCTTTGGTGCCTTCTGCAAGCTTGCGCATGACATCGGATTGAAGACGGCTGATCACGGTGCGTCCCGCGCGATCAACCATCCGGCTATCAGGGAAATCAATGCTGGGAACGTATCCCCCATCTTCCGTGCCAATTCCGATGGCGACGATGTAAAGGCCGGCCCTCTCGGCTTCTGTGATGGTGGCGTCCAGGTCTCCTTCGTGTTTTTCACCATCGCTGAGGATCACGAGCGCGTTGTTTTTCTGGCCGGTTTTTTTCAGGGTTTCAGTGGCGAGCTTGACTGCGGATGTGAGATCCGAACCGCCAAGAGGTGCCCATTTTTCGTCGATCTGATCGACGATTTCGCGCACAGCGCCATGGTCGATGGTCAATGGGGCATAGACGTAGGGAGTTCCCGCAAAACCGAGAAAGCCGATTCTCTCGTTGGGCATGGATTCCAAGAGTTCATAGATGATGACTTTTGCCTGTGACAGTCGGTCGGGCTTGACGTCACTGACACGCATGCTTTTCGAGATATCGAGCGCGATCATCACGTTCCTGCCCATGGTCTTCTCGGTTTTGGTCCCGGCGTCTCCACGCGGGCGGGCCAGTGAGACGATGATGACGGCACAGGCGGTGAGGAGGAACGAAAGGGCCAGCCAGCGAGGAAGTGAACTGCTGCGTTTGATCAGGCCCGGCCTGAGCCGCGGGGCGACGAATTCCGTCCATTGCTTGCGCCGCAGGCGTGATGTTAGAACAGCGCCAAGTCCCAACAGGGGAATCAGGAGCAATAGTGCAAGCCAACCTGGTTGGGCGAAACTCATTGGGTCAGGCGGTGGGTGGAGGGTTTAGTGAAAGATAGCCTGCGGATGCGAATGCGGCAAGCAGTGTGATCGCTACAAACCAGGGGAAAAGTTCGGTATCGTCGATCACGGTTAGGCTTTTTGAATCGGATTTTTCCAGATTGTTGATGGTGGTGAACGTTTCCCTGAGTGCTGCCAGGTTCTTCGCATGGTAGTGTTCTCCGCCTGTGAGCGAGGCGATTTTTTTGAGGGTGGGGATGTCAAACTCCTGATAGGGAAAGCGCATGATGCTGGGATCGACGCGGCCTTCCTTGGTTCCGATGGCGACAGTGTAGATTTTGATGCCAAGGGTTTTGGCGTGTTCCGCTGCTTCAATGGGGGAAATTTTTCCTGAGTTGCTCGCTCCATCGGTGATGAGGACGATGATCTTGCTGCGGGCATCACGCGCTTCCAAGCGAACGGAGGCGGCAGCGAGGGCGGACCCGATAGCGGTGCCTTGTTCCTTGACCGTGCCCATTTCCATGTGGTCGTTGAGGCGGAGTTGGTTGAGTGAGTTTCTGAGCCACTGGTGATCGAGCGTGATCGGGCTGGCATCGCGGGGGCGTCCGGCAAACGCGACCAAGCCCATCCGGTCCTCAGGGCGGCGGCTGATAAAGTCGTCCACAACCCGCTTGGCGACATCGATCCGTTTGACGTTCTGTCCTTGGTCGATGAAGTCGTCGATGTCCATGGATAGGGAAACGTCGAAGGCGATCATGATGTCGATGCCGCTGGCGGTGCGGCTTTGATATTCATTTCTCCAAACCGGACGTGCCATGGAGATGATGGCGCAAAAGAGTGCGAGAAATGCGAGTGGCAGGCCGACGTTCCACGCAAGCGCACGGCTGCGTTTTCCCAGACCGACGAGGACTGATAGGTTTGGAAAGATCACTGCGGAGTCGGAGCCTTTTCCCCGCCGCAGTGCCAACAGTAGTAATGCTGGAACCAGCAGTAACAACCATGCTGGCTGGGCAAAACGGAAGTGGTCCAAGAACGAACTCATCCTTGGAATCCGAGGTGGAGGGTTTTTAAAAGCGATTGGGAGTCTGCGACGACTTCGCTGGCATCGGCGGTGGGTGGCTCGGCTGCGTATTTCAGCGAGGCGAGGCGGGCGAAGCCCAGTCCAGCGGCCTTGCGTGACTCCTCGGAGAAGCTTTTCAATGCTTCGTGGCGGGAGAGATACTCTTCGTGGGTTTCGAAAAGTGCTGGATCACTGGCGGCAGCCGCCAGGTATTTCCGGAGGATCAATGATGATTGAATCGCCGTGTCTCGCGGAGACTGGCTACCGATTCCAGCAAGTGCGGCGGTGGCCTCTGCATGCGCTAGCAGGCGGGCGGCGTGTGGATCGACCTTGGGAGTCTTTTTCTTTCGAAAAATCCACACGGTGAGGATGATAAGGAAAAATCCAACTGCGAGGGCGATCATCCATGGCTCGATCCATGAATCGGGCACCAAGGCCTCGGGTGAGGTTGGTTCCAAGAGTTCAAAGCTGTTGGAAGTTTCGTTCATCGGGATCTAGCCTGAGCGTCTGCGGCTGCGTTTCTTCAATAGCTTGTGAAGGGCGGCGAGGGTGTCGCCGTCGGTGAATAAATCCGCAGTGTCGATCCCGTGCTTCTTGAAAATCGCCGAGACGCCCTGCTGTCGGCGTTTCATTAATTTTTCATAACCCATGCGCAGATTCGGGTTGCTGGTATTGACGAGAGTTTCGAAGCCGGTTTCAGGGTCCATCATCACGACTTTACCAGCTTTTGGAAGTCTTGCCTCAAGTGGGTCCAACACCCGAAGGGCGATGGCCTCGTGTTTGCGTGCGAGCTTGCCAAGGGGTTTTTCCAACGGGTCGGAGTAGAAGTCCGAAATCATGAAGACCAAGGACTTTCGGCGGAGTGTGCGCACGAGAAAATCGCAGGCTTCTGAAATCGAGGTGCCGGGCTTGGAGGGCCGGGCGACGAGGATTTCCCGGATCATGCGCAGCAGGTGGCGGCTACCCTTTTCAGGCGGGATGAAAAGGATGGGTTCATGGGCGAAAACCAATAGTCCAACTTTGTCGCCATTGTGGAGCGCGCTGAATCCTAACACCGCGGCGGTCTCGGCAGCCACTTCCCGCTTGCTCAGTGAGATGCTGCCGTAGTCGGAAGAGCCTGAGACATCCACTGCGACGACGACGGAGAGTTCGCGTTCTTCACGGAACTTCCGCACGAAGGGTTGATTCATCCGGGCGGTGACGTTCCAGTCGATGAAGCGCACTTCATCGCCGTGCTGGTATTCCCGGAAGTCGTCGAAGTCGAGGCCTTGGCCGCGAAAGGATGATAGATATTCGCCCGAAAACGATTCGCGAACAAGACGACGCGCCTTGAGTTCGAGCTTGCGGACCCGCCCCATCATTTCCTCAACCTGTGCGTCAGTCAGCATGTCGGTTCCTTATGGCACGGCGACCTTGTTCATGATTCGCTCGATGATGGAGTCCGTGGTCATTTCCTCCGCTTCTGCCTCGTAGGTGAGAAGGACGCGGTGGCGGAGAACATCCATGGCCATGTCCTTGACATCTTGGGGGGTGACATAAGCGCGGCCTTGCATGAAGGCCCTGGCGCGGGCGGTTAGGGCAAGGTTGATCGTTCCACGGGGTGAGGCACCCGAACGGACCAGGTTTTTCAGCGGCGCATCCACCAGGCCGGGATAGCGGGTGGTGTGGATGATTTGGATGATGTATTTGCGAATCGCAGGATCGATATAAACCTGGTTTACCAATTCACGGGAGACGGCAACCTGAGCTGGGGTGGCCACCGTCTTGGTCTGATAGGGCGGGGTCGAGGTCGCCATCCGGTCGAGGATTTCCAACTCCTCCTCCTTGGTGGGGTAGCCGACGGTGACTTTGAGCAAAAAGCGGTCGAGCTGGGCTTCGGGTAACTGATAGGTGCCTTCCTGGTCGATCGGGTTCTGGGTGGCAAGCACGAGGAACGGCTGGGGCAGGGGATACGAGCGGTCACCCAGGGTGACTTGCCGCTCCTGCATGGCTTCTAGCAGCGCGGACTGGACTTTGGCCGGGGCACGGTTGATTTCATCGGCAAGAATCAGGTTATTGAAAATCGGGCCAAGCTTGGGTTCGAATTTTGTTTCCTGCGGGTGGTAAACCATGGTCCCGACGAGGTCGGCCGGCAGCAGGTCTGGGGTGAATTGGAAGCGGGCAAAGGAGGCGTGCAAGGAACCGGAAAGCGCCTTCACTGCAAGTGTTTTGGCCAAGCCGGGCACGCCTTCGAGCAGGATGTGGCCATTGCACAGCAGCCCGATGAGGAGTCGATCCACCAGCCGGTCCTGACCGACGAGGACTTGCGCCATTTCATCTTTAACGGCTTGGATCCAGCCACTTGTTTCCGCGATCTGCTCTTGCAAGTTTTCAGTTGTCATCGATTTCTTCACGGACTTTGGCACGCCAGAAGATCTGTGCAACCGACAAAGCGGGGAAAATCGCGTGATTCGCGGATTCGAGCGCTCATCAGTCTTTGCAACCGAAAAAGTGGCGCCTGCCGATAAGGTCGGAGATGCCGATCGGGACCATTTCTTTCCAGGTCTCGTCTCCTGCGGCGATTTTTTTCAGGACGTCGCGCGAGAAAATGCTCAGGTATTCCGGCTTGAAGTTGTCGAGGTTTACGAAGCTCCCTCGATCGGCGAGGTAGCCGTAGAGTTTCTTGAGTTCCGGGGCGACGGGGAGATTTTCGATCGTGGTCAGCTCCTTGGTTTTGGCGTCCTGGAGCGGGTAAACGTAGAGTTTGAGGTCGTTTTTAAATAAACGCCCGAAGGATTCGAGAATTCCGCCGGGCAGCTGCGTGTAGTATTTTTCATCGAAAAGTTCGCTGAGGCTAGGCACCCCGAGGACGATTCCAATGCGTTCCTTGGTTCGCCATGCGAGATAGGCTGCCAGGCGGTAATATTCAAAATAGTCGGATATCAAGACCGTCATGCCACATGCCGCGAGGAGGTCGGCGCGAGCGAGGAAATCCCGCCGGTCGATCTCGTCTCCGCCGTTCAGGAGGTTGCGCATGGTGAGTTCGAAGATGGGCAGCACCTGTTTTCCTGCCACGGCAGGATCGTTGCTGAATTTTTCCAAGGCGCATTGCAGCATGTCGAAGTTGACATGGGTGGGTGGCCGGAAACTCCCGCGCTCGACGAGCACGGCTTTTTTATAGAGCGCTTCAGAAGGCTGGAGGACTTCACCCGTCGCGCCGAACATCGCCGCACCACTGAGGCCGAGTTGGACGAGCTTGAGACTGGTCAGGCGATTGTCCACGGAGCGGAACTCGATGCCTTTGAACTCGATCACATCAATCTCGATTCGACCGGTGGTCAATTTATCCAACAGGCTTTCGATCAACAAATCCGGCTCGTGATGGAGAAAAAACGCCCCATAGAGCAGATTGACTCCCACCACACCGAGGGCTTCCTGCTGGAGGGATGCTTCGGTGTCTAACATCCGGACGTGAATGAGAATCTGGCTTGGTTCGTCGCGTGGGCGGGATTGGAATTTGATGCCCATCCAGCCGTGGCATTCGTTACCGCCTTTGAAGCTGCGCGCTACGACGGTGTCGGCGAAGGCGAAGAAGGCGGTGGTGTCGCCGCGTTTTTCGCTGAGACGATCGACATTGAGCATGAATTCCCGATCCAGCATGGCCTGGAGGCGGTCGCGGGACACGTAACGGTCGCCACTGCCGTAGATGGCGTCGCTCACAATCATGTCGTATGCGGAAATGCTTTTTGCCACGGTGCCGGCTGCGGCCCCGACTCTGAAGAACCAGCGGACAACTTCCTGGCCGGCTCCGATTTCCGCCAAGGTCCCATACCACCGCGGGTCCAGATTGATTTTCAGGGCCTTATGGTGGGTGTCGAGGTCTTGTTCGTTCATCGCAAGTGTCTTAGCAAGAACTGCGCCACTTTCCAAGCGGGGAAAAGTGCTTCGTTCATAATCGAGAGTCCTTGCTAGACTTGTAGAATTCATGATTCAAGCTCTATGGCGATGCATCGCACGGGAGTCGTTCATACCCATTTTCAATCGCTTGAAATCTGGAAATCAGATCTGGCGGCGGAGTTCCGCGTGGCGGGAGCGCTTCATGCATGGTATCATCCAAAGCGGTTTCTCACCGGACTGGCGTGGGATCTCATCGCGGCGGCGGCCTTGCTGCGCAGGGACGGTGCACCGAAATCCATTTTGATGTTAGGCCTGGCCGGGGGAACGGCGTATCGGGTGCTGCGGCATTTGTTGCCGGATTGTGAGCTCACGGCCATCGATATCGATTCTGAAATCATTGATGCGGCGCGCGAGCACATGGCACTGGATGAATCAGGGATCGAGATCCACACGACTGACGCATACCCGTGGCTTGCAAAAAATCGACGGAGATTCGATGTGGTGTTCGATGATATTTATCTAGCCGGCAAGACCGACGTGTTTCGCCCGCAGGCATGGAATCCAGAGTTGTTGGTCCATCTCCAGCGGGCGGTGGCTCCAGGCGGTGTGTTGGCTGTGAACCTGGTGACGGGCGGAGGCCACCGCAAGATGCAGTCACTCACGAGAAAAATTCTTTGCGGGGCGCATCCTCAAGTGAGGAGCTTGCGGACTCCCGGGGGAATGAATGAAGTGCTTGTGGCGGGCGACTTCGTGGCTACCGGACGCCAGCTTGATCCTTACAACGAGCGATTTCCGGATTGGAGAGATCGGATGTATTGGGACCGGATCGAGGTGAAACGCATTTCGTGATGACCATGCAAGATCCGATCCAGCAGCTCTACGAGAGCACCATCTATCCGGCAATGAGCCACCCTCTATCCGATCCAGCGGTGAGTGCGGTGGCTGCTAGAATCGGCGGTTTGAAA
>Ga0163144_10030461_pt1 | contig 10320 bp, 13 predicted proteins | sample OliLak19BULKMAT1_FD_123175 | JGI IMG/M metagenome (GOLD analysis project Ga0163144, IMG submission 123175) | Freshwater microbial mat bacterial communities from Lake Vanda, McMurdo Dry Valleys, Antarctica - Oligotrophic Lake LV.19.BULKMAT1 | ecosystem: Environmental > Aquatic > Freshwater >...
GACGAGCGCGGACGAAAACGAGAGCCATCCGAATTGAAGGAGGTCATGGTCCACAGTGACCTCCAGAGAGATGTGTTCCTATGTGCGCTGAACTCAACCCTCTTCTATTGGCTGCTCACGGTATGGTCCGACTGCCGCAATTTGAACAAGAGAGAGGTGCTCGGCCTACCCCTTGATTTCGACTCGGTCGATGCCAGCGCAAGAAGGAGACTCCAGGAGCTGGCCCGCCTCCTAATGAAGGACTTCGCGGAGAACTCTGAAGTCCTGAAGATGGACTACGCGAAGTGGGGCGTCATGAAGATTCAGTGCATCTATCCCAAACGTTCCAAGCAACTCCTCGACGAGATCGACTTGATACTTGCTGGACACTACGACCTGACGGCTGAGGAGCTAGACTTCATCGTGAACTACGACATCAAGTTTAGGGTTGGCGCTGAAGAAGAATCCGACGAGGAGTGAGCCCTATGAGCGAGCATGTGCGTGGCGTGCTTCCCGATTCGATGGCGGGACTGACCAAGATGCTGTCTGGACTGCGGCGACAGGAAGCGATCTTCGTCGGTCAGGCGGCCATGCTTCCCTCACGTATCATGATCCGAGATCTCGCGGACGACCAGCTACCGAAGTCAGACGACATCGACTTCGACAAGGGATGGCAGAGCGATGGTATGTCCGAGGACCAATTGAAAGTCGTCTCGAATCGCTGGCGCTACCAGAAGCGATGAACTCCACCTTCACCGAATCCGTCGTTGAAGACGCTGCCCTCGCCTGGCTCGGAAGCGTCGGCTGGTGGGTGCGCAGCGGCGCGGAGATCGCGCCCGGCGAACCCTATGGCCAGGTAGTGCTGGCGCAGCGGCTGCGCGACACGCTGCTGCCCAAGCTCATCTCCGGCGAGCTGCGAGTGCAGGACGCCGAACACTTCATCGAGGTTACCGAATGAAAAACACGACGGCCAAGCCGCAGGCCCCTGCGCGCATCGAGTACCTCAAGGTGCAGAACTTCCGCGCGCTGCGTGAGGTGGAGTTCAAGGATCTCACGCCGTTGACGGTCCTGCTCGGTCCCAACGGTAGCGGCAAGTCCACCGTGTTCGATGTGTTCGCTTTCCTGGCCGAGTGCTTCGAACTGGGGCTACGCCGCGCCTGGGACAAACGCGGTCGCGCGAAGGAACTCAAGACCAGGGGAGGCGACGGGCCGGTACTAATCGAGATCAAATACCGCGAGCCGGGGTATCCGCTCATCACCTACCACGTGGCCGTCGACGAACATAAAGGGGGTCCCGTCGTCGTCGAAGAATGGTTGCAATGGCGGCGCGGTCAACACGGAAAGCCTTTTCGATTTCTCGAGTACCACGAGGGTCAGGGCCGCGCGGTCAGTGGCGAACTGCCCGACGAGCAGGACCGGCGGGTGGAGCTCCCGCTCAAGTCGCCCGATCTGCTGGCGGTCAACGCCCTCGGGCAGTTTGCTGAGCATCCGCGCGTGGCGGCGCTGCGCGACTTCGTCACCGGCTGGTACGTATCGTACCTGTCGGCCGACAGCGCCCGCGGGCAGCCCGAGGCCGGGCCGCAGGAGCGATTGACCAAGACCGGCGACAACCTCGCCAACGTCATCCAGCACCTGGCCGAACAACATCCGGCGCAGCTCGAGCGCATCTTCGAGGTGCTGCGCCAGCGGGTGCCGCGCATCGAGCGTGTGCTGGCCGAGACCATGCCGGATGGCCGGCTGCTCTTGCAGATCAAGGACGCGCCGTTCAGCCACCCCGTGCTCGCGCGCTTCGCGTCCGACGGCACGCTGAAGATGCTGGCTTACCTGATGCTGCTATACGACCCCACGCCGCCGCCCTTCATCGGCATCGAGGAGCCCGAAAACTTTCTGCACCCGCGCCTGCTGCCGGAACTCGCCGAGGAATGCCGTGCGGCGAGCGAGCGCACCCAACTGCTCGTCACGACGCACTCGCCGTTCTTTCTGAACGCCCTGCGACCCGAAGAGGTGCGCGTGCTGTGGCGTGACGAACTGGGCTACACGCAGACGCAACGCGCCAGCGACCTGCAGGGAGTGCCCGAGTTCGTCGAGCACGGCGCCTTGCTCGGGCATCTCTGGATGGAGGGGCAACTGGGCGTCGGCGATCCGCTGGTGAACCAGGGCGCACCCAGCCGGCCGCGGGCGAGGCGTTGATCATGGCGGCCACGCACCTGGTGCTGCTGGTCGAGGAGCCGTCGATGGAAGCCTTCCTGCGGGCTTTGTTGCCCCGACTTCTGCCGCAGGACCGGACCTTCGAGGTGCACCCCTCTCAGGGCAAGCGCGACCTTCTCGGTAAGCTTGAGGCTCGGCTACGCGGGTATTCCGCGTGGTTGCCTGCGGACTGGCGCATCGTGGTTATCGTGGACCGCGATGATTACGACTGTCGGGCGCTCAAGCGTCAATTGGAAAGAATCGCCCAACGCGCCGGCCTGCGGACGCGAACCTCCGCAGGCGATGCCCAGTGGCAACTCGTCAACCGCATCGCCGTCGAGGAGCTCGAAGCCTGGTACTTCGGCGATTGGGATGCTGTTCGCTCGGCCTATCCGCGTGTGACTCCAACCGTACCTAACCGCCAGGGGTTTCGCGACCCCGATGCGGTTGCCGGCGGCACGTGGGAGGCCTTCGAACGCGTCCTGCAGAGGCACGGCTACTTCAAGGGCGGACTGACCAAGATCGATGCGGCGCGAGCCATCGGCGCGCGTATCGACACTGCGCGCGCCCGGTCGCGCAGCTTTGCCGCGTTCTGGGAAGCGATCGCGGAGGCCGTGGCATGACCAGCGTCTGGTGCGTTCGCGCCGAGTTCGGAACCTACGCGAAGCACTTCGTCGAAGGCGGGCACGTGGCCATCGGCTGGATGCCGAACACTGGGCCGTCGTCCGGCGCGAAATTGAAGCAGCGCTCGGTGATCTGGCCGGTGTTGAGGTACTGGTTTATGAACCAACCGACGCGTACCAGAATGCGCCGAAGCGAGCGGGCTTGGAGAAACTGACCCCAGCTCGCGCCCTGATTGCCGAACTGGTCCGGCGGTATTCGGTGCTGGGTCTCGAATGTACCAACCTCGAGGTCCAGAAGTTGGCATGGTTTCTTCATCGAGGCATTGCGCGCTTTTTACTCTCTGATCCGCTTGACCTGCGGTTTACTGCGAATAAATACGGGCCGTACGCGGACCGGCTGCGGCATCTGCTTGACGGCTTGGATGGCAGTTACCTGCACTGCGAGAAGCGGTTGAGTGATGCCGGGCCGTTCGACCTGATCTGGTTCGAGGATGCCAAACGTAAGGCTGTCGGCGACTACCTCGCCGGTTCTGAGGCCTCGCAGTACGAGCCGTCTCTGGAATGGGCGACCAAGTTGATTGATGGCTTTGAATCTCCCCTTGGTATGGAGTTACTTGCCACCGTCGATTGGCTACGAACGGAGCGGGCGGTCGATCTGTCTGTCGACTCGATAAAGGAAGCCTTGCGGAAGTGGCCCGGCGGCCGTGATGCTGCGGCGAGGAAACTCAAGCTGTTCGACGACCGCCTCCTGGGCTTCGCGATCGAGCGTCTCGCCGCGAACTGAGGTTCAACGCGGGTATTTCTTTCCCGGACGGGGAACCAGGTTCCGACGGCCAGCCGTCGACTGCTGCTGCTCCGTCTCTTTCGGAATCAATTTGCTCGCAGTACCCCGGCACTGAATCTGGCACACATCCTGATACCCGCTGTCGAGATGGATGATCTTCATGTGTGTCGCGTCCCCCGCGGGCGGAATGGGTATCCTGGGCGTCTCGAGTCTGTGCTCGGCGCGAATGCGCCTGACTTCCTGGACTTCCTTGGCCCGACACGGGTTCCTGATTCAGTTCAGCTTGGACTCGTCTGCTCAGTGAGCTGTCCAGGTTCCGTGATCATCCAGACCTACGACGTGATTCGCGCGCTGCGTGATGCCGGCGTGGCCGTCGCGGGCGGATTCCACTCACCTATGGAGACGGAGTGCCTCGAGTTCCTGCTACGCGGCCAACAGCAGGTTGTCCTGTGCGCTGCAATCGGACTTGCCAACTTTCCCATGACAGCCGAGCTCGCACAAAGCGTGAAGGCGGGTCGCTTGTGCATACTGTCTTCGTTCGGCGCCGAAGTGATTCACGCGACCTCCGCTGAGGGAATGCGCCGCAATGAAGTGGTGTCCGCGATGGCGGACGCACTCTTGGTGCCGCATGCGATTCGAGGTGGGCGGGCAGAAGCGTGCGTCACTAATACCCTCAAAAGGGGGCAGCGGGTACTAACCTTCGCCGACCCTGCGAACGAACACCTGGTTCGCATCGGCGCCATACCAGCGACGCCCAGCCAACTTGCTGCGCTGTACGGGTAGTTCGGCCGCAACCTCCCAGCCCCCAAGGCCCCAAGTCCCTAAGTCTGTGATGGTCGTCAGTGGTGACGTCCCGTCCACGAGGGGCTATGCTTGTCGCGTGGACCGGGACGAGATTCTCCGCGTGCTGCGCGCCTTCGAGGAGTCGGGCCTGGAGTACGTTCTGATCGGTGCCACGGCCATGGGTTTTCACGGCGTGGTGCGCGCGACCGAGGATATCGACTTGTTTATCCGCGCCACTGCCGAGAATGTCGAGCGCCTGAGGTCGGCGCTGCGGGCGTCGTATGCGGACGACCCGCTGATCGATGACATATCCCCTGCTGACCTGCTGGGAGAGTACCCCGTCGTCCGTTACTATCCGCCAACCGGCGACTTGTACTTTGACATCCTCACCCGCCTCGGCGAGGCCGCCAGTTTCGAAACGGTGGACGCCGAGACCAAGACGGTTGAGGGCATCCGCGTGCAGGTGGCCACCCCGGCGGCACTCTATCGACTCAAGAAGGGCACGGTGCGACCGAAGGATCACCAGGACGCAGCCGCGCTGCGTGAGCGCTTCAACCTGAAGGATGAGGAGTAACGTGCCAGTCCAGAAATTTCGGTCCATCGAAGAGATGAACGCGGCGCCCGTGCGCTCCCCCGCTCAAGCAGACTTCGATCGCTTCCTGCGCCACTGTGCACGCTATTGGAAGATCGCGCCGAAGGTCTATCCGCGCGGCGTCCTGAGGTTCAAATCGATCGAGGAGGCGGGACACCCGAAGCCCTCCTATAATTGACCCATGGCCATTCGCGACCGCGTTGCTCGCCTGCTGGACGAGATGCCGCGCGAAGCGCAGTTTCCCTCGCAGGGCGCGACCTTGTTCGTGGACCTTGAGCGTCGCGAACTGCACACCGCGTTCACGCCGCTGGCCGTCACCCGCACCGTGCTTGGTGGCCGCGGCGCCAACATGTATTACCTCCATCGGCTGCTGGACGAGTCGCTGACGCCGCTTGACCCGGGCATTCCGCTGATCTTCGGATCGGGACTGCTAACTGGCCTGGTACCGAGCGCCGCGCGGGGCAACTGTACTTCCTGGTCACCCGAGTCGGGTGTCCTGCTCGACTCCAACGCCGGCGACTACTTCCCGTCATTCTTGCGGATGAACGGCTACGACCACATCGTGCTCTACGGCCAGGCCGCGGCGTGGACCATGCTGATGATTCGCGAAGGCAGTCCTCAGGGAAAGGTGACGTTCGAGGATGGCGCGCCGTACGTCGGCCTGGACAACATCGACATGCGCGAAGCGGTGGCGCGGGATGTGGGCGGCAAGTGGGCGCGCAACATGGCGATGGTCAACATCACCCGCGCCGGCGAGAACCTGGTGCTGACCAGCGGCATCATGGCCGGGCCCAAGGCCATTTACGCGCGCGGCGGTCCCGGCGCCAAGATGGGCGCGCTGCGCTTGAAGGCCATCGTCACACTGGCGCCGACCAGGGAATTCACGACTGCGCAGCCATACAAGCCCTTCAACCGGACCATTGCGCAGAAGCTGCTGGCGACGTCCGTGGTCAAGAACGCGCTGTCGACGACCGGCACGCCGTTTCTGTACAAGCCCAGCCGCCTGTTGGGCGCGATGGGCACGAAGAACAACCAGGAGACGACCTGGACCGACGGGCTCGACGCGGAGCATTTCGATCGGTACCGCCCAGGCATGGAAGGCTGCTTTCGCTGCCCGGTAAATTGCCGGCCGCTAAACGATCTGCATGGTGCGACGCCCGACAAGTACGACAAGGGCGATGGCCCCGAGTACGTGACGCTGGGCAAGTTTGGTCCCAACCTCGGCATCGACAGCGTCACCTCAGTCATTCGACTCAACAACATCTGCAACGACCTGGGACTCGACACCGCCTCAACTGGATCGGCGTTGGCCTGGGCGTTCGAATTGTTTCAGCGCGGCATCATCACGACTGAGCACACCGGTGGCATCACGCTGACGTGGGGTGACGCGCGGACGATCGAGCACTTGCTGTTCATGATGTCGGCGCGCGAAGGATTTGGTTCGGCGCTGGCCGACAGCACGCGCGCGGTGGAGACGGGCCACTACCCGGCAGAGGCGTTGAAGTACCGGATCGCGGTGAAGGGCCTGGGCCAAAGCGACCCGCACGATGCGCGCATTCTGAAGGCCTTTGCCCTGGGGCTGGCCGTCGCCACGCGCGGGATGGATCACCTGCGCAATCGCGCCACGCTCGAGATCAACGCGCGCATCAACGACAACCCGGTGTTCAAGTCGGAACTGTATGGCGGGCCGGTGAGCGCCGAGCCCAACAGCTACGTCGGCAAGGAGCGCGCGGTGCGCGCCTGCGAGGACATCTACGCGGTCGGCGATTCCGTCGGCATGTGCCGCTTCACCACCAAGCTGTTCAACAGCCCGTCGCTGCCCGGCATCCCGGAGTTCCGCGAGCAACTGGCCAACGTCACCGGCCTCGCGTTCACAGACCAGGCGCTCGAGCAATGCGGCCACAACGTGATGGGCGTGGAGCGGCTGATCAATCACCGGCTGGGCGTGCGGCGCAAGGACGACACGCTTCCGGATCGCTGGTTTGACGAGCCGAATCCCGGCGGCCCCTACCAGGGTGAGAAGATCGATCGTCAGGAGTTCGACGCCATGCTGTCGCGCTTCTATGCCATCTCGCGGCTGACCAGCGAAGGCGCGCCGGAAGAGACGTGGCGCAAGGAACTGGTGGGCGCCCTTGGTGGTGACCGTTAACTTTCCAGCCGCGCTGCAACCGATTGCCGGCGGCGTGTCGCTGATCGTGCGCGAGGACGTCGCGACAGTCGGGCAACTGCTGCAGGCGCTCGAGCGCCTGGCGCCTGGCCTGGGCGAGCAACTGGACGACCCGCTCTATAACTTCGCGGTGAACGACGAGCTGTTGCTGCATGCCGTGGAGCAACGGCCGATCGCGGACGGTGACGTCGTCGAAGTGATCCCCACAATGGCGGGCGGCTAGCACTGGTGCTAGAGTTCGGCGATGGGACGCGCGGTCGGGGCCAATGTTCGTCGCAAAGACGGTGACGCCAAGGTCACTGGCGCGGCCAAGTACATCGACGACCTGGCCTTCCCCGGCATGCTGTTTGGGGCGACCATCCGCTCCACCATTCCCCGCGGCGAGATCGTCAACACCCACATCCACCTGTCGCCCGACTTCGTAATCGCCAACTATCGCGACATCCCCGGAAAGAACTACGTCTCGCTGATCGATCCTGACCAGCCCTGCCTGGCCGAGGGCGAGATTCGACATGTCGCCGAGCCGGTGCTGCTGGTGGCGCATGCCGATCGGCGCGCCCTGTTTGGCGTCGAACATCACGTGCGATTCGACTATCGCGAGCGCACGCCGACCTACGACCCGGAAGCGTCGGACACCTGCTTCAAGCAGATTGGGATCGACAAGGGTGATGTCCCGCGTGGTCTGCGCGAAGCCGACGTGGTGGTTGAGGGCGAGTACCGCACCAGTCACCAGGAGCAGCTCTACATCGAGACCAACGGGGTCATCGCCATTCCCGGCGATGGCCAGATCACGGTCTACGGATCGCTGCAGTGTCCCTACTACGTCCACAAGGCACTGGTCGTGGTCACCGGCCTGCCGCCCGATCGCGTGCGCGTGGTGCAAGCCGAGACCGGCGGCGGCTTCGGCGGCAAGGAAGAGTACCCGTCGGTGCTGGCGTGTCACGCGGCGGTGCTGGCGATCAAGACGCGCCGGCCGGTGAAGATGATCTACGACCGCGTCGAGGATCTGCTGGCGACGACCAAGCGGCATCCCTCGATCATCCGGCACCGCACGGGTCTCACTCGTGACGGACGACTCGTGGCCATGGAGATCGAGGTCGTGATGGATGGTGGCGCCTACGCGACGCTGAGCGCGGTGGTCCTGTCACGCGGAGTGATTCACGCCGCGGGTCCATACCGGTGCGACCACATTCGCATCCGCGGCAAGGCGATGATGACCCACACGCCGCCCAACGGTGCGTTCCGCGGCTTTGGCGCGCCGCAAACCCAGTTCGCCGTTGAAGCGCACATGGACCGGATGGCCGAGGCGCTCGGGATCGATCCGGTCAGGCTGCGCGAGATCAACGCGCTCCGGCCCGGCGACACGACCGCGACGGGCCAGAAACTGGGCCAGGACGCCAGCGCGCTGGCGGTGTTGCGCGAGGCCGTGAAGCGTTCTGATTTCAAGAACAAGCGCCGCGCCTGGCGCGGCACGAACCGGGGCATCGGCCTGTCGCTGTTTCTTCACGGCTCCGGCTTCACCGGTGCCGGAGAAGTGAAACTGGCGTCGAAAGCGTCCCTTGAGCTGACGGCGACCGGCGCACGCATCCTGGTGGCGAGCACGGAGATCGGGCAGGGCACGCGGACCATGCTGGCGCAGATTGTCGCGGATGCGCTCGCCTTGCCATACGACGCCATCGAAGTGAATGAGGCCGACACCGATCGTGTGCCCGACAGCGGCCCGACCGTGGCCTCGCGCACCTGCATGATCGTGGGGAAGCTGCTCGAGCGCTGCGCCCGGGACATGCGGAAGACACTCGGCCAGCAGACGCCGGCCGAGTACTTCAAGCGCCACGGTTCGTTAACTGTGACCGCGCAGTATGAGCCGCCACCCGGACAGGTGTGGGACGACGAGCGCTATGCCGGTGATGCCTACGGCAGTTACGCGTGGGCCTGCAACGTCGTCGAGATCGAAGTAGACCCCGTCACGTTCGAGGTGACGCCGACTCACGTCACCGTGGTGGCCGAAATCGGAAAGGCGATTCATCCGGTCATGGCCGAAGGCCAGATTCAGGGTGGCACCGCGCAGGGCCTTGGCTTCGCGCTGCTCGAGGAAGTGGTGATGCGTGACGGCCGCATGGCCAACGCGCAGTTGACCAACTACATCATCCCGACAGCGATGGACGCGCCGACGATCGACGTCGTGATGCTCGAGCGTCCGTACCCGCATGGTCCATACGGAGCCAAGGGCGTGGGCGAGATGCCGATTGACGGTCCCGCGCCGGCCGTGGTCAACGCGTTACGGCATTGCGGGTTTGACGTGCGCTCGATTCCGGCCACACCTGAGCGGCTGATGGCCGCCAGTCTGACTGGGCCAGGCAACCCCAAAGAAGGGGTTGCCTTCACCACCCGCAAGCCCCAAGCCCCAAGCCTCAAGCCATGATCGTCACCATCAACGGTAGAAAGCGCCGGCTTGACGTGCCGCCCATGGCGCGGCTGCTCGATGTGTTGCGCGAAGACTGCCGGCTAACTGGCACCAAGGAAGGGTGCGGGGAGGGCGAGTGCGGCGCCTGCACCGTGCTGGTTGACGGTGTCGCGGTTGATTCGTGTCTCGTCCCCGCGGCCCAGGTCGACGGCTGCCGGATTGTCACGATTGAAGGCGTGGTGGCGGCGAAGCGATCGGCGAAGGCACTGCAGAACGCGTTCGTCGAGCACGGCGGCGCACAGTGCGGCATCTGCACGCCCGGCATGATCATGGCCGCATGTACGCTGAAGGCCGGCTGCTCGCGCGACGAGATCAAGACGGCGCTCGCCGGCAACCTGTGTCGCTGCACGGGCTACATCAGCATCTTCAATTCGGTAGAGGCGGGTCTTCCACCTTCGCCAAGGCTACGGCGGACAAGTAAGACCCGCTTGTGTCGACAGTCGAAAGGCTCCCGTGCCCGTCGACGCTAGGACGCTCACGCTGCAGCGGCCGCGCAGCCTGAAGGCCGCGTTGGCGATGCTGGCCAAGGAGCCAACGCTCACGCCGATTGCCGGCTGCACCGACGTGCTGGTCGGACTGCATTTCGGTTCCTCCAAGCAGAAGCAATTTATCGACCTGTGGCCGCTCGATGAACTGCGGGGGATTCGGATGGACAAACCTGAAGGTTTGTCCCCACGCTCTGAAGGTTTGTCCCCACGCTCTGAAGGTTTGTCCCCACGCTCTGAAGGTTTGTCCCCACGC
>Ga0163144_10030463_pt1 | contig 10320 bp, 21 predicted proteins | sample OliLak19BULKMAT1_FD_123175 | JGI IMG/M metagenome (GOLD analysis project Ga0163144, IMG submission 123175) | Freshwater microbial mat bacterial communities from Lake Vanda, McMurdo Dry Valleys, Antarctica - Oligotrophic Lake LV.19.BULKMAT1 | ecosystem: Environmental > Aquatic > Freshwater >...
GTTGTTGGTATTCAACGTCTACCTTACCGGCTGATCTTGTCCGTGCTTGAATTTGCATGACTGCATCTTTAGCAATTGAGCCGATAAGCTCATCACTGTTTTTAAAGTTCTTAATAAAAGCCAAAGCATTTTTCTTGGCCGACTCAGCCCCTGTAATTTTAACGATTGTTCCTTTTGCCATTAACCTAACAACCTGTTTAGTAGATTTACAATCGCTGTGTCTGAGACTCTTTGTGTAGCTTCATTCTGTGGCTTTAATTCTTTAGCGATTGCTTTTAGCTCGCTATCAGTCCAGCCAAAAAAGACTCTAGGTGAAACCTTGCCATCTAGTGTCGGATGTCCTGCATAGCCTGTCATGTGAGCAAAGGCTTTGTTATTATTAAACTCACCTTCAAAGCCTATTTTAAATTTATTCACATCGTCTGATTTTATTTTTAATGAATTAATCATTTCACTTGTAAGCTGCATGTTAACGTCTGAGCCTTTTCCAAACGCTGCAAACTCAAGTGAATCTTTATATGATTTAGAATATTTACCCAAAGACTTTCCGTTAACGCCAAGCCCTTTGTCGAGTCGATCAATGAGCCTATCAAAGGCCGCCTGAAAGAACACCTCTTGAACGGCTTGATTTTTTGCAGCGCCGCCTAATAGTTTTTCTAAATCAATCTCAACATTAACGTCTGATTTATCAAGATTAGACTTGGCTATCGGCATTTACTACAACATTTTGTTCTGCTGTTATTGATAAAATCTTGTCTATTTTTCTCTGATTAATTTCATCAATTCTTATAACCGCATCTTCTATGGATATTTGCTCTAAATCAGAAAGCACAGAGGCGGCGTCAGCAATGCCTAGATCAATTTCTTTCCTAGCGTTGTCAAGCTCCTCAGCTTTTGTTTGCAGCATTTCAGGCGTATGAAAACTTACTTTTAATTGTGAGTTTATAATTGCTTGGCTTACGTTGTATATTGGATCAAGAAACTCTGTCCCTGATAGTAAAGATAAGTAGGCAGTAACAATTTTATGCACTTTGTTTTCAACCGTTCTAAACAAATCAAAGTCCTCTTTGGTTGCTCTGAATTGATCAATCATGGCAATTAATCTTTCAAGTGCTGATGAGTAACTAGAGTTACCTGAGTTGTTTGATGATACGGCTTTGGTGTCTAAGCCTCTTGTTGTTAGAAATGTCGCAATCATTGAATCGATAGCCTTTAGTTGCGCCTCGATGTTTGGAGTAGGTGATTTAAAATCAAGGCTCATGCTTGAGTCTGGATTGCTTGGATTTTTTGGCAGAAATATAAAACGATTAGGACCGATGATCATGTTCTCAGGCTTTAAATTAGCATCGCCTGATAATACACCGACTGAATAGCCCTGCATCCTAGCAATATACATTAGGTCAGACCATGCAACATTAAATTCAATCGTAAAATCTGTTAACGCTTGTCCTATCCTTATGAAAAATTCAAAATCTTTATCCTTAGCAATATCAACAAAAGGGATTAAGCCGGTAGGGTTTGGCAGTATTTCACCCCTGATTGATCCGTTGTTGTCCATTGTAAATACTATTTCTTTTGTCCACACTTGATAAGAGCCGCCCTTTGCTTTGTAATCATCAGAGTCAGCAATGCTTTGATTTGCGTTGTCCTGTCCTGCTCTTAAATAATTTGCCTTATCAAAGCTTGAAACAATATAAGCAAAAGCTTGCTCTGGATCATCCGAGTCTGGAATCACATCGATATTGTGCGCGTGTAAAACTCTTAACTTTATTTTCCCCTCTTTAGGAACGATTTGCAGAAACGATTGATTCCTTAGCTTGTAATACTTGTTAGCCTTACCAAAGTAAGTGTTAAACCCACATTCTGCATATAGGTCTGCTAACACCTGCGCATCGGCGTCTGTAATATCTGTATATTCACGATTTGGATCATCGGTGTAAATCGTCGCCTCTTTATTTACAACGGCCTTTGCGATATTTAGATTAGAAACAATCGGCATTTGTGACGCTGTTTGCTTTGATAATTGTGCCGCTAGCGCGTTGTAAACATAAGGATATGCGTTGTCTGTATAAACTTCATAATCCTTTAATGATTTTTGTTTGCGCTGTACGTTTTCATACGATTTAATTTCTTCAATGATTCTTGATCTAACTGATTGATCTAAAAAATTAGGATTAGACATTTATATGTTCCCTGCTTTCACTATTACTTTGTTTCTGACTGTGTAACAAACTCGGTAGCCTAGCGCTGTTGTCGAGTGTTGCCATTCTTTAGAATCATCCTCAATATATTCAGCACCTTTTTTAAGTGCTGTTAGCTTCATACCCTCGTGCAATGTCTTAGCCTTTTCGTAAACAAATAGCCTGCGTTCTGCTTTCATGTTTTCACAGTACGCATTTACTACATTATGCCGTTCTTTAATTGGTGGGTTTGATTTTGGTACAAGCAATTGATAGTTCAACTTAAGACCAGTCTTAGTCTTGTAGTTAGCTAAGAACTGATCGATGATATCATAGTTTGACCATTTACTGGCTGTTGACCTTGCTGCGCCTGTGGCATCGCCGTGAATTTCAAAAGCGTGCGCAGTTTCTAAAATGTTTCTTGCTGCAATTTCTTCTAAAATAGTTTCTGTTCTTGAGCCATGAATTACAATCTCGTCAAAGAAATGAAACTCATCTTTCTGTTTATCGTACTGGCTTATCACGCATGACATGGGCTTTCCGATGCCTATATTAAAATCAAAAGAAAGGCTGATAGATAAATAAGGATTAATATTGTAGATTTGTTTTTTAAAATTAACTTCTGAGCTGTAAGCATAATAAATTCTTTCTGTGTCGATCTCGACCCATTGGCCATAAAGCATCCGAAGGGCTTCCTTAGGGCTAAGGTCTCGTTTTAATTGTTCGATGTATGTCCTAGGCAGAAAAGGATTCTGCTCAGTGAGTGACATATAAACATGTCTTGTAGGTGATACAGTTTCAAAAAAATACTTGTACAAAACATGAGCTGGGCTGTCAGGGTTTGTAAGATATAGAATAAGGTTCTGCTTAATGTGTGGCAACCGGCCAACACGCTGTCTAGCTTCTGTAAATGCCTGCACATCGTCGCCTGTGTTCTCAACAGCCTCTTCAAAACAGAACATTGAATAAGTTCTTGATCTGAATTTCTTATATTTTTTGTCAGCCCAAGAAATGGCCTCGATCATGGAACCGTTTTTAAATCTTACTTGTGCTGTGTTATACGTAATTGATTCGATATGTTCGTTTAATAATTCGTCTTCTAAATGCTCTACGATAAGTGCAAATAGTGTTGTCTTAATGTCGGGTAAAGACCTACGTCCGATGCCAACCTTAGCCCTTGTGTGCTTCAAGCAATGCTTAACAATAATGTGCGCTGCAAGCAAACTCTTTGCTGACCCTACGCTGCCAGAGAACAAAAGCTCATGCGTGCCGATCGAATAATCAAGGTTTGTATCTATGTCGTTAATTACTTTTGATTGAAACTTAATATGTCTCGGATCAAACTCTGTAAACGATGGCGTTGATTTATCCATTAATGGCTCGCTGTTTGCTTTTCTTTCAGCTCAATAAACAGAGAAACATCACGACCAAATAATATCTCGAAACTAAGGCAGTCAGTAGCAAGCAACAAAGCATAAAGCTTATTCGTAAGGTCATTTAATTCATCTGTTGTTTGATCGTCCGTAAAGCCTTTGTAAGAACTTACAAGCTCGTCAATTAGGCTTTTTTTTTGACTAAAGCTATCTTGCTTAATCCTGTGCTGCATCTTTAACACTCTCTTTTGAGTAAGCTAAAATGATCGGCTGCACAGAATTTTTGTCCATAGTCATTTCAATAGCTTTTCTTTTTGGGTACATGTAGCCGGTCAAAGATTTCATAGCATCTATTCTGTGATCAACTGAAATAATAGGCTCACTTGTGACAACGCCTTGAAACCCTTGTTTTTCAATATGTGAGTCCCTATATCCTAATGACTTCCAATTATTTTGCGCGACCCATATCAAAGCTTGGATGGGATCAAAATTGTTTTTCTCGCATAAATCAAAAATGTAATCTGTACTTTTGTTAGGCGTTCCTTTTTTGCGACCGCCATGATTGCGCGTTGTGCTACTTTTTTGTACTTTATTTTCCATCTTTATTTTCTTTGTTGTGATAATTCATGTTTAAGGTCATGTGAAAGCTCATCTTGATGCCGTTCTGAGTATAAAACTGTAACCCCTTGCCTGATGCTTTTTTAATAAGCTGCAATCTATTTGCTGCACCAAACTTCCAATATATTTGCGAGAGTCGCCATTTTACACAAAAAGTAGTTCTAAATATTTCTTTTTGTATGTCTGTTATCTCATAGCCCTTTAGCGTAACGTCTATGATTTGAAATTCGACCTCTGTTAATGTTGGCGTTTCTTCAGCGTGCTTTTCTTGTAATGGATTCACCGGCAAAAAAGAAAGCTGCGATTCCTTGTGTTCTTTAAGCTTTTGCTCCGCTTCCAATTTTGTATCTAATAAACTTTGCTGATAACCCATGACCTGATTAAAGGTCTAAGATTGAGTCTTTGCAATGTTCTAAATAGTTCTAAATAGTTATTTTTTGAACTGAAATGATTGTTGCATCTTTTTAATTTTCAAGGCTTAATTTTCACATGATTGAAATGAAGGACCTACCAAAGACTAAAGACTCTAAACTTAAATCAAGAAAATCATTTAACCTATCAACTGAAGCCGTTGAAATATACGAAAAGGCGAAAAATGTTGGTATTGATTCTAGCGGATATATTCAGGATAAAATCGAGTCAGCTTTGCGCGACATCAAGCATCTTGTCTTAAAGTAAGCTAAACAATTAACTTTGTGATCTCAATTTCAATAAAATCTGTTTCTGCATCGTATATTTTACGACTTCCATCGTATGAATAAAATAAATTATCGTTCTTTATTACATCGCAATCCTCTAAAACATCGCTGACTGATGCAATAATGTTGTCTAGGTCTTGCTGATGCTTCTTGTTTATATAGTGACACCTTAAAACTAGGTTAACTGGGTAGTCGATTGTGTCTATTTTTTTTGCCCTTGCAATGTATCCAGCTGCAAAGGCTGACCATTTCTTATACTCGCTACTTGATGTAATGAAGGGCTTTCCAGATTTTCTATTTCTAAATATTTGTTTAGAGTTTTTCTTTGATCTTGCGCGTCCGTTTATTCGGCACCGAAATAACACTTCAGACATTAATTGAGCTGGCTTTCGATGTTTGCCATTTGAGTTTGTAGCTCATCAAGATTGCATTGATTTGATTTTTTGCACAGCTTTAAAATAAGTGCTTTGATTTTAGCATAGCTTTCAGGACTCATTTTAAGAGCCTTTTTATTAAAAGCTACCCATTCAGTGCCTGTCACCTCATACGCCTCGCCAGACACAGTCTTTACGCAATAGCCTTTAGCGTTTGACAGGTCGGCACAAATTGGCTCGTTTGGTATTTCAAGCGTTGAGCATGAGCTAAGGCTTAAAATTAATAAGGTCTTTAAGACGTTTTTTAAGTTCATTTTGCGCATCCTCTATTTCTTTTTCTGAATTTGCCTGACTTAGTTTGTCCTGCGCTTCTCTGACTTTCTTGGCTTGATACTCAGTCATAAGATCAACCTTAACAAAATAAGCCTGAAGTGCCGCTTCTTTAAATGCTATTTTTAAGATGTGGTTTACTGCATACACAAGCAAAGGGTTTAACAGCCCTGAGCCAAGCAGCGGAACCTTTGCGACGATGGCCCTTAAGACTTGCTGCTTAACTATTTTTAGCAATGCGTCCGAAAGCGCGCTCATTAGTACAGCGTGACCTTGTCTTTTGAGATTAACCTAAGAACAGTATTTACGATTAAAAATATAAGGGCGTGAACTTCTGGACTGATTGCTAATGGTTTATATTGCTCAGGCAAGATCAATGACCCTGCCATGAACGCATTAACCCAGAATGTTTTTGAATACCAAATTGGCTTTACAGCTTGATTTAGCATTACAGCTTCTTAATTAAATCAATCAATGTAGCTTTTAACGGCTCTTTTAATAAAGCAACAACTGTGTCATCGATTTTGTTTTCTGATTTTGCCGCTGCTTCTTCAAGTGCGGGGATTAAACAAAGCGCGATTAGCTCAAGCGCCATTTCTTTTCCGTATTTAATTACAATTTCTTTTGCTGCTGATTCTACTGTCATTACTGCTGATGCTTCCATTTTAATTCTCCTCTGACTTTATTTCAAGTCGTTCAATTCGTTTTTCATGATGAGCTACGCGCTCAAACATTGTTGCCATGTGGATGTTAAGCACGTCAACTGAGTTTTTTATTCCGCTTAAAATGCTTACAAGATAAACGAAAGCTCCGCTGATTGTGGCTTTAAATGCCCAGTCGACAAAACTAAGATGATCCGGCTGCATAAACACCCCTTGCGTTTTAATTATTACAAAGGGCTTTGATTGATTCATCTTTTAGCTTTTTATTAATGTGATGTTGTCTTTTAGTTTAGTTTAGCAAAACCTGCGCTTTGGCTTTCGGTGTATCTTTGAAAATTCTTTGTATTCAGCGCTTTCATAAAGCCATAAATGCTTATAACGGCCGTAATAGCCGCACTTGCTTAGCGACATTGTTAAAGACCAGCCTTGATCAATATATAATTTAATGCTCTTTAAACACTCTTCAATCTCTTTTTTTAAATCATCCATAATACCCCCCCCTAAAAACAGCGGCCTCTTTTAGTATCCTAAGAAGCCGCAATACATTACTTCTTTTTTGTAGCTGTTTTTTTTGTTGTTTTTTTTGTTGCTGATTTTTTCATATAGTCCCCTTTCTTTGTTGGCTTGTTCATTTTACAACCAAGGTCCTTTTAAGTAGCCTGTCAGTTCCGCAGAATTAACGACGCTGCTGTGACCGCTAAGAAAAACGCGATAACCATGCTCAACTTCGTCTATTCTCTGTATCTCTGATGCCAGCGCTAGGTTAATCCAATTTGTTTTCTCATGGGTTGTATACTCTTTTGTATGCATATCATAAGACATATAATTAACTTTTATCATTGTCATTTTATTCTCCACATATCTTATTAATTTTTTCAAGCATATCAAGTTGAACAGCAAAAAGAGATTTTAGTTTTTTATTTTCAGATTCAAGCTCTGCAATTTTTTCGTTAGCTTTTTTTAACTCGCCTTGCAAAGTGCCAAGTGCTGAGTTGCAAACTATATATTCATTTTTATCAAATGCAGATGATACAGCGGTTTGTCCAGTAACCGACTCGTAAACTTTATAAACAGTTTTTAGCTTTTTGTCGTCGCTCATTCTATTCTCCACACTCTTTTAAAACTTCTCTTGCAATTTCCGCAGCTATATCGGTATAGCTGCCGTCTGCGTGAATTTGTTTAATACCTTTAATGGCTATATTATATTTACTTCTAGAATCTACATCCCTTTCTGCAAGCTTCATTGTTACTTTAAAAAGAGACGCCAGCTTATCATCTTCATTGAAGAATTCTGCAAGTTTAGCATTGGCAATGTCTGCCATGTCTTGATAGTCATTTTCTCGCTCAGTATAGATTGATTTAAAATCTTTTTCTGTAAATAGCTTCATTCCGTTTCTCCACATTCTTTTAAAACTTTTCTTGCCACCAAACCTGTTTGTGTAGTTATTGTTTCATTCCCTGAATTCAAACTATCAGCAACCAAACTAAACCCGTAGTAATTTAAAGCCTCAACGCACTTCTCATATTTACCTATAAGCTCGACCAGCTCCTTAGCCAACATTTTTTCGTAAGGCTCCGTTGGAGCTTTTGGCATATATGATATAATTTCTTCAAGCTCTGCAATTTTATCCTCTTGCTTTCTCGCAAGATGTTTGGCTCTTAATACTTGAGTCTGCGCCGTTATAGACCACAAACCCGCGTCCACGAGGTCGGCCATTAACTTGTTGTAGGCCTTTGTTGTTAATAGTTTCATTCTGTTTCTCCACATTCTTCTGCAATTCTTATAGCTAAAATCGTATCACTTATAAAACGCTGCTTTAGATCCGCACGGTCCCAGCAGCTTCGCTTTTGAAACAATAAACTGCGAGAGGCTATGAAGCGAAGCGCACCAATACACTTATCGTATTTGGCTTCAAGCTTCTCGTTCATAGCTAGAAGCATTTCTATTTTTTCCAGCATATTAGGTTGAGCAGCTAGAAAAGATTTTACTTTATTGTTTTCAGCTTCAAGTAATGCAATTTTATCGTTAGCTTTTTTTAACTCGCTGTATTCTATGACGTGAATTGCTTCTTGCTTAGAACAGTCGTGTTGTATGCTAATCTTTGCATTGTTTTCAAGGATGTGAGCAGGTCTCATTGTCCCGACAGGGCGGTTGGTCTCTGTAATCCAAAACTCTCTAGGCTTGCTCATTTAATCCCCCTCTTTAATACCGCACAAAACACTTCAGCAAATAAATAAAAACAAAAGAAAAACATAAAACAAAATATTAAAAAGTGTCGCTCTGGCATGGCATCAATCCACGTTAAAAATTGCAGTATCATTCTATTTTACCTCGCATATAAATTCTAAATGTAACTTATTGAAATAAGGCGAAAGCCAAAGCGTTGTTCTATCAGCACTATCATACGAGATAAATCTTACGTTGTTAGATGTGAAAATATAATCGTCTATTAATGAATACCAATATATTTTCATGTATCCCTCGGTAGTAAACTAAATACGACTCGCTCGGCATCAATCGGGTAAGCGTCTCCGATTTTAAATTTCAACTCCATGCCATCCGTATACAAATTGTATTCAAAATGTCTTAGGGTAACAGTGTCGCCTTTTTGGAAAGCCCTGTCGTTAACTCTAATTTCAAAAGTTTTGGTACCTGCCGCGACATTGTTGTAATGCTCAGGTGCTATTTTTAAACTGTGATGATTCATTATACTTTCCCTTCTATTAAAAAACTCGCGTACATTGATTTTAAAAGACTTCTTAATTTTGGCATTGTCATCGACAGTGAGCCGCTTGGATCATTTTTACGACCTGGCGAAATTTCATCGTGACCTACTACATAGTCAAAATCAAAGACCTCGGGATTGTTTATCTTTAACCACAAACAAAACTCGATCAATGCCGACTCTTGCGCATCTGTATATTTCAAATAAAACCCTGCTTGAATATTTGCCTCAGCTTTTGAAACGCGCACAAGATTTGGCGCGATTGGAGTCTTAGCGTCAAACCATGAAAAAAACTTATCGTTTTTTACTTCTAGCTTTCCAGCACAGCAAATTTCTAGGCCTACAAAATACTGAGATATACTTGTAACTTTTTTGTTATCGATAGTCCAAGACGACTGTCCTGCGTGATAACCCCATTCGTTAAGCGGCATTGGCTGCTGAATGAGTCCGTTCGCATCCATACATAGAAACGCATAGCCCTCGCTTGCGCCCCAGCTAACAGAGTCTAATGCGCTTTGCTTACCTTTATCCGACCTGCCAGCAGTAAAATGTACGACAAGGCCTCTCGGGTATTTGTTCGCATACTCTCCGCGAGCCTTCATTGGTATATTTGGATTTTGAGCTTTTGGATACCATAATGATTTTTGACCCGATGCAGGCAATACGGCTGCGCTATCACTCGGCGACACTCTAGGCGGCTCGGGCGGCTTGGTCTGCTCTGGTGCTGGCTCTTGTAATATACCAGACAGTATCTCGATTAAATCCTCACACATCGAATCGATTTTCTTATCTGTGTTTAGTTGTTTTATTTTTAAAGCATACCAGCGTGCCGTGTGTAATGCGCTTTTGTCTGTGTTCATTTATTTACATTCCTTAATTAATTCTAAAAGTTTGTCTGCGAATTTGTCGAAAGACTTTATTAAAGCATCCTCGCTGTAGCTAGTGGCAGCAGAAGCGGCAGAATAAGCGGCAGAATAAGCGGCATCGGAAGCATAATAAGCAGCATCAGCATAAGAAGCATCGCGAGCTTCAATTAATTTTGGTATATCTAACACATCTCTTTTTAACTCAACTAAAACATCATCAACCGCATCCAATGTATTTTTGTCTTTAGAGTGTATTCTGGTAGTTTCGAGAATAAATATTAAAAAAGGTATTTTAATTTTGTCTAAATCAGCGCCTTCGTTAATTGCTTCCGAAAACTCCAATGGCCATGCTTTTACTCTTGCGTCTGAGCAATTCTCAAATATCTTATCCTCTACGTGCGCAAGCCATTCGGGAATTCCTAAGCGAGTTTCATAAAGCTTGTGTACATTAGCTTCTTCATATATATCTTTTATTCTTCGTATTGAATTGATA
>Ga0163144_10030464_pt1 | contig 10320 bp, 4 predicted proteins | sample OliLak19BULKMAT1_FD_123175 | JGI IMG/M metagenome (GOLD analysis project Ga0163144, IMG submission 123175) | Freshwater microbial mat bacterial communities from Lake Vanda, McMurdo Dry Valleys, Antarctica - Oligotrophic Lake LV.19.BULKMAT1 | ecosystem: Environmental > Aquatic > Freshwater > Lake...
CGGCTCGCCCAAGACCATGCTGTCGAGACTGGCCGCGACGGTAAACAAATGCTTGATCGCCGCCTCGCCCGATTCCTCAAAGAGCGAGTTAAACACCTCGAACGGTTTGACGCCGCGGCAGTCGGCCAGGAATTCGACCACCTGGTCGTGAGTGGGGAAGGCGTCGTTTTGTTCAGCGGCGGCGTAAAGTTCGATCCGGTTGCACGTCGAGAGCAGCACGGCTTCGGTCTCGGGAAACGCGGTTCGCCAGGTGGTGAGGGCCGCCGCCGCCTGCTGAGGAGTAAAGGCGAGCCGCTCGCGGATGGCGACAGGCGCGGTGTGATGGCTACAACCGACGAGGAGGAGCTTCATCGGAGCGCCTCCTGTTGAATTGCCGGAACGTGACATATTTCAGATTCGACGGATAAATCTGCGACGACGACCGGCGGCGATTTCGACTTATGTTCGGTCTCCAGGATCAATCCGGCGATCACGCTAAGTACCAAGAACACAAAGCTTGCTACGGTCAAATAGGCAACTTTCCGCCCCTGTTGAGCAGGCTTATAGTACGCGCTAAATAGCGCTGCGGCGGCCAGCCACACGACCATCGCCGTAGATCGCAAAACGACCGGATCATTCCAGCGAATTTCCTCGACCTGGACTAAATTCAAAATCGCTCCCGAGAGCACCCCGACCGTCACCAGGATCGCGGCGCCGACAATCGCTCGGTGGTTGGCCGTATCGAGCCATTCCAAAGATGGCAGTCGAAAATGCTCCGCAGGAAGTTGCTTGGCTTTGAGCCGCGCGGCTTGCAGCAAATACATGATTCCCACGACAAAGCCGCACGCCACCGCCACATAGCCCGTGAGTAAAAAGATCCCATGCGCGCCCCCCCAAATCTGCGCGGCGCGCTCTTGTGGAAATGGCTCGCGGCTCACCAACGTGGCCGCGCCGATCAAGAGCAGCGCCAGCGGCAACAGGAAAATGCCCGAGGGAATTCGCGGCTGCGTGAACGTGGCATAAAAATACGCGACCACTAAGACCCACGCTCCCAGCAAGTAATACTCCGATGAACTGGAAAGCGGCGTGATGCCGGCCTTGGCTTCGGTATAACCGTTATGGGCGAGATACAACGTATGCGCCAACAACCCGGCCGCCGCGAACCCGACCATCACCGCGCCGCGCACGCCGCTTTTGAACCAGAGCCGCGTCGCCTCGAGCGCAAGCGCAACCGTATAACTGGCGACAAAGCAAAAAATGGATATGCCCAACAACATGCGGCGGTTTCGTATTGAAGGCTTGGCTTAAAAAGAGGGGACTAAAACGCAGAGGACGCAATGGATGCGCAGAGGGCCGCAGAGCATAGGAATTGTTCCCTTCGACCAACTGATTGCCTCTTGTTGTTCCTATTCATAATTTCATGCAGATTTGTAATCATTGAGTAGTGGGAACAGAGCGCGTGAAATAGGGTAAAAAAACTTCAGCGAAAGCACGGTTAAAGACACTGAATCTCTCTACGTCCTTCTACGCTGCTCCGCGTCCTCCGCGTTTTAATGTATTACCGAATTCCCTTTTTTTATCAATGGATCACTTCCCCGGCAAGGCATCGAGATCCGCCTGCGTGCGGCCAAGCAGGATCTGATCGAAGAACGCGAATTCGCCGTCGATCGGCGAGAAGGCCATGCCGGTCAGCGTGAACTCGCCAAAGTCCGCGAACAGGTCGCGCGTCACCACCGTGTAATCGGACGGGATTTTATCTGTGATTAAAAGCGACGCTTTGAAGCAATCCCCCTCGCCGGCGTGATATCGGAACGGCGGCTTGCCCGGCTCCGCCGGTCCCCATTGATTGTCGTGGTTAAATTGCAAACAGATCTGTTTCCCCCCCTGCTTCTTCCAAGCAAAGCGAATAAACCGGTACTCGCCCGGCCCCGGCTCGCGGCGAATTTTGATTCCCAGGACCGGTATATCGCTGCCGAATTTTTGATCGGGCGTGACGCGGAGTGCGGACTCGCCGGAAAATTGTTGGCCTTTGACGATCGTCGCCTGGCCGTTTCCTTCTTTGAAGAGCGCGGCGAAATCTTCCTGATCGTCGAACAACACCAGCGGCGGTTCGACGGCCGGCTTTTCGCCGGCGACCACGCTCACGGCGAATTCCGCCCGATTCGTTTGCAGCGGCGCGCCGAGCTGCGCGGGATTCAACACAAACGCTCGGGCGTGCAGCGTTTTGAGTCCGTCGGGCGCAAAGCCGAACGGCAGCCGCAACGGCAGCAAAAATTCGGCGGCGTCAGCCGGCACATCGACCGTGGGAACCGGCAATCCCTTGGGCCAGCCATCGACCGTGACCCGCAGCGCGTGCGGCACCTTCCCCGCGCGGATGATCCGCCCGGTGACCGCGGCGGTCTCGCCGAGTCCCGCGCGGATTTGCAGCGGCGCGTTCGGCTCGCGCTTGGTCAATTCCAATTTGACCGGCCGCGTCGGGCGAACGTTAAGAATTGGCGCCAAGGCGGTTCCGATGACTTGCTTGTCGTCGGGTCCGAGAATTTCTCCCAGTACGGTGACATCGTATTCCGAAAGCGGAAGTTCGCCGGGAACGGCCAACGTGACGGTCGCCGCCGCCTGATTCGCCGGAATGGCGAGCGGTTCGCTCAACCGGATCATCCGCTCGACATCGTCCACTTGTTTGTCTTGGTTATTCTCTTTGATCGTCTTTTTCACTTGCGGTTGGTTGGTCACCAACGTGATCCGCACCGGGCGGTCGGCGTGGGCAGTGCGGGTCAGATTCAATTTCAACTCCACCTTTTGGCCGAGCGGCAACTCCGGCGTTTCGCCTTCCCAGCTCAAAGCGAGTGGACTGGCGGGGACGGGGTTGAGCAGCACCTCGCGGGCGTACCAGGGGCGCGTGCGGGTGGCATCGTCCAATGGACGAGTAGCGGCTCGAGCGATTTGCTTGCCTTCGATTTCTGCCAACCCGATGATATCCAATGCACTGATCCTCGGCGGCGTATCAACTTCGCTGCTCAAGAAGAACAGCGCCATGCTTTGCCCGGCGGGGATTGTCTGGCCCGAAAGTTTGACCGGCTGAAAATCGGTCGTTCCTTCGCGTGGTGCAATTTGCAACGAGATCGGACCGTTGTAGCCTTGACGCTGGGCCGTGACGCGGATCAACGCTCCGCCTCCGGCGGGGAGCGAAACGCGGTCCTCGGCGATACTCAATTGAAAATCGGGCCGATCGGCCGGCGCGACCGCAAGGTGGTAATAAAACTCCGGCCCGCCTCGCTCAAGCAAATCCTTCACCCCCACCGTTACGATCTTTTGATTCTCGGCGGGCGTGAATTCGACCATTGAATCGGGCTGATTCGGTTGGTCGTCTCCCCCGGCAAGTTGGTTCTTGCCCGTCTCGTCGTAAACGGTCAGCACGCCGTCGAGCGGCGAACCGAGCCGCGCGGCGCGGAGTTCGATTTTTAGTTTCTTGCCCGGCGTCACTGCGACTTGAAAACGATCTTCTTCGCCCGGCTTAAAAAGGACGCCGCTCATACCTAAGGGACTACTCAATGATTGTGACGAAGCACTATTTCCGTCAGGCTCAGTATGCTGCGGATCGTCGCTTACTAGATATTCCGGCAAATCGCCTGACCAAAGGCGCGTTACTTTTGCGGTTTGCATGAGTTTGTTTACGCCGTTCAGCCAAGGAAGCCGCTTGTTGCCCGTCGATTGACCGGGAGCGACTCTGCCTAAAAGCGTCGGCTCGCCGATCTCCGCGGGCGCGAACAGACCGCGTAGACCAAGCAGCAACGGTCGGTCTGTTTGAGACGCCAACGGAAAAACAAAATCCGCGCCGACCCAGCTCCCGACTTTAAGCCGATAGAACCCGGGATCGGCTCCGCGGAAGTTGGCATCGTGCAATTCGACGATGTACTCGCCGGTCGCTGGCAGCTTGAAAGCCAACCGTGCATCGCCCCCCAGGCGGGCTTGCGGGGCGGACCAGGCGAGTTGAATTTTCTTGTCGTTATAGAGCCGCACCACTGGGTTAAGTTTGCTCCCCAGGCGGCGGGCTTCGACCTCGACTTGCAGCGTCTCGCCGGCTTGACCGGCTCGTCGCACGCTGTGAACTTGATCGCCCCCCAGCGTTCCGGAAACGGCGGCGGGCAATTCGCTGAGCTTTAAATCGGCGGCGTAAGTGAGTTGCGGCAACGCATCGACGCCGATCCAGAGTGGCGGCGAAATGCCCGCGTCGGTCTGGACGCGTAAAGGATAGATGCCGGGAGCGAAATCGGACGGCAGCGTGACTTCGCATTCCCAACGCTGCCCAGCAGGGGGTGCGATGTTGCGGACCGCCTCAGTCGCAAGATTGACCGCGCCATTGTCCAGAACCAATCGGCTACTCGCATCCAACCCTTGCCCGGTGAGTTGCAGCGTGACCGTTCCTCCCAGGCTCAAGCCGCGCGGCTGCACGGTGGTAAGTTGCGGTTGAGCCAAGGCAAGCGGGGCCGCGAGCCAGACGCATAACGCGGCAAGGGCAAGGCGACGCCAAGCGCGGCGCGGGACCGGCGGTTGCATGGCGGGATACTCCAGGTGGGAAATTGTCGAGCGCCCCCAAGGCGGGAAAAAATGAGCCGAGCAGACGTTCATTCTGCTCGGCTGACGGGGGGAACTCAAGCGGGGATGATCAGTCGTCGGCGCGAATCTCTCAACATCATCGTGATGCGATGGATGTCTCGCTATTTGTCAAACGGATTATCGTCGCTAGGGACCGGCTTTGGGGCTTCCTTCGCCGGGGCCGCTTCATCGAACGGGTTTGGTTCCGGCACTGCTGGGGTGGGCACTGCTGGGGCGGGTACCGCGGGAGCTTTCGCCGCGGGGGCCGGTTCATCAAACGGATTGTTGGGGTCAGGAGTGGTTGCTTCCTTCTTTAATTCCGGCTCGGTCCCCGCCGCGTCGAACGGATTATCGGCTGTCGGAGGAAGCGATCGTGGACGGCCCAAATCAACGGGAGGTTTAACCAGATCAACCGGAGGTGAATCGGGAGGAACCGGCCTTGGGCCCGGTCCAGTTGCCAACGGCGGAATGGAAGGCAAGTTCGGTAGCGCATCACCGGCACTACGAAGCGAATTACCAAGCGCGCCTGTGAACGCGCGTCCAAGGCTGGCTAAGCGGTTCGGAGGCGCCGGGTCTTCCGCAAGCGCGGCGTTTCCGGTTGCGGGTGGTGGTGCCGCGCCAAACGGATCGGCAGCGGCTGATGGAGGAGTCGCAGGCGCGGGAGTTGCCGCCGGCGGGGTTACAGGCGCGGGTGTCGCGGGGGCCGGTGCGGCGCCAAACGGGTCCGCTTCTGTCGCGGCGGGAGGTGCGGGGGCTTTCGGCGCGGAAGGAGTTGCCGGAGAAGCACCAAATGGATCGGCAGCTTCAACTGCGGGTGGGACAGCCGGCGCGGGAGTCGTTGGGGCCGGAGCGGTGCCAAACGGATCCGCGGCTTCAACTGCGGGAGGAGTCGCCGGCACTTTGGGTGCGGGAACGGCGGGAGCGGTCTCTATCGGAGTGGTATCGGCTGGAATACCAGGAGGGGGAATTCCGTCAGCAGGCGCTTTTGGCGAACGAGGAGGCGGCGCTGTGCCAAACGGATCAGATTGCTCAGGAGCAGTCGGAGGAGGAGACTTGGGATCGGCTTGTTTTGGCGGAGGCGATGGAGGCGTGCTAAATGGATCTACCTCGGCGGCAGGCGGGGCAACCGGCGTCGGAGCCGCCGGCACCTTGGGCGTTACCACGACATCGCCGGGGCCAAACGGATCAGCCGCTGCGGGTGCAGCCGTCCCAGGAACAACGACCGCCGGAGCGGCGGGGGCGCTAAATGGATCTTCAGGATTTGCCGCCGTATTCCCGGCCGCTTTGGCTGCGATCGGGGCAGGGATAATTGCCGCGGGCGATTCTTTGCGCGGCGGAATCTTGCTGATCACTTCCGCCTCGTTGCGTACCGCCACTTCATAGCGGACTTTGCGTGTTTCGGACGCTTTTTGATAAAGCGCCACCCGCGCCGCGGCGCGGTGCTTTTCGAGCAAGGCGCGCTTGCCTCCCTGTACGCGTTCCAGGCTGCGGCCGACTTGATAGAACCCGGTCGAATCGAGCGCCTCGAGTTCGGCCCCTTTCTTAAAGTCGGCGTTGGCTTCCGGCTCGCGGCCAAGGGATAACATCGTCAACCCGCGAAAGTAAAACGCACGCGGGTCTTCGGTGCCGCCGTCGATGGCGGAGGTGAGATCGGCGAAAGCGGTTTGATAATCGCCGGCATAAAAGCGATGGACGCCGTTCCCATAAAATTGGGCCAGTACGGCCATATCGACGGCAAACGCCGGCGCGCCGCATAATGAGCAGCCGCACAGAATCGCGGTCAGGGTTTTACGCATGGAACATACTCCACGAAATGGAAGATCTGGCAAAATAGTCAAGGTTCAAACGGCGACGAATCGGTTCGCCGCCGATGGATTGTCGATGCGAGGGGGCCGAGGTGCGCGCTAGGACCAGGAAGCGCAGGAACTTGGACGCGTTCGTGCGGGAATCGTTCCCAAAATCACGCCTATTCCCAGGGTGGGGAATGGCCAACCCTCCGCACTCACTCGGTAATCCTTTTATGGTAACCGTGCGCTGAGGGAATTTCAAGAAAATCCTCCGCGCCGATTGCCAAATTTAACCCGTTTCCCGGTCAGGGTTTAACGCTGGCAACCGGAATCAGCGGCAGTTCTTTGGCCTCGACGCTTGGTTTGCGGGTCAATAACTCGCTCAATTGAAACTCGTGATACGGCTGGTCAGCGGCCGGTTTTTTGTCCGGACTGGCGTTAGCGACCCACAATTTCGTCGATTCCGGCTCGAACAACACGTTATGCAGGTTTGAATTCTTCATCGCCACGCCGCAGGCCATCAAGTCGCGAGCGGATTCCCGATCGAATTTGCCCGCGTTCGCTTTGGCCCGTTTGACCAATTCGGTATAACGGTCGCCGGCCGAGAGGAGGACGCAATTCTCAACCGGAGTAGGAAGCAGCGCGTGCTGCTCGCCCGGCTTGAGCATGGTGAAGCGATCCCAACAGGCTTCCAGCGCGACCGCCTTGTTGCGGACGCCGTCGGCTATGACGTAATAATATTCGCAAGTGCGCGGCTGATCGCGGAAGACGGCGACTCCCTTTTCGACCGAGTCGGCCGTTTCGAGGACTTGCCGCATGAGGACCGCCATCGGCACGCCGTCCCAATGCATCAGGCCCCCCCCGCCCATCTCGCCAATCGAAATGTGCTTGACATTCATGCCGCTGACGGAGCCGATGAATCCGGAGTAACTGACGTTGACGAACGGAAAGCCTTGGTCCGGTTCGGCGACGATCAAGACGGCGTGTTCCTGCAGCTTCCAATCGATGGCGTAATCCAGCACGCGGCCATGATAGAGCTTGCCGTCGCGCGTCGTTTCCTTGAGCAGCGCGAATCCGCTGCAATGGAACAGTTCGGGAATAAAGTTCGCCGCGCGAATGTCGTTCACGGGGATCTCGGCACCCGCTGAAAGTCCTTGGAGTTCCTCAAAGAACCGCTTGGGGACGTATTTTTCTTGTCCCTTGACGATCGCTTCAATGGCAATCCGGGGCTTGACGGTAATCGGGCCGACTTTGACCCCTTCGCTCCCTTTCACGTCCAGCAGGTACTTCATGTTGGCCCGCACGCTCTCGCGCAACAGCGCGCCGTGCTGATAGCCCATTTCATAAGGCGTCCCTTTGAGATGGAGCACGCGATAACCGTTAATCTCTTCCAGCCAGCCTTGGCCGCAACGTGCGATGGTGCGCGAGGACGAAGCTGCGTCGTTAGTCTTCGCAGTCGCTTTGACGGCGGTCGGTGCGGCGGCAAGCGCCGGCGGCTCGGCCGAAAGCCGCTGGGCTGAGTTGACGCCCAAGAGCAATGCAAAAATGATCGTCAACGCCGTCACGCGCTGACCTGGTTTGCAAATCGTGCGGATCGACATCGTGAATTTCCCCAATTGGAATTGAAGCGAAAGCAGGCGCGGGCTTCCCCCCGAAAACACCGCCGCGAAGCACAAACTACTTTACCCGATCCGTGCGAAAATGGCACGCGGGGAAATCACATAAAGAGAATAACCGGCGATTTCGCGGTTATTTGATTAGCCGATGCGGAGAGGTCGGGAGACTTTGGCGAAAAATGACCATCCTCGCGGTGATCTTTGACCGCCAAAGACTCCCAACCCCTTGAGGAGACCCCAACTTAGCGCCTTGAAATAAAGCCAAAATCCAATCCCAACACAAACAGCATCAAGGTCATTAGCAACGCGAAGCCGATCAGCGAGAGCAATTCAAAGACCCGTGCGTTGGGGGGCTTGCCGGTTATCCCCTCATAGGCCAAGAACACCAAATGCCCGCCGTCAAGCACCGGGATCGGCAGGATATTGACTACGGCCAAATTGGCGCTGAGCATCGTGAGGAACAACAACAATTGTGCTAACCCTTTGTTGGCCGCGTCCCCCGCGGCGTTGGCGATCGTGACCGGCCCGCCGGTCAGCTTCAGCGACAGCTCGCCCGAACTGAGCTTGCGGATGAAGTTGACGACCATCATCAGGTTGTCGCCGGTGACGGCTAGCCCCTTGGGAATCGCCTCGGTGATATCGAGTTGTTTGAGGGGTGTATCGAGGGGGCGAAACCGCAAACGGCGATTGACCACATACTCGTTCGGCACAACTGCCGTGTGGAGTTTCACTTTGCGTTTATTCCCTTCCTTATCGCGAATCAACAAGACCACCGGCCGGTCCGGGTTCACGATTTGAACATCCAGCATGAAAATACTCCATCCCGCGATGTTATCGGGTTTATCCTCATTCACGAGGTCCACAATATCGGTGTCACGCGCGAAGAGTTGTCCTTTTTCCGGTGTCGGACCGGCGGCGAAGTAATAGCCTTCCACCGTCTCGCCGGGGAGAAGTTTTGCAGGAGCTCCCTCATCTAGTAACACGGCCTTTTCGGCAGGACCGCCGGAGCGGAGCGCGTGAATGATCGGGTCAATCCGGCAAACGATTCCCAACGACGGCAGCGACAGCGCCAGAGCACTTTCCGGCGTTGGATCAAACCAGGTCACTTCGCGTGGATTGACCGTCAGGTCAATCGTTTTGCCCTCTTTTTCCGAACCGCGGCGGACTTGCACCGTCACGGGTTGACTCGCTTTGCCGCGTAAGAGCGTATCGAGACGAAATGGATCAGCCACAGGTTCGCCGTTCACGCTGACGATTTGATCGCCAAGTTGAAAACCGGCGGAAGCAGCGGGTGTTTTGGGTTGGATTGCCCCCACGGGACCGAGCGTGGGAATAATCCCCAGATCGCGCCGCGGCACAGGGGGAATTTTGAACGCGAGTTTTGGCGCGTCGGGTTCAAAGGGTTGCTGCGGCTCGCTCTTTTTGTCATGACGCGTGACGGTGAGCGATAGTTCCTTGTCTGGATTGGCCGCCATGATCGCTTCCAACTCGGCATGCGTGGCGATCGGCGTGCCGTTGACCGCATAGACAATATCGCCGGGTAACAGCCGTTCGCTCGCGGGTAATTCTATATCCGCCAAGCGGCCCAACGGACCGTGGGGAATGATCGGCGGATCGGCGAATTTTAAGGTCGCCGCGCTGGCGATCATAATTCGCGGCAAGGGAAAACCCTCTTTGCGAGGTTTGATTTGATATTCGAGTTGCGCTTCGTCCCGTTTGATGACAACTTTGGAACCCAGCTCAGGATCGTGGTCCCCGAGCGCGACGAGTCTGCGGATATCGTCATGCGACTCGACATCGTGCCCGTTGATGCTGGTAATTTTGTCACCCGGCTGCAAGCCGACGTTCCACCCCGCGCCGCCGGGGATCACGCTGCCGATATCGCTGCTAACCGAGGTGACGCCGAGCATATAGGCGACCGTCGCCATAATAAACGCGAAGATCACGTTCATGATCACGCCGGCCGAAATAATCGCCATCCGTTGCGGCACCGATTTCGACAGATAACTCCGCGGATCCTTGAGCGCGGCCAGCCGCGCTTCGGCTTCCTTTGCCGCGGAGGCGGCGGCCGCTTTGTCGGCATCTTGCCCCGCGGCGGTGATCGTCGTGGCAGCCGCCCGTTGTTCTTCCAGATATTTCAATTCCTCGGCCGCGGTCGAAGGGTTGTCGTCTTGGCCGAGCATCTTGACGTAACCGCCCAACGGAATGATGCCGATACCGTATTCCGTTTCGCCGCGGCGGAATTTGCCCAACGTGCTGGGAATGAATTTGCTAAAGAAGACGACTGGTGCGGGCCGGCGGAGGATGTACTTGGTGAATAACGTCACTAGTTTATCCAGCCC
>Ga0163144_10030465_pt1 | contig 10320 bp, 6 predicted proteins | sample OliLak19BULKMAT1_FD_123175 | JGI IMG/M metagenome (GOLD analysis project Ga0163144, IMG submission 123175) | Freshwater microbial mat bacterial communities from Lake Vanda, McMurdo Dry Valleys, Antarctica - Oligotrophic Lake LV.19.BULKMAT1 | ecosystem: Environmental > Aquatic > Freshwater > Lake...
AGTGGCAGAGTGGCAGAGTGGCAGAGTGGCGCGGATCGTACTCGTGCTCATCGCCTCGCTGTCTCTTCGGCGCGTCCGCGCCTCGGATACCCGAATCGGGCGATGGCGTAGATCAGGCCACCTGGTTACGGTTGGGGCTGAGGTAATCGGCCAAGCCGTCGATGGCGGCGTTGGCACGGAGTGGGTGCGGGCCTATAGGGCGGATGGTAACGGAAACCTGCACCCGCCCAGGTCGCCCGGAACGGCGAGGGGAGGGCAGCAACGGTTATACTGATCCTGTGAGCACCCCCCGCCCCAAGCCCGACGACCATGATGACCTGCCGGCCCTGCCCAAGGACGTGACGTACACGACGCGGCTGCTGCTGGAGCAATCGACCAGAGGGGACAAGATCGCGGGGTCGAAGCTGCTCGAGGCGCTGTACGACGAGCTGCGGTCGCTGGCGCGGGCCCGCATGGCCAGGCAGCCGGCGGGGCAGACCATCCAGCCGACCGCGCTGGTTCACGAGGCGTACATGCGGCTGGTGGATGGGGGAGACCCGGGGTGGGATTCGCGGGGGCATTTCTTTGGGGCCGCGGCCAGGGCGATGCGGAACATCCTGGTGGATCGGGCGCGCCGGAAGAACGCGGTGAAGCATGGTGGGGATCGGCAGCGGGTCGAGTTTGATGAGGCGGTGATCCAGGACGAGCCGGAGCCCGAGGAGATGCTGGGGCTGGACCGGGCGCTGCAGGAGCTGGAGGCGGCGTATCCGCGTCAGGCCGAGGTGGTGATGCTCAAGTATTTCGCGGGGCTTGGAGTGGAGCAGATCGCGGAGGTTTTGCAGAGCTCAGAGCGGACGGTGAAGCGGGACTGGCGTTTCGCGCGGGCGTGGCTGCAGGCGAAACTGACGGGCGGGATGGGCGACGCGCTGGGCACCGTGAACGAAGATGATGGAGCGGACGCGGGCGACGGGGAGACGGGGACTAGCGATGAGCGGCCCAAGTGAGGACAGTTCGCGCATCGGGGGACGTGCCGGGGCGCGGGCGGTGACTCCCGCGGCCCGGGCGCGCGGGGAGTTGATCGAGCGGCTGTTCTTCGAGGCGGCGGACCTCCGGGGGCAGGCCCGCAAGCGGTTCCTGGATGATCAGTGCGCTGGGGATGGCGACTTGCGCCGTGAGGTCGAGATGCTGCTCCGGGTCGACGAGGGGGGCACCGCGGGCGTGCTGGGCAACACGCCGGTCTCGCCCGCCGACCTTCCCAAGGCGATCACGGCGGGTGAGCGGGAGGCGGAGCGACTGCCCAAGTGGATCGGGTCGTACAAGGCGCTGCGGCGACTGGGCGAGGGCGGTTTCGGGCTGGTCTACCTGGCGGAGCAGGTGACGCCGATCCGCCGGCAGGTCGCGTTGAAGCTGATCCGTCCAGGGATGGGGTCGGAGCAGGTGGTCGACCGGTTCATGGCCGAGCGTCAGGCCTTGGCGCTGATGGACCACCCGGGTGTCGCGAAGGTATTCGACGCGGGGACGACCGACGACGGGCGGCCCTACTTCGCGATGGAGTTTGTGAATGGGGTGCCGATCACGGAATACGCCCGGCGAGAGGGGCTGCCGATCGCGGCGCGACTTGAACTGGTGATCCAGGTGTGCGACGCGGTTCAGCACGCGCATCAGAAGGGCGTGATCCATCGCGACCTGAAGCCGACGAACATCCTGGTTGAAAAGGCCGGCGAGCAGGACGTGGGCTCGGGCGCGCACAGCCGGGGGACGACGGGGCACGCAACGGGTCGGCCCAAGGTGATCGACTTCGGGATCGCCAAGGCGATGGCCGAGCCGCTCACGGGCCAGACGCTGCACACGATGTCTGGGCAGATCGTGGGGACTCCCGAGTACATGAGCCCCGAGCAGGCGGGCTCGGCGGCGGACGTGGACACGCGGGGGGACGTGTACTCACTGGGCGTGGTGCTGTATGAGCTGATCACGGGGCTGCTGCCGTTTGATTCGAGGCGGATGCGGTCCGGCGCGCTGTCGGACATCCAGAGGATCATCCGCGAGGAGGAGCCGCTCAAGCCAAGCGAGCGGCTCGGGCGGGCGGCGGATGAGGAGGCGTCGGGCGCGACGGGCGAGGCGTCGGCGGCCCTCGGGCTGGAGCCTCGGGAGACGGTGCGCCGGATTCGCGGGGAACTGGACTGGATCACCGGGCGGGCGATGGAGAAGCAGCGGGAGCGGCGGTACGCCTCGGCGCACGAGCTGGCGGCCGACCTGCGGCGGCACCTGGCGGGTGAGCAGGTGCTCGCCAGCCCGCCCAGCACGGTGTATCGCCTCTCGAAGTGGGCCAGGCGGCACAAGACGCTGCTGGCCGCGGGCAGCGCGGTGAGCCTGGCGGTCGTGGCGGGGTTGATCGGGACGCTGTGGGGCCTGCAGACCGCGCTGCGGGAGGGCGAGCGGGCCCGCGACGCCGGGCGGGTCGCGCGGATCGAGGCGCAGAACGCGGTGGAGGCTCGGGGACTGGCGGATGACGCGGCGGCAAGCGCGCTGGCGGCCAAAGAGCTGGCCGACCAGCAGGCCGAGCGGGCGCGCGTGAGCGCGGTGACGGCGCGGCGTGTATCGGAGTTCCTGGAGCAGATGCTCGCGGGCGTGCGGCCGGTGGCGGCCCAGGGTGCGGACACGACCATGCTGCGGCGGATGCTGGACACGGCGGCCCAGCGGGTGGGCCAGGAACTGGCGGGCGAGCCCCTGGCCGAGGCGAGGCTGCGGCACTCGATCGGGGCGACGTACCACGCGATCGAGGTGCTGGACCAGTCGATCATGCACCTGGAGCGATCGGTGGCTCTCTATGAGTCGATCCCGGATGCCCCGCTGGAGGAGTACTCGGTCGCGCTGTACGACCTGGGGTCCACGTATCACAACGCGGATCGCCTGGGCGATGCGCGGGCGATCTACACCAAGGTGCTCGAGCAGGAACTCGGGGCGCTGGACGAGCCGCTGGCGGCGGCAAGCACGCTGGCGGACCTGGCGCTGATCGCGCTGGATGAGAACGACCTGGATGCGGCCGAGGCGTACGCGGACCGGTCGATGACGCTGTTCGAGCGGGAGGGGGCGCTCGAGAGCGACCCGGCCTGCCTGCTGCGCAACACCCTGGGCATGATCGCCAACGACCGGGGTGAGCCGGAGCGGACGCTTGAGTTGTACGAGGAGTCGCTGGAGATTTCGCTGCGCCTGCGCGGACCGGACCACCCCACCACCGTGACGACGCGCTCGAACGTCGCGGGGCAGTTCATGTCGTTGGGCAGGCAGGATGAGGCGCTGCCGTACCTGGCGCAGGCGGTCGAGGACATGCGCCGGATCTATGGGACGGCCAACTCGGGCACGATCACGGCGATGTCGAACTATGGGACGGTGCTGCTGAACGTCGGTCGGATGGACGAGGCCGAGGCGTTGTATGTGGAGGCCGAGCGGCTCTCGGCGGAGCACCTGGGCGAGCGGCACTGGTTGACGCAGGCCTGCCGGGGCAACGTGGCGAAGCTGGCGGTCGCGCAGGGGGACCACGAGCGTGCGGCCGAGTTGCTGCGCGGGATCATCGCGACGCTGACCCAGACGAGCGGGGCGGGAGGGCTGGACGTGCGCCGGCATGGGGTGCGCTTGTGCGAGTCGCTGGCGGCTCTGGGCAGGTTTGACGAGGCCCAGGCGGCGGCGCGGGTCTCCGCGGAAGCGGCGCCGGAGTTGGACGTGATGTACGCCCATGCGTCGCGGGCCGGGGCGCAAGCGGCGATCAAGGGCGGACGGGTTGAGGCGGCGGTGGAGTGGGCCGATCGCCTGGACGAGGCGGCGGTGGCGATCGGTGGGTCAATGGGACGGAACTTCCGGGCGTGGGCGGGCGACCTGCGCGGGCGGGCGTTGTGCCTGGCAGAGCGGCACGCGGAGGGGACGGCAGAGTTCGAGCGGTCGTACGGGCTCTGGGTGGAGGGTTATGGGACGGAGGATGAGGACGCCCGGCGGGTGGCGGGGTACCTGGCGGACGCTTTCGGGGCGCTGGGGAATCCGGACGAAGCGGCGAGGTGGCGAGCCTTGGCTGGGCAGGGCGGCGAGGACGGCGGGTGAGATGGGTCCCAGTTGTGCAGACGGGTCGAAATCTTGACCCGGGCTGGGCGCGGATGACGTGATTGATGGGGAGGGTTGGCCAGAGGCCGACCGGACCCGAGGAACGTCATGGTCGCGATGTCGCAAGAGCCGAAGCCGCCGCCGATTCCACCGCCGTTGGGGCGAGAGAGGCTCTCGAACCGCGTCGGGGCGAGCCCCGGGGTGCGGGCGGCCATGGTGTGCGGGGGATCGGTCGCGGGGGCGACGGGGAGCCGGGGATCGACGCCGATCTGGGGCGGGGAGCGGGGTTGAACCTTGGCGGAGACGGATGGCGGGCGCGAACGGCTTGATTCATCGGAAAACGAGCGGCATCGGCCAAACAGCATCGGGCGTGCCGGTCCCCGCCTGGTGGGACGGGTCACGCCTGATGGGACGGTCGTGGTGTCGTAGTGTCCAGAAACTGCAATCAGCGTGGGATCGGCTCGCGTGTGAGGCGGCTGGCGCGGTCCCAGTACATGGCGCGGTGGAAGTCGCCGCGCATCATGCGGGTGTTCTCATCCCACATGACGCCGAACTCGTTGCGCCAGTCGGAAGGGCGCTGGTGCAGGGTGTAGAGCTCGGGGGTGGGGTCGTACCGAAGGTCGTGGGCGGGGCCCAGATCGTTCTCAAGGTCGTAGGTTTCGAGGGTGTTGTAGGAGCAGCCCGAGAGCGCGGCGGCGGCGAGCAGCGCGGTGGCTGCGAGGAGTGAGGCCGAGGCCATGCGGGCCTTGGCGGGAGAGGTACGAATGGACATCGGCGATCTCCTGGTGCGAAACCCGATCCGAGAGGGATGTTGTATCGGACGGCGGGGCTGGCGTCAACCGGGAAGGGTGCGGAAGGCGAGGTGGGGCGGTGGTGTGGAAAGGCGGGCGGTCGGTACGGTATTGCGGTCGGGGGAGGAGGGGCGGGGGTTTGTGTCTGAACAGGGATTCACACTGGGGTAGGAGGCAGGTCGGGGTTGACGGGGTGTGCAGGCGTGCTTTGGGCTTGTTTTGTCGACCCGAACGGGTTTCCACAGCGGCAGATCGGCTCGACATTGGACGGCGGATGGGGTAGATTGTTCCGCGTGCGATCCGCCCGGATCGTGCGTCCTGGACTGATTCGCTCCTGCTCTTGCGGGCCCTCAAGGGTGTTCCGGACGCCTTGGCAAAGGTCATGCCTCCCGTTTGTATGACGGCGTGGAAGGCCGGGATCGAGGCAGGAAGCTCACCCCCCTTGATTTGCAGGGCTGAGCGGCTTCCAGGACCACGATCCGGGCGGATCGTGGCAGGTTCTCGCGGGGTGTTGGGGTGTCGGCGGCCCTTCTGGAGAGCACGCCGTCGATTGGCGCGCTGCCCGCACTCATTGCGAGAGATTCGCCCACGGGCTGACGGACGCCGCGGCCGATCCGAGTGGGCCCACGTCGTTGCCGGGCGCGACCACGAGCGTGGACGTGTTGGCCCGGAAGGTGTTGCGATAGACAAAGTTGCCGGCGTGTGTCACCTCAAGGCCGACCGCGTTGGCGTAGATGGTGTTGCCTTCCATGGTGGAGCCGTCGCCAAAGATGAACATGCCCCAGCCGTTGCCGAAGCACGCGTTGCCGCGGGCGAGGGAGCCGAAGTGGATGGTGATGCCCGCGCCGGCGTTGGCGGTCGCGGAGCAGCCTGTGACGACCGAGGCGGCGCCAACGCGGATGCCGTCGATGGCGTTGCCGCGGGCGAGGCAGTCTCGGACGGTGCCGGCGCCGCAGATGATGCCGTCGGCGCCGTTGCTGGTGGCGGCGGAGTCGGAGATGAGGGTGCCGTTGTTCCCGCGGATGCCGGTGCCCAGGTTGGAGATGGTGACGCAGTTGACGACGGTGCTGGCCCCGCCCACGTCCAGGGCGTAGCTGTTCTCGTCGGTGCCGTTGCCGACCAATCGCAGGTCCTGGTAGAGGCAGGCATCGGCGTTGGGTCCGCCGACGGCCGAGAGGCCAGCGCCTTTCCAGCCTTGGAGTGTGCCGTCGCGGACGGTGATGCCGCGATGGCCCGGGACGATGCGGACGCCATCGAGAGTCCCGGCGACGCCCAGGGCCTCAAAGCCGCAGAGGTCGAGCGTAACGCCGTCGGATTCGATCTCGATGCCGTGCTTGGCGGCGACGCCGAGCATGTTGGCGGTGAGGTAGTAGGAGCCGGGCTGGGAGATTCTGAAGACTGAGTCGGCATCGCCCGGCGTGTTGGTCTGGTTGACAATGGTGCGAGGCTGAACCTCGGCCAGGGTCTTGAGGGTGGAGCCGACGGGTCCCGCGGGTGGGTCAAGCGGGCCGGCGATGAGGACGGCCGATCCAGCGGCGACGACGATGGCGGAGGCGAGGAGGGCGAACCGGGTGCGGGCGTGCAACATGAGGGGTTCCTTGGTCTGGTGGGAAGGGTGTCGCGCGCGAGAATCTGGTGCCTGCAATACGAATGTTGGAAAATGGGGGGCCACGATTCCCTGTCAAACTGGCAGGACATGCAACGCGTGGCACCATCTGGGTTTGCGAGGGCGGGTCGGTGGGCGTGCTGACCGACCGTGGATGGTGGCGCGCCGATTGCATCGGGTTGGAGGTCCAGGGCCATCAGGCCCGACCTGGAGACCGCCTATGCGTCCGGATCGACTGACCACCACCGCTCAGCAGGCCCTGGCGACGTCGCAGCAGGACGCAGCCGCGCGAGGCAATCCTGAGATCACAGGCTTGCACTTGCTGAGCGCGATGCTGCGGGGAGAGGGCGGTGAGGGCGGAGCGGGAGCGATCGGCGGCGAGGGCGGGGCCTCGCGTGGGCCGTCGTGGTCGTTGCTGGAGAAGACGGGGGCGGATGTGCGCCGTCTGGACACGCTGGTGCGGTCGGAGTTGGACCGGTTGCCGCGGGCGTCGAGCGGGGCGGGCGGGGCGGGGCGGGCGGTGATGGAGATTCTGGGCAAGGCCGACGCGGAGGCGCAGCGGCTTGGGGATGCGTATGTGTCCACCGAGCACCTGCTGCTGGCGCTGACGGAAGCGGCCGGGCCGGCTAAGGACCTGCTGGCTGTGAACGGCGTGACCCGCAAGATCGTGGAACAGGCGATCACGAGCGTGCGGAAGGCCAGCGGCGTCGAGCGGGTCACGGACCAGAACGCCGAGCAGAACTACGAGGCGCTGCGGAAGTATGGCATCGACCTGACCGAGCGGGCCCAGCAGGGTAAGCTGGACCCGGTGATCGGGCGGGATGAGGAGATCCGCCGGACGATGCAGGTGCTGAGCCGGCGGACCAAAAACAACCCGGTGCTGATCGGCGAGCCGGGCGTGGGCAAGACGGCGATCGCCGAGGGGCTCGCGCTGCGGATCGTCAACCGGGACGCGCCCGAGGGGATGCTCGACAAGCGGGTCATCGCGCTGGATGTCGGGCAGTTGCTGGCGGGGGCCAAGTTCCGCGGCGAGTTCGAGGAACGGCTCAAGGCGGTGCTGCGGGAAGTGACGGCCAGCAAGGGCGAGGTCATTCTCTTCATTGACGAGCTGCACACGATCATCGGGGCGGGCGCGGCGGAGGGGGCGGTGTCTGCCGGGAATCTTCTGAAACCGGCCCTGGCTCGCGGGGAGCTGCGGTGCATCGGGGCGACGACGCTGGATGAGTATCGCAAGCACGTCGAGAAGGACCCGGCGTTCGAGCGGCGGTTCCAGCCGATCATGGTCGATCAGCCCAGCGTCGAGGAGACGGTGGCGATCCTCCGCGGACTGAAGGAGCGGTACGAGACGCACCACGGGGTGAAGATTCTGGACTCGGCGATCCTGGCGGCGGCGAGCCTGAGCCACAGGTACATCGCCGACCGGTTCCTGCCGGACAAGGCGATCGACCTGATCGATGAGGCGGCCAGCAAGCTGCGGATCGAGAACGACTCGATGCCTGGGGAGCTGGATGAGCTGCGGCGGCGGATCATGCAGCTGCAGATCGAGCGGGAGGCGCTGAAGATCGAGGCGACGGAGCGACGGAGCGACGAAGCGACGAAGGGGGGAGCGGGTGGCGGCGCGGATGGGACCACCCGTGAGCTGTCTCGGCTTGAGCGGGAGCTGGCGGAGCTGGAGGAGAAGAACCGCGAGCTGACGGCCCGGTGGGAAACGGAGAAGAAGGAGCTGGATGCGGTCAAGGGCGTGCGCGCCAAGATCGATGTGCGGAAGGTCGAGTTGGAGCAGGCGCAGCGGCGCGGCGACCTGGAGACCGCGGCGCGGATCCAGTACGGCGAACTTCGGGACCTGGACAAGCAACTGGCGACGGCCGAGCAGGTGCTGGCACGGCGGCAGGCAACCGGCGATTCGCTGGTGAAGGAGGAGGTCGACGCGGAGCAGGTCGCGGAGATCGTGGCGAAGTGGACGGGGATTCCCGTGACGAGGCTGATCGAGAGCGAGCGGGACAAACTGACGCGGATGGAGGAGCACCTGGCCAAGCGGGTGATCGGGCAGGCCGAGGGTCTGCGCGTGGTGAGCGACGCGGTGAGGCGTTCGCGGGCGGGGCTGGGGGACCCGAATCGCCCGATCGGGTCGTTCCTGTTCCTTGGCCCCACGGGCGTGGGCAAGACCGAGACGTGCAAGGCGCTGGCGGAGTTCCTGTTCGACACCGAGGAGGCGCTGATCCGGCTGGACATGTCGGAGTACATGGAGAAGCACGCGGTGAGCCGGTTGATCGGCGCGCCTCCGGGGTATGTGGGGTACGAGGAGGGGGGCGCGCTCACGGAGGCGGTGCGGCGTCGGCCGTACTGCGTGCTGCTGCTGGACGAGGTGGAGAAGGCGCACCAGGACGTGTTCAACGTGCTGCTGCAACTCCTGGATGATGGGCGGCTGACAGACGGGCAGGGGCGGACGGTTGACTTCAAGAACACGATCGTGGTGATGACGAGCAACCTGGGGAGCCAGAAGATCCAGGCGATGACCGAGGCGGGCGCCGAGGACTGGGAGATCGAGGCGGCGGTGCGCGACCTGATTCGTCATGGGCCGGGGGTTGATCTGGCGGCCAAGGGCATGAGGCCGGACGCGGAATCGGGCGAGATGCAGGCGAGGCTGAACCTGGACATGCGGCAGGCGTTCTTCCGCCCTGAACTCCTGAACCGGATCGATGAGATCGTGGTGTTCCACCAGTTGAAGCGCGAGCAGATGGGGTCGATCGCGGAGATCCAGTTGACGAGGCTGCGGAAGCGGCTGGCCGAGCGCGAAATGATGATCGACCTGACGCCCGAGGCGGTCGCGCTGCTGGCGGCGGAAGGATGGGACCCGGCCTTTGGCGCCCGACCCCTCAAACGGGTCATCCAGCAGCGGCTCGAGAACCCGCTGGCGAGCCGGATTCTGGCGGGTGAGTTCGGCGCCGGGGACACCATCGGCGTGGAGGCCAGGAACAAGGGGTTCGTGTTCGAGAAGAAGTAGCCGGCGGTCGACGGGCGGGGGCGGCGTCGGGTCCAACGATGCACACCGCCTGAACACCCGGAGCTAGGCGAGCGTATCTGGGTGGATGCGAAGCCACGACGACCGCGACGCCGCGCGTCATCCCGTTCCCGCTGGACACCGTCGGCGGCATCCGGTCGTGAGAATCGCTCTGGCGCTGGGGTGGATCGGCGCGCTTCCGACGGTGGTGGGCGTGCTTGGCGCCTTCGCGTTCCCGCCTGACTTCAGCGAGCATGGTCGTCGGTATCTGAACTTGTCATGGGTCGCGTTCATGGTGCGAACGTTCGCGTTCCATGCCGCGGGGGGGCTGGCGGTCGCGGCGATGGTGGCGGCGGTGCTGCGGGCTCCGCGGCTGTGCCTGCTGGCGGTGGCGGGGACGGGGATGACGGTGCTGTTCGCGGGCGGATCACCGGCGGGTGCGGCGGCGTACTTCCGACCGCCGGCGTCGTCTGTCGGGGTAGGCGGCTTGAGCGCGTCGGGCGGGGCCAACGCGCGGGAGCAGGGCGCGGGGGGCGGGCCAAGGACGCTCAGAGTGTTGACGTGCAACCTGTGGGCCGGGCTGCGTGACGTGACGCGGGTGCTGGCTGTGATCGAGGAGCATGATCCCGATGTGATCTGCTTTCAGGAGTACACGCCGGAACATGATCGGATGCTGGGGGCGGCGCTGGCGGGGGAGTATGTGTTCATCGAAGCGGACCCGCAGCGGGACTTCTCGGGAATGGCGACGTACTCACGGGTACCGATGCGGAGGGTGTCGGGCAGGCTGCTTGGGCCGCGGGGAATCGGACCGGTGGACCCGGTGGACTGGGAGCGGCAGTTGTGCTGCGTGG
>Ga0163144_10030466_pt1 | contig 10319 bp, 5 predicted proteins | sample OliLak19BULKMAT1_FD_123175 | JGI IMG/M metagenome (GOLD analysis project Ga0163144, IMG submission 123175) | Freshwater microbial mat bacterial communities from Lake Vanda, McMurdo Dry Valleys, Antarctica - Oligotrophic Lake LV.19.BULKMAT1 | ecosystem: Environmental > Aquatic > Freshwater > Lake...
TCACATCACTCAGTGAACCACTGACTTTATCCGGATTCGTGGTTTCAGCAAATTCTATCTTGCTGAGATCCAGATCATTGCGGCTGGTGATTAAAGCGCCCTTACGGTCACAACCGATGATATTTATAGCGCCTAATCCCAGCAGCATATTTTTACAAGCCGTCCCGGCGGCGCCAACGCCGCTAAAAATGATTTTAAGATCTGAAGCTTTTTTGCCCGTTAATCTCAGTGCATTGATAAAAGCCGCTGCTACCACCGCAGCAGTGCCGTGTTGATCATCATGAAAAACAGGAATATCTAAATTGGCTTTTAAGCGTTTTTCTATTTCAAAACAGCGGGGAGCGGAAATATCTTCTAAGTTTATGCCGCCAAAATTAGGCGCTAAATAGGTTACTGTACGGATAAATTCGTCAATATTTGTCGTAGCCAGACATAATGGGAAAGCATCGACATTAGCAAATTCTTTAAATAAAAGCACTTTGCCTTCCATAACAGGTAACGCTGCTTTCGGACCAATATCGCCTAAGCCCAAAACCGCGGTGCCATCAGAAATAACCGCAACAGTATTGCCACGCATAGTAAAAATTTCAGCCTGTTCAGGATTATGGTGAATAGCCATGCAGACTTTAGCCACTTCCGGCGTGTAAGCCAAAGCCAGCTCTTCGCGATTAGTCACTTTAATTTTGCTGCGGACTTCAATTTTGCCCCCCAAATGAGACTCAAATGTAGGGTCCAGGGCAACACAACCGACATTTTCCAGTGAATTAATTTTATTAATAATTAAAGGCACTGAATCACTGTCAGCCTGCAAAAATATAGTAATATGAGTAGGTGTTTGCAACTTATTGATTATTACAATTTGGCCGTATAGATCATTAAGTAGATTATTAACGATTTCCAGTTGATTATTTTCAGGAGTGAAGTGAACGGCGACAATCGTATTTTTAAGAGTATCGGCAATTTTTGTCATATAAGCCTCATATAGTTGCTTGTTGAAAATGAGTAATATACCATATTTACATGAAAGACTATAAGAATACTCTAAATCTTCCTCACACAGACTTTCCCATGAAAGCCAATCTTCCGCAAAGAGAGCCGGAGATACTTAAGCATTGGCAAACTTTTAATTTATACGCCCGTTTGCGTGACCAGGCCCAGGGTAAGCCCCGTTTTATTTTTCATGATGGGCCCCCTTATGCCAATGCCCGTCCACATCTGGGCACAGCTTTAAATAAAATTATTAAAGATATGGTCGTTAAATCTAAAATTTTAAGCGGCTTTGATGCGCCATTCATTCCCGGCTGGGATTGTCATGGTCTACCCATTGAACTTAATGTGGAGAAGAAACTGGGAAAAGCGGGCGATAAATTATCCGCTAAAGAGTTTCGTAAAGCCTGCCGTGATTATGCGGCTTCCCAGGTTGCTATCCAGATGGAGGATTTTCAGAGATTAGGCGTGGTCGCCGATTGGCTGCATCCTTATTTAACTATGGATTTTCGTTATGAGGCGGATACGGTTCGCGCCCTGGGAAAAATAATCGCCAACGGCCACTTGTTGCGCGGCCAAAAACCAGTACATTGGTGCACTGCCTGCAGCTCAGCTTTGGCGGATACTGAAGTTGAATATCAAGATAAAACTTCTCCGGCCATAGACGTTGGTTTTTTAATTCCGGATTCTCAAGCAGTCACGGGAATTTTTCAAATCGATCCTGACTCTGATCCTATTTTTATTTCTATTTGGACAACCACCCCTTGGACTTTACCAGCTAATCAAGCGATAGCCGTTAATCGGAATTTCGAATATGTATTAACTGAATGCCTTTGGCGTAACAATAAAATAAAATTAATCTGCGCCAAGGAACTTTTGGGCGCCGTCATGCTTCGTTATGGCGTCGAAGATTATAAGGTATTGGCCGCTGTTCATGGTGAAGCATTAGAGGGCTTGCAGTGCTGTCATCCTTATTTGAATCGTAAGGTTCCTATTATTTTGGGAGAGCACGTCACTATTGAAACCGGCACGGGCGCTGTTCATACTGCGCCGGCACATGGTCAAGATGATTACGTGGTAGGCCAGCACTATCAATTGCCCATGGAAACTCTGGTTAATTCAAATAGTTGTTTTAATCCAGAGACGCCTCTTGTCGGCGGTCTCCATGTCTTTAAAGCCAATGAAACCATTATCGCAGAATTGGAAAAGAATCAGCGATTATTTTATCTGGAAATGATTGAGCACAGTTACCCCCATTGCTGGCGGCATAAAACCCCTTTAATTTTCCGGGCGACTCCTCAATGGTTTATCAGCATGGATCAAAAAAACCTGCGTGATCAGGTTTTATCAGCGGTTACTCAAGCCAATTGGTTGCCCAGCTGGGGAAAAACGAGGATCAGCCGGATGCTCGAATCCCGTCCTGACTGGTGTATTTCCAGGCAACGGACTTGCGGTGTGCCTATCACTTTATTTATGCATAAAGTCACGGGAGATCTACACCCGGATACCTTGGCATTGATGGAAAAAGTAGCACAACTGATTGAAAAAGAAGGCGTGGAAGCTTGGTTTTCCTTGGACTCTCAGGAATTATTAGGCGCTGAAGCTGATAATTATGAAAAATTAACTGATGTTTTAGATGTCTGGTTTGATTCCGGGGTGAGTCATTATTGTGTTTTGGCCCAACGACCGGAAGCTGGATTGCCTGCAGATTTATATTTTGAAGGCTCTGATCAACACCGTGGCTGGTTTCAGACTTCATTGATTACCGCTGTTGCGATCAGAGGAAGCGTGCCTTTTAAAACCGTACTGACTCATGGTTATGTTGTTGATGGTCAAGGTAAAAAGATGTCTAAGTCTTTGGGAAATGTTGTCGTTCCCATAGATTTAGTTAAAAATCTAGGTGCAGATGTTTTGCGTTTATGGGCCGCTTCTGCAGACTATAAACTGGATATTAATTACTCTGAGGAAATTATCAAGCGAAGCATTGACGCTTACCGACGCATCCGCAACACCGCCCGTTTTTTACTGGCCAATATCTTTGATTTTGATCCAGAGAAAGATTTATTACCCGCAGAGAAATTATTAGCTTTAGATCGTTGGGCGCTGACGGAAACTGAAACGCTGCAAGCAGAGATTATTGTGGCTTACAATGATTATAATTTTCCCGCTATTTTTCAAAAAATTCATAATTTTTGCAGTGTTCAATTAGGCGGTTTTTATTTAGATATCATTAAAGACCGGCAATATACCAGCTATCGTTCAGGTTTAGCCCGACGCTCGGCGCAAACCGCCATGTACCACATTATTGAAGCAGTGGTGAGATGGTTAGCGCCTATGATTAGTTTTACTGCTGAGGAAATTTGGCGGTCTATTCCTGGGCAGCGCGCCGATTCTGTTTTTTTAACCATTTGGTATGATTCATTTCCGGTTTTTAAAGAAAAATCAGTCATTGATTGGTCTTTGATGATTCCGGTGCGTAATGCTATAAATAAGGTTTTTGAGAGTCATCGGCAATCAGGCCGGATTGGCTCCGCTTTAGAAGCAGAAATTATTTTATACGCCGATGAAAAATTACTTTCTGAGCTGGGCAAACTGGGGGATGAATTACGTTTTGTATTGATCACTTCAGAAGCTAAAGTTAAGCCTTTGCATGAACGTCCGCCAGAAGCAGAAGCTACTGATTTTCCGGAATTATTTGTAGTGGTTAATGTCTCCGGTCATCCTAAATGCATTCGTTGCTGGCAGCGGCGGGAAGATGTTGGTGCCGTTGAAGAATATTCGGAAATCTGCTGCCGGTGTGTCGAAAATATTTCGGCCCCTGGTGAAACTCGATATTTCGCATAAGGTTTGCTTTATGAAGATAAGCCGCAGTCAATTCATTAATGCAACGCTTTGGCTTTTAGTCAGCGTATTCATTGTGCTTTTAGATCAATTATCTAAACACTGGATCAGGCAGCATATTAATGTGGGCCAACCTTTGGAATTGCTGCCGTTTTTTAATCTAATTTTGAGTTTTAACCAAGGTTCTGCATTTGGTTTTTTAAACCAGGCGGGCGGTTGGCAAGTCATATTTTTTAGCGTATTTTCTCTGGCGATTATAATTATTCTGTTTATTTGGTTACTACGTTTAAAATATCCTAATTCCTGGACGGCTTGTGCTTTAAGTTTGATCATTGGCGGCGCGGCAGGCAATTTAATTGACCGGATTCGATTTTCAATGGTCGTTGATTTTTTTGATTTTCACATCGGCGACTGGCACTATGCCACTTTTAATGTTGCCGACAGCGCCATTGTCGCTGGCGTTCTTATGATTCTTATCCAGAGTTTTTTTCGAAAAAATAAGGTTTCTTAAGTTACATTATTTCCTGAAAATGCTCACATAGTCCTCTATGCTCCGCTTTTTCGGTTGATTCTTCATCAAATCTGAAGCAAAATTGAACCTTCTCATATAATCAAGGTTTTCGTAAAATGAAAAAATTTAATGATGAAGATATTAACCAGGAAGAAGATGATTTCGTCTCTCTCGAAGATCAAGATAAAGACTCAAATTTGGTTAGACCCACTTCAATGATTTTAGCGCCATTCATTCCTGCTGACCAACAATCACTAAATTATTATCAGTTATCAGATGAGCTTGACTCTGATTTTGCTCGCTTTCTTGCACGTTTAGAAATTAAATGTGAAGAATTGACGGATTCTGCGAGTTTATTAAAGCTCTTTCAACAAGAAATGAGTTCCGGCGCTGCTATCAAATGGGCCAGTATGGACCATGTATTAGAAAAATTGTTGCAGTGGCCACTATTATCATTAAATGACATAGGATCAGAAGCTAAAAGTGGTTATTGCCAGCGATTGAGACCAGCGGAGCGTTCAATTCTATTGAAGAAAAACTGGGGTTTGGTGAAGGCCTACGGTGCTCAAGGTTTCGCTCGCGGTTTACAATTAGGCATCTTTACTTCTGTGCACCTGTTTATTTATGCCATGCTATTGTATCGTTTGGTGATCACCATACAGACTGGCAGTATTCGGCCCGATGATTTCCGTTCTTCATTTACGGGCTCTGATCAAAAGGGTATTGATAGTCTGGTGTATTTACTGGCTCATTTAAAAGCGCAATGGTTAGAATTAATTCTAACGAGTCCATTGATTATTGGCGCTATTCAAGGTTTATCGGGGATGTGGGGGGCCAGGCCTGTTCCTTTGGAAAAATTAATTCAGGCGGTAGACCAATACCTAATAAGTGGCGGTAGCTTCTTAAGAGATGGATTTTATGAATTTTTGCCGGGAATATCCAGCAGTAGTCGATTTTCTTTATCCGGGAAATTATCAAAATTAGAAGGCGCAGTACGCTGGGATGGGCGCTTGACTCCACAAGAACGAAAAGATGCTTTTAATGCAATTTGCCGTGTATCACAGCAAGGCAAAAAAAACACTCGTTTACATGCCTTGGAGTACTTGACGAAAATAGCTCATGGTATTGGATTTAATGATCTTCCTCGTTTAAAAACGGCCGGTTATACTAAAGAAGAGCTCACAGCAATTTTATATACCAAAGGTCAAGCGCTGAAAATTTTGGAATCTGAATTGGCCGATGACAAAAGTTTTTCTTTTATTCCACTGCGCATTTATAAGCAATATTTACATTGGTGGCTTTTAGGTTTGAAAACAAATTTTTGGCGGCAGAACTTACCCTTTTTTTTATTTAAAGCCGTTAAACTAACCATTGAACTCTATTTTTTCCAAATGATTCTGCTCAGTATTTTGGAAGCTATTCGCTGTCCAGATAAACCAGGATTTGAATTGGGGTTTGGTTATCCACAATATGCTGATACATTAACGCTAGATTGCTATTTACAAATGATTGATCAGTTCAGAGATGTTAATTTGTCTGACTCCGTTCAACAGTTAGTGGCACAAACTCAATATTTTAATTTAAAAAGTCTCAATAGTTTAGAACTATATTTTAAAAATTTAACAGGCGAGGAAATGGTCGCTATTTTAAAAAGTGCGGAAACTCGCGGAGCTCAATTTACGGACCTGGAAATATATGACAATTTTGCTGATTCAGATATGGAAGCTTTATCTTCATATCTTAATACTTCAAATCTACAGATGGTGCAGTTCGGTTGTTATGACTTAGAAGATGGGGGCGGTAGAGCTTTATCTAATCAAGGTTTAGGATATCTAACAAGTGTTCTGCCTTTTATGACGCCACTCACTTATTTCTCGATTTGCTTTCCTAACGTAAATGATGCAGGTATTGAACAACTGGCTGATATATTGAATACCACCAGTATTAATCTCTTTTACGTATACTATGCAAATATAGGAGATATAGGTGGGATAAAATTAGCGCAGGCGTTGGCGACGATGCCTATTAGAGCAGTGATGTTAAACGGTTTTCGAATAGGTGATGGTACAATACAAGCATTAGCTGATGTAGTCAGCAATAGCCCCGCTTTAACTGAATTATGGGTAGAGGGTGACCTTATTAGTAATGAAGGCGCAATATTTTTTGCGCAAATAATTCAAAATTCATCTTTTTTAGAGTACGTAGGTTTAAAAAGCATTAATATAACAGATGAAGGAGTGATTGCATTAGCTAATGTTATAGTAAATCCGCCTTTGCAATCATTAGCCATTGGTAGTTGTAGTGATGATGCAGGGATTGTTGCTTTAATCAATCAACTCAATAAAACGAATCTATGGGTTTTTAGTTTATGGTTTAATTCATTTACAACTTACAGCATGGAAGTTTTAGCAACTGTCTTACCCTCTACACAGATTACAGAATTAGTACTAGGTTATAATAATCTAAACAATCCGGAATTGGTTGAGCAACTAGCGCGAGGAGTTGCTGGTTCGTCGATTGAGCGTTTAAATATTTACAACAATGACATGAGTGACTCGTTGGCTTCATTGGGACTTGCTTTTTCTAATTCAAAACTAGTGGAATTTCAAGTCACCGAAGGAAATGTTAATGATGCTGGTTTAATCGCGCTTGCGCCTTTTTTGCTAGATTCATCACTTCAGGAATTTCTATTCGTGTCTAATCCAATTGGTGATAATGGTATATTAGCTATAGCTAATATATTGCCGAGTACAAATATCATCAAATTGACGTTCACCAATGGCTACATTACTGATATTGGCGCCGAGGCCTTAGCCGCCATATATTCTGCAACTCATTTGCAGACATTGTATTTGATGGGAAACAATATTTCTAATAATATTCTATATCAAGTCGAAAATTTTCAATGGGAAACTTATTGTCAAAATCAATTGTGTCATGCCAACGCTCAGTATAATGGTGGGAATGGCGCGCAAAGTGTATCGCAGCCAAAAAAGAATCTTTCCTCCCTAAAGAGATCAGCTGGCTCAATACGCTTTGAGCACATGCAAAGAGGGGGCGATTTACCCTCTTCTTTGCGACAAATGGAAATACAGACAGAATTGTTAACTTCAAGCGCCAATCATTTGCAGCCTATACTTTGCAATGTGTTATTTAATCCCGCTACATTTGCAGCGTGGTCTAAAAAACTAGTAGCTGAAGCCGGACTCAATCAATATGGAGTTGAACGCTTCGCACTACCTGGACCGTTAAATAGCTTTGATAAAGCGCTGATAAAACCAATAGCGCATTGCCCGGTGATTTTACTCATAAAAATCGGCAGCTTAGCGGCCTTGCAAGGCTGTCTCTTCCAAGGATTGGCCACAGCATCTATGGCATCAGGTTATTCTTTTCGCCGCACACAAATGGTGATTGGAGTATTGCAGGCAAGTGCAACCATCGCTTTGTTTAGAAATGATGTGTTATCGATAACGACAGCGCTATTGCCATTTATGGCAGGAAAAATAGCCACTATCGGTATGCAATATCATTTTAAAACTCGCCCCATAGCAGTCCCCGCTGGCATTGCCGTGAGTTTGTTAATTATGCTTTGGCAGCAGGCGACCCCGACAGGATTATTCATGCTAGGTATTACACTGATGTGTTGCCGAAATGCGGAGCGATTCACTCAAGCTGCTATTGAATCTATATTACCTTTTGATCGTAAACCATTAGATGAAAAACTAGTGCACGGAAAAATAGTTTCTTTGCAAAAAGAATGCCGAGGCACTGAATTGTTATTGAATGCAGTGCATCGACATTCGCAACTGAATCTTGCAGAGCATACCCATCATTTACAAGAGCTGACATTGAAACTTAATGCCATCATTCAAAGTCATCATGCGACATTAAAAATGATTATTGAATTAAGACAAGAATTTCGCTGCTTACAGCTTGAGTTAAAAAAATATCAGCATCATTATCGGTCTGTTGAAAATTCTTGCGTATTTTTCCCGGCGCCAGCATTGGCCCAAAGTAATCAAGCTATTAAGCCATCGTATGGTTGTTTAGAACGCATCCGCAGAAAAATTGGATTATGAGTTAAAAGCAATCTAGCGGTTGCAGCCAGGCTATTTGATTGCCACAATTAGTCGATGCAGTGGGTTTTACTTGAGCAATTTGATCTAAACTCGGTTCATGGTTAATTTGGGAGTTTGGCCTAAACGAGAGCTGGGTTCCTGTTCAGGAGTTAAAAATTTGCTAAGATCTATCGATTGCTCAGGATCATTTCCGAATTGATTTTCTAATTTTTCTAAAGTCAGCATCATTTTTTGCATTTGATGGTTTGAAGTAGGGGAACTATCATCTAAATTTTTTTGTAGGCAGGATTCTATAATGCCGGTCCTTATTTCCTGCAAGCTGGCTCCATTACTCAAAATTCCCGGCATTTCCCCCTTTAGATTGTCAGCTAATTCACGAATTTCAGATTCTTTAATAACATTTAACTGAGTTAATCTCGAATTATCGACATTGATCAGAGCTTGATGGGCTTGAGAAGCCAAACTAAATTGATCTTTCTCTTCGTGAGTAGGGTTTTCTTTGGATAAAAATTCTTCTTTTAATTTTAAAAAGGCTGCCTCAATTTCATGATGACCAGCGCCTAATTTTAAACCTAGAATATGTAAATGTTTAGGTAATTCGTAATCGTAGCGACAGATTGGAATTGGGGTCAAATAAACCTTAGGGGGTATCAGGACAGTATCGGGCGCTGGCATTGGAGTGATTTTCTGCTCAGCCAATTGGTCCAGCACATCTTCTTTTTCGCGTTCCTTAATAGCGGCCAGCCGTTTACGTTTTTTGACAGTTTTTTGAAGCTGCATTTGGTCTTGATAGAGATGAAGAGACTCAAGCCAGGCAGCGAACATTTTTTTGGCTGTCAGAATCTTATTATTAATGTCTTTATTGTCATCCACTGGATTTTTAATGACAGGTTTGAGTTTTTGTAAAATTTCTACAGTTTTTTGCTGAGTATAACTTGAAATAGATTTAAATAAGGCTTGACGCTCAACAGGAGGCAGGGTGCTGCATGAAATAAATGAACCATTAGTTAAATGGGTAGCGACTATTTTATGAATGGCCTGATTAAGACCTCGAGTTAAAGCAGATTGCGTCCATTGTGGACGGTTTGAAGCGGTTAATGATTGCTTCAATGATTCAGTCAGCTGACTGATTTCGCCTTCAATTTTAGTTAAATCCGGGTAATTTTTTTTCATAATTCTATTATCGCCATACAACCTTAAGAAAGTATTAAGTTTTGATTAATCCCAACAGAATTTTGATGAAAGTGTGCCGTTGGAGAATTTTTCTCCTTGTTCGTCCAATGACAAAGTTCCGCAGCCTGTATCTCCCTTTTTTTGGGTTTCCAAGGGGATCGCTGAGAGTAAATAACTGATCTCAGAAACGGATTGTATGGCGACCTGGTAACTGCCGTCATCGGTATAAGTTTTGACTCCGAGATTTTGTAAATCTGCGCCCTGATAAGTGCTGTTTTGGACATAATAATTTTCCATCTGACTGCCGAGATAAAACAAAGCAATTTCTGCTTGATTGCGCCTGCCTTTAATCAAATAGCTGGTATAAAGCGGATAAGAAATTCGCACTAATATGGCGATGATGGCCATAACAATTAATAATTCCAATAAAGAAAATCCGCATTTAAAATCCATGCTAATTAGATTAATACTTGCGATAAGTATAATCAATACTGTATTTTTTCGTAAAAATGGGAGTTTTCTGATTTAAGTAAAAAAATGCTTGTGATTTCATAGAAAATTGGTATTATTCTTGTTCCAACCTATCAGTTTTGGGCCGGTAGCTCAGTCGGTAGAGCAGCGGACTTTTAATCCGTTGGTCGCGAGTTCGAATCTCGCCCGGCCCAAAAATTTTATAGGTTACTATTTTTCCAAATGAATCCGACTCTTTCTGACTATCCCCCTTTCAA
>Ga0163144_10030467_pt1 | contig 10319 bp, 6 predicted proteins | sample OliLak19BULKMAT1_FD_123175 | JGI IMG/M metagenome (GOLD analysis project Ga0163144, IMG submission 123175) | Freshwater microbial mat bacterial communities from Lake Vanda, McMurdo Dry Valleys, Antarctica - Oligotrophic Lake LV.19.BULKMAT1 | ecosystem: Environmental > Aquatic > Freshwater > Lake...
AAGTCTGTAGTCAGAAACCGAAAGTACCGCTGGACAAGCCAGCGGGATTGGCAAGAAAATCCCATCGGCTTGCCCGATGGTTCTTTCGGCTTCATGCTAAAGTCTGTAGTCAGAAACCGAAAGGGGAGTTAGATCATCCACCGCTTCGCGATCGGCGCATCCAGAGTTTCAGATCATCGAACAGCGAATACGACACTGGAGTCGCAATCAACGACAGCATCAACGAAAAGGCTTGCCCACCGATGATCACCTTCGCCATACTAGCGCGGGCATTCGCACCTGGTCCATTGCCCAACGCAATAGGAACCATCGCCGCGATCAACATCACCGTCGTCATCAAAATGGGTCGTAGTCGCGTGTGATTGGCCTCCAAAATGGCCTTCGTCCGATCCTTCTCACCGGCCGCGATCAATTCGTTCGTCTTGTCCACCTGCAGAATCCCATTCTTCTTGACGATCCCGATCAGCATAAACAAGCCAAACATAGCGTACAAATCCAAGGGCGTTCGGAAGATCAGGAGCGATAACAAACCAAACGGAATGGTGATCGGCAACGCAGCCAGAATGCTGATCGGATGAATCCAACTTTCAAACTGAGCCGCCAGAATCAAATACATGAATGTGGTGCTCAATGCCAAGGCGACCATAAAATAGTAAGCCGTCTCCTGCAAAAGATCCGCTTGCCCTCCAAACACTCGCTGGTATTCCGGGGACATGTTCATCGCTTCGAGGGATGTGTTTGCAAAGTTAACGGCATCGTTCAACGAAACTTCATCCGGGTGAGCCATCAACGTGACCGTTCGCTGCCTATTGAGTCGGTCGATCTGCGTCGGTCCCTGTTGCTCAGTCAGTTTGGCCAATCGCCCTAGTTCCACTTGACCTGCCTTTGGCGAAGGAATCGAAAGCGACTCGATCTGGTTGGAACTGTCCCGGAACGACTTGTCGGCTCTTAGCCAAACATCGTACTGCTCCGAACCCTCCTTGAACGTCGAGACAACTTGTCCACCGACCATCACCCGAAGCGTATTAGCGACCGTCTGCACGGGGATTCCCAAATCCATAGCACGATCGCGATCAATATTCACTTGCATTTCTGGTTTGCGCATCGACATGGTCGAATCGATATCGACCAATCCACTCAGGGTTTGCAGTTTTTGCTTCAATGTGTCTGCATAGAGAGCGAGTTGCTCGATGTTTGGCCCTTGCAAACTGATTTGAAAAATGCGACTATCGCCGTTGGGTCCACCACCAATGGCAGAGACGTCGGAAATGGACGATCGGAGTTCGGGATAGTCGAGCAATATCTCTCGCGCCCTACGCATCAATGCGAATTGCGTAAACGATCTTTTTTCTAAAGGGCAAATCCGAATGTAGATAGATCCGCGGGTCACGTCTCCCTGCCCCTTCACTCCATTGCTTTCGCCGATGGACACAAATCGGTGCGTCACGCCCGGCAATGCCGCCAAGCGTTGTTCGATCTCCGAAATCGTCTTGTTGGTTCGGTCTAGCGTATATCCCTCGGGTGCAATAAAGCCGACCTGGAATTCGCTCTGGTCATCGCGGGGGACAAGGTTCGCACCCACATTCATGGCGATTGGGACCGTTGACAGTACGATGAGAAAGCAAACCAAGAGCGTCAGCCATCGGTGCTTGAGCGACCACCGCAAACACCATCCGTAAAAATGATCCGTGACGCGATAGATCCAACCTGACTTGGAGCCACTGCCATGCCCGGGTTCCAGCTTGAGAAAACGAGAGCAAAGCATCGGAGTTAAAGTAAATGAGACGAACAAACTCATCATGATTGCAAATGCGACAGTCAAACCGAAGCTGCTAAAGAACCGGCCGACCATGCCGCCCATAAATGCGACGGGCACAAAGATCACGACCAGCGATAAGCTCGTTGCTAAAACTGCCAAAGCGATCTCGCGAGTGCCAATTTTCGAAGCTTCCATCGCACTGAGCCCATTCTCTTCCATGTGACGAAAGATGTTCTCATGCACAACGACCGCGTCATCGATCACGATACCGATGGCTAGAATCAGCCCTAGCATCGTGATGTTGTTGAGTGAAAAGTCCATGATCTGCATGAACAAAAAGGTGGGCACGATCGACGTGGGAATGGCAACTGTCGCGATCAAGGTGGTTCGCCAATCGCGTATGAACAAGAGAATCGTCGCGCCGACAAGAACCGAAGCCAATAACAAGTGAAACTTGACTTCATCCATCGACGCTCGAATGAAACCTGCTTGGTCTTGTATCAACTCTACTTGGATGTCCGGTGGCAGAGCCTTTTGAAACTGCTTCAGGCGCTTTTGGACGGCATCCGAGATGGCGACCGTGTTGGTACCTGACTGCTTCTGCACATACAGGCTAACTGCATTATTTCCATCCAATCGGCTCAGTCCGCGAGGCTCTTCGTAGGAGTCTTCAGCAGTTCCAATATCGCGGATGCGAATGGAATAGCCGTCGCGATTGGCCACGATGAGGTCACTAAAATCCTCGGCTTTTTCAATCCGTCCAAGCGTTCGGAGCACTAACTCTCGTTGTCCCTGGTCGACAATCCCACCGGGCGTTTCGACGTTTTGAGTCGAGAGCGCCATGCGAACTTCTTCGATGCTGACCCCATGGGCTCGAAGCCGATCAATATCGATCCGAATGTTGATTGCTCGGCTTCGACCTCCAGTCAAGAAGACGTTGCCTATTCCGGGTACAGTCTGCAAGGGCTCTTGGATTTGGCGTTTGGCTATCTCGGTGACTTCGCGTATATCTCGATTTCCTGCGACACCGATGGTCATGATCGGAGCCGCGTCGAGATCGAATTTGTTGACGATAGGCACTTCCATACCGTCGGGTAACGCACGCAGCACCGACGAGATCTTGTCTCTCGCTTCTTGGGCCCCCACGTCTCCGTTCTTGTCGAGCACAAACTTGACCACGACCGTCGTCGAGCCCTCGCGTGTGATCGATCGCAGCTCGTCGATTCCTGAGATCGTGTTGATCGCTTCCTCGATCGGCTTGGTCACAGTCGATTCCATTTCCTCGACACTCGCGCCGGGCAAGGCGGCTGAAATGGAGATAACCGGGAAGTCGACTTTGGGAAACAAGTCCACGCCTAATTCGTTATAAGCCACCATTCCCAATACCACCGGGATTGCGACTAGAACCCATGTGAAGACGGGACGACGAATGCAAAGGTCGGAGATGCTCATGGCGAAGTCTTCTCTGCATTGCGATCCACGACGGTTGAGCCAGTGGATAGAACTCGTTGAGAACTAGTTGCCAAGATCGTACCGACAGGCAACTTCGGTTGAGTGATTTCAATCCAGTCGTCTTGCTGGTACCCCAGTTTGACTTGGTGCTCGGTCGCGACCCCATTTTGAATCGCAAATACCTTGTTCACACCGGCAAAGGAGTCCAAGGCCGACAAAGGAATCGTCATGGCCTCAACGTCTTGTCCCACCAGAATGCGTGCGCGAGCGAATCCTCCTGGTTTCAAGTTCCCCCGCTCATTGGTAACAGAAACCTCGACGATAAAAGTTCGATTGACTGGGTCTATGACTGGGCTGACACGCGTGACTTTTCCGGTCGATTTTGCTTGCCCAGCACTCGCTTCTAACTCGACGGACTGACCAACCGCGACGGTTCCCGAATGGGTCTCCTGCAACGTCAGTCGCACCTTGACCGATCGCCCTAACACCAACCGAAAGAGAGCATCGCCTGGCCTGACCAGCGATCCCTCGCTCACCATGCGTTTGGCAATTCGGTACACCCGATCTTCGTTACAAATCTCCGTGGTTGGAATCGGTGCGAAAATTTGTGTGTCCTTGAGCTTTTGGCGGGCGATGTTCAGTTCCGACTCGCGTAAACGTACGGTGGCTAGCGACGAACGAGCGAGATGCCTTTGATTATCCCAATCCGACTCCGCGATCCTGGCGTCGGAATTCACTTGTTCAAACTCATCCGCAGAGACGGAGTTGGACTTGAAGAGCTGATTTAACCTCGTGAGCTTGGACTGCGCTAAATCCATTTTTAATTTAGAAGTGCGGACCGCAGGCAGCCTATCCAAATCGACATCTTCACTAGGCACACCGTCGAAGCCCCAGCGTTCACACTCGGCCCTCAACGCCTTCTCAGCTTGATTGACCGCCAGTTGCATGTCCGTCGGATCGATCTCAAGTAAAAGTTCGTTCGGATTCACCATGTCGGCCATATCATGATAGAGATGCAGTATTCTTCCCTCGCCCTTGGCGGCGATGGTTAGGTCCTCAAAACCATGAATGGATCCGATTGCGTCGACATATCGATCCAGATCTCGATAAGAAACCGTTGCGGTCGAAATCGAGATCGCTAGATTGTCGTGATGAGAAGAACTTTCCCCTAAAGAGATGCGTTCTTCCGATTCGGTACCTCCGCGAAGAAACCAACCTGCTGAAGCTCCTAAAACAATCAGCACGAACGCCATGATGCCTTGTTTTAACCATCTTCGCTGCTGCGTGGGCACTCTAGCGTTGGTAGCCTCAGAGGATCGGACAATCGTGTTGTCGTCGGCCGCGACGTCGTCCAATTTATCATCATAAGAAACGTTCTGCATATCACTTGCCTTTAGATGGTTTGGTCTTCGCAGACGATGCGGGCTCGGGACTTGACGCATTTGCGTTCGCCATTTTGCGAAAAGGCTCCACGTTCGCCATTTTGCGAAAAAGCTCCAGGAGTGTGCTTCGCTCCTGAGGACTCAAGCTTGAGAGCGTAGCTCGATGAAATTCGCTTTTGGCTTTTGTCGCCGACTTGAAGATGGTTTTACCTTGAGTCGTGAGTTCCAAGAAAACAACTCTCCGATCTGTTTGCGATCGGACGCGAGTCACGAACCCTCTGGATTCCAGTTGGTCGACGATCCCCGTCAACGTGTTGACGGCGATCCCGACTTTCAACGCCGCATCCTTCATTTTCGTCGAGCCAACATCTCCTAGCACTTCAATCAGGAAGAGCTCATGATGGCTAAGCACCGTATGTGGGCCGCGAGAAATACTGCTATGCGCATTTTGAAAGCGAACAAAAATCTCCTGGATAAAATTGCCCAGCTGGACAACGTGCTCATCAAGTTTACTCAATTGAATTCGTCAATAAGTTCGGGCATCGAATAGTTCGCATTTAGAACTATCTTGCCATCGTTGGCGTGACGCGTCAAGCGAGATTTCTACAAACCACGCTCAGCAACCGCCTTTCGCTCACGCCGGTTTTTGAAGGATTCTAGTTCATTATCGACCCCGAAGCGTTGCTGAAGAATCCCCCAATGATGTGCCACGTGGCCCAACAAAATAGTGGCTTGCTTGTGAACAGTGACGTCATGCCCCATGACCTGCCCGACGTTCTGCCAAGAAGACTCAGGGAGGTTTTGGAAGAATGCCACAGTCGATTGACGCACCGCTTGAAACTCTGCTGCCAAGGCTGCAATGGTAAAGTCGTTGGCCTTTCCTCGCACAGAAAATTCGTTCTCATCAAATGAGACCATTGGCATCGGTCCGCCGCGCGCTATCCAAAGCGCTCGATACGCAAAGACCCGCTCACAATCGGATAGGTGATTGACCACTTCCTTTAACGTCCATGAATAGGGAGCGTGGATTACCATGGACTTCGGCTCGGATACCGTACCCAACCAGTGACTGATTTCCATTCCTTGATCTCGCATCATGCTCGTCAAATCGGTCGTGCTATCGATTAGGTCCGTGTATTTTTTGAAGACCGGCTCAGACATTTTGTTCGTCGTGGTTAGAATGATCGGTTAAATCCGTAAGGCATATCCTGACAACATAAGTGGACACGCCAAAATGAGAAATCCCTCGATCGTTTGTTTTCGCATGTAAATTCCCAAAGAGCCTCGCCAAGAAATCCCGGCAAACGACGAAATACAGCCAATCCTCAATGAAACCCGTCGAAAACCTCCTTTTTCAACTCAAAAACATGAAAACAATAGCCTCCGCACTTGCGATCGCATCCTTCGGTGTTGCACTTCTTTCGGGTTGCAATATGCCCCAGTTTTCAGCGAAGAGGGATTTCCAAAAGGTAATCCCCATCAACTCGCAGGTCGACGTAAATGTAGAGACATTCAACGGCAGCATCACCGTGTCACCAACCGACCAGTCCGAGATCGAATTGGTCGCACACATCAAAACCTACGGCTACACCCAAGAGGAAGCAGACGCCGCGCTGGAAATGGTTGGTCCAGAAATCGATACAACCGCTTCCACCATTACCATTGCCTGCAAGAAGCGAAACCAAACGCTTATGCAGTCGGACTCGGTAAGCTTTGAACTGAAGGTGCCTGCCACCTGGCCATTGAAATTGGTGACATCCAACGGAAATGTCAAAACAAGTCAAAGCCGCGGCCCGGTCACGGTCAGAACTTCGAACGGAAAAATTGAGGTCAAGGAAGCGGCTGGGTCGCTTCAGCTTTCGACCAGCAACGGAAAAATCGTCGTTGAAAACTCGGCGGGGAACATACAAGCTAGCTCAAGCAATGGCGTGATCCAGTTGATCAGATGCTCCCTTGAAGGGAAATGCAAATTGGATACTAGCAACGGAGCGATCTCTGTTAGTCTTTCCGATCGCACCCCAGTTCGATTGGATGCTAGCACCTCGAATGGTACGATCAAGTTCAACGAGGCTGATATCGACCTTACTAAAAGCTCGAAGTCGCATATCGCTGGTGTGATGTTCGGAAAAGCAAATGGCCCAGCCCCAAAGGCATCGCTGGACCTTGAAACATCAAACGGTTCCATTACGATCTCAACCGAAAGCGAGCGAGTTCCTCCAAAAACCTCTACATCGGAATCAAACGCCGTTTCCCTCTAGTCGAATTAGTGGGATAGGCTTCCAGCCTGTCGCATTGGAAATGACAGGCTGGAAGCCTATCCCACTTCAAAAATCGGACATTTATTGATCGACCATTCCCTGGCTCCATTGGCCTTGTGCCCGTGGACCAAAGACTTTCAGGCTAGTCTAGGCGAGCTAGGTGGAGAGCTTGTCGCGTGGCCGACAGATTACTTTGCAATCTCCATGAACCGCACACAAACGGGTCTATCCACTTTAACACTCGAATCGGTCGGGGTTAGCATGCCTGTCGTGGGATCGATTCGAAACACGATCACGTTTCCACCCGATTGATTCGCTACTAACATAAATTGCCCTGTCGGTTCGATGGCAAAATTGCGAGGTGTCTTGATTCCAGTGCTTTGGTGGCCGACAGCCGTCAACTCGCCCGACTTTGGATCGATCGAGAAGATCGCGATCGAGTTGTACGGGTCGCGGTTGGAAACATAGACAAATTTCCCCGATGGATGCACGACAGTTTCTGCGGTGCTTCCGCCTTTGCGTACAACATCTTTCGGCAACGTTGAAAGAATTTGCTTTTGCTTCAGCGCACCCTTTTCGGCGTCGTAATCGCACGCGATGATCGTCAGGTCGCTTTCGCCGTTGACGTAGGCGCTCTTGCCGTCAGGTGACCAAGCAAAGTGTCTCGGGCCAGTTCCCTTGGGCGTGTCTAACGCGCCATGTGGAGTCAGCGTTCCGGTAACAGGATCGAATGCATAGATGATTACTTTATCTAAGCCGAGATCGCAACAGAGTGCAAACTTATTAGCGCGATCCAAGTGGATGGAGTGCCCATTCTTCTTTGGCCCTTGATGCTGTTGGAACGAGGATTTGCTGCTAAGTTTGCCATCGGCCTCAATTGGGATCGAGAGGCAACTGCCTCCGGAATAGTTCGCGGCCAACACATGCTTGCCGGTCGGATCAACGATAAGATGGCAGGGCGCGGCACCTTGAGATGGTTGCGAATTGAGCAAGGTCATTTTTCCGGATGCTGCGTCGATGGCGAACGCACTGATCTTTGCATCCGATTCATTAACGGCGTACATGAACTTTTTGGTTGGGTGAAAAGCCAAAAAGGAGGGACTACTGGTCTCAACAGCAAGAGTTGCTGCAGAGAGGGAACCGTCCTTGAGGTTCATTTCGCATTGATAGACTCCCTTGCTTTCTTTGTCGGTATAGGTCCCAAGATAGACGCGAACCTTTTCTTGAGAATCCGCTTGGCCGCATGCAAGCCAGACGACGAGAGAGAGAACAATTGAGACATGTCGCATAAGCATTGGTGGGTACTCCGTGAATGGGGTTGGGCAGGATCGAAACGCAATTGTGATCCAGATGCCGAACAAAATCCATGGGTATCCCAATCCGACTGCCGTCGAACTCGACCGATATCACGTCGAAGCCGTCCGATGTCAAGGCAATGTCACTTCATCCCAGTAACCCATTCTCGAAGCATTGCCAGCGATTTTTCATCGACAAGGTTGGTAGACAATTGCGGCATCTGGCCTGGTCCACGTATTCCAACCCGATGCAGAAGGACGGACCGTTCCGCTGAGCCAGGTGCAATGAGTTTCGCATGCGGCTTTTCAAATTGATGGTGAATTGGCTCGACATCTACAATATTCATCTTCGAAATCTCAGCATAGTAAGCCAGATTCATCTTGGAATTGCCGCCCCCCGCTTCCACGTGACAATAGGCGCAGTTTGAGTGCAAAAACGATTTCGCTCGCTGCTCAAGGTCTGCCGAACTATCGTGTGGATCGACAAGTCTAGGATTTTCTGCTCCCGATTTTCCCATCATGCCGTTTACGACAAGACTTCGTTGCCCCTTTGCAATTTTGAGTTTCTCTAAGTCAGAATCGATGTCTTCTTTTAAGCCGCCATCAGTCGTCAGTTGGGATCGCATCGCGTCTTGAGCGTGCGTAACCCAATTCGTTTTTAAAACTCCCATGCTCTCGATCGCTTCGAGCTGATTCACCTTTACACCACTGCCGTAGTCGTGGTCTCGGTTCATCTGAACTGTCGTGAGCCCGAGGAGGTACCCTGACGCCCGGGTATGACAGACCATGCACTCCGTTCGACTTGGATAATGCCAAGTTTGGGCACGCACACCGTCGGACTCTGCAATTGGGAAAACTTGGTCCCGCCCGCCCGCTCCGACCAGCTCCGCTTCCGTCTGCTCCTTGTTCCATGCATAGGAATAGCCAACCCATTCGCCCTGCTCCTTGACCAGCAACCGTGTCTCAATCCATCTTTTCGAAGCGGGGTCGCCAGCGGTCTGTTCCAAAGCAAACGACTTGACGATCACCGTCTTGTCCGGAAACAGCCAAGCCCATTGGTCGGGAATTTCAATTTGGCCATCCGTTGGCAACGCGATAAACCGAGACTTCAGAGCGCCGTCGGACCAGAACGGTGCGTTGACGCTGTAGGGAATGAGTCCTTCTGCAACTTGATGGTCCGCAACCTTTTTAAAGAGACCGGTCTCGCTCAGCAAACGCGGGAACGGGTTAGGTGTCGCATCCGCAGAAACGTGTTCCAAATGATAAAGGCCACCTTGTTTGTCACCGCGATGATCGACCACAATCAGTTCCCCATCGTGATCGATCGAGATTGCCGAAATCTGAAATGGAGTATCAGCCATCTCGCGATGCCATACGATTGCTTTGCCATCGTGCTTGATCGCCCAGATCTTGCCTGTTGAATAGTCGCCATAGACATAAGCACCCGTTAGCTCAGGCAGTTTGCTTCCATAGTAGACAACACCGCCGGTTAGCGATCTGGCTTCGCTATGCGGATGATCGACTGTTGGCAGCACATGGGGTGTCGGCCCAAGTTTTCGTTTGGAGTAGAAAGGATGGCCACCCTCGAAGACCGACCAACCGTAGTTGGCACCGCGTTCGATTTTGTACACCTGTTCCCACATGTCCTGCCCGTTGTTCCCAACCCATATGTGTCCCGTCTTTGCGTCGGTAGTGATTCGCCAAGGATTGCGGAGTCCATAAGCCCAGGTTTCTGGTGCCGCGTTCTGGAAATTTACAAATGGATTGTCCGGTGGTACGGAATAATTTTGCCCAGAAGTTGGATTGTCGACATCGATTCGCATTACTTTCGCAAGCCTCTTCGATAAATCTTGTCCGGTCACATTGGCATCCGAATCCGATGTGCCATCGCCGGATGTAACGTACATGAATCCATCGTTTCCAAAAGTAAGCGCAGCACCGTTGTGTCCATTCGATTCCCAATCGATCACAGTCATGGCTTCATCGATTAATCCATAGGGTGTCGATCTCGAAAGGGTGTGACGGACAATACGGCTCTTGTGAAGTTCTCCATCGTTTTTTCCATTGCTGCCGATGTACATGAAGCCGTTTTCTCGAAACTTCGGATGGAAAGCGATGTTGTAGGCGACCCCTTTCGTATCCCATAGAAACTCCAACTCGGTTTGGTTGGATG
>Ga0163144_10030469_pt1 | contig 10319 bp, 9 predicted proteins | sample OliLak19BULKMAT1_FD_123175 | JGI IMG/M metagenome (GOLD analysis project Ga0163144, IMG submission 123175) | Freshwater microbial mat bacterial communities from Lake Vanda, McMurdo Dry Valleys, Antarctica - Oligotrophic Lake LV.19.BULKMAT1 | ecosystem: Environmental > Aquatic > Freshwater > Lake...
ATCTAGTCATTCCGCTAGTGATGTATGGGCTGTTGGTACACGTACAATTACGGGTGGAACGATCGCGACTGTCTCGGATAAAACCGGATACTCACTATCGCAGACATTCCCTACGAACTTTGCTGCCCTCGGAATCAACGTGAGTGGGCACATTTCGCGAGTGACACTGACGGATACTACGACCACTAATACAGATATGCGTGGTACAGACAGTGCCATGCTCGCTGCAAGCTATGCTGCACCGGCTAACAGCGATATTGCTGCAATAAAAACAAAGACAGATAACCTCCCGAGTGACCCAGCCGACCAGTCTGCGGTCGAAGCAGCCATCGCGAATCTGCAAAATCACGGTGATAATAGCTGGGTTACCGTCTCCTCGGACACGCAGAGCAATACAGGCATCCGACGCGGGACCGAAGAATTTACGCCTGTTCTGTTTACTTTCCCAGTCGCTTCACTTGTAAATGCTGGCTTCACGAAATCGAAACGACTCGACGGCGGCTCATCTACGAGCGTGGTGGGGGCAATAACCTTCCTGTACACGCTGAATGGTAACCACTGGTATCGATTGGCCTACGACGATACGGATCGACCAGCGAGCAACACAGCGGGAATAGTGCAGTATCTATTCGTAGCGGGCGGGAACTCGGTAAGCATTGAATTGTTAGTGAGTGATACTGACTCAAATCCAGTCATGGGGGTTGCCTACTAATGTCCTATCCAAATATCGAACGCCTTTCAACCGACTCGACACCGCTATTCTTCTCGTGGCTATCGAATACGGCACTGACGGCCACGGCTTCCATTAGTGGCGACGCGCCGCAGGCTGTCAGTGGCGCTATTACGTTCGTGCGTGCGGAAGGCGCAAACTATATCTTCAGGTTGGCCTACAACATCAACGACAGGCCTGCGCTGGCGGGCGTGGTGCGGTATGCAATCACTGATGGGTTGGTTACTCGATACCTATCCCTCTACATTGAACCGGCCTGCGTAGATGATGAGGCGGAGTCGGGTTCTGGTTCGGTAAGTATCCTGTCGGTGTTTGCCGGTGGTGCTGAAGGAGTGATCACGCTGAGCGATATGGTCGCCGCACTGGAGGATCGGGCGGGTACGTTCCAGGACATAGCAAGCGATTCGAGAAAGCTGACACGAGCCATCCGTGCCGCACTGCGGGATCTGCCGAGCTTGTTTGATTGGAGTTACTTCACTCGCGTCTATCGCTTTAAGACGACTGCGGCGCGGTCGATCGCGAGCTTAGTGTATGACTCGGTAACTGGGAACGCAACTATCTCTAATGGCGAGACGACCACATGGCCCGCTGATGCGGTGTATGGCGAGGTTAAGATCGGCAGTGTGCGGTGCGCCATTGCGAGCCGCACGGACGATAAGGTGGTAGTGATTGCGATATCGAGCCGCCCGGCGGCGAACTCTATAGGGAAGGCGACTTGGAGTCGTTCCGAGTTTTCGATCCCGGAGGTTCGTCGCATCCAGTCGCTGTGGGAGGAGGCCAGTTATTACCGCCTGGAGTACATGTCGCCGAGTGACTTGCACGAATACGATTCAATTCGAAGTAGCCCTGCATCGCCGGTGTACTTTTCGGTTGCCGGTGGTGCGCGAACCGCGTCATTGCGGCTGAGCCCTTCGCCTCTTGCGGAGAAGTCTTATCGCATGATTGCGAACATCGCGCCTGCCCCTGCGGAAGTGTTTCGCGATGTGGCTACCGTCACGGCAATGGCTGGCGTGCGGACCATGACGATCACTGAGGCAAAACCAAGCTGGGTCGGTACGGTCTTGAGACTTACCAGCAATCCAGGCAACGCGGATCTAGGTCGACAAAAGATTATCGATGGCGAGTTTGCCGAGTGGCAAGCGGTGATCGTGGGTGTGAGTGGCACGGCGGTGGTGGTTGATGCGGCTCCACCGGGCGCGCTCGCGGGGGTGCATGGATTGGTTTCATCCGTGGTGGATGTTTCGGTCACGATGCAGACATTCTTTGAGAACCTGTGTTATGCGTACTTCTGTCGCAATCATCGTCACGATGGCTTGGCGGAAGCAATGCAGATTGCCGACATGACGCAGCGCGAGGCTCAGGCGGCGGATTCGATGGCCAATCGAACCTCGCGTACGGATCGCGTACCGATGCTCGGCGGGCTGTTTGATATGCGCCCGCTCTCGCAACTCTAAGGCGATCGTATCACGCACCAGATGACGCGTATACGAACAATTATTTAAGCAGTCGAAAGAACTCCAATCCTTGAAAGCGTCCCATGACTAAGCGCGAGCGATCGTCTAGTGAAGCAGTCGAGTGTCGAGAACCAACTACCCGAGATGGGGAAGCCGCAACCGCAGAATTGCATTTCAGGCCGTCGCATCCACAGCAAGTCGAGGCACTCGAATGCTGCCATCAGAATGCAGTCATCTTTCTAACTGGTCCGGCAGGCAGTGCAAAAACGTACGTCGCCACCTACTACGCCCTGAGTTGTGCGTTAGATCGAGCGAGCCGGGTTCGCAAGGTCTACATGTCTCGACCTGCTGTGACTCAAGGGAAGGAGATTGGGTTTATTCCAGGCGACATTGACGCCAAGATGAATCCTTTTCTCAGGCCGATCATTAACGCTTACTCGAAGCAATTGGGGTACGACGCCGCGAAGATTGAAAAGATCAAAGAGCTGATCGAGTTCTTGCCGACGAGCTACATTCGCGGATGGACGTTTGAGAATTCAATCCTGATTGTGGACGAAGCGCAAAACCTAAGGGGCAGTGAGATTAAAGCGATCTGCACGCGGCTCGGCAAGGGCGGGAAGATCATCTTATGTGGCGACTACACTCAGTCTGATATTCGCAAGTCGATGATCGAAGTTGCTGCGGCTGATATGCAGCACCTTTCTCGCCGGGGGCGTAGCGTTGGTTGGCATCAGTTTACTCACGACGCGATCGTGCGTGATCCACTGACCGCTGCCATCGTTGAGCACACTGAGCATGCGGATTGGGCACAAGACTGAAAACATAACGCAACCATGGAACAATAGACGTAACGAGAACTTCGTCTACCAGCGAGCGTAATGTGGCCGATCAAACAGATGTTATTGAAAAGGTCATTGAGGTCATCAAGACGATTGACTTGTCTCCGTTCGGGATTCGTCAAGACGCTGTGTATGAGTTGGACTTCCCCTTTCACGATCGACCCCCTGCTGCCGGAATCGTCGTGTCTCGCGTTAAGGAAGAGGAGTTGTCGAAGTTGAATAATCGGCTGGATCTTCTCTATCCGGTTCAGGTGATGCGTGTTGGTTTCACTCTTGACAATCGTGGTGGTGTGCGGCGCAGTGCATGGCGAGAGGCTGTGTGGCGGCGGTTTACGCACACTCGCATTGGTATTGTTGGTGAGATGAAAACGCAAGCTCGCCACATGGAAATTCAACTGGATGCGACTTGGAAAACATGGAACCTCGACGCGAGCGGTCTGCGGATTGAGACATTGATTCGGAAGCAATAATAACATTAGGGGTCACGGATGACTAATTCATGTGGGGCGATGGGTTTCGCCACGAAGCTGATTGTGCAGGGCGGTGATACTCCTCGGACGTTTTCGAACACGAGCGAGCGGTACGCCATCATCGGCGAAAACCTACAGGCTGTGAAGAGGCTTCAGGGTCGCGGTCGGATTACGGGTAGTCGGTCTCAGTTTGGTGCCCACTTGCGTGAGTCGACCTATCTTGTAAAGGGGTCGATTGTCCTTCAGCCTGGGCCAGCAGACCTTGCGAATTGGTTGCCTCGCATTCTGTGGGGTACGCCATCTGGTACTACTTTCCCTTTGGGTGTCACAGCGCCTGAGTTTGATATCCTGATCCACAAAGAGAATGGAGTCTTTCGGGCATCGAATTGCAAAGTGAATGCAGCCGTATTTCGCAGTCGATCTCGCGATGGCGAGGACGGCGGACAAGAGGAATTCTTGGAGTTGATCCTGAATATCATCGGCATCAGCGAGTCGGTCGATACGGCTTGGCCATCTCCAGAGCCGGCGCTAGCGGTGACTGCTGCCTTCTTGCCGTACATGCACTGGGAGGGCTTGTACTCTGTGGGTGGTGCTGATACGCCATTTATGAATTTCATGTTGACAGTGAACAACATGCTCAAGCCTTTGTATCGCAACTCACTGACGCCGACTTGCATGCGCAGTCGCGGGCGGATGATCAATCTCAAGACAGAGAATCCGTTCACGGTGGGTACGCTGGCTGATGCGATCTCGATGTACTCGACCAGCAAGAGCGCCACGCTAACCTTCACGAATGCTGGGTTGAGTACGGTGTTCAGTTTCCCGGCGCTTCGCAATATGTATGAGACGCCATCGATTCAGGGTAAGGATGAGATTCCATTGACCCTGGATATGGAAGCCACGGCGACTGCATCAGATAACGAAATGTCGGTCACGAACGATTCAACTCCTTAATAGGTTGGCTGAGTCATGCCCGGCGAAAGCGTTGACGACTACCTAAACCAAGACCCCCTCGATGTCCTAAGTGCATCGGGGGAGTTGCAGTCACCTGCGCAGAATGGGTCGCGTCCGGTTGGGAATCCGAAGGTCGCTGCGGATGGGTTCGCGAGCGCGCAGGGTGCAATGCATTCCCTGAAGGCGGACAGTCCTCGCGGGGCGTTGGCTACTTCGATTCTGGCACAAGCTGAGGTTGCACCGGAGTTTCGTTCGGTGGTGGGGTCGCAGTTGTTTGCCGCTCGCAATGACGGGGTTGAACCGATTCCGGTAGATCGCTCAAGCAGCGCGAAGACTGGTACTGGGCAGTTGTTCGTGTCGCAATCGCCGAGCGACAATCCGGTTTCGAATGTGTTCGGGTTCTATGGCCAAGCGAATCACGAGGCGGAGCATGCGAACCATCAAACGCCGCAGGATACCTACAGGGAGGTTGCGCCAGCGGTCGGCGATATCGTCTTCGCTACAGAGCAGTTTCGATCTGAGCAAGGTAAGGAAGTTGAGCATCAGGTGAACCTTCCGGGCGGCGTGACGCATGACGCCAACTGGATGAACGAGCAAGCTAAGGAGCATGGGTACTGGGGTGGTCGGTCGATGCAAGACTTGCTGACCAACACGCCTGAGGGTCGTCAGTGGGCGGGCCAGATGGGGCGTGACGAATCGCAGTTAAATACTGCGACTGAACCGCCAGAGCCTGAACCGCAAGAGTCACCGCCGCAAGCGGCTCGCCCTCCATCGGCTGAATTCCCGAAAGCTTCTCAGTCTGGAGTAGCGAAGCAAATCAACGGCTCGCAACCGCGCATGTCTCCTGCCGAGCAAGCACGAACTGAACTGCGTCGGGCAACTGAATCTAGTACCGCAGAAGGATATTGGGATCGTTACGCATCGGCCCGACAAAAAGCTGCCGAGTACTTCCCGGAGTACGCTCAGGCGATGATCAATCAAGAAGAGTCGAATTCGCCAGAGAATCTTGACGCTATGATTGCTGCCGAGATGAGCGTCATCGATAGCACGGCGCTGTCGACTGATGTGCTTGGATCTGGTGCGATGCCGCGTAGGCCCGTGAAGCCGACTGGCAATATTTTCGATCAGGGCCTACCTGAAGAAGTCCCGGCGGATAATCAACCGCAAGATTCCGTGCCGGAACTTAATCAGCAAGAGCAGCAAGATCAAACCATTGCGGAACTTGGCAAGAAGTTTGCCGAGCACAGGGAGCGTCAACCGCCAGTCTCGCCCGAAAAGCCCGACCTCTCTCAGTCGCGAGAGCCATCCGAGAGGCGGTATTCTCGACGCGGTTCCGATCGTAAGAACTCTCGCCTAGCCGCACTGGAGATTCTGGAGGCCAACCGCGAGGAGCAGAAGCGAGCCAAGAGCGGGCAAGGTAATTCATCGCATCCGTTCGGTGCGGCACGGATGGCAGCTCAACCATCGCCTAGCGATATGGCTGGCGATGGCGGTGGTGCTGACAGTGCTGACCCGTCTGCAAATAAAACCGCGAGTGATGCTGCGATGGCTGGTTTTTCGGCCAGCCAAGAGAAGCTCCATGCTGCGTTGGCGAAATGCTTGGAGGCTATGGCTCAGTCTGCGAACAGTTGTACTCAGCGACTAGATGCCATTGAAGCCATGATCCACAGGAGTGTGCCGTAATGTCAGGGATGTATATCAAGTACGGTACGTTCCAATTCGGAGTCGGGGAAGCTACTTTCTCACGGGTCTCGGCTGAGACGCTGCGTTCTCCGCGAGGGTTTCGTATCGCCCAGAAGATTCAGTTCGACATCGACGGCGAGATCTGCTTGCAGGCTGGCGAGGACGCGTACGACATCACCGCTCGATTGAATGCGATTCAAAGTGCGTTTGCGAACGATGGGTATGACATCGGTTTGTATCATCCCAACGGCTCCGCTACGCACCATTACCTACAAAGCTCGAACGCGATAAACCTCACTGGCAATCAGGTGCTCTCGCGAAGCTGGCCGTCCGCGATGGATGGTGAGTACGTCGATGGCCGCATGTTTCAAATCAGTGTCGGGGCCACGGTGCTCGACGCCGATTCGGGACTCCTGGAGTACACAGAGACGCTTCAGCGGACGGGCACCGGGGGGCCAAGAATCGAATGGAGGCTGCTGCCTAATAATTTGTGGTATCCATTGCGGCTCAGTCCGACCAGTCTGGTCACCTATGTCCAGTCGGGATCTGCCACAACCATTGGCACTTGGTATGCGCCTCCCGCTCCGTACTACACCGCTCCCTTTGAGCTTGAGCACCAGCGAATACTCAAACGCCACCACCCGGTACGCATGCCACAGGGCTACAAGGAGTACCGGACGGATTGGGAGTATGTCTATCAATTCCCGCTCCTTGATCCGGCGATTGGTCCTTTCCTCGTTTAGAGATGTGCCTTAACAAACATGCCATCACCAACTGTACCAGACTTAACCGCTCAAGATCCAGTCATCACTCGAACCACTGAGACGATCTATCTGCCGGTGTGGAAAGATCGCGATGGCGTGGTCATTCAGAATTCCGCCAAGGCGCTGAACCTGAAGCCTGAGTATGTACCGTACGCGATCTCGTGCGTCACGGGTCTGTTCTTTCGCGCCACGTTCACGGACACGCAAGTGCGCGACTTGCTGGATGGCGTGAACAGTGCCACATGGCGCGGTGCTTGGGCACCCGGAGAGGCATGGGTTTCCGAGATCAACACTCGCGAGATCACCGTCAGCACAACGGCACTGGTGGAGATCACGGCGATCGTACGTTGTTTGCGTGGCAAGTGGAACCTCAAGATCCCTGAGGCCGGATACTTTTATCTGGAGGGCGGAGAGTACAAGCCGTTCTTGGACAGCGAGCAAAACCGGATCATTGGAAAACTCACTGCTGGAGGCGGAAAACTTGCAGTAGGCTCCGACTTGTTGATCAAGGAATTTGATTACAAGCGAGAGGTCAATGTGAGTTCTCTGTTTTAGTTATTGTGCTAGTTTTTTGATTGCCGGGGTGGCTGTGTATCCCAAGTACTTCCGCACCCAATTGCACACGAACCCCATGCGGGATGACATCCCTTACATCTGGCCGAGCGATGGCGGTAAGGGTGGCGCATCCATCCAGTACACGATTGACTCACTTACGACTGCGACAGGCGGACCATACACAGGCAAGAAAGTTGCGACAGTCACAATTGAAGTAGCACCATGTAGCCGTGGCGATCTTATTGGCGAATCGGTGGAAGTTGTTGATTGGTCAGGGTGTGTGTTCGATTTACCTGAAGCCGAACTGATTGACGTGTGGGGCTGGGCCACGGAGGGCGTTGCGCTCTCACTTGAGGCTGGCGCTGCTGTAGATGCATTAACACCCTGCCACTGGGCAGCGGACGATAGATGTTGTGTTTAATACCTAAAGGAAAATGTAAATGGCTTTGTCTTACAAAACTAGCGCGCGTAATGCTATGATGGACGCGATCCCTGCGGATATTGGAACAAGCGGACTGCTGCGAATTTATAGCGGCTCTGTTCCAGCTAACGTCGGCACTGCGCTAGGCGCACAGGTGCTGCTCGCCGAACTCCCGCTTAGTGCCACGTCCGCACCGGCTGCATCTGGCGGCGTCCTCACTGCTAATGCAATCACCAACGACAGTTCTGCGAACGCAACCGGAACAGCGGCATTCTTTCGAATTACAACCAGCGCTGGCACAGCGGTTGTGCAAGGTACAGTCGGGACCAGCGGTGCGGATCTCAATCTTTCAACAGTTGCTATTTCATCCGGCGCTACCGTGTCCGTAACGAGCTTCGTGATCACCGAAGGTAACGCCTAATAGCCAACCCGAGTAGAGGCTAGATATGGCAATGTCGTTTATTGGTGCCACCACAGGTAGTGCTGGCGCGGGATCGACCGCATCCGTAAGCTACCACGGCAGCGCGGCAGTTGGCGACTTGGTTATTGTCCTACTCATCCACTCAGTCGCAAGCGTCACTGCTACGCCTAATGGTGTTTACACTGCGCTCTTCAGCGACAGCTTCTCGGGTGGAGGCCTGGACTCTAAGTGGTCATGTTGGTATCGGATTCTTGAGGGCAACTCCGGCGATACGGCGGATGTTACCTTTTCAGGCAGCGCCAACGGTCACGCCTGGATAACCCATACCTTCCGCCAGCCTGGGTCGATTTCCGTCTCCTCGGCAGCCACAGGCAGCGATGCCTCACCAGACGCGACAGCCGTCAGCGGCACCCAAACCGGCGACATCTACAACCTTGCCACATACGCATCTAGCGCGGCTATTGATGTCTTCAACCCGCACCTAGACAATAGTTCGTTTCCATCCACCTACGGCAGCGGTCAGGCCGCTGTATACGCTGACGACCTCACCAACACGCTTCTAATCGCTGCCGCAGCAAAAAGCGTGTCCGCCACTGACAACCCAGGCCCATTCGGCATGGCCATCAGTGCATCATGGCGAGCGAGATCCATTGAGATTCAGGCTGGTGCTGTAGGTCAATCTGTCACCGGCAGCGCTGGCCCTACGGAAGCTGCGGATAGCCCATCGTCCACCGGCACGATGGCGATACCCGGCACTGCATCGAAAACCGAAGCGGCGGACTCAGCCGCGTCAGCAGGAGCGATTGCTTACTCCGGGACGCTTGCGAAAACTGAGGCGGCGGATGGAACGGCGGCGAGCGGCGGTGTTCTAGTCGCAGGCTTAACCTCGCAGACTGAATCTGCCGACAATTCAGTAGCCAGCGCGACGACATTCGCCAACCCGACCGGAACCACTTCGGCGACCGAAGTGGCGGATGCAATCGCGGGCACTGGCACAGTCTCGCAAGCTGGAACGCTTGCAGTCGCTGAGGCGACCGACTCACCCACAGCCACTGGGTCAATTACTTACTCAGGCTCAACCTCGCAAACCGAGGCTACTGATAGTTCAGTAGCTAGCGGGACGACTTTTCCAAATCCCACCGGGACGCTCTCGAACACTGAAGCTACGGACTCCCTAGCCGCCAGTGGTTCCATAGGGCTAACCGGAACTGGCACGCCGACAGAGCAAAGCGATTCACTAAGTGGAGCGGGGCTGCTCTCGATATCAGGGGAGGTAACTCGCAGTGAGCTACCAGATTCGCCGTCAGCGAGTGGTGATACATTCACTAACCCGACCGGAACCCTCGCCACTACCGAGATTGCCGACGGCGGAAGCGGCGTCGGAACCCAAGAATACATTGGCACGAGCAGCCTCACCGAAGCCGTGGACGCATTGGCGGCGAACGGGACGGCCTTCCTCAACCCAACCGGCTCAACGAGTGCTACGGAAGCATCTGATACGCCATCTGCTACCTCAGTAGTTTCATACACTGGTACGGCAGGTGTCACAGAGCAGGCGGATCAACTTTCAGCAGGCGGATCAACGGCGACATTAGGCTCGCTCGGCACAACAGAATCCCAAGACGCATCAACTGCAACCGGCAGTATGCAGATCAGCGGAACCACTTCGGCGACCGAAGTGGCGGATGCAAGCATAGGCACTGGCACAGTCTCGCAAGCCGGGACACTTGCAGTCACTGAGGCGACCGACTCACCCGCAGCCACCGGCACAATTACTTACTCAGGCACTGCATCGCAGACTGAGTCTGCCGATAATTCAGTAGCCAGTGGGACGACATTCGCCAATCCAACCGGAACCACTTCGACGACCGAAGTGGCGGATGCAATCGCGGGAACTGGCACGGTCTCGCAAGCCGGGACGCTTGCAGTCACTGAGGCGACCGACTCACCCGCAGCCACCGGCACAATTACTTACTCAGGCACTGCATCGCAGACTGAGTCTGCCGATAATTCAGCGGCCAGTGGGAC
>Ga0163144_10030470_pt1 | contig 10319 bp, 6 predicted proteins | sample OliLak19BULKMAT1_FD_123175 | JGI IMG/M metagenome (GOLD analysis project Ga0163144, IMG submission 123175) | Freshwater microbial mat bacterial communities from Lake Vanda, McMurdo Dry Valleys, Antarctica - Oligotrophic Lake LV.19.BULKMAT1 | ecosystem: Environmental > Aquatic > Freshwater > Lake...
CCGCCAAGGACGCCAAGGACGCCAAGCTGAGATTCAGAGGGTTCTCTGCCGTCTGGTGCACGGAGGGAGCGGTCGTTCTCCCTCTATGCAACAGACGGCCGAAAACCATCTGGTTCTCGGCTTGGCGCCCTTGGCGTCCTTGGCGGCAGATGATCTGGGTCCGATCAGCCCGGCGGGGCCGCGGGAGGCGGGGCCGTGACGAGCGTGGCGCGGGACATCGCGATCACGGCCTCGAGGGCGGACTTGTCGACGAGGACCGCGCGGAGGTTGCCTCGCTCGCGGACCCAGTAGCGCTCGCCGTCGGCGAGGACGTCGAAGGTGCGCGGCGGCGGGGCGGGCGGCGGGGGCTCGGAGATCGCGGGGACGCCGGCGTCGGTCGGCGCCGCCGGTGCGGGGGCGGGCGGCGCCTTCATGCGCAGCGTGATCGTCGCCGTCGGCGCCGACACGTCGCGCGCGGGATCCGCGGGCTCGACCAGCGTGATCGACGCGAGCTGCTCGAGCAGGCCGTCGGCCTTGGTCGCGTCGACAGGTTCGGTCACCGGCGCGCCGCCCTCGAGCAGCGCCCACGCGCCGCCGGTGCGGTCGAGCGAGGTGGTCTTGCCGCCGGCGGTCACGTCGATCGCCGCGACCGCCTCGGTGTCGACGGTGGTGTAGGTCTTGGCGACCCAGCCGCCCGGCTCCGCGTCGATCGCGTACGCCGAGATCCCGGCGACGCCGAACACCTGGGACTCGCCGCCGCGGCGCACCGCCGTCTGCCGGCCGCCCGCGCCCTTGCCGACGTAGAACACGCGCTCACCGCTGTCATCGGTGATCACGACCTTGCGTTCGTAGTCGGCGTCCGCGACGCCGAGCTGCGCGTGCCGCGCGACGCCCTTGGTCATCGGTCCTCGCGCCTTCATCACCGACAGATCGGTGAGGAGCTTCGCGACCTTGCCGCCGTCGGCCGGGAACCCGAAGTGGCTCGACAGCGTCCAGTCCGCGCCGCTCGCGGTCAGCTCGACCGCGGGCTTGTCCTCGGCGGTCGCGCCGGGCTCGCGGCGATCGAAGATCTGTAGCTTGCTCACCTTCGTGGCGTCGAGCTTGGACGCGACCTCGGCGAGCGGCGCGAGGCCACCGCCGCGATCGCGGGTCAGCATCAGCGCGGCCAGCCCGACCTGCACCACGAGGACGACGAGCAAGATCTTGTTGCCGCGGGTCACGACGCCACCTCCGGGAGCACCATCGGTTGCACCGATCTCCGTCGCAGCCAGCTCGCCAGCACCACGGCGCCGAGGCCGGCGAACGCGAGGCCATAGTTGATCCACTCCCACTTGCCCCGCTCGCTCTCCTCGACGGTGAGCGCGCGTGCGCCGCTCGACCGCGCGCGGATCGTCAGGAGATCCGTGTCGGCCACCGCCCAGTCGACCGCGTTCTGCACCATCGTGAGGTTCGCGTCCGCGAGCTCGAAGCCGAGCTGCTGCGACAGCTCCAGCACCGCGTCGCTGGCGAAGCTCGACGAGCCGATCACGACCAGCCGCGCGTCGGGCGGCGAGCGCTCGATCAACGCCTCGTCACCGTCGTCCGGAGCGGATGCCGAAGGCGCGGGATTCGCCTTGGCCTGCGCCGCCGCGAAGCTGTCGAACCCGCCGGTGATCGCGACGCCGAGCACCTGCGCGCCCTTCTTCGCGGGATCGTCGGGCGGCGGCGCGAACCCGCCGGCCTTGTAGAGCTCGAAGTCCGGCTCCACCGACCGCTCGTTCGACAGCCACGAGTCGGGCGACGACTTCATCAGCGTCTCGACCTTGCGCGCGCCGTCGCCGGTCGGCACCGGCGCCACCACCGGCGACGCCCACTGCATCAGCGCGCCGGGCAGGCCCGCGGTGATCACGCTGCGCGGCAGCTGCGTGTCGGCGAGCTTGACGAAGTACGGGTACGGCACGTCCTTGACGTTGTTGAGGTCCTTGCTCACCCGCAGCGGGAACGTCTCGCTGCGCCGGTCGAGCACCATCTGGTCCTGGACGGTGACGCCGTAGCTGGCGAGCAGCGCGTCGAGCCCGCTCTCCACCTTCTGTACGGTGAGGCTGCGCCCGCCGAGATCGAGGCGGTACTGGCCGTGCAGCACGATCACCGCGCCGCCGCGCATCAGGAACTGATCCACCGCCTTGACCTCGGCCTCGGCGAACCCCGTCGGGCCGGCCAGGATCAGCACGTCGACGTCGGACTCGACCTTGGCCTGCAGCGTCGCGGTCCGCAGCTCGTAGGTGCCGCCGAGCGCGTCCTGCAGCCGCTCGAAGCTCGCCGGCGGCGGCGTCTGCCGGGGAGGTTGCCCCGGCTCCGTCGCGTCCTGCAGCCCGGGCAGCGGCGTCCAGATCGCGACCACCTTGGTGAACCCCGGCGCGGCGCGCTGCACGGCCTCGGTGAGCACGGCGCGGAGCGACGCCTCGTCGAGCTGGTCGGGCGGCGGCACGCGCACCGCGCGGTCGCCGATCTTCACGAGCACGTGGAAGTAATAGATGTCGCCGGTCGACAGCGACGCGAACGGGCGGATGCCCCACTCGTCGTAGATGCCCTGCATCTCGGCGTCGGTCTTCGGGGCGATCTTCGTCACCTTGAGCTTGCCGCCGGCCTGCTTCGCGAGCTCCTCGACGACGGTGTCGAGCATCTTCGGCGCGTCCTTCCAGTTGCCGGGCAGCGTGTCGGGCGTGACGTACGCCGTCAGCTCGACGTCGCCGGGCAGCCCGGCGAACAGCGCGTCGAGGCTCTGGAACCCGTAGACCACCTTCTTGATCGTGCGGGTCAGGTCGTACTCGAGGTTCTTGAGCCGCACCGTGACGTCGCCGACGTCGAGCGACTTGACCTCGATCAGATCGTCGAACCCGAGCACCTCGTGCTGATCGCCGTACTGGATCAGCACGTGGAAGAACGTCGACACGACGCCCTTCTCGTGGCGATCGGCGAACCGCAGCGGCACGCTCTCGATCCCGAAGTCGTCCTTGGCCTCCTTCTCGAGCTTCTCGTCGGTCGTGGGATCGAAGGTCTCGAGCCGGACGCGGCCGTCGCCGGCGATCCGGTACTCCTCGAGGAGGTCGCGGATCTGCGGCACGAGCGGCGCGAGGATCGGGTGCATCTTCGACGAGAAGTAGCCGCGGATCAGCAGCGGCTCGTCGAGGTGCCCGACCAGCTTCTCCGTCGCGGGGCTGAGGCTGTACTCGCCGTTCTCGGTGAGATCGACGCGGGCCTGCGCGACCGGCGCGAGCCACACGTTGAGCACGAGCGCGTTGGCGGCGACCAGCGCGATCGCGAGCTGGGCGGCGCGGCGCTGGGTGCGCGCGCGCGGACCGCGGCTCCACCGTCGGGCGCCGAGCAGCACGACGTCGAGCGCGAGGAACACCGCGGTGAGCGACAGGTAGTACGCGAGATCGCGCAGATCGAGCACGCCGCGCGCGATCGACGAGAACCGCGAGCCGGTGCCGAGCTGGCGCAGCCGGTCCGCCGACTCGAGCCCGACCAGGCCCGCGACCTGCGACGTGCCCGGCAGGTAGAGCAGCAGGCACACCAGCGCGGTCATGATCAACGCGACGATCTGGTTGTCGGTCGTCGACGACACGCACATGCCGACCGCGAGGTACGCGCCGGCGAGCAGCAGCGCCGCGACGTAGCCGCCGATCACGGGGCCCCAGTCGAGGTTGCCCATCATCGAGACCGTGATCGGCAGGCCGAGCGTCAGCGCGAGCGCGAGCGCGACCAGGATCATCCCGGCGAGGAACTTGCCGAGCACGAGCTGCCAGCGCGGCACCGGCAGCGTGAGCAGGACCTCGAGCGTGCCGGTCTTGCGCTCCTCGCTCCACAGCCGCATCGACAGCGCCGCGACGAGGAAGATCAGCAGCAGCGGCATCCAGTCGAACATCGGCCGCAGATCGGTGACGCCGCGGGCGAAGAACTTGTCGACCCAGAAGAACGTGAACAGCACCACGCCGAGGAACGTGGCCAGGAAGATCAGCGCGACCGCCGAGTTGAAGTACCCGCGCAGCTCCTTGCGCGCGAGCGTCCAGACGTGGCCGCCGGTCACGACGCCACCCCCGCGAGGTCGCGGAACACCCGCTCGAGCGTCTTGGGATCGGGCCGCAGCTCGCTGACCCGCCAGCCCTTGTCGCGCACGGCGTCGAACACCGCCGCGCACAGATCCTCGCGCTCCTCGGCGACGACGCGCCACCGCTGGAAGCCGTCGATGACCGCCTCCTGCTCGACCGCGGACACGCCGTCGATCTTCGCGAGCACCGCCTCGACGCCCTCGGCCGCCTCGTCGATCGCGACCACCGCCGCGCGCGAGTCGCGCAGGTCGGCGAGGTTGGCGTCGGCGCGCAGCGACCCCTTCATGATCACGAGCACGCGCTCGCAGGTCGCCTCGACCTCGCTCAGGATGTGCGTGCTGAGCAAGACCGTGGTCTCGCCGGCGGCGAGCTGCTTGACCAGGTCGCGGATCTCGGCGATCTGCGTCGGGTCGAGCCCGGTCGTCGGCTCGTCGAGGATCAGGACGTCGGGCTTGTGCACGATCGCCTGGGCGATCCCGACGCGCTGCCGGAACCCCTTCGACAGCGTCATGATCGGCCGGACCAGGTGATCGACGAGGCCGGTGGCCCGCACCGCCTCGCCGATCCGCGCGCGGCGGTCGCCGGCGCTCACGCCGCGCAGCGACGCCATCATGTCGAGGTACTCCTGGACCAGCATCTCGCCGTACAGCGGCGCGCTCTCCGGCAGGTAGCCGATGCGACGCTGCGCCGCGAGCGGGTCCGAGACCACATCGAGGCCGAGCACGCCGGCGTCGCCCTCGTCCGGCTCGAGGTAGCCGGTGAGGATCTTCATCAGCGTGGTCTTGCCCGCGCCGTTGGGCCCGAGCAGGCCGATCACCTCGCCCTTCTCGACCTTGAAGCTGACCTGATCGAGCGCCTTGAGTCGATCGTAACTCTTGGAGATGTCTCGGACTTCGATGGCGTTCATGGCTCTTCCGCGCCTACATACCGCGGAAGGCGTGGCGAGTAATCCCTGGTGCCCTGTTACGATACCGGCGGGGATGACGCCGCCCGCGCCCATCGGTCGCCGCATCGCCGCGCTCGCGGCCGCGCTGAGCGTGATCGCGCCGGGAATCGCGGGCGCCGATGCGGCCAGCGACTGGATCGTGGAGCCGACGCCGGAGGTCACCGGCGCGGTGGCGAACGGGGCTGCGGACGTGGTGCGGGCGCAGAAGCTGGCGCGGCAGAAGATGCTCGACGACGCGGTGCTGCTGCTCGAGGAGATCGCGCAGAAGTACCCGGCGTCGGAGCACGACTGCAACCTCGCGCTCGCCTACCTGCGCAAGGGCGACCTGACCCGCGCGCAGCTGATGACGGACGTCGCGTCGCTGCGCGGCGGAGCGCGGCCGGACTGGTGCAAGTCCAGCCTGCCGCAGCAGCTCGCGCAGGCGCTGCGCGACGAGGACTACGTCCCCCTGACCGTGACCACGACGCCGGCCGACGCGGTGATCGACGTCGCGGGCCTAACGGTCCGGGGGGTCCAGCTGTTCTGGCTACCGGTGGCAACCTACAACGTCGTCGCGCGCGCCGACGGCTACGACGACAAGAAGGCCGCGATCGTCGTCGCGTCGCCGGGCGCCGACCTGGCGATCACGCTCAGCCCGCACCAGGGCACCGCGGCCGACCCGATCGACACCCACGTCGACGGGACGGGCGAGCTCGGCGAGGTCGAGCTCGACGATGTCCAGGAGCCGGAGCCCGACGTCCCACCGCCGACCGAGGCGCAGCCGACGTGGCCGGGCTGGGCCGGGGTCGCGGGCGGCGGCGCGTTCCTCGCGCTCGGCGCGGGCTTCCACCTCGCGGCGCTCGGCACCAAGGACGACGCGAACGCCCTGCCCGCCGACAGCGCGATGTTCGAGAGCCGGTCGTCGTCGTTCTCGCGCGAGCGCGCGGTCGCGATCGGCAGCTACGTGATCGGCACGGCCGCGCTCGCGTTCGGGATCTGGTGGCTGGCCCGCGAGCTGGGAGAGCGCCGGTGACCTCGCCGCACCCCGAGCCGACCCCGGGCAAGTGGCTGTGCCCCGGGTGCGAGGCGTCGGTGTCGCTCGCCGACACCGTCGAGGAGCCGGTGTGCGCGTCGTGCGGGTCGCGGCTGGTGCAGATCAACCGCCGCGACGACGACGACATGGTCGGCCAGGTGATCGACGGCCGGTTCGAGATCCGCGCGTTCCTCGGCGAGGGCGGGATGGGCACGGTGTACCGCGCGTGGCAGCGATCGATCGGCCGCGACGTCGCGATCAAGCTGATCGACAAGCGCCACGGCCGCGACGAGATGGCGGTGCGGCGGTTCCTGCGCGAGGCGCGGCTGGCGAGCCAGCTGTCACAGCCGAACACGGTGAGCGTGTTCGACGTCGGGCAGTCCAAGGACGGTCGGCTGTTCCTCGCGATGGAGCTGATCCGCGGCCGCACGCTCGACAAGGTCGTGCAGGACGACGGCGCGTTCTCGCAGCAGCGGGCCGCGCGGATCGGCGTCCAGATGTGCGACGCGCTCGAGGCCGCGAGCCGGCTGCAGATCGTCCACCGCGATCTCAAGCCCGCGAACGTGATCATGCTCGACGACCCGCCGGGCCGCGATCTGATCAAGGTGCTCGACTTCGGGCTCGCGAAGTCGCTGGTCGGAGACGAGAGCGAGGCCACGCAGAGCGGCCTGATCGTCGGCACGCCACGCTACATGTCGCCCGAGGTCCTGATGGGCTCGGCGCAGACGGTGTCGAGCGATCTGTATGCGGTGGGCGTGATCCTCGGCGAGCTGGTCGCCGGGATCGTGATGTGGCAGGCGACCGCGTTCCCGGTGCTGCTCGCCAACAAGGTCGACGGCTCGGAGATCACGCAGGCGCTGCCGCAGCCGATCCGCGGGATCGTCGAGCGGCTGATCGACGCGGAGCCGTCGGGGCGGTACGCGAGCCCGAGCGACCTGCGCGCCGCGCTGATGCCGCTGCTCGAGCTCCGCGCGGACGTCGGCCGCAACGCGCTCGCGGTCACCGCGCCGGAGGGGCACGCGCGGACGTCGGCGACCGAGCCGACGGTGGCGTTCTCGGCGGTGACCGGCACGCCGGCCGTCGCGGCCGGCACGCCCGCGCCGCTCGAGCTCGCGACGGTGTCGCCGGTGCGGTTCAAGCCCGCGCCGGCGCCGGCGCCGGCTCCGGGCCTGATCGACAAGCCGGTCGCGCCGCTCGGGTCCGGCACCGCGCTGCCGAGCACGGTGACGTCGACGCGCCGCCCGCCGTGGGTGGCGATCGGCGTGATCGCGGTCGCGCTCGCCGGCGTCGCGGTGTTCCTCGCGACCCGCGGCGGCGACGCCAAGCCCGCGCCCGAGCAGGCGCCCGCGCCGCAGGCCGACGTGAAGCGCCCCGATCCACCGCCGGTCCGCCCCGCGCCGGTGATCGCGCCCGACGCCGGCGTCGAGCCCGGGATCGCGCCGGGGATCGGAATCGACCTCGGGCCGGCGACGATCGACGTGAAGCCTGCCAAGCCGCCGAAGAAGAAGCGCGGCAAGGGCACGGCGCCGCCCGACGACGACGGACCGCCCAAGAAGACCAAGGAGGCTCTGCCGTTCTGATGCGCACCGCCCTCCTCCTCGGCACGCTCGGCCTCGCCGGCTGCCTCAGCGCGCCCACCGGACTCGATCGCGACGGCGGCAGCGACGACGAGATCGACGCCGCCCCCGACGCCGAGGCGGAGCACGTGTGGCCGCCGACCGGCGACGTGGACTTCCGGGCGATCGCGAGCGGCGACCTCGGCGGCAACGCGGCCGACGATCTCGTCCTCGTCAACGTCGGCACGCAGCACACCGGCGTGTTCCTGCTGATCACCGGCGTCGACATCGACCCGGGGATGAGCACGCTGGCCACCACGTACACCGAGTACGACCGGATCGACTCGCTCGAGCCGCCGGTCGCGGCCGGTGTGTTCGGCGATCACGTCGTCATCCTCGACAACCCGCCGGGCCGCGGGCGGATCACCGTGCTCGACGCGTCCCTGAACCAGGTCGCACAGTACGACACGGGCGGCCCGGCGGCGCCCGAGATGGCGCGGCCGAGCTTGCGCCGGATCGGCCTCGGAACCAGCGGCAGCATCGCGATCATCAACGGCGACGATCTCCGCCTCCTCGACCTCGGCATGATCGAGGAGGACGCGCCGATGTTCATCGCACCGCCCGCGCCGGTGTCGACCTGGAGCTCCGTACGGGTGATCGACGTCTACGTCGACACGATGCCGACGTTCCTCGCCGGCCTGATGAACACCTCGCACACGTCGCTGGTGCCGATGGGCGGCGGCGGCCAGACCTGGGACCAGGAGCGCAACGGCACGGCGTGGCCCACCCAGGTCACGGGCACCGTGTCGGTCGACGGCGTCGACGACGGCAGGGTCGACCTCGTCGCGTTCGACCCGATCGGCGGGATCTGCATGCTCGACGCGGTCGCCAACACGCAGCCGAGCTGCCTCGTCGTGCCGGTGCCGCAGGACGACGGGATCGAGCTGCTCTACGGCGACTTCGCGCCCGACCCCGACGACGACCTCGTGATCCTGGTGCCCACCGGTGTCGCCGTCGAGCTCAACGCGCTCCCCAAGTTCCGCGTGGCCGCGGGCGGGATCACGTCGGACGCGGCGCCGTCGTCGATCTCGGTCCCCGGCGCGAACGCCCGCGTGACGGGCGCCGATCTCGACACCGCCAACGGGCCGCGCGTGATCGTCCAGGTCGCCCAGGACGGTGAGCTCGCGTGCACCACGGTGCGCCCCGCGGGCTTCCAGCCCTGCAGCCAGTGACTATCGCGAGACCGCGGCGAGCGCATCGCGGACGCCGTCGTAGTCGCTGACCTCGGCGGCGACCATCGTCTCGGCGTTGAACACGTCGACCAGCATCGTGCGGCCGATCTCGGTGTCCGCCAGCTCGACCAGCGCGGCGGTCAGCGACGCGCGCAGCCCGTCGGGCAGGAACGGCCGCGACGCGATGCTGTCGCCGGGGATCGGCGCCGAGAACCACAGCGGCTCGACCCGCTTCGCGCGATCGCCGAGGTGATCGATCCAGCCCGCCGACACGACGCCGGTCGCGCCCCGGCTCGCGTAGGTCGCGCCGGCGTCGGCCCAGCCCTTGAGCACCGCGTCGCACACCGCGTGGTGCGAGCCGAGGAAGCTCTGCTCGCCGAGCGCGACCGCCGGATCGCCGAGGACGCGGCGCAGCTCGGCGAGCGCGAACAGGTAGCCACCCGCCGAGTCCTGATCGACCCACGCCACCGACCTGCCGCGCAGCTCGTCGAGCGTCGTGAGCTCGCCGGCGCGGACGATGATCGCGCTCTGGTACGAGGTCTGGCCCGCGCGCTGGATCTGCGCGAGCACGCCCGCGCCGTGCTCGACCGCGGCGACGAACGCCGTCGGCGGCATCCACGCGAGGTCGATCTCGCCCTGGACGAGGCAGGCGACCAGCATCGCGTAGTCCGCGAGCACCACCGGCCGGACCTCACGGCCGATCTTGGTGCTGAGGAACGAGGTGAACCGCTCGCCGGTGTTGCGCGCCCGCGCCGCCCCCATCGCCGGCGACACGCCGAACCGCAGCGCCCGCGGCCGCACCCGGCCCTGGGTCCGCGACGCGACGTCGGTGGTCGCGACGACCGCGTGGGCGACGCGCGCCTCGTTGTCGAGCGAGTAGCCGGCGGTGGCCGGCAGCTCGCCGTGCTGCTCGACGAACCGCGGGTCGCCGTAGACCCGCGTGATCAGCGCGCGATGATGATCGCCGTCGTCGAGCCGGCGCGGCGCGATCGCGTCGAGCTCGGCGCGGAGCTCGGCGAGCCCGGCGGGCCGGCGGTCGGGGTGGAACGCGAGCGCGCGCTCGATCAGCTCGGCGAGCGCGGGCGGCACGTCGGGCCGGTGACCGGCGAGCGCCGGCACCCCGCGGCGCAGCGCGTTCCGCACCGCGTCGAGCGACGACGCCGGGAACGCCGGCACGCCGGCGATCGCCTCGTACAGGAGCGCGGCCGCGGCGTAGACGTCCCACGACGGCGCGCGCGGCGCGTGCGCGAACGCCTCGGGCGGCAGGTAGCTCAGCTTGCCGGCGATCGTGCCGCGCTCGCCGTGCTCCACGGCGAACGTCGCGACGCCGAAGTCCGACAGCTTGATCCGCCCGTCGCCGGCGAGCAGCACGTTCGACGGCGAGATGTCGCCGTGGACGAGCCCGAGCGGCCGGCCCGTGGTGTCGCGCGCGCGGTGGAGGTAGTCGATCGCGTCGAGCGTGGCGCGCGCGACGTGGAGCGCGACGTCGATCGGCAGGCCCTC
>Ga0163144_10030471_pt1 | contig 10319 bp, 11 predicted proteins | sample OliLak19BULKMAT1_FD_123175 | JGI IMG/M metagenome (GOLD analysis project Ga0163144, IMG submission 123175) | Freshwater microbial mat bacterial communities from Lake Vanda, McMurdo Dry Valleys, Antarctica - Oligotrophic Lake LV.19.BULKMAT1 | ecosystem: Environmental > Aquatic > Freshwater >...
CCGCCTCAAGGATCATCGGCATGTAGATGGTGACGCGGTCGCCCTTCCTGACGCCGAGCTGTTTCAGCACGTTGGCGAACTTGCAGACGGCGGTGTGCAGTTGCCGGTAGGTGACCCTGCAGGTCTCGCCGGGAGCGTCGCCTTCCCAGATCATCGCGGCCTTGTCGCCGCGGTTCTCGAGGTGGCGGTCAAGGCAGTTGGCGGAGACGTTCAGCACGCCGTCATGATACCAGCGCACATGCAGGTCGCCGGTCTCCCAAGAGACGTCTTTGACCTGCGTGTAGGGCGTCATCCAGTCCAGCCGCCTGCCCTGCTCGCCCCAGAAGGCGGTGGGGTCTGCGATCGAGGCCGCGTACATCTCGCGGTACTTTTCAGGCGTGAGGTTCGCCTGCGCCGCGAAGGCTTCGGGAACGGGATAGGATTTCGACGTGTCGCTCATGGGATGGGTTCGGGCTTCCGCGCAGGGAGGTTTCGGGATCTGGCCCTAGTCTACCGGCGCCATGCCCGAGTCCGCAATGCCATGGGAACGGCGGGTGCCGGGAATCCGGATGTCCTCGACGAGGTCCTGGATGTACTGCGGCGGGGGCCGGGTGACGAGCGAGACCAGAACGCCCGCCGCAATCGAGAAGATCATCACCACGAAACCGATGCCTTCCGGTGAGACGCCGAGGAACCAGTCCTCCGCCGTGGCGGCCTTTCCGGCGCCGAGCTTGAAGTGCCAGATATAGGCGAAGGTGGGGATCAGGCCGGTGAGCATCGAGGCGATGGCGCCTTCGCGGTTCATGCGCTTCCAGAAGATCCCGAGCAGGATGACCGGAAACAGGGACGCCGCCGCAAGGCCGAAGGCGAAAGCGACGACCTGCGCGACGAAGGCAAGGTCTGCCGAGTAGATACCCATGAAGCCCGCCGCAATGACCGCGCCGGCAGCGGCCAGCCGCGCGACGCGCAGTTCGGTCTTGTCGCTCATGTTCTTGAAGAAGGTGCGGCGGCAGAGGTCGTGGCTGATCGCGGAGGAGATGACCATCAGCAGGCCGGCGGCGGTTGAAAGGGCAGCGGCAAGGCCGCCCGCGACCACGAGGCCGATGACCCATTCCGGCAGCTGGGCGATCTCCGGATTGGCGAGGACGTAGATGTCGTTGTTGATGGTGACTTCGTTCTCGAGGCCGTCCGGCGCGGCGGGACCGCGGATCTGCATCTGGCCGTCGCCGTTCTTGTCGTCAAAGGCGACGAGGCCGGTGGATTCCCATTTGGCGAACCAGGCGGGGCTGGGCGACTCGCCCGCTTCGCTGACGAGCCGGCTTCCAGACCCGTACTCCGCTGCGGGAACATAGGTGGTCTCGTTGACGGTCTCGATGATGTTGAGGCGCGCAAAGGCGCCGACCGCAGGCGCGACCGTGTAGAGGATCGCAATGAACACCAGCGCCCAGCCGGCAGACAGGCGCGCGTCCGCTGCGCTTGGCACGGTGAAGAAACGGATGATGACGTGCGGCAGGCCAGCGGTGCCGAACATCAGCGCGGCGGTGATGCAGAAGATGTCGAAACTTGTTTTCGTCGAGGTGAGGTAGCTGGTGAAGCCCAGCCCCTGCACGGTCTCGTCGAGCTTCTGCAGCATCGAGACGTCCTCGCCCCTGATGTTCCCGATGAAGCCGAGTTGGGGCACGGGATTGTTCGTGATCATCAGCGAGATGAAAATGGCGGGCACGGTATAGGCAAAGATCAGCACGACGTATTGCGCGACCTGCGTGTAGGTGACGCCCTTCATGCCTCCGAGCACGGCATAGACGAAGACAATGGCCATGCCAAAGAAGATACCGGTGTTGAAATCGACGCCGAGGAAGCGCGAGAAGGCGATGCCGACGCCGGACATCTGGCCGGCGATGTAGGTGAACGATACGAACAGCGCGCAGATGACGGCAACGATGCGCGCGGTGCCGGAATAATACCGGTCGCCGACGAAATCCGGCACGGTGAACTTGCCGAACTCGCGCAGGAACGGCGCAAGCAGCAGCGCAAGCAGAACATAACCGCCAGTCCAGCCCATCAGGTAGACCGACCCGCCATAGCCCATGCCGGCGATCAGGCCGGCCATCGACAGGAACGAGGCGGCGCTCATCCAGTCGGCCGCCGTCGCCATGCCGTTGACGACCGGGTGGACGCCGTGACCGGCCACGTAGAAATCATTGGTGGAACCGGCGCGGGCCCAGAGGGCGATGCCGATATACAGGCCGAAAGTGCCGAAGACCCAGATCAGTGTCCAGTCCATGTCTCAGCCCTCGATCCGGTATTTCTTCTCGAGGCGGTTCATCGCGGCGCAATAGCAGAAGATCAGCGCGGCGAAGACATAGATCGATCCGTTCTGGGCAAACCAGAAGCCGAGCGGCGCGCCGCCGAGGCTGAACTGGTCGAGGAAATCGCGCAGGAGGATGCCGGCGCCGAAGGAGACGAGGAACCAGATCCCGAGCAGGATCAGCGTCAGGCGGATAACCTCGGGCCAGTAGCCCTTGCGGTCTGGCGTTTCGGGCGCATCGGCCATCTGTTCCCTCCCCGGACTCTGTGCCGGCGGGATGTGGCAACACTAACCGCGCGCGATCAAGCCTTTACTTGGCAGGAGGGGCGCGTTCTGAATGGCGGAAACAGGAAATAGGGGGAGTACGCAGCCATGTTCAACAACACAGAGTGGCTGGGCCAGGTACGCGAAGACGTTGTCGATCCGGCCCGCGAGATTGTCGATCCGCACCATCACCTCTGGCCGAAGCCGCACCTGTCTTATGACCTCGAAGAGCTCTGGTCCGACACGCAGGACGGGCACAATGTTGTGCAGACGGTATTCATGGAATGCGGATCGGCCTACCGTACGGACGGGCCGGAGCACCTGTTCCCGGTGGGCGAGACGGAATTCGTGACGGCGGCGGCGCTGCGGGCGGCGCAAGACCCCTCGAAGGCGCAGATCGCCGGTATCGTTGCGCATGCGGACCTGCGGCGCGACGACCTGGACACCCTCCTGGACGCACACGACGTGTCCGGCCGCGGCCTGTTCCGGGGCATCCGCCATTCGGGCTCGCGCGACGAGAGCGGCGCGCCGCTGAGCATCCCGGGCCGTGCGCCGAAGGGCCTGTTCGAGGACCCCGGCTTCCGGCGGGGCGTGGCGCGGCTGGGTCAGCGCGGGCTGACCTATGACACATGGATCTACCATCATCAGCTGTCGGACTATGCGGCGCTCGCCCGCACCATGCCGGGGACGGTGATGGTCCTCAACCATTTCGGCACGCCGCTGGGTGTTGGCCCTTATGCCGGCAAGCGGGACGGGATCTTCGCGAAGTGGAAGGACGACATTGCCGAAGTCTCCGCCTGCCCGAATGTGCACGCGAAGCTGGGCGGCCTCGCGATGCCGGACAACGGGTTTGGCTGGAACGCACGTGAGAAGCCTCCGGGATCGGATGAGTTCGCCGAGGCGCAGGCGCCTTGGTATCACCATGCCATCAAGGTGTTCGGGCCAGAGCGCTGCATGTTCGAGAGCAATTTCCCGGTCGACCGGCTGTCGCTGAGCTACCGCACGCTCTGGAACGGGCTGAAGAAGATCGCGAAGGACTATCCGGAGGCTGCGCAGGCGGCGATGTTCAGCGGGACGGCGCGGAAAGTGTACAGGCTGCAGGGCGCGCGATGACGAAACTTCCTCCCCTCCCCGCTCAGCCCGCAGGCATGCCCTGGCCAACAACTGATTGGCCGGAGGCAAAGCCGGATGCGTCGACGGCGGCGAAGCTCTCGCCACTGCTCGACCTCGCGTTCAGCGATCCTGCGCCCGCGACACTGGGCGAGACGCATGCTTTCCTCGCGGTGCAAGGCGGGCGGATCGTGGCCGAGCGATACTGGACGGGCTTCGGGCCGGACAGCACGCACCATTCCTGGTCGCAGGCGAAAAGCATGACGCAGGCGCTGATCGGCATTCTGGTGCGCGAAGGCAAGATCGATATCCACGCCCCCGCCGATGTGCCCGAATGGAAGGGGGAGGACGATCCGCGCCGCGCGATCACGCTGGATCAGCTGCTGCGCATGTCGAGCGGCCTGAAGTTTGCCGAGGATTATGTCGATGCCGGCGTCTCGGATGTGATCGAGATGCTGTTCGGCTCGGGCAAGGAGGATGTCGGCGGCTTTGCCGCGAAGTTCCCTCTGGCGCATCCACCCGGCACGGCCTGGAGCTATGCGAGCGGGACGACGAACATCGTGGCGCGCCTCGCCGCCCGGGCGCTGGGCGCGGGCGGCGAGGCTTTCCGCGACTTCATGGCACGCGACCTGTTCGGGCCGCTCGGCATGCGCTCCGCCGACCCCAGGTTTGACAGGGCGGGCACGTTCATCGGCTCGTCCTTCTGCTTCTGCACCGAGCGGGACTTTGCGCGCTTCGGGCTGCTCTATCTCCGCGACGGCGTCTGGGACGGGCGGCGTATCCTTCCGGAAGGTTGGGTGGACTATGCCCGAACGCCGACGCCGGTGCCGCCGACCGAGACCTATGGCTACGGTGCCCATTGGTGGCTGGGCATGGCCGGGCCGGGCAGCTTCTCGGCCAATGGCTATGAGGGCCAGTATACCGTGCTGGTGCCGGAGCTGGACCTGATCCTCGTGCGCAACGGGAGATCCCCGCTGGCGCAAAAGGACGAGGTGATGCGCTGGATGGGCGAGGTGGCGGACTGTTTCCGGGGGTGACGGGGCGCGCTTGCCATCCCGGTCCCCTTCCCCTATACGCCGCCGTTCAGAAACGACGGCGTCAGGCCGTGCGTGTCAGGTTCCGACCTTACGCAGCGTAAGGCACGGTCCAGGGCGAAAGGAAACCAAATGTCCAAGCACAAGATTTCATTCAACGTCGACGTGCGCGAGCGGGTCGGGACTGGCGGCGCCCGTGAGGCTCGCCGCCTCGGCTTCATACCCGGCGTGCTTTACGGCGGCGACCTTGCCCCCGTCGCCATCAATCTCAAGAAAGCCGAAGTGATCAAGGCGATCGAAACAGGTCAGTTCCTGAACACGACCGCCACCCTGATCCATAAAGGCGAAAAGCAGCTCGTCATCCCGCAAGGCATCCAGATGCACCCGGTCTCTGACCAGCCCTGGCACGTTGACCTGCGCCGCGTCGAGCCTGACCAGATCATTAAGGTCGAGGTTCCGGTCCACTTCAGGGGCCAGGAAACCTGCCCCGGCCTGAAAAAGGGCGGCACGCTCAACGTGGTTCGCCACTCGGTCGAACTCAACGTTCCTGCCGCACAGATTCCAGAATACCTTGAGGCCGATATTTCGGCGCTCGAAGTCGGCGACAACGTCAAGATTGCGGACATCAAGCTTCCGAAGAACGCAACCCCAGCCATCGGCGACCGCGACTTCACTATCGCAACGATCGCCGGCCGCGGCGGAAAGGCTGAAGAAGAGCCGGCCGCTGCACCGTCGGCAGATGCCGTTCCGGCGGCGAAGGCAAAGGCTCCTGCTGGAGGCGCTGCTGCTGCCCCGGCCAAGGGCGCCGCACCTGCCAAGGGCGCTGCTCCGGCGAAGCCTGCCGGCAAGAAGTGATCCGTCTGGACAATCACGAGGCCGCCAGTCACAAGCTGGCGGCCTCTTTGATTCCGGGGGCGGATGAACGAAGGACAGGCGAGCCATGTTGATCCTTGCAGGACAGGGAAACCCGGGCGCGAAATATGCGAAGAACCGGCACAATGCAGGCTTCCTGCTGCTTGACCGCATCCACGCCGCCCATGGCTTCGGCCCCTGGCGCGCGAAGTTTGATTCCGAGATTTCGGAAGGCGCCGTCGATACGGCGAACGGGCGGCTTAAGGTTCTGCTGCTGAAGCCGATGACCTATTACAATGAGTCCGGACGGGCCATGTCGAAAGCGGTGGCCTTCTACAAGGTGGGCCCGGATGCCGTCACTGTGGTACATGACGAGATCGACCTGGCGCCGGGACGCCTGCGTGTGAAAAGTGGCGGCGGAGCATCGGGCAACAACGGCGTCCGGTCCGCAATCGCCCACCTCGGACCGGATGTGCGCCGCATTCGCGTCGGAGTGGGACACCCCGGCGACAAGTCGCTTGTCATGCCCTACGTGCTGTCGGACTTCGCGAAGGCAGATCTAGACTGGTTTGCGCCGCTGGGCGAGGCGATCTGTAAAGCCCTGCCCTACCTGCTGGCAGGTGATGACGAGCGGTTCCAGACCGAAGTGATGCGCCTCGCACCTGCGCCGAAGCTGGACCCGAAACAGGCGGGCCGTCCCGGGATGCAATAGATACCGGTCAGGCTTTGCGCACAAGGACCAGGCTGGAACGCGTCGAGTCCACGACCACCTTGTCGCCGATCTGAAGAATGCCCTCGCCGTCTGCAGCCTCAGCCACCCAGACGGTGTCGCCGATCTTCACCTGTCCCTGGCCGCCGGCAAATTCCCGCGTGATCTCGCCGCGCTGGCCAACCAGTTGAACCATGCGCTTGTTAAGCGTCGGATGCTCCGGCGCCGCCTGGCGCATACCCGGAAAAACCAACCGGCTGCTGACGATCAGCGCAATCGAGGCAAAGGTGAACACGAGTATCTGGACGTGCCAGGCGGTGGCCGATTCCGGCGCAACCGATGCGAAGATCGCCGTCAGGCCCGCCGCGATGGATGCCATCAGCAGATCAAAGGTACTGGTCACCATTTCCAGGCCAAAAAGGATGAGGGCCAGCACCATCCAGTGCCACCAGGTGATTTGCGAGAGCAGTTGTTCCATCAGACTAGCCTTCTTCTGCCGGCGGAGGATCGATCAGGTGCGGGTCGGGGGCACGGCGCTGCCCGGCGGCCTCGGCGCGGCGTTCACGGCTTTCGCCGAATCCGTCAGCCCCCGGATGCCCTCGATGGTGCCGAGGATGGAGGAGAACTCAGCCGGGATGATGACCGTGCGCTGCTGCGGAGAGGTCGCGAGTTTTTCGAATGCGGCAACATAGGCCTGGCCGAGGAAGTAGTTGATGGCGTTGACGTCGCCCTTGGCGATCGCTTCGGACACCATCGCGGTCGCCTTCGCTTCAGCTTCGGCTTCACGCTCGCGGGCTTCGGCATCGCGGAACGCGGCCTCCTTGCGGCCTTCAGCCTGCAGGATCTGCGACTGCTTCTGGCCTTCGGCCTTTAGGATGGCAGATTGCTTCTCGCCTTCCGCCGTGAGGATTTCGGCGCGCTTCAGGCGCTCGGCTTTCATCTGGCGGGCCATGGCTTCCGTGATGTCGGCCGGCGGGGTCAGGTCCTTGATCTCGATACGGGTGACCTTGACACCCCAGGGGAGCGTAGCGGCGTCGATCGTGCCGAGGAGGCGCGCGTTGATCTCGTCACGGTTCGAGAGAACCTGGTCGAGGTCCATCGAGCCGACCACGGTGCGGATATTGGTCATTGAGAGGTTGGTGATTGCGCTGACGAGATTGTTCACCTCATAGGCGGCCTGCACGGCGTCGATCACCTGTGTGAAGACGATAGCGTCGCAGGAGACCATCGCGTTGTCGCGCGTGATCACTTCCTGCTGCGGCACGTCCAGCACGGTCTCCATCATGTTCATTTTCCGCCCGACCCGGTCGAACAGCGGATTGATGACGTGCGGGCCGGGCGTCAGCGTGCGCGTGTAGCGGCCGAAGCGCTCGACCGTCCAATTATAGCCCTGCGGAACGAACTTCAGCGCACCGAACAGGCCGATGATGACGACGACGAAGATCAGCAGGAATGCTGAGATGACAATGTCCATGAGATCCCTCTCCACGATGCAACTTGCAATTAAGATGGGGAGGGATTTGCCGTTATTCAATAAAAGCGCATACGAAATCGGCCTGCCCGTTTCCCCGAGCAGGCCAACCATGATCGCAATCGGTTAAGGTTCGTTAACAGCCCGGACTAGAGTTGCGCGAGCAGGTAGTCCGCTGCCGACACCTTGAACTCGCCGCCCTGCTCGAGATTGAGCTCGGCGACGACACCGTCCTTCACCAGCATCGAGTAGCGCTGCGAGCGCTTGCCCATGCCGAAACCGGAGGCGTCCAGCTCAAGGCCGATGGCCTGCGCGAAGGCGCCGTTGCCGTCCGCCAGCATGCGGATCTTGTCCTCGGCGTGCGAGGACTTGCCCCAGGCGCCCATGACGAAAACGTCATTGACCGACGTGCAGACGATTTCCTCGACGCCCTTGGCTTCGAACTCCGCGGCCCTGTCGACATAACCCGGCAGGTGGCGCGCCGAACAGGTTGGCGTGTAGGCGCCGGGTACCGCGAACAATGCCACGGTCTTGCCGGCAAAAACATGGGCGGTGGTGACGGGTTTCGGGCCATCGGCCGTCATTTCCATGAAGGTGGCTTCGGGCAGCTTGTCGCCGACTTTGATGGTCATGGGGCAGTCTCCTTTGTTGCCTGCCGGAGATAGGCCTGCGCGGGCCGGGCTGCAAGGCGTCTCGCAGGCCTGGGGGCGCAGGCGGCCTGCGCGGATTTTCACTTGCAATCGCGCGTCCACTGGCCCAGCCTTCGCACTGGAGGCAGGCATGCAGCTCGACACCGATCTCACCGGCAAGCTCTTGATTGCCCTTCCGGGCATCGGCGACTCGCGCTTCGAGCGCTCAGTCATCCTGCTTTGCGCCCACACGCCCGAGTTCGCGATGGGCATCGTGCTCAACAAGCCCGTGGAGGGCATCGACCTCCAGGACCTGATGGAGCGGATGGGGATAAAGATGGAAATCTCGCTGCGCGGCGTGACGGTGCTCGAAGGCGGGCCGGTGGCGACCGAGCGCGGATTTGTTCTGCATACGGATGATGTGATCTGCGACGGCGCGACTATGGAGGTCGACGGTGATATCTGCATGACCGCGACGCGGGACATTCTCGGCATGGTCGCCTCGATGGCGGCGCCGCGCCAGTCCGTCTTCGCTCTGGGCTATGCCGGTTGGGGCGCAGGCCAACTGGAAAGCGAGCTGGCAGCGAACGCCTGGCTCGTGTGCGAGCCGGATTCAGATCTTGTGTTCGGGGAATCCTACGAACACAAGTGGCGCCACGCGATGACAAGGCTTGGCATCGATCTGTCGCGGCTTCATTCCGGCGCGGGGAATGCATGAGACAATCCGGCGCCATCACTATTCACGAAGCGGCTTTACCGCTCGATGTCGCCGCGTTCGGCGGGCTGATCTCTGAATACGTCGCCTGGTGCCGCGAGCGCTACAGGAACGAACCGTGGTTGGTCGAGATGGCGTTCAGCCACCAGGGGCTCGATGCTGAACTGCTGAAACTCACAGAACTCTATGCGCCGCCGAATGGCCGTATGCTGATCGCCGAAGACGCCTATGAAATCCTCGGCGGCGTGGCCTACAAGCGCATTGATGCGCAGACCTGCGAGATGAAGCGCCTGTTCGTGCGGACAACGGCGAACGGACGCGGCCTCGGGCGGAAGCTGTGCGAAGCGCTCCTGCAAGCTACGGCACGCGACGGCTTCCGCACCATGCGCCTCGACACGAGCCGAGACATGGTGGAAGCAATCGGGCTCTACCGGTCGATCGGCTTCAGGGATGTTGAACCCTTCGTGGACTATCCGGAACGGATGCAGCCGATGATGCTGTTCATGGAACGCGCGTTGGATTAGCGCCCCGGGGCCGGCTCAGTCCTTCAGGAATTTCAGCGCCGCTTTCGCATCGATGCCCCTGGAAAAGGCAAAGCCCTGCGCGTTGTCGAAGCCGAGGGCGCGGAGGCGGCCGGCGTCTTCGCGTTTCTCGACGCCTTCGGCGGTAGTCGACATGCCGAGGCGGCTGGCGAGCAGAGTGATGGTCGAGAGGATCGTGTCTGTGCGCGCCTGACCGAGGCGGGCGGTGAGGCCGTGATCGATCTTGAGGCTGTCGAACGGCAGATCCGCGAGCCAGGCAAATGAGGAATGCCCGGTGCCGAAATCATCGAGCACGAGGCCGGCGCCGACGGCCTTCAGCGCCATCGCGGCCGCGAGCGAGTTGGCTTCATCGCGCAGCGCCGCCTGCTCGGTCAACTCGATGCGGATCGCCCGCTTCGGTAACTCATAGCTGGTGGTCAGTGCCTCAATCAGCGCAGGGATGGTGCTTTTCGTCAATTCGCGGGCTGTCAGGTTGACATGCACAAACAGGTCGTCGCGCTTCGCCTCGCGCCGCAGGTCCGACAGGGTCTCGGCAGCGCGGATCAGCATGTTGGAGGCAAGCGCCTGATCTTCCCAGCGGCTCGGCGGCGTGGTGAGGCCCGGCCCGGTCCAGCGCGCCAGCGCCTCGAAGCCGACGACCCGGCCGTCGCGCAGGGAGATGATCGGCTGGTAGACCGGAACGAGGTCCGGACCCGGCTTCAGGTCG
>Ga0163144_10030473_pt1 | contig 10318 bp, 8 predicted proteins | sample OliLak19BULKMAT1_FD_123175 | JGI IMG/M metagenome (GOLD analysis project Ga0163144, IMG submission 123175) | Freshwater microbial mat bacterial communities from Lake Vanda, McMurdo Dry Valleys, Antarctica - Oligotrophic Lake LV.19.BULKMAT1 | ecosystem: Environmental > Aquatic > Freshwater > Lake...
CTTCGACCGCAATTGTCTTCGACCGCATCGCGGTCCAGGACGGTAGCCGTGGACTTCAGTCCACGGTTTAACGGCACCGGATGCCCGTGTCGCGGAGCGACACCGGAACTTGGTCCGTGGAACTCAAGCACACCGCAAAGGTTGGTGGGGACAAGAGTGTCCCCACTCCTCACTGCGGGCGTCATGGGACGATCTCGATCTTGTCGGCCGCCGCCTGGCGCAGTGCCTTGCGGATGGCACTAACCGATTCGCGGCGCTTGACGGCTTCGAGGGCGGCGATGATTTCGGGCTTTGCCTGGTCGAACGGGCGTGGTTCGGCGGGCTTGCGGGCAGTGACTTCCACGAGGTGCCAACCGAGTTTCGTGCGAACGAGGGTTGGGGTGTTAGCTTCCAGGTCGAAAACGGGAGCGGCGAAGTCGGCGGGGAGTCGGTCGCGGGTCATCCAGCCGAGTAAACCGCCTTTTTCCCGGGTGGCGGAGTCCCCGCTGAGTTCCTTGGCAAGGGTGGCGAAGTCCTGCTTCTTTTCCGTGAGTTCGGCGAGAGCGGCATCGAGCGTTTGCTTCGCCTTTTCCGGCGGATGATCCAGCGTGGGGATGAAAATGTGACGGGCTTCAACGCGCTCGGGAAGAGTCATGGATTTCTGGTTTTCATCAAACCATTCGCGGGCTTCCTCGTCGCTGACCTTGATGGCTGGACCGATGCGGAGGGAGACATATTTCTCCTGTTGGATACGGGCAGCGATCCTGTCACGGAGGTCTTGCTCGCTCGAGATGCCTTGGGATTTCATGGCTGTCTCCATGGCCGCCTTGCTATCGAACCTGCCTAACAGACGCTGGAGCCGCGTGGCGATCTCCTCGGGTGTGACCTTCAACTGGGGAGCCAGGGCCTTGGTCTGGAGTCGCAGGAGATGCTGGTCAATGAGTTCATCCAAGGCGATCTGGCGAACCGTGGCCTGCTCGTCGGGAGTGAGTGTCGTCTTGGTTTTCCCCTCCAGCCAGAGATTCCCGCTGATCGCGCGGTCGAGTTGGCTGCGGGTGATCGGCTGGCCGGAGACGCGGGCGACCATGAGGTCCCTATCACCGGCAACGGCTAGGTTGGAGTGGTTGATCGACTTCCGGAGGGGGCCGGTGAAGATCAGGAGATCGCCTAGCAGATAGAGGATGATGGATCCGTAGAGGACGAGACGGATCTGGAATTTCGATGGCTTGATCATTCAGCAATCGCGGCGACCGGTGATCGCCGCCACGGTTAACGGATTTCCACGGTGGTGCCGGGGCGGATCAGCGTGGGGAGGCGGACCGCGTCCCAGTTGGCGAGGCGGATGCATCCGGCGCTGCGGGCACGACCGATGGTCTCGGGACTGGAGGTCCCATGCAGGCCGATGCCCGGCTTGCTGAGGCCACACCAGAAGATCCCGACAGGGCTGTTAGGTCCGGGCGGGATGTTCAGCGATTCGGAGTCGGCGCTGCGCTTGCCGGTGCTGAGCAACTTCTGGTCATAGCGCCAATAGGGGAGCTCGACGGAGTTGCTCACTTCCCAAGTGCCGAACTTGATGAACTTCGGCTGCCCGGGCGTGATGGGGAAGGAGGCGATGAGTCCGCGGTTCGGTCGGGCGACGGGGTTGATCTCCGTCACGCCCGGTTCGGCGACGATCAACGCGGCGGGGGCGGCTTCAAATATGCGGACCTGGTTGATCTTGGTGTCCACCACGGCGTGGCGCTGGCTCATGGCATCATCCGCCTTGAACGCGGCTCCAGTTAGGTTCTCGATATGGAACGGGGTGACGTTAGGCACGATAAGCGTGTCGTGCGGCTTGAGGTTGTTGACCTTTGAACTGCCGTTGAGTTCGACCAGAAAGGGGACGTCGCAATGGTAACGCTCCGACATGAACTCGGCGTAGCTGCGGTAGCTCATGCGCTTGCGCTTGGCCTGTTGGGAATATTTGTAAGGCAGGCTTTTGTCCACCCACTCATCGACAAAATCAGGAACCACCGCAGTGGCGAGCGGATTGGTAACCGCCTTGCGGGCGGCGGTGTTGGCGGCGACCCAATCGTCCACCGGATAGCCGTTGACCTCGTTCCATGACTGGACGGCGAGTTCGGTGAACCGACCGGGTTTGCCGTCGATCACGCCGGGACCGAATTTCGCTTCATCAAGGAAAATCTGCAGGCGCACGGCATCTTCACCGGTGGGCTTCACGTCGAGAGGTGACAGCAGGGAGGCGCTTTGCATGGGGAGGGCGGGAGTGGAATATGGAATTGCGGGCAATGCCGCGGGCGAGACCGGAACTGCCGGGGGCACCGGGCGAACCGCGGGTTCCTCCGGATGCGGAAGCGAGTTGATGTCGTCATCGCCGCCCAACGGCAGTGCACGCAGAACCGTGCGGACAGGAGGCGTGGACGGGTCCGGTTGCTGCGCCAGCGCGAGCGTGCAAAAAGTTAGAATGAAGAATGAAACGAGTCGGGTCATGGAATGATATCGGGTGATGAATTATGCGGGAACGGCGGCAAATGATTCGAGCCGCCCGGCAATGGCTGCCGGGACGACGGCGCGGACGAGGATGTCATCGCCCTCGTAATCGGTGGAGAGGACCTTGGCCTCGCGGTGCAGCAAACTGACGAGATCCGCGCGATTTTGGGGAATGCGGTAATCCTTGCGGCGGACACGGTCGGCGAGAATCGCGGAACAGGACTTGAGCAGTTCCTCCAGGCCCAGGCCGGTGACTGCCGACGCATGGAGCGCATCGGGAAACTTGCGATCCAGCGCAGCCAGGTCGTCCGCTTCGGTGACACGATCGATCTTGTTGAGGACGGTGATGACTTCCTTGTCTTCCGCTCCCAGTTCGGCAAGAACGGCGAGTGTGGTCTCGTGGAAAATTTCGATTTCCGGAGAAGTCGCATCAAGCACGTGAATCAGGAAATCGGCGAGAGCGGCCTCTTCCAAGGTCGCCTTGAAAGCCTCGACGAGACGATGCGGCAGGTTTCTAACGAAACCAACGGTGTCGGTGACGAGCAGCGGCTGGCCGTCGGGCAATTCGATCCGGCGCGTGGTGGTGTCGAGGGTGGCGAAGAGCATGTCCTTGGCCATCACCTCGGATCCGCTGAGGATGTTGAGCATCGTCGATTTTCCGGCGTTGGTGTAACCGACGATGGCAGCATGAGGGGTCTCGAATTTTTCGCGTTCCTTGCGTTGGGTTTTCCGTTGTTTGCGAACGATCTCGAGCTCCCGTTTCGCCCGGTCGATGGTCTGGTAGGCCAGCCGCCGGTCCACTTCGATCTGCTTCTCACCCATGCCGCGGGATGCGCCGCCGCCGGATCCACCGCCGGAGCCAGCGGACTCGCGGTCAAGGTGACCCCACATCCGTGCGAGGCGGGGGAGGGCGTATTGCATTCGCGCGAGATCCACCTGGAGGCGGGCTTCCCGAGTCTGGGCGCGCTTGGCGAAGATATCGAGAATGACTTCCTCGCGATCAATCACACACAAATCCGCGAGCCGTTCCCATTCCCGCTGCTGGGAGGGGGCGAGGCCGTTGTCGATGACGATGACGTCGCATTCATGGGCCTTCGCGAGCGCCACCATTTCGTCCGCCTTGCCGGTGCCGCAGAGGAATTTCTTGTGCATCTCACGGCTCCGGCAGAGCACCGCCTCGACGACTTCGATGCCGAGGGTTTTGACAAGTTCGCCCAATTCCTCAAGGAGTGAGCCGGATTCGTCCGCCTCACGGGCATCAAAATAGAATCGCACCAACAAGGCGCGCTCGACCATGTCGGGCTTTTGTCTGACTTCGAACATCCGCGCGACAGGTAGCACCGATGAGATGCTTCGGCCATGCGAAATTTTTCGCGCGGCCGGACTATCAGCGGGTTTCCTCGTTCAGCCAGCGCTCGTGGCCCCACAATCCCCAGACGATGCCGGCGAGGCCGAAGGCCAGCAGAAGCGAGGGAAGAGCGATGGTCAGGCTGGTTCCCACCGGGCCGATCGCCGCAAGGAATTCTTTCGTGACAACGTGGGGGGCGAGAATGAAATAAATCCGGGCGATGATCAGGGCAATCGCCCCGAATGCCATCATGGAGCCTCCCCATGACTGATATTTTTGGGAGAGCCTCACGGCGGCGATGCCGATGAGTCCGAGGCCGATGACGCCCATCAGATCGAAAACGAGGCCATTCTTCAATGCGACTTCAAGTAGTAAATTCATGGGGGGATGCGGGGGGGATAGCGGTGGTGCGACGAGGGGTGGGGGAAGGGGAGGCGAAGACATTGGCGTAGATCGCAAGACCGATGCCGAACAGCAGCCAGCCACCGTTCATGGTGAAGATCTTGACAGCATGCCATCCCATCGCAGTGGATTGGTCGCCATGCGAGGAAAGGCGATCAATCAATCCAGCCTCGTAAAGGGGCAACATGATCGAATAGCCGAATCCGAGCAACAACGCTCCAGATATCATGGTCCAAGCGGACCAGCCGCTGGTGTTTTTTACAAGTCTCCAGGCGATCACCATCAGGAATACTCCCATCACGATCAGAAAGACCGGACGGACAGCAGCGATGGATCCCAGGGGGGGGAAGGTTCCGTAGCTCATTGAGAGATATTGAAGCTCTTCATAACTCATTGATCAATAACAATGAACGACGGCAATGTTGGATATGAAGACATCCATAAATCTCTTATAGTTTGATAGATGGGGAGAGCTTGAAACTCACGAAATCCTAAGAACTCGTCCGCAATTCACCTGAAACACTCGATTTCTTCCGCTGAAATCGTCCTGCAAGATGTCGGCAAATCAGGAAATTTGGGGTGTTTTGGCAACCGGCAACCATAGACTCACCCAGGAAAAAATTTCGCCTCCGGTGAGAATTATCCGTCCGATCCGGTTTCAACCCTTGCGGGTCCCGCGCGTGGCCCCTAATGCCGTGCCCGACATGAGTGAAGCCGTCACCCCGCAACAGCCGCAATCCACCGACCCGTCCGCCGTAACCTCGGTGAAGGCGGAAGCAGAACTGATCGCCGTCCGTCGCGAGAAACTCGCGAAACTGCGCGATCTCGGCATCGATCCCTATGGCTCGCGCTTCGAGGTGTCCGTGACTCCGGCCGATCTCCGCGCGAATTTCGCCGAAGGCCTTCAAGTCAAGGTCGCCGGGCGCATCACCGCGCTGCGTGACATGGGAAAATCCTGTTTCTTCTCCCTATCAGACATTCACGGGAGCATCCAGGGCTACATGAACGTGAAGGCTCTCGATGAGGCGGGAGTGGCGGCATGGAAATGCCTCGACCGTGGTGACTGGATTGGCATTGAGGGAGAAACCTTTCTAACAAATACCGGTGAGCCAACGGTGAAGATGGAGAAATTGACCGTCCTTTCCAAATCCCTGCGACCGATGCCCGACAAGTGGCACGGGGTTGCCGACCGCGAGATCAAGTATCGCAAGCGCCACCTCGACCTGATGGGAAATCCCGACAGCGCGGCGATCTTCGTGAAGCGTTCCATGATGATCGCGGAAATCCGCCGCTTCCTTCAGGATCGCGGTTTTCTCGAAGTGGAAACACCGATGCTTCAGGACATCGCCGGTGGGGCTGCGGCGCGTCCTTTCGAAACCTATCACAACGCGCTCGGCATGCCGCTCACGCTGCGCATCGCGCCGGAGTTGTTTCTCAAGCGCTTGTTAGTGGGTGGTTTCACGAAGATTTTCGAGCTCAACCGCAGTTTCCGGAATGAAGGAATTTCCCGCCGTCACAATCCGGAGTTCACGATGTTGGAGGCGTATTGGGCGTTTTCAGATTTCGAGCAAATGGCCGACCTCGTCGAAGAACTCACCTGCCACCTCGCGGAGAAATTCTGCGGCGGCCTCCAGATCGAGCACAAGGACGAGGAGGGAAATGTCACCCGGACCATCAACCTCGCTCGTCCATGGAAGCGCGCCAGCTACCACGATCTCATCAAGCTCGCTGCCGGAGACGATTTCTTCGATCTAACTCCCGATGGTCGCCGCACCCGTTGCGGCGAGAAAGGCGTCCAGATTTCCGAAGGCATGGAAGACCACGAGGTCATCCAACAGGTCTTCGAGAAACTGGTGGAGGAAAAGACTTTCGACCCCTGCTTCGTCACCCGCGTTTCCAGCGAACTCGTCCCGCTGGCCAAGGTCAGCCCCGGCGGCCAAACCGTCGAGGTTTACGAACTCATCATCAACGGCCAGGAAATCTCCCCAGGGTACTCCGAACTCAACGACCCCGACGTCCAACGCGAACGCCTCGAACACCAGTCCGGTGACGAGACCCAGAAAGTGGACTACGATTTCATCGAAACCCTCGAACACGGCATGCCACCCGCCGGCGGCATCGGCATCGGTCTCGACCGTCTTTGCATGATGCTCACCGGTGCCCCGACGATCCGCGACGTGGTTCTCTTCCCGCTGCTCAAGCGGAAGGATTAATCGATTATATTACGATGCATAATCTTTATGAAGATACTCAAATTTTTTCCTTAATCTTTTGAAAATCAGTTAAATAAATAATTATTTAATCAGTTGATTCGATGTATTCTTGATGCATAATAAGTGCATCGGATGGCTCGTCCCACACAAATTACAAGAGAAAACCTTGCCCCGTTGATACAGGCACGTGGTCCGGTTTCCGCGACGGAACTGGCAGCCTTGCTGAGGGTGAACCGGACGACGATTGCCCGCACGCTGCCGGATTTCGGGGATGATCTGGTGACCTTGGGGGCCACCCGGAGCACGCGCTACTTGCTGCGCCGGAGCATCCGAAACATCGGAACCCGCTGGCGGATTTATCGCATGGATGACGCAGGCAGGGCGGAAGAGTGGGCGGAACTGGAGGCGCTCCATGACCGGCAGTGGAGGATCACCTGGGCGGGCGATCCACCGGAATGGGCGGGGAATTTCATGCTGGAGAATGGATTGTGGGGTGGCTTTCCATTTTTTCTCGGAGATGCCAGACCTCAGGGGTTTCTCGGAAGGGCAATTGCCAACCGGATTTCAAGAACCCTGCAACTGCCCGAAGACCCGAGGTATTGGAGCGATGATGAGACTCTGGTTTATCTCCAGGCGGCGGGTGAGGATTCACCGGGAAACCTCGTGGTGGGTGACGATTGTCTGCGCCGGGCCATGGGCAGGGCGGTGGATCTTTCCGAAGGGAATTCAGTTTCTGAGGCAGATCGGGAATCATTTTATCCCGAACAGGCGGTGGAGATCGCGCAAAGTCTTCCCGGCTCATCAGCGGGTGGCGAACAACCGAAGTTCCTGACTTCGCTGCGACTTGAATCCGGCGAATTTCAAGCGGTCATGGTGAAGTTTTCCGCGCCGATGGATCAGCCGACCGGCCAACGCTGGGCGGATCTGCTATTGTGCGAATTCCATGCCCATCAGGTGCTCGCCGGGATGGAGATGTCGAATCCCGGTGCCCGCCTGCTGGATGCTGGAGGGCGGCGTTTCCTTGAGATCCCGCGCTTTGATCGGATCGGAGCGGGCGGGAGGCGCGGCGTGGTTTCGTTGGAGGCGCTGGCGACTTCGGTGCTGGGGAACTTGTCGCGGGACTGGATCGAAGCGGTTTCGGAACTGCACCGCCGGTGCTTGATCGATGAAGACTCGCTGGCCACGGTCCGGCGTTTGCATGCGTTTGGCGAGCTGATCGGAAACACGGACATGCACTTCGGAAATCTCGCATTTTTCCTGGATGACACGCTGCCGCTCCGGGTCACACCATCCTACGACATGTTGCCGATGCTCTGGGCACCGGGCAACCAGGGCGAGTTGATCGAGCGAAGGTTTTCTCCGGCACCGCCCTTGCCAGCGATGGCGGATTCATGGCGAGAAGCGGCTGGTTGGGCGGAGGAATTCTGGAGTCGGGTGATTGCCGATCCGCGCCTCTCCCCAGAGTTCCGACAGATCGCACTGGGGGCCGGAACCGCAGTGGGCCAACGGCGACGTCACGTCGGCTGATCCTTGGACTGCGGCAGCCTGCTGCGGCCCGCTACTTGATCCCGTGCTCCTTCGCGAAGGCGTCGGCTCCGGCTGGGTCATTCCTGGGCCAATTCTGGTTGCAGAGATTCGAGGTTCATGCTGAAGGGCTGATGCACGACACTCGGGCCGGACTGTAAAAAGGTGGGCCCGCAGGGATTTGAACCCTGGACCAAGGGATTATGAGTCCCCTGCTCTAACCGCTGAGCTACAGGCCCGGTAAAGGATTGCTCGCCTTTTCTCCTTGATTTCCACCCCGGGTTTCTACGCCCTGCGAAAAACAAAATAAAACAGAACAGAACAAATGACAACATCACGAAAAACAACCACCCGCTTGAAGCGGACGAAGCTGGTGAACCTGTTTCGTCACGAGGATTGCGTATATTACGCCCGCGTCAAGGTCAACGGAAAGTCCAAGGAGCGCAGCCTCCACACGAACGATTACAACCTTGCCGCCTCATTGCTCCCTGAAACGCTAAGGGAATTGAGAGGTGCCAGCGAGGAACATCAGGCCAGTTCGCTGGCCAGTGCTATTTAGGATGCTCTCAATAAAGAAATTCCTACCCGGCTGCTCGTTCCTCGCACCGACCACGGCTCCTTCAAACTCTCTCCGGCGCATCCCGGAAGACCCGGACCTACCGGAAATACCGGCAAGTCCCGCACAGAGCGGGCAATTTGGCTGCGGGATCGCTTGACCGTGGGTCCCGAGCCTCATGGAAAGCCTCCGCCTATCGGCGACCCCTGCGGGGCGGAGGTGCCTCACGAGGCTGTCATGAGTCTCTCCACGATAAAGCGCTGTCCTCGCCAACCCGCCCGCTGGAGTTTGCGTTCTAACTTTATGCTTCTAAAGGGTTGCGTCCTGAGGCAATCTGTCGCGACGTGATCTATCTCCATGCTGAATCAGAATCCTGAGCAACAGGCCCGCGACCGCATCGACGCTCAGCTCCGCGCTGCTGGCTGGGCGGTCCAAGACAAGAAGTCCATCAACTTTCACGAAGGCGAAGGACAAGCCATCCGCGAATATCACACCGACACCGGCCCCGCCGATTTCGTCTTGTTTCTCGGGCCAGGTAATCCCGTTGGAGTCATTGAGGCGAAAAAGGAAGACCTCGGGCAAAATCTCACTACCGTCGAGGACCAGACCGCCGAATACGGATCTGCAAAGCTCAAGTGGATTCAGAAGTCCGGCGAACCGCTGCCCTTTCTGTATGAGGCGACTGGCACCATCACCCGTTTTACTGACCAGCGTGACCCGAAGCCCCGATCCCGCGAAGTCTTCACCTTCCTGCGTCCCGAGACGCTGCGTGAATACCTCTCCCAAGGAAAATCCCTCCGCGCGCGTCTCCAAGACCTTCCCGTTCTCGATCCCGCCGACCTGCGCGTTTGCCAAGTCAACGCCATCATCAACGAGGAAATTTCCTTCAAGGCCGCCCGGCTCCGCGCCCTCATCCAGATGGCCACCGGTTCCGGGAAAACATTCACCGCCATCACTCTCATCTATCGCCTGCTTAAATTCGCCCGCGCCAAGCGCATCCTCTTTCTCGTCGATACCAGAAACCTCGGTGAGCAGGCCGAGCAGGAGTTCATGGCCTTCACGCCAAACGACGACAACCGCAAGTTCACCGAGCTTTACTCTGTCCAGCGCCTCCAGTCCTCACACGTCCCCAAAGACGCCCAAGTCTGCATTTCCACCATCCAGCGGATGTATTCCATCCTCCAAGGCAAGGAACTCGATCCCTCCGACGAACAGGAAAACCCCGCCGAGCACCGCCCGCGCCGCAAAGAGCCCTTTCCCGTCACCTACAACGAAAAAGTTCCCATCGAGCACTTCGACTTCATCGTCATTGATGAATGCCACCGCTCCATCTACAACCTCTGGCGGCAGGTCCTCGAATACTTCGACGCCTTCCTCATCGGCCTCACCGCCACCCCGGACAACCGCACGTTCGCCTTCTTCAAACAAAACGTCGTCTCGGAATACACCCACGAACAGGCCGTGGCCGATGGCGTGAACGTCGGCAACGAAGTTTTCCTCATCGAAACCGAAGTCACCCAAGGCGGCGGCACCGTGCTCAAAGGCCTCGTCGAGAAGCGCGAGAAACTCACCCGTGCCAAACGCTGGCAACAGGAAGACGAGGACGAGAAATACACCGCCAAGAAGCTCGACCGCGACATCGTCAACCCCTCTCAGATCCGCACCGTCGTCCGCGCATTTCGCGATTCCCTGCCCATGCTTTTCCCCGATCGTGAAGAAGTCCCGAAAACCCTCATCTTCGCCAAGACCGACTCCCACGCCGATGATATCATCCAGATCGTCCGCGAGGAGTTCGACGAGGAGAAC
>Ga0163144_10030474_pt1 | contig 10318 bp, 6 predicted proteins | sample OliLak19BULKMAT1_FD_123175 | JGI IMG/M metagenome (GOLD analysis project Ga0163144, IMG submission 123175) | Freshwater microbial mat bacterial communities from Lake Vanda, McMurdo Dry Valleys, Antarctica - Oligotrophic Lake LV.19.BULKMAT1 | ecosystem: Environmental > Aquatic > Freshwater > Lake...
GCGTGAGCACCTGCGCGCCGGGCAGCGACGGCGAGCCGTCGTCGCGCGCCAGCGTCACGACCATCACCGGCACGCGGTCGAGGTTGACCGCGAGGTGCGCGACCAGCGCGCGCGACAGCTCGTCGGCCCACTGCAGATCCTCGAAGATCACCGCGACCGGGCGGCGGTTCGCCCGGGTCTCGAGCCAGCGCCTCGCCGCCGCCAGCGTCGCGGCGCGATCGCCGCCGGCCTGGAGCGCGACCTCGACCCAGCCCGGATCCGCCGTGCGCAGCAGCGACAGCGGCGCCGCCTCGCCGAGCGGCGCGGCGCGCGCGATCAGCCAGTCGACCTCGCGCCGCTCGGACACCCGCGCGACCAGCGCCTCGCGGAGCCGGGTCTTGCCGGCGCCCGCCGGACCGCGGATCTCGACGACGCACGGCGTGCGCTCCTCGAAGCACGTCCGCGCGAGCGCCTCGAGCCGCGCCAGCTCGCGCGGCCGGATCGATCGTACGGCTGTCGCGGAGCTCGGAGATCCGTCAGCGCCAGGCGCCGGACTCCGTCGTGACCCCGCGGCGGATCCGCGGCGGAAGAAGTCACCGCGCACCTCGAGCGCTCGCTGGCCGTTGACGTCGTCGACCGGCGCGACCTCGACGTGCGCCGCGACCTGGCGCGCGGCCGCCGCGCTCAGCCACACCTCGCCCGCAGGCGCCGCCGCGGCGAGCGCGGCCGCGGCGCGATGGGCCTCCGGGCCGACGGGCTCGGCGGCGCCGGGCCGCACCATCACGCGCAGGGTGTCGACGCCGGCGCGGCCGCCGAGCGTGCGCTCGACCAGCGCCCGCGCCGCGCGGATCGCGCGGACCGCGTCGTCGCCGAGCGCGACCGGCGCGCCGAACAGCGCGGTCAACGATCGCTCGCTGACCGCGAGCGGCAGGCCGCCCAGCCCGACGACGAGCCGCTCGAGATCCTCGCCGGGCAGCTCCACCGCCGCGACCTGCGTGCGCGCGCCCGCGTCGGCGTCGCCCGCCTGGACGATCGCGAGCGTCTCCCCGCCGGGCTGCTGGGCGTCACAGTGGAACACCACCACGGTCGCGACCCGCAGCTCGGGTCGCCGCACGCTGCTCGTCGGCGGCGTCGCCGCCGGCTCGCTCGACTGCGGCAGGCTCGGCGCGGCCCGCGTCGTGGGCTCCGCGGCGTCGGCGCGGATCGCCGCGGCGGCCAGCGCCTCGGCCAGCCGGTCCACCGACGGCGTGCGCCGGGCGGGGTCGGGATCGAGCCCGCCCCACAGCACCTGCTCCAGCGCCGCGCGCAGCTCCGCCGTCCCCGCCGACGACGGCAACGGCGGCGGCCGCGGCCGCGCGACCGCGCGCTTGAGCGCGTCGTCCATCGACCGCGCCGGGAACGGCAGCGCGCCCGCGATCAGCTCGTACGCCACCACCGCGGCGGCGTAGACGTCGCACCGGTGATCGAACGGCTCGCCGCGCAGCACCTCGGGCGCGACGTACGCCGGCGTCCCCGCGATGAACCGCGACGTCCCCTCGCCGGCGAGGCTGGCCACGCCGAAGTCGGTCAGCACCGCGCGGCCGTCCTCGACGATCAGGTTGTCCGGCTTGACGTCACGGTGGAGCACGCCGGCGCGGTGCGCCGCGGTCAACGCCGAGGCGAGCTGCACGACGATGTCGACCACGGTCGCGAGCGGCATCGGAGGGGCGGTGCCGCCGTGCTGATCGCGCATCAGCGCCCGCAGCGTCCGCCCGCGCACCAGCTCCATCGTCACGAACAGGTGCTCGCGGTGCTGGCCGAGGTCGTGGACGCGGCACACGTTCGGGTGCGAGACCCGCCGCGCCAGCCGGACCTCGCTGCGCAGCCGCTGCCGGTAGCTCGCGTCCGCCGACAGGGTCGTGCGCAGCAGCTTGAGCGCGACGTCCTCCTCGAGCTCGGCGTCGTGGACCGCGTAGACCTCGCCCATCCCGCCGGCGCCGAGCATCGCGAGCACCTGGTAGCGGCCGGCGAGCACCTCGCCCAGCCGCAGCGCCACGCCGGCCACGTGGGCGTCCGTCGAGCCGGCGAACGTGTTCGCCGTGGCGTCGTCGACGTCCCCGCTGGTGGGGACCTCCCCGTCCGAGGTCACGCCGTATCGTAACCTCTGGTAGGGTCCGCCGGTGACTCGCCCCCTCGTCGTCACCATCGACGGCCCCGCCGGCGCCGGGAAATCCACGGTCGCGCGCCGGCTCGCCCGCGCGCTCGGCTACCGCCTCCTCGACACCGGCGCGATCTACCGCGCCGTCGCGCTGACCGCGCAGCGCCAGCACGTCGCGTGGGACGCGGGACCCGCGTGCGCCGCGCTCGCGACCGGCCTGCCGATCGACTTCGAGCTCGTCGGCGACGCCAACCACGTCTTCCTGTCGGGCGAGGACGTCTCGGAGGCGATCCGCACCCAGGAGATCTCGGGTGGCGCGTCGCAGGTGTCGGCGCACCCGGAGGTCCGCGCCGCGCTCCTCGAGCTCCAGCGCCGGCTGGGCGCGGGCGGCGGCGTCGTCGTCGAGGGCCGCGACACCGGGACCGTCGTGTTCCCCGCCGCCGAGGCCAAGTTCTACCTGACCGCCGACGTCGAGACCCGCGCCGAGCGCCGCGCCGCCGAGCTGCGCGCGCGCAACCAGCCGGTGGATCTGCCCACGATCATCCGGGAGACGGCGGAGCGCGACGCCCGCGACGCCGGCCGCGAGGTCGCGCCGATGCGCCCCGCCGAGGACGCCGTCCATGTCGATTCGACCGGCAAGACCCTCGATCAGGTCGTCGCCGAGCTCGAGGCCGCCGTCCGGGGGCGGGAGTGATCGGAACCCGTGGAAGTGGTTGACAACCCAACAGCAGGCACGTATTCCTCCGGGCCTACGACCAGGCCGGGGTCGTAAATCCCTGTAGGAGACGCACTTGCACATGGTGGAAGCTGGACTCGAAGGCGAAGATGACTTCGCCGCTCTCTTCGCTGAGAGCCTGAAGAAGGAAGAGGTCAAAGAGGGCGAGATCCTTCGCGGGACCGTGATCGCGGTCGGCAAGGATTACGCAATCGTTGACATCGGATACAAGTCCGAGGGCCAGGTGGCCCTGGAGGAGTTCCGAAACGCAGACGGGACCATCGACGTCAAGGCCGGCGACATGGTCGACGTCCTGCTCGAGTCCCGCGAGAACGACGCCGGCATGTGCGTCCTCTCCAAGGAGAAGGCAGACCGGTTCAAGGTCTGGGACGAGATCAGCGCCGCGTGCGAACGCGACGAGCTGATCGAGGGAACGATCACCGCGCGCGTGAAGGGCGGCCTGTCCGTCACGATCCGCGGCGGCGTGAAGGCGTTCCTCCCGGGCTCGCAGGTCGACCTTCGCCCGGTGCGGAACCTCGACGCGTTCCTCGGGCAGGCCTTCAAGTTCAAGGTCATCAAGTTCAACAAGAAGCGCGGCAACATCGTGTTGTCGCGTCGCGTGCTGCTCGAGAAGGAGCGCGCGGCCCTCAAGGAGTCGACGCTCGAGCGCCTCAAGGAAGGCCAGATCGTCGAGGGCATCGTCAAGAACCTGACCGAATATGGAGCATTCATCGATCTCGGTGGGATCGACGGCCTGCTCCACATCACCGACATGAGCTGGGGCCGGGTCAACCACCCGTCCGAGCTGTTCCAGGTCGGTGACCACGTTCGCGTGAAGGTGTTGAAGTTCAACGCCGACACGGAGCGCGTCTCCCTCGGGCTCAAGCAGATCTCCGAGGATCCGTGGTCTCGCGCGGCCGAGAAGTTCGTCCCCGGCACGGTCGTTCGCGGCAAGGTGGTCTCGCTGAAAGACTACGGCGCGTTCATCGAGCTCGAGGAAGGCATCGAGGGCCTGGTCCACATCTCCGAGATGTCGTGGACCCGCCGGGTCAAGCACCCGTCGAAGATGGTCGCCGTGGGCGACGCGGTCGAGGCGGTCGTGCTCGATGTGGATGTGAAGAACAACCGCATCTCGCTCGGCATGAAGCAGCTCGAGCCGAACCCGTACGAGCAGCTGACCGACAAGTACCCGCCGGGTACGGTCGTCCGCGGCAAGGTGCGGAACATCGCCGACTTCGGCATCTTCGTGGAGATCGAGGAGGGCATCGACGGCCTCGTCCACATCAGCGACATGTCGTGGACCCAGCGGGTCAAGCACCCGTCGGAGCTGTACCAGAAGGGTGATGACGTCGAGGCCGTGCTGCTCAACATCGACACGAGCGATGGTGAGAAGCCGAAGATCTCGCTCGGCATCAAGCAGCTGGTCGCGGATCCGTGGGACCGCATCCCGGTCGAGTACCCGCGTGGCAAGGTCGTCACGGGCAAGGTGCTCAAGGTCCTCGACTTCGGCGCGTTCGTCGAGCTCGAGAAGGGCGTCGAGGGTCTCGTCCACGTCTCGGAGATCTCCGAGGAGCACGTGGAGGACCCGCGCAAGGTGTTGAACCCCGGCCAAGAGGTTCAAGTGCAAGTCCTCGACACTGACGCGGCGGAGCGCAAGATCGGCCTCTCGATCAAGGGCGCGGCGCGGTCGAAGGACTCGGCGGACGCCCAGGGCTACGCCACGCCGAACGCTGGCGGCGCCACCCTCGGCGACGTCATGCGCGGCAAGCTCGGCAAGCTCGGCAAGGGCGCTGGCGAGTAACTCGCTCGCGAGTGGAAGCATCAACGGCGTCCCTTGCGGGGCGCCGTTGGAGTTTTCGGGATATTGTCGCGCTCGGGATGATTCGCTGGCTGCGCATCGTGGCGAGCGCGACCGTCGTGCTGACGATGATCGGCATCGGCGTGGTGGTCGGCCTGTTCCTGGTCGCCAACAGCGGCTGGGTCGCGGTCGACGTGCCGCCGTGGCTGGTCGACGTGTTCGGCGATCCGCGGATGGAGATCTGGCTGCCCGGGCTGATCGCGGGCTGGCTCGCCGTCGTGCTCCTCGCCGCGGCGATCCTGGTGTGGAGCCTGTTCTACGTGTGGCGGCGGCGGCAGTACGAGTCGCTGATCAACCGGCTCGAGCGCGAGCTCGCGCGGCTGCGCAACCTGCCGTTCACCGAGCCGGCCCCGCTCGAGGACCTGCCCGAACACCCGGACGCCAACGCCGCGCGCGTCCTGTCCGCGCTCGACACGAACGCGAACGAGTGGGACGAGCCCGACGAGGAGCACGCGTGACCGCGGCGCTGATCATCGTGCTGGTCGGCCTCGGCGGGCTCGCCGCGGGCATCCTGGTCGGCCGTTACTACGTCCCCGACGATCGCCACCTCAAGCGCACCGCCAAGGCCAGCCGCGCGTACATGCGCGCGCTCAACCACCTGATCGCGCGCGATCACGACACCGTGATCGACGAGCTGCGCAAGGTGGTCGAGGAGAACGTCGAGGACGTCGAGCCGTACTTCGCGCTCGGCGCGCTGTTCCGCAGCCGCGGCGAGCACGAGCGATCGATCCGCGTCCACCAGGCGCTCGCGGTCCGCGAGGGCGGATCTCGGAAGCTGCGGCTCCGCGCTCGCTACGAGCTCGGCCTCGACTTCCGCGCCGCCGGCATGCCGCGGCGCGCGACCCGCGCGATGGAGGACTGCCTCGTCGATGATCCCAAGCACGAGGGCGCGCTGCGCGCGCTGTGCGGGCTGTACGAGGAGCAGGGTCGGTACGCCGAGGCCGCGGCGGTGTGGCAGCGGCTCGCCAAGCTGCGCGGCGGCGATCGCAACCGCCGCGAGCACCACCTGCTGGTCGCGGCGGCCCAGCGCGCGATCGAGGCGGCGGATCTCGACAGCGCGAAGCGGTTCCTGCGCGACGCCCGCAACATCTCCGAGACCCCGCACTTCTTCGCCGCCGCCGCCGAGCTCGCGGCCGCGCGCGAGAACCCCCGCGCGGCCAGCGCGCGGATCCAGCAGGCGCTGGTCGCCGCGCCCGAGCTGGCGCGGTTCCTGGTCCCCGGCCTCGTCGAGGCCGAGCGCCAGCTCGCCGAGGCGTCGGCGCCGCGCGCGCACGCCAAGGAGCTCGCGAAGCAGCTCGACGCCGAGCTCGACGGCGACGCCGTCCCCGCGCTGGCCCCGCCCGGTAGCCCCGATGCCCCGCTGGCCTTGCCGCCCGGCACCGGCGAGCCCGGCCGCGCGGTCCCGGCGCCGAAGGATCTCGATCGCGCCGCCGCCGAGCGCGCGGTCGCCGCGCTCCACGAGGTGGTCGCGCAGCTCAAGGCGCCGAGCGGCCATCTCCAGCTCGCGATCGCCGAGCTCGAGTCGGTCTACGACCCGGGCAAGGCGCTGGGCGACTACCGCGCGCTCGCCGACCAGTTCCCCGACCTGTTGCCCGCGCGCGTCGCCGCGGCGCGGCTGGCGATCGCGGACGGCGGCCACGAGGTCGTCGCCGCCGAGCTCAAGGCCCTGGCCGGCGCGGGCGGCACGTTGTCGTGGGCGTTCGACGGCTCGTGGCGGTGCGCGCAGTGCGGCCGGCGCGGGGCCGCGTTCTTCTGGCGGTGCGTGCAGTGCCGCCGGTGGGGCAGCTCGCGGCTCGACGTCGGCCGCGAGGCCCAGCAGCCGCCGCCGCGCACCTCGGCGCGCGAGCGTCGCGAGCTGCCGCGCGTGCCGGTCGGGCAGACGCTGCTCGGCGCCGCGGCCACCGAGGCGCTGCCCGAGCCCACGCTCGAGCACGGCCTGTCCGTCGACGAGCTGACGCGCGCGAGCGCGCGGCCGTCGGTGTTCGGACGCATGCGCGGCTGGTTCGGCAGCAAGCAGCGATGACGCCACCCGACGACGGACCGCCATCGTCGGGCGTCCCCGACGGCCCGCTGAGCGGCAGGACCACGAACCCGCGCCCGCGCACCCTGCTCGGACTCCACGACGATCACCCGATCCTGCGGTTCCTGTCGCGGTGGGGCTTCCCGCTGTTCGTCCTCGTGATCGTGGTCCTCGGCCGGCGCGTGCTGCTGCCGTTCGTGTTCGCCGCGCTGATCGCGTACATCCTGGCGCCGGTGATCCGGTGGATGACCGATCGCAAGGACGGCACCCGCCGGATGCCGCGCGGCCTCGCGATCATCATCTGCTACCTGATCTTCATCGCGTCGATCGTCGGGTTCGGGTTCCTGCTGATCCCCCGGCTCGCGAAGGACATGTCGCGGATCGGCAAGGAGGCGCCGGCGCTCTACAAGAAGGTCAACGACGAGTACGTGCCGGAGCTGGCGCGCTACCTCGAGGACCGGTTCCCGCAGCTCAAGCCCAAGCCCGCCGCGATCGTCGCCCCGCCCACCGACGCGCCGGCCCCGCCCGACACCGCGTTCGTGTTCACGCCGATGCCCGACGGCCGGTTCGCGGTCTCGATCAACGACGCCGGCATCGTGATCCAGCCCGAGCGCGGCGGCGGCTTCCGCATCCTGCCTTCGGAGGAGCGGCCGCCACCGCAGACGCTCGAGGAGAAGCTCCGCGGGTTCGTCGACCAGGCGGTCGCCGGGCTGCAGTCGCAGCTCGACGAGGCGGCGCGGTTCGGCCAGGAGCTGGTGACCGGCATCATCAAGGGCGTGTTCACGTTCTTCCTCGTGCTGATGATCGGCGCGTTCATCCTGATCGACATGGAGAAGGTGCACGGGTTCCTGCGCAGCCTGTTCCCGCCCAACGTGCGCGACGACTACGACGTGATCATCGCGGGCATCGATCGCGGCCTGTCCGGGGTGATCCGCGGCCAGCTCGTGATCTGCCTGGTCAACGGCGCGCTCACGTACGTCGGCCTGCTCGTGTTCGACGTGAAGTACGCGCTGATCCTCGCGTTCGTCGCCGCGGCGCTGAGCCTGATCCCGATCTTCGGCGCGCTGCTGTCGACGATCCCGATCGTGCTGGCGGCGCTGGTGTCGGGCAGCGAGGGCCTCGACTTCGTCCGCGCGATCGCGATGGTGCTGTGGATCGTGGGGATCCACTTCATCGAGGCGAACTTCCTCAACCCCAAGATCATCGGGTCGAGCGCGAAGATCCACCCGGTCGTCGTGATCTTCGCGCTGATCCTCGGCCAGCAGGCGTTCGGGTTGGTCGGCGCGCTGCTCGCGGTCCCGGTCGCGTCGATGATCCAGGTGCTGTTCGTGTTCTTCTACAAGAAGACGTGGAAGAAGGACCCCGGCGTCACCGGGCCGGTCCCGCTGCCGGCTCCGTGAGGTCGGGCACGGGACCCGGCAGTCCTCGGGCCCAGGGCAAGCGTTGCTTGAAGCCGTGGGCGCGCAGTGGTACCTCCATGTGACGTGTCCCGCGCGCGCGTCATCGCAGCCAGCCTGATCACCGCGTTCATCGCGGCGAGCACGGTGCCGGTGGCCGCGCAGCCGGTCGACCCGTACGCGCCGCTCGACGCCGATCCGAAGGCGCCCCCGGCGCCGCCGGCGGTGGGCGACAAGGACCCGACGATCGCCGAGGCCGTGGCCGCGGCGCTGGTCGCCCGGGCGCGCGAGCTGATCGCCGCCGACCAGTGGCAGGACGCGCAGACCCTCCTCGGCGAGGCGCTGGTCGAGAGTCCGGACGGCCCGGCCGGCACCGAGGCGCGCGCGCTCCTCGACGAGGTCAACCGCCACCTCGGCGTCGGCAGCGGCAACGTCGAGGATCCGTACGGCGACATCGGCGACCCGATCGGCGACCCGATCGTCGATCCCTACGCCGGCCAGCAGGTCGATGGCGAGCTGCCGCCGCTGCCCGGCAGCCCGCCCGACGGCGGCCGGAAGTTCTTCTGGCACACCGCCGTGATGGGCGGCCTGGCGGGAGGCTTCATCGGCGACGCCGCCACCGCGGACCTCAACAACGACGGGTTCGACGAGGAGACCAACGGGCCGATCGTCGCCGGCGTGATCGTCGGCGCGCTCGCCGGCGCCGGGCTCGGCGCGGCGTTCCGCTCCAACAAGTGGATGACCCGCGCGGACCTCGTCACCATCGACTCGTTCACGGCGATGGGCCTGATCGGCGCGCTCGAGTTCACCGCGCTCCTCGACCCGGTCGAGAGCGAGGCGTACTCCCAGTCCGGCGTGTTCGGGCTGATCGGCGGCGCGATCACCGGCCTGGTCATGGCGAAGCGCCACGACTGGTCGGCGCGGCGGATGACCCGCGTCGACCTGTTCGCGGCTGGCGGCGCGGTGGCTCCGTGGCTGATCTACGCCGCGGCCAACGGCGACTCCAACGACGCACAGGTCGCGGGATTCTTCTCGCTCGCGGGCCTCATCGGCGGCGCGTGGCTCGGGTTCCGCACCACCCGCAACATGGATGCCCCGAAGGTCTCGACGATCGCTGACGCGCCCGGGGGCGTCGTCCAGCGCGACTCCGACGGCAGCTGGCACGCGGGCGGCGTCTCGCTGCGCCCTGCCGAGCTCCCCGACCTCGGCCCCGCGCTCGGCAAGGGCGGCGTCGTGGACCTGGTCGGCGCGGCGTTCTAACCCCAGAGCTCGCCTGGGGTGACCCGTTCAGGCACAGCATGTCGTGCGAGGTCGAGGAGCGGCGGAGTTCTGTACCGGGCGTACTGGACGAGTACGCGACGAGGAGATCGCGCGACAGGCGAAGCCTGGCGGGTCAACCCAGGCGAGCTCTGGGGTTAGTCTCACCGGGTGTCGAGTGAGGAGCTGGCCAACGCGGAGACCCTGCCGGGGAGCGGGGACGCGCCCGCCGAGACCGCGCGCCGGGTGCCGGGCACCCTCCTGCTCGATCGCTACCGGATCGAGCGGTGGCTCGGCGCGGGCGGCATGGGCGCGGTCTACGCGGCGCACGACACGCGGCTCGATCAGCCGGTCGCGCTGAAGTTCGTCGCGGGCGCGCGCAGCGACGTCGAACGCGAGCGGTTGCGCGAGGAGGTCCGCACGCTCCAGGGCCTCACGCACCGCGGGATCGCGCGGACGTACACCTTCGACGAGGCCGACGGCGAGCCGTTCATCGTGATGGAGCTGCTCGAGGGCGAGACCCTCGCGGCGCGGATCGCCCGCGGCGCGCTCGACGAGCCCGCGGCGCGCGTGGTGCTGGTCGCCGTCGCGGCCGCGCTCGACGAGGCCCACCGCGCCGGCGTCGTGCACCGCGACGTCAAGCCGGCGAACGTGATGCTGTGCCCGGGCGGTCGCGTCGTCCTCATGGACTTCGGCCTCGCGCGCGCCGACGACGCGCCCGCGCCGTCGGGATCGCCGACGTCGGTGCTCCTGACCACGTCGCTCAAGGGCACGCCAGCGTACCTCGCGCCCGAGATGGCCCTCGGCCGCCGCGTCGACGCGCGCGCCGATCTCTACTCGCTCGGCGTGCTCGGCTACGAGGCGCTCACCGGCAAGCTGCCGTTCGAGGCCGTGTCGGCGAAGGGCATGATCGACGCGCACGTCGCGCGCGTCCCCGACGACGTCCGCGCCCGCC
>Ga0163144_10030475_pt1 | contig 10318 bp, 9 predicted proteins | sample OliLak19BULKMAT1_FD_123175 | JGI IMG/M metagenome (GOLD analysis project Ga0163144, IMG submission 123175) | Freshwater microbial mat bacterial communities from Lake Vanda, McMurdo Dry Valleys, Antarctica - Oligotrophic Lake LV.19.BULKMAT1 | ecosystem: Environmental > Aquatic > Freshwater > Lake...
CACTAACATCCATGAGGTTCTTCAGGCCTTTTCCCCCTGCGAACCGCACCAGTAGTGGTTCTACCGTGTCTTTCCCGGCTTTACTGGTTCGGGTGTCTTGTCCTTTTTGGGTCCCCAAATCAACACCGACGGGTTTGCCTTTACATCCGCAGTGAGCCCGCTGACATCTTTCAGTACCTTCTTCGCTTGGTCTTCCATGGCCGAGAATTTTTCGAGTACGCGCGGCAACTGTTCCATCGCATTGGTGAGGCTGCTTTTTTCCGAGGCAATTTCGGGAATATCGCCTTCCTTGGTGGCGGCGAGGAGTGACTCCGATTTTGGTAGGCCGCCATTGAGTTCGATAAACAAATTGCCGGTAACGCCTTTGAGCTTGAGCATCGCCTTGGTATCGGTTTTGACGGGTGCTTCCTTTCGCAGATGCACAGCGACTTCCACCAGCCGTGGGTCGCTTGCATCCAGCGCCAGAGATTTGACGGTGCCCACATCGACGCCGCGATACTTGACGACTTCCCCCACCGCAAGCCCGCTCACGGACTCATTGAAGCGAATGCGGTACACCACATCATCGCGCCGGTCTGAGCCTGCCAGCCACATGAAGGCGAATGCTGCGCCGACGCTCAGCACGATGATGAATAAACCGGCGACGAAATAACGCTTGTCATTTTCCATGTTCTGCTCCTTGTTGCTTTGGTTTGGCGGTACCCACCATCGCCGCTCGCGCAGCGTCCACGCGGGGCCCCGACAGGAAATCGTGAACGCCAGATTGTTTATCGCGCAGCATCTTCGCTGGCGTACCCACAGTGATTTTTCCGTCGGCCAGCACGGCGACCCGGTCACATACGCTGAACAGGGTGTTGAGATCGTGCGTCACCACAACCACGGTGACGCCCAGGACATCGTTCAGTTGCGTGATGAGTTCGTCGATGCCGTCCGCAGCGGTTGGGTCCAGACCGGCGGTGGGTTCATCCAATAGCAACACGCGAGGATCGAGGGCCAACGCGCGCGCAAGAGCGGCCCGCTTGACCATGCCGCCCGACAGCGCAGAGGGAACCTTGCTGCCGGCAGCGGGCTCCAGCCCGGCGAGCGCAAGCTTTAGCGCGGCCAGCGGCACCTGCTCCTCGTTCGAAAGTTGCGTGTGCTCACGCATCGGCAACATGATGTTTTCGGCTACCGTCAGCGATGAGAACAGCGCACCATGCTGAAACAGCATGCCCATAAACGCCGCACGTTCGGCGGGCAATAAGTCTGCGACCGGTCGGCCATCGGCCAGCACCTTGCCTGCTTGCGGGGTGTGCAATCCGGCCAGCGTTCTCAATAGCACCGATTTCCCGGAGCCCGACCCTCCTGCGATGCCGAGCACTTCGCCGGCGGCGACGTCGATATCAATGCCGTTGTGCACGGTCTGCTTGCCGAAGCGATTGACGATGCCGTGCGCAGACATGATGCTGCCGTCCGGGCTTGAATTGGTCATATCCCCACCTTCTCGAAAAATATCGAGAACAGTGCGTCCAGCACGATGACCAGAAATATGGATTTCACCACTGCCCGCGTGGTTTCGATCCCCACGCTTTCAGCCGAGCCCGTGACACGCAGACCGTGCATGCAGCCCGTGACGGCGATGACGACTGCAAACACCGGTGCTTTGATCAGACCGACAAGCAAGTCACCGCTGTCAACGGCCTTCCGCACCAGCGGCAGATACTGGTCAAAGGAAATACTCAACAACGATTGTGAAATTACCGCGCCGCCAATCAAGCCCATCACATCGGCGAAGAACGTCAGTAAGGGTAAGGTGATCAGCAGTGCAATCAGGCGCGGAGCCACCAGCAACTGCATCGGGTCCAGCCCCATAACCTTGAGCGCATCAATTTCTTCGCTCGATTTCATCACGCCGATCTCGGCCGCGAAGGCCGCACCAGAGCGTCCCGCGACAAGGATGGCGGTAATTAAAACGGCCATTTCGCGCAGCACCGATACCGACACGAGATCAATCGTGAGGTCTTGCCCCCCGTAGGGCCGCAACTGTGCCACGCCTTGATACGCGAGCACGACGCTGATCATCACCGCCAGCAATCCGACAATCGGCAGCGCCTTCACCCCCGTCTCGGTGATGTGATGGGCGATGGCCGATGGCCGCAGTCCGCCCGGATGCAATAACAGTTGACCTAGCGTCGCCGCGGCCCGCCCAGTGAAATCGAGAAAATCGAAAAAATCTTTTAACGTTTCGGCCCCCGCGCGGCCCGTGGCGATGATGAGGCGCCGCCAACCGGGCGCCTGTTTTGCGGCAGCAGGCGGCGCACGATCCAGGCCGGCGACGAGCTTTACCAGTCGCTTGTGGTCGGCGCGGAGGCCAATCAATGTATCGCCTCTGTCTTGTAGTGCGCACAGCAACAAGGTGCCTGCGGTATCAAGTGAAGTCAGTGCACTGACGTCGATGTGGCGGCTGGGTGTCGATGGCACGTTTGACAGCGCCAGCCGCGCTTCTGCTACGGTGCCTATGCCCAAGCCGCCGACAAAGGCAACACGACCGTGGTCGGTGGTGACAGAGAAACTTGGTGCAGACAGGGAAGAGGCGCTGGCGGGCATAGATATGAAAGCTTCGATCAATGACAATGGAGGTGCCCAAGGCTAACAATCACCTCGGGCAACGTATGTAGGCGTCCCCAGCCGACGCGAGTAGGACATTGGCGGGCGTCACATCCGGCTGACAGCTCGACCAACACTACTGCGCGCGTCTTGTTGGCAGGTGCGTCGCGTATAATCCTGGTTGAATTTACGCAGCAGCCGTCAGCGCAATGCCGACGTTGCCAATCATCACACCACCCCTGCAGAAAATCGGCACGGGCAACCAACAGAACGAAGCCCCATGGAAGCAGATCAGCTAAACGCGATTGGAAACCTCATCTCCGACTTGACCGCACGCACGGTCGAGTTGCGGAGGTATCTTTGACTTCGACGTCAAGATAGAGCGGCTCGAAGAGGTCAATCGGCTCGCAGAGGATCCGTCAGTTTGGGGCGACAGCAAAAAAACGCAGGAACTGGGCAAGGAGAAGAAGCTCCTGGATGAAGTTGTGACCAACCTGAGTACGCTGGGCAGCGGCCTCGCCGATGCGCAGGAACTGTTTGCGATGGCGAAAGCGGAAGCGGATGAAGAGACACTGCTGGCCGTAAGTGACGACACGAAAATATTGGAAAAACTGGTGGTGGACATGGAATTCCGCCGCATGTTTTCCAATGTGATGGACCCGAATAATTGCTTTATCGACATTCAGTCCGGCGCCGGCGGAACGGAGGCACAGGACTGGGCGAACATGTTGATGCGCCAATATCTGCGCTACTGCGAACGCAAGGGCTTCAAGACCGAACTGCTGGAAGAATCCGCAGGCGATGTGGCGGGCATCAAATCCTGCTCGATCAAGGTGGTTGGTGCATATGCTTATGGGTTTCTGCGTACCGAGACCGGCGTTCACCGGCTAGTCCGGAAAAGCCCGTTCGACTCCTCGGGCGGCCGCCATACGTCCTTTGCGAGTTTGTTTGTCTATCCGGAAGTCGATGACTCGATCGACATTGAAATCAATCCTGCCGATCTGCGCATTGATACGTTTCGGGCGTCCGGCGCAGGCGGCCAGCACATCAACAAAACTGATTCCGCGATACGTATCACCCATGCACCGTCGGGTGTGGTGGTGCAGTGCCAGAACGATCGGTCCCAACACCGCAATCGCGCCGAAGCGATGCTGATGTTGAAAGCGAAACTTTATGAGCTGGAAATTCGCAAGCGCCAGGCCGATCAGCAGAAGCTGGAAGACTCCAAAACCGATATCGGCTGGGGCCACCAGATTCGCTCTTACGTGTTGGACAACTCCCGCATCAAGGATTTGCGCACCAATGTTGAAGTGGGCAATACCAAATCAGTGCTCGATGGCGATCTGGATGTGTTTATCGAGGCCAGCTTGAAGCAAGGCGTGTAGCGACCCAAAGCAACTCAAAGCAACTCAAAGCAACTCAAAGCAAACCAAAGAATCAATCAAAACGAGACTGAACATGTCCGACGAAAACCAGGCGGTCGCACCCGACGAAAACCACGTCATCGCTGAGCGGCGCGAAAAGCTGAAAGTCTTGCGCGCGGCCAGCCCCAAGGGCATCGCCTTCCCCAATGACTACCGCCCCGCTCACGACGCGGCCGATTTGCATGCGACCCATGGCGAAAAGACCAAAGAGGAATTTGAGGCGGAGGCACATGTCGACGTCAAAGTTGCGGGCCGCATCATGCTCAAGCGCGTGATGGGTAAAGCCGCGTTCGCCACGATTCAAGATGCTTCAGGACGCATTCAGCTTTACGTCACGCTGAACGACATCGGCGAAGCGCCAATGGAAGCGTTCAAACGCTACGACCTGGGCGACATCGTTGGTGCCGAAGGGTATCTGTTCAGAACGAAAACCGGTGAGCTTTCGATCCATGTGAACGCAATTCGCCTGATCACCAAATCGATACGGCCGATGCCGGAAAAATTCCATGGCCTCACTGATACCGAGCAGCGCTATCGCATGCGTTACGTCGATTTGATGGTGCATCCGGAAGTGCGCAACACCTTTATCGTGCGCTCGAAAATCGTTCAGACTATGCGCGAATTCATGGTGAGCCATGGCTATCTCGAAGTCGAAACGCCGATGATGCACCCCATTCCGGGCGGGGCGGCAGCGCGGCCATTCAAGACGCACCACAATGCGCTGGACATGGAGTTGTATCTGCGCATTGCGCCTGAGCTTTATCTGAAACGTCTCGTGGTGGGCGGTTTTGAGCGAGTATTCGAAATCAACCGCAACTTCAGGAACGAGGGCATTTCGGTTCGGCACAACCCTGAATTTACGATGATGGAGTTCTACATTGCCTGGCGCGATTACCTGCATCTGATGCAGTTTACCGAAGACATGTTTCGCGATATTGCCACTAAAGTACTGGGCAAGACCCTGGTTGACTATCAAGGGCTGGAAATCGATTTCGGCAAGCCGTTTGATCGCTTGACGATGGTAGAGGCCGTAAAGAAATATGCGCCGGATTTGGCAGGCATCGATTTCAATGATGCGGCCACATTGCTTAAGCACATCCGTGCAAATGGCGAAAATGCAAAAGAAACGGACACGATCGGCACGTTGCAACTGAAGCTGTTTGAAGCGGCGGCCGAATCAAAACTGATTCAGCCGACGTTCATCGTCTCCTACCCTGCAGAAACATCGCCGCTGTCGCGCCGCAACGACGACAACCCTGCAGTGTGTGATCGCTTTGAACTATTCATCGCAGGACGCGAAATCGCCAATGGTTTCTCCGAGCTGAACGACCCCGAAGATCAGGCCGAGCGTTTCATGGATCAGGTCCGCCAGAAAGATGCTGGCGATGCGGAAGCGATGCATTACGATGCCGACTACGTGCGCGCACTGGAGTACGGACTGCCGCCTACTGCAGGCGAAGGCATTGGTATTGATCGCCTGGTGATGCTGCTGACGGATAGCGCGTCGATTCGCGATGTCATCCTGTTCCCGCAAATGCGCCACAGCGACTTGTAAACGTTCCCGGGCGCATCGCGTTACTATTCGTCTATCGACGTCACTACGAAGGAATGGCCATGAGAATCGTGAAATCACTGTTTGTCATCGCTGGCATTGCGCTTTGCCTGGCTGGCACGGTCGCGCACGCCAAGTGCAATAACTGCGGTCGCGTTACGGATATGAAAACGGTCGAGGTCAAAGGTGAAGGGTCAGGACTGGGAGCAGTAGCCGGTGGCGTGCTGGGCGGCGTATTGGGGAATCAAATCGGCGCAGGCCGCGGCAAGGACGTCGCAACCGTCGCGGGGGCTGCAGGCGGCGCTTACGCGGGCCACCAAGTGGAAAAGAACGCCAAATCGAAAACCCAATACCAAATCATCGTGAAGCTGGAAACGGGTGAGTCGCGTACGTTCACGTACAACGAAGCGACGCAATACAAGATCGGCGACAAAATAAAGGTGGCTGACGGCAAATTGCTACGGCAGTAAGAGCTTGACGCACCACCGAGCCCGCGTTGAGCGGGCTTTTTTTGTTGCCGCGGCGATTGCTGCCCCCACCAGCAACCGCCAAGCGCAGCGCGCCTTACAGACGGAAAATGGCCGCAAGGCCGCGCCTAATGGCGATCTGCGGTGTGCGATGTCATAATCGCTTCAAACTCGCTCCAAGGCCACATGAGGTTCGGGAGGAAGTTTGACTGAGATTGAATCGCCTGAGCGAACGATGCCGCCTCCAAGAACGACGCTCATTACACCGGCCTTTCGCACCAGCTTGCCGGCTGCTGTGCGGTCAAGTACGGCCAACATGAGGCCCGATTGAAAGGTATCCAGTTGCGCGCATGGATTGCGTAGTCCTGTGAGCTTCAATACCACCGTTTCTCCCAACATCAGCTCGGTATCGCAAGGCAGCGACAACAGGTCGATGCCGGTCGTAGTGATGTTTTCGCCCAGCGCTCCCGGCGATATACGAAATCCCTTTATCCTAGAATCCTCAGTTGGACGGGCGTGAGTGTATGTTTTTGCGGCTTTCTGGCAAGGCGCGACGACGACGCAGGCTTCACTCTGCTAGGAGAAGCAACGCCGCCAAGGAGCCGCAAAAACGTGCAATCACACCCGTAGCGCTCTCACCGAAAAGGTGATCAGCCAGACTGCGAAAAATTTCAATCTTATCAAGCGCATATTGATAGCGATAAGCGGTCAACTGAGGATTCTAGGTTTATGGTGAGTTCGTCAAACAGTTCGGCTTGAATGAGGTGAACCTGCCTTAGATTTGGCTGAGAAGGATCCCTTGCGACGCGAGATCGATGCTTGACGGTAACGCCGCAGTGCGCATCGCCTTCGACCCCCTGCCCGACCAGTAAAACGATGTGTGACTGAACAGGTTTGCCGAAACCGTGCGTGTTGCTTGCGCTTACCGAAATGACCTTTGCTGGCATTGGTGTGTGGGTTTACTCAGCAGTCGGTAACTAAGGCGACACGTTTACTTTCGTACTGGTTGCCGCAGAGTGGCTCCTTCCCCCGGCGACGGGGGAAGGCAAGGATGGGGGCGATGCCTGCCGCGACTACACCCCCATCCCAACCCCCGCGATTGCGGAGCAACAACCACAAGGGTTGCGCCGGGAGCCAACCAGCATCGCGGAAGTGCTTTGTGGCCCACTTTAGCGACTGCTGACAGTCTTAAGCAATTGCAGCGATAGCGTACATCTGCGTCCGCGCGATCTGTCGTAAGAGACGGTAGGATTTCCCTCTCGTGAAAGGCAATTCGCACGGCTGAACGAGATCACAACAACTCGGCGACCAGGTCGTGTTCTTCAGCCGCGACCACTCTGGCGCGCAGGAACTCGCCTGGTTGCAGACTCTTGCTCACTCCCGTCACGTACACCAGACCATCGATTTCCGGCGCATCCGCTTTTGAACGGCCGACCGCGACGCGCGCGCCTTTTTTCCCCTCGGCGAGTCTGTCGACGAGAACTTCAATTTCTTTTCCGACCTTGGCTTGCAATCGCTGCTTGCTGATTTTTGTCTGGTGCGCCATGAATCGTGCCTGGCGTTCCTCGCGCAGCTCTGCAGGAACAGCATCGGGCAATGCATTGGCCTTGGCGCCATCCACCGGTGAGTATGCAAAGCAGCCGACGCGGTCGAGCTGTGCTTCGGTCAGAAAGTCCAGCAACTCCTGGAACTCGGCTTCGGTCTCGCCGGGAAAACCTGCAATGAAAGTGGAACGAATAGTCAGCTCTGGACACAGCTTTCGCCATGCATGTATGCGCTCAAGAGTCTTCTCGGCCGCAGCTGGCCGTTTCATCAACTTCAGTATTCGCGGATTCGCGTGCTGAAAGGGGATGTCCAGATACGGCAGGATCTTTCCCTCGACCATCAGCGGAATTACCTCGTCCACGTGCGGATATGGGTAAACATAGTGCAGGCGTACCCACGGCTTCTCGCTGCCGCCGATGCTTCCGAGTGCATCGCATAGCTCGGTCATACGCGTTTTGAGCGGACGACCATTCCAGAAGCCCGTCCGGTATTTGACATCTACCCCGTAGGCGCTTGTGTCCTGCGATATCACCAGCAACTCTTTGACCCCGGACTTGATCAGGTTCTCAGCCTCCTGCATGACACTGCCGACGGGACGGCTAACGAGATCGCCACGCATGGAAGGAATGATGCAGAAAGTACACCGATGGTTGCAGCCCTCGGAAATCTTGAGGTACGCGTAATGCTTCGGCGTGAGTTTTATCCCGGCAGCGGGAACAAGATCGATAAACGGATCGTGCGGCTGCGGCAGATGCGCATGCACATGCTGCATCACTTCGTCTTTGGCGTGGGGGCCCGTGACCGCCAGCACTTTGGGGTGTATTTGCTTAATGAGATTGCCGCCACCATCTCCGGACTTGGCGCCCAGGCAGCCAGTGACGATCACTTTGCCGTTCTCCGCGAGCGCTTCAGCAATCGCATCCAGTGATTCTTCGACCGCAGAGTCAATGAACCCGCAGGTGTTCACGACGACTAGATCTGCACCGGCATAGTCTGGTGCGATGTCATAACCCTCGGCACGCAGTTGCGTGATGATCTGTTCCGAGTCGACCAGCGCTTTCGGGCAACCTAGCGACACAAAGCCCACACGGGGCGGCTTGCTCTTTCGCTTCGTAATGCTCACTGGCTTTGTAACTGAGTTCATGCAGACGGCATCCTAGCGTTTGGCTTTTGGTTTGGACCCGGGCTTGGTTGCCCGACTTTTTGCGACCGGCGCAGGTTTACTCTTTTCGGTAAATACCGCAGCAGCCGGTGCCGTGGCCTCGGTGAGTGGGTTATATGGAAACGTGGAAAACATCTGCATCGCTTTTTTTCGCAATTCCTCCTGCATGCCGACAACGTTTGATGCGCTTTTCTCCAGATAGTCACCCATCAAATTTGGCGCGGCACCCGGGCCCCCCTGCATCATCTTGGCCAAAGCGTCAGGCGCAAAAGGTGGAGGCGAGTTTCCTGTTCCTGCGCCAATGTTTCCGTACAGGGTTTTGGTTTGCTCCTGGAATTTCTTCTGCGCCTCGTGGAATGCACCGATGCTGCGTTCCAGATAATTACCCATCAAGCCCTGCATGCTGTGGCCATAGTAGCGAATGATGTTGGAGAGCATGTCGGCTGAAAACATCGGCAGACCTCCGCTCTCTTCTTCAAGAATGATTTGCAGCAGAATACTGCGCGTCAGGTCCTCGCCACTGCGCGCGTCCAGTACTTTGAACTCCTGAATATCGAGCACGAATTGCTTCACGTCTGCCAGCGTGATGTAGGCACTTGTTTCAGTGTCATACAGGCGACGATTCGGATATTTCTTGATTATTCTGGCCACGGCAGCTCCTCTGAATTTGTTCCGTTGGGGGTGATCCAATCCTGATATGGATCGCAACTGGGCGTGTTGCAATACGAGAAAAACGCTACCCGCACTTGAAAGCAGTGCAGCGTAACTTGTGAAACTAGATAACTAGATGCTTGATTATCATAGCATTTTTTCAATGCTGCGGTGCCAACTATCAGCTTTGTTGCAGCGCAGCAATAATCACTTGACTTAGGCGTTTCTTGGTATTAATATTCGTCTTGTGCGGTGCACCATTTTTCGGCGAGCATAGTGGCCAAGAGGTGAAAACCGTAATCGTGTCGCCTCTTTTGGCAACCTTTTCTAAATCCACTTACGGAGCATAAACATGTCAAACCTCAATATGGCCAACGAACAATTTGGTGATTTTTCCAAGACTGCAGTCGAAGACGCAATGAAATTCGCCACCGTCTCGCTCGACAGTATCGAGCGGATGTTTGCCCTTAACCTTGAAGCTGTAAAAGTCAGCCTTGACGTTACCGCCAAGAACGCAAAAGCTGTGGGCACCGTCAAAGATGCGCAAGCGCTGAATGGCCTGACCACCAAGGCATCAGAAACTAGCAGCGAGTTCATGGCTGGCTATGCCAAGAACCTGCAAGAAATCAGCAACGCAGCACAGGCTAAATTTGGCGCATTGGTCGAAGAGCGTGTCGCTTCATTCCAGAAAACAATGGTTGAAGGCCTTGACAAGGCAGCCAAGACCGCACCTGCTGGTTCCGATGTTGCATTCGCCGCGATCAAGTCCAGTATGGCTGCGTCTACCGCTGCGATGGATACGTTGACCAAAGCCGGTAAACAATTGTCGACCTACTCTGAAACTGCCCTTAAGACCGCCGCTGAATCCGTTGCTAAAGCGACGCCTTCCAAGCGCAAGTAATTCTGTATTGACGTCTCCTCCTCCTAATCG
>Ga0163144_10030476_pt1 | contig 10318 bp, 14 predicted proteins | sample OliLak19BULKMAT1_FD_123175 | JGI IMG/M metagenome (GOLD analysis project Ga0163144, IMG submission 123175) | Freshwater microbial mat bacterial communities from Lake Vanda, McMurdo Dry Valleys, Antarctica - Oligotrophic Lake LV.19.BULKMAT1 | ecosystem: Environmental > Aquatic > Freshwater >...
GAATTTGCAACCGGAGTATTGCGTATAGAAGCGCAGCCTGGACCACATTTCTAGTAAAAGGGTGGAAATAATCCGGTGTGATAGACTCGGAATACCATCGTAGTTTTAATTTCTTATGAAACTATTCCTTATTCCTGTACGCGGATATTTGACCAAGAAGGGAGCTGGGGCTGCCCCGCACGTTCATAACAAATCACTATTGGACCACCTGGAGAGGGTGTGCGGCTTGGTTGAAGACTGGGGACTTGATCTTGAGGCGCAGAAAGTTGCCCTGTGTCACTCAATATATTCGACTTCGCACTACGAAAAAAAACTTATCGAGGAAAGTGAGCGGGAAAATATCCAGATGCTTATAGGTGAGAGTGCAGAAAAGCTAGTTTCTTACTTTTCAATATTAGATAGATCATCCTTATCAGCTGATCAGGAGAGTGCGGAATTTTCGTTTTTACACCGCATCACCAAGGAAAAAGTGAGCATATCTGAGGCAGAATTTCGTATTCTTCTACACGTCTTACTTGCAAACCTGCTCGACCACATAGACCCACTCAATGCAGAACAGGTCATGGCTCAGACAAACTCCTTTGCAAAATTTAAGCCATTTATTCAAGAAAAAACGTGGGGTTTTTTAGTACAATCAGGAATGCGTACTGACCTCAGTGAAAATAAGAGTGTTGTTCGGTTTATCGGCCATGCAGGTGTATGGCTCAAAACAAACGATGTGTCCCTTGCAGTTGACCCGTGGCTCTATTCATCTACCCTCTCCTCCCCTCTTTTACAGGGCACTGCACCAGACCAGAGGACAATTGATTACCTAATTCCGCGACCAGTATTTTCAAGTGCAGATATTGCGCCTGACATCGTGATGTACTCTCACTTACATAGCCACCACTCTCCATTTAGAGAGTTGCGCGACTTTGCAGCAATCAAACCCATACATGTAATTTGTCCTCCTATTCCTGAAGCATTATTTCTGCAGCTTAAAGAACGTTTTACCCCTGAGGAGCTTTCAAACATTACCTTCCATTTCTGCAAGGTAGATTCAATTATATCGATTAAAGGCCTCACCATCGAAGCCCTTACGCATACGCAGCGTAATCATCTTGCATATATTGTCTCAAATGGATATTCCTCATTTATGCATCTTGCAGATGGGACACCAAACCTCGACTCTTCCCTGCTCTCACTTGACCCGATTTGGAAAAAATTTGCAGGAAAAAAACCAGACTACCTTTTTATAAGCGCCTCAAACCATATGCAACGCATGCTTGAGGGTGGCGTGAGAGATATCCATGAACATCGGACTTTTTCTCCAGTGCAAGCAGTAAAGTTCGCAATTACCGTGCAACCAAAGCATATAGGACTCACGGGTATGTATAATTTTTCGATCTGGGATAGTTTGCTTGAGTTCACCCATGCATCGCAAGATATTGAAAATGAATTTACTTGGGCGCTCTCCTACCTTGCACCCTCAATTGAGTTGCATCTGCTTCGACCTGGAAAATCATTTCCTTTTTTATAAAAAAGAAACGCGCGATGTCCGGGGGGACATCGCGCTTTTTTTGGTACTGAAACCTTGACTGGAGGAGCCTTCCTACGCGCAACGGAAATTCATTACCGTGTTCGCGCTGTCTTTCTTGCGGACGGAGGTTCCGACGAGCTGCTTGCCCCCCGACGCTCCGCTGAGTGTCCACGTTGAGGCGGGCGTCTCGATCTGCACATCCGATCCTGCCTTGGTGACAGTCACAGGAATCCAGCTCGACCATTTGCCAGCGACGCCGTCGGCGTAGTCGAAGCGGTATTGATATCCGTTACCACCACGCATCAGCCCCAGATTGTTGCCAGGGGCAGTCGTCGGAGCTGAGCCCTTGTAAGTCCACGAACCCGCGTATTGGGCGCATCCGTCGAGTTCAGGGAAGCTTTCGGTAGCATAGGCGAAGGGAACTGCTCCAAAAAGGGTGAGAGCTCCCAAGACAAAGATCGCGTTTTTCATGTCATTGCTCCTTCAGAAGAGAAAGTTTTGAGTTCGCACAGAAAGCTCTAACGTGTCTGCATTCAGCGTAACCCCTTTTTACGGAAAAGTCAAGATATACCCTGTGGATTAGCGGGTGTGGTAGCACTCAAAAGTATGCCCAGTTACTTAGATATAACTTCTTTGAAAACTGGTGAATGCTTTGCAATATCTTGAACTAACGCATATCCAACCGGATCCTGAGTTTTATTTTTTGTATAGTTGAGGATAATTCCGAACATAGCTGATGATCTTATAGCTTTCTCATCATTAAACCTCTGAAAAATACTGTCGAGTAATACCTGGAGGGTGGCATCTTCTTGAGCCGAATGACTTGCCTTCAAGTTATATTTACCAACCAAGTATTTTGCGTAATTAAATCTCGCACTAGCTTCTGTCCCGCGCGATGAACCCGCTGTTGTTGCAGTAATAGCTTTTTGGTATGCGGCATCTACGTCAGAGTGAACTTGGCTGGCGTACTTCCCTTTTTCGATAACAGAAGCAATGCCATATACCTGAGCTGAGAGGAATAGGTAGGATGGATATAATCGTGCAATGTCAGCCTTCTGAAAAACATCTTCATGATTTTTTGCTCTTTCAACGTATTCTATCGCCCCTGCAATTCGGCCTTGTCGATCTTCTGCTTTTGTGACTTCACCAAGCTCGACACTGCGAACCATGAGCGAGGCAAGTCGTGTGAGCATAACAGGATTTGGCGCTTCCGATGGATGACGAATCTTCTCAATTCCTGCAAGCATTCTGATTGCAGATTCGCGATAATTTACAGACCCGTCAGTGTTTGTAATTTTATAATTCCCAATGAAAGGATCGTTTAATATGAGATCGAGAACACTATTCGCCTCTGAGTCATTGAGTGCGAGTACCCGCGAGAAAATTTCGCCTAGATATGCAAATGCGTAAGATCTTGTTTGAAATGCGTATTGATTGTTGGTAGCAACTTCAACAAACGTCTTTGCATATGGGGCAAGTGTTGCTGCGTCGTTTGAAGAAGAGTACTGGGTTTGCGCAATATAAAATTTAATTATGCCTGCTTCACGAAAGTTCTGCGTCTCTTCTGCCTTTTGCAGTTCTGCCTCGAGCATGGTGCGCGCTTGTGATTGGTCTCCTCCGTTGTAAATAATATCTGTTGCTTGAGCAAAATTTTGATTCGAATTTCTGAGATCTTCTGTGGATACTTGACCCTTTCCAAAAAAGAGATTATTGCTCCATGCATAATAACCACCGAAAGCGACAACCGCGATTAATAGAAGCCATACAATGACTTTAAGGGGGGACGATTTATTTTCCTCTGGTGGCATTATATTTTTTTAAAAATTCTATATTACTCACAGCACCCATCTGGGGCGGGGCATGGATCAGGGCCGTCTCCTGTCGGCACACCTGGTACATCTGCCTGTGCTCGCGGTACTTGGGTTAGGTGTGAACTCTTTGGCATATCAAACCACCCCGTGACTCCACCAAGAACAAACACGAGGATCCCGTAGATTAGCAAACGTGCTTTTTTGGAAATTTTTTTGGCCATAGATGTTTTTTAACACTTGTACAAACTTGTACCGTACGTAAAGTATACCCCTTGGTCACTCACTGGGTAGCTACCGTGCATTCGATTCTGTGGGTAACCCAAATGCCTGCCAATTTTCTATTCCTCCATCTATTCTCACAACATTCCTAAACCCAAAGTGCTCAAGATACATGTACGCCACACCTGAAGCGGTGCCTTTGCTACAAATAAGGACTATTTCTTTATCTTTCTTTGGGAGCACCAAACGCTCAAAATACATTTTATATAGCGGAATATTGCGAGATCCGACCGCGTGGAGATTATCGTAGTCTGCAACTCCACGAACATCGATAAAATCGTAATCCTCAGGATGAGCTGCGATTAGCGGCGCAATAGCACGCGAATCAATATCGTTAATCTTTGGCTCAATAAGCTGGTTGTATTTCAAAGGAGTAAAGTACATCAGAGACATTCCAGCAACAAACACTAGAATCGCTCCAAATAGCAATGAGAGCTTAGTATTTCGATGAAACCAAGCATTGAGTTTGATCATGGGGGATCTCATTCGTCTTTGTTAGTTTTGTAAAACAAATACAGTATACCTTAAGAAGATTACAGTCATGATACTGTGATATCAACTCATCACTACAACATGCGCATGGATTCAGTTATTAAGGATTGGATGATTATTGGGATATCTACCCTCTTTATTGGACTTGCGTGCTTACGCAGCCTTACCTATATGTATAATTCGCAAGAGTTGCCATTTAGGCAAACAATCTTTCCTTTGCGTTTCTCTCCAACATTCCACCCATTCACTAAGATAGGAGATTTCGAAAATACTAAGGGCAGCACAAACGTGTATCTTGAAACCAAAAAAGAAGGATTTATTGTTCAAGATATAGTTGCTCTAGAAAATAAACTCGGTGGACCACATGTGGTGCGAGTTTCTATAATCGCAAGCACAACATACATACCAAGACGAGAAGCATTTAACAATAAAGAAGCTGCGTATTCGCTTATTCGATTTCTTTTTTGTAAAAATAATCCAAACGCAGAAAATGTGTACATCCAGTCAAGAAATGATAGGGATACTCTAACAAGCACATATGTTATCTCTTGCTCAGAAACCACATAAGTATCCCCTGGCCTTGCTTCAAGCCGTTTGTATTGCGCTTGGTGCGTATATTGGCATCTATTCGCTTTTACTCATCCCTTACGGCACCTTTTTATATTCCAACCAAGGTGCGTTGCCCGAGTATGGACTCAATAACTTACCTCTTTGGGCAAGTATTTTCAGTCTCTTTGACAGCCCTCACGTTATAACTGGCGGTCTGATAGTGCTAGCACTGCTTGGTTTTGCATTATGTATTGGGGTGCAATCACCCCTTATTCCTCTTTTTGCGTGGGTTCTATATGTGTCATTCCAAAATCGAAATGTACTTACTGAACATCCAGGCACAGATGTTATAGGTTTAGTGCTCCTGTTTGTCACTTTAGCTTTTTTTATAAAAAAATATTACTCCCCCAATCAAAATCTACCCTCTCAAGTGCTGATGCTCCCCGCTCTACTCTATGAAGGAATGTGGATTGTAGTTGGGCTGGCCTTTACCGCAAGCGGTGTGGCGCGGATACGAGGTGAATCGTGGATTGGAGGCACGGGAATTGCAGAAATGTTTTCCATCATGCCCATCAGGCATAATCCTGTATCAGAATTTTTGCAAAGAGAGATTATTGCTCTTCCTCACGCGATCATAAGTCTGCTTACATATAGCGCTGAGCTTATATTCATTTTTGCACTTCCTCTTGCGCTCTTTAAGCAGACCCGCTCATTCCTATTGTTGGCGCTTACATTCATGTATTTCATTGTGTTAATTATTTCTGATATGTCACAAATAATCCTCGCGCTTTTTATTTTATTTTTACTTCTCGCTGATGTACTATTGCCGTATGAAAGATACCTCCCACGTTCGATACGTACTTCTATTTCTCGTATTGTTCGTTATCGCTTTTTTTGGAATCAGAAGTTATAAGGACGGGCGCGTTGTCCAAGAGACGCTAACAAATGGGGATCCAACTGGTGCTGCAATCCAAGTAATGCCATCTGAGATCAAAGGGCACATGCAGGGATCAGCAGACGCTCCATATACGCTTTTGTATTACGTGGATTATGACTGCCCATACTGTATCGAACATTCATTTACTGAAGTTAAAGAGATTCCCAAAGAACGACCAAGTATCCGTGTTATCGTTCGCCATCTACCCCTAACCGATCTGCACCCTACTGCGTTTAAAAAGGCATCTCTTGTTGAATGCCTCGTTTCAAAAGGGGAGGATTTTTTTAAACTCTCGGAAAGAATCATACTAAAAAAGAATGTGCCTGCTAATGATTTAACCACAAAAGATCTCCAATTGAAGGACTCTTCTTTACTGCCTAAGTGTCTCGACGAGGCAGAATCACAAGCCGGGGTTCTTAAATCTCAAAGAATTGCACTTAATGTGGGACTCTACTCAACGCCCAGCATGGTGCTACTCGATCAAGATGGAAAAATTTTAACCAGAATAAATTTCTTGTCTAAAATCAAGTACAACAATGCATTCAATGTGCTAGTGAAGTAGAAAACCTTTCTTTAAGGAATGCGCGACTTATAAGTAGCCGTACTTTTCTTGAGCCCATCGCTCGTTTATATGAAACCACTGGACGATAGAGGAACGTGGAGTGTGGTTTTTCTGAAACGCATGAAATGATTTGGGAGAAATTTGAAACGCGAGCATACGATTGTTGCGTGGTTCAATCAGCTTTACAGGATTTCCATCTATTGATTCGTACAATCCAGTCTCACCTCCATCACCCTCTTTCCACGCTTCATTACCCAAATAATAAATCAACGAAATAATGCGTCGTTCCTTAAAAAAAGAAAGATGCTCCCCTTCTGTAGATCGGTAGATAACACCATTGGGCAAGCGATCCTCGGGAGAAAAAACTTTAGACGCATAGTCATGATGAATAAACCCTGTTTTATCTCCAGGAGGGTGATAATGCAATGCTGTTGAGGTACTCCAGCCTGTCGGTTGTCTAAATAGTGAGGAAAAAAGCATGTTCCACGCAACACTAAAGAATGGATGAAAGGAGTGGAGTTCGTCAAGTTTTGGAGAATGTACATATCCATCGTACGCAAATTTTCCTTTGAGGTTAAGGAACGGGTGAAATTTCAATGGATCATTGGTTTCAACAAGCCCCCGTTCATACACTGAATTAAAGTACCCCAGTAGTGCTTCATAGTGTTCCTTCTTGAAAAAATCATCAATCACTACATGTGGAAAGGGTGATTCAATCTTTTCAAATTCAGAACGCGTGAGAAACTGGCTAAGATCTATTTCCTCTTTTTGAACGCCAGCACGCTTTTCTACATTTTGTTTTAGCGTCGAAAGAGATGTTATGAATTTCATTCCCCTACTATATAGAATTTTGTTCCTCAAGAATAGTTACGGAATCTTAGTAATCGAATAGTGTTCGCTCGCTTCAAGCTGCAGTTTCCAAATCGCAGAAACTGTTTGACCTAACCGTTTTGATTCGCCCCTCCCAATTCCAGCTGGTGCCACAATGTGCGCAGACACACCTGACGCTTCCCAAAGGAACTCATGTACATATTCAGTAATACTATTGAGTGCACTTTTAGTTGCAGAATAAGTTGCGAGTTCAGGCCTCATCGTCTTCCCGAGTGATGCCATACTTGAAATATTGATCACTTTTCTTCGATTAGAGATATTTTCTTCTTTGGAAGCTTTTCCCCAAAATTGAGTATTGAAATAACGACAGAGCATTACCGGCGCTGCAACATCAACACGAATTTCATCAAGAAACGCATCAGTACTAAAATCCCTAACTGAAGAAAACGTTTTTGAATATGCGAGATTCATGAGTACATCAACGTTTGGGACAAGAGCATCAATCTCATGAACGAGTTCTTGAATATCGCCCCTAATATCAAATGAAATATTTACCACGCGATCTTCTTCAAGAAAATTCTTTCTGCTGATATTGATTACTAAAACATCATCGGGCATGGATCCAATGAGCGCACTTCCCAATATGCCCGCTCCACCGGTCATAACTATGACTCTCATTCCTTCAGTTGATAGTTTTTTAATTTTACTGCCAAAAAAATTCATGTACGTAGTCTCAGCAAACTAGAGGATCTGTCACTTTTATAAAAAGTCCGACTGTGGAAATACATAGAAGTAGCAAGCCTAAAACGATTATTTCCTGCCCCGCAAAAGGTAATTTTGATAAAAAAGCAATCACAAATACAGGAACGGTTAGAAAAGTAACAACCGCTGCGCACGAAAGGCATTGTAATCCAAACGCTAGAATTGCTGAACCAAGGAGACTCGCGCCCGCGTGCCCAAGCACGCCGCTGCTTTTGATTCGTGTGGCATATGCAAAAAGTAGCGTCACATTGAAGGAAAAAAGAATAATTCCAATAAAAAATGCCACCTGCGCAACAATTGTTTCGGATGGAATGAGGAACATGAGCAACAGCGAAATAACCTCTTCTGTTTGGTGCCATGAATTGCTTTGTTGCAGTAAAAAAATAAACTCGCTATTTGAAATAAGCCCAAATGCAACCCAAATAAAAATAAAAATTACAGCGAAGATCAGTACATTAAATGACGAAAGAATCACCTCAAACCGTTGCTTCAGATGCATGTCGTCAAGTATACCAATCTATACCTTTGTACCCGCCAAGGTCGCCATAGTAATACAAGTAACCCGTATCTATTGACACAGGCTATACAATCTGCTACAGTTACATTAGCTTCAACGAACAAACGAGGTTCCTATGATTGCTCGACTCATTTTTGCAGCCGTTGTGTCCATCTCCCTCCTAGGAGGACACGCTCAGGCTCAAAGCAAGCATTACACCGCCTGGGAGACCTGCGGCGACGGCGACAAAGCGTGCCACGCTTTCTGCAATACGAGTAAGCCCGGCAGCCAAGGCTGCACATCCGATTGCGCTAGCCGTGTAGAGGTATGTAAGAGCTCCGGCTTCTACAAGTGGGGTACCAACAGCGAACTGAAAGTCGGTCCGCTGAAGCCCTGATATATTGATCCTTCGAGAAAACCATGCGCCCGATTTCTCACTATGAGGGATCGGGCGCATACTTTTTTTCGAGTGCTAAACTAACCACATGAATTGGCTGCATTCAAAGCTGCTCGCCTACACGTTTTTTAATAAACGGCTTGTATCGCAGGAGACTATACAGATCCCTTTCTCTCAATTTCACACAGCTGGGCATGCCAGGGCAGAATTCTTTAGCTGGCCCTATGAACATCTTATTATCGATGATTTTTTAGAAGAATCAGCCATTGCGCAAATACGAGGCCGTCTAGAGAAACTTGAGTCGAAAGGTTCGAGTGCTTTCATTAATTTCAAAAGATACGATCTTATGGTTGGCGAAATTAAATACACGGATCATCCAGAGACTGATTTCTTTTTTGATCTTTCATACAAAGATGCAATTGCAGAATTATTTAGTCTGAAACTTACACACCACACAAGCATTGCATTCCATCGGAATGTCCCGCGTAAAGAAAACAAATATATTCATAGCGATTGGGTTCCAGTTGCTTTTGGTCCAGACACTAAGCAAGCAGTCCTCAGCGACACAGAGATTGGTGTTGTGAGGGAGGATGGAACAGGAGTTGAAGTTTCAAACAGTACTATCGTGGAGATGCGTGCGATTACCGCAATACTATATTTAAATCCCGATTGGAAAAAAGGCATGGGGGGTGCGACTGGTATGTTCGCCAGGCATGGCAACGACTATATACCCGTTGCGGAAATAGAGCCTCGATATAACAGACTCTTTATGTTTAAAAATACGCCACACTCATACCATAACTACATTCCTAGTCTTTTGCCTGAAAGGGATAGTCTTATCCAGTGGTTCTATACCCCAAAACACACGTAACAACATAGCGGCTATACACACTCATTGGCGATGCTATTGTTTGCGATATCTTCCTTAGTATGGTATAATACAGTTTAGGTTCACACAGGGAGATTGCCATGCGACGCTTTATTGCGATAAGTGTGGCGATCGCCGCACTGCTCTTTTCCATAAATTCTGCAAATGCTGCTTCGCCAGAAGATATGCGACGACTCACTTCACTTATGTGCGATGTCGAAAAGAAGGTTTGGACCGCACCCGAGTGGGTGGAGTCTCGCCTTGAGAAAGACGTCGCCTACGACGAACACTTCACGGTGTGCGCCGTACAATTCGTTGACGGTGGACGTTGGTATAGCATTCAACTCAATGAACGCAGACAAGTATCAAGGCGCTTTGGGTGGAGTGAAGCCACTCGAGAACTCATCGTGTTGATGATAGACGTTGATGCAATCGACGCTACCAACTCTCAACCCTTCATCACGCGTGTGATGAGTGATCGGGAAGTTCGCGGCAGCGCTACCTATGCATCTCGATCAACATTCAGGGGCGCTAAAGCATTTGATCATTTCTATCTTCCTCCAAGTCAGACACTCGGCGACGAACCGTGCTTCTACCCGGATGTCTGCAAGGCGAAGGGTCTAGCACTTACTTCCATGTGGCAGCAGGAGTATGACACCTCTCTTGCTCGCACCTTGGAGTACCTCAGAGGGAGGTCACCGCAACTGGCCCAGATCCAGTAATGCGACACGAACGATTACTTCAAGAAGTTTTAAAACAAAATAAAGGGCGCGGGAGATTAATCCCGCGCCCTTCTGCTTTCTATAATATAAGAA
>Ga0163144_10030480_pt1 | contig 10317 bp, 8 predicted proteins | sample OliLak19BULKMAT1_FD_123175 | JGI IMG/M metagenome (GOLD analysis project Ga0163144, IMG submission 123175) | Freshwater microbial mat bacterial communities from Lake Vanda, McMurdo Dry Valleys, Antarctica - Oligotrophic Lake LV.19.BULKMAT1 | ecosystem: Environmental > Aquatic > Freshwater > Lake...
CCACGATGCACCAGCAACGTCGCATCACCACCGTCATCCAGCAGCAGGTTCGGGCCACCGCCGTCCGACCACATCAGCGCCTGCTCTGTGCACCACCAGTATTCTTCGAGCGTCTCACCCTTCCAGGCAAACACCGGCGTTCCCTGCGGTGCGTCGACGGTGCCATGCGGGCCCACGGCGACAGCGGCCGCGGCATGATCCTGCGTGCTGAAGATGTTGCACGACACCCAACGCACATCGGCGCCCAGTGACACGAGCGTTTCGATGAGCACGGCCGTCTGCACCGTCATGTGCAACGAACCCATGATGCGCGCGCCCTTCAGCGGCAACTTGCCCGCGTATTCTGCGCGCACCGCCATCAGCCCCGGCATCTCGAACTCCGCGAGACGAATCTCCTTGCGGCCCCATTCGGCGAGCGAAAGGTCCTTCACTGCAAACGCCGGGCGATCCAACGCCGTCAGCGCCGACACGCCATGCTCCGTCATCACTGCTGTTGCCATTGCCTGATATCCTCGAAAGGGCGAGCGGGTAGAGAAACGTTCAGTTGAACCAAGTACTCGATACGATCGAACCAGCAAGAACGGACTGTACGAACAGACTGCGCTACACCACTGCTACGACACTGCGGCCGCGACCGCCGCAAACGCCGTCGCCGTGAACAACGCCGGACCAGTCGCGTCCGGATCCACCGGTAACGGTGCATATCGCACGCCGCTGAAGCCGGCGGCGTCCAACCACGTCGAGAGCGCATCGGCATCGAAGCCGAGCGAGACGTGTCCCATCTGCTGCCGATACTCCTCGTGCGCATGCGCCCGCATGTCGGCGATGAGCAGCTTTCCATCCGGACGCAGCACGCGGTGCGCTTCGGCCAGCACGCGCGCCGGATCGGCCACGTGATGGAGGACGAGCAGCAGCACCGCGACGTCAAGAGACGCATCCGGCAGAGGCAGCGATTCCAGCGCGCCTTCGGTGAGCGTCACGTTGCCGGCACCGCTCAGCCGCGCGCGCGCCGCCGCCAGCATCGCCGGAGAGCCGTCGACTGAATGCACGTGCGCGACGTGCGGAGCCAACGCGGCCGTCAACGCTCCCGTGCCACAACCGAGATCACCCACCACCAGCGACGGGTCGAGCAGGGCGAATGCCGCCGACAGGTCGGCCCGCGCCCCAAACAGCGTCGTGCGCGTCGCATCCCACTCGGCGCTGGCCGTGGCGAAGAACGCTTCACTCCGCGCCCGCCGCCCGCTCAACACGGCATCGACGCGCGCGACGTCCTGCGCCGCCGCCGCCGTCGCCGCCATCGGCGTCCGCACCAGTGCCCACAACGCCTGCGACTCCGCGTCAAGCGACATCGACCGCCGATACCACCGGCTCGCACCGTCCGCCCGCGAGCTCACCCACCCCTCGTCGGACAGAATGCGGAGGTGCCGACTGACCGTACTTTGCGGGAGCTGCAGCGCCGAACACAGCTCGCCCACGGTCAGTTCCTGGCGCTCGAGGGCGAGCAGGAGCCGGCAGCGGGTGGCATCCGCCAGCTCTGCGAGCCGGTCGTGAATGGCGAGTCGGGGCGAGGTCATGTCGATTGAATATCCGTATATCCGGATTAATGGATAGTCGAATGATTCGCGGGCGTCAACCTCGCAGCGCAAACGGGCGAGTCGTCACACTGGGGCGCGGTGCGTGGGCGCCCGATCCCTTGGATGCCCGTCCCGTTCATTGGCCAACAGCTTGGGCTCGACCAACAGCGTATCCGGAAGACGTACGGATATCGCCGTCGTGGACGGCTTGAGATTCGGGAACCTCGGGAAGCGTGCCCTAATCCAGTCGACATAGTCAGTCGAATCGGCCGACGCCCAGAACTCGCGTTCGTCGGCTTCGGAGTTAAAGCTCGGAATCGCCAGCGTACTTCGTGCTGCGAGTGCGCGACGTCGTCCGAGACCAAGAGTGGTTGCCCGCAGAAGATCTGCTCGCACTCACTGGTATGCACGTCGAGCAAGTCGATGGGGTTGCGCACGCTGCCGCAGGCGACTGTGGGCGACGAGTGTCAGAGGGCTCACACATGATGTCCACCCGACCCCGTCACAAATACGACACATGCCTGTCAGGACCCCGCCGACCACCGCCAGCCCGCTCGCATGCTATCCTTGGCCCCATGTTCGACCTGACGCTCGCCTTCGATCTCCTCGTGGCCACGCTCGTGGGGCTGGCCGTGGGCACCGAACGGGAATGGTCCGGGCACACCACGGGCCCGGACGGACGCTTTGCGGGGGTGCGCACCTTTGCACTACTCGGCGCACTCGGTGGGTTCGCCGGCTGGTTCTTCCGTGACGACGTTCCGCTGGCCGGGGCCGCGCTGCTCACCGCAGGGCTGCTCTTTCCGATCGCGGCGTACGTCAGCGCCATGCGTCGTGTCGGCACCTCGACCGACAGCACGACGGAGGTTTCGGCGATTCTGGTCGTCGCGATGGGGTGTGCGGCCGGACTCGGACATCGCGTCGTGGCCAGCGCCGCTGCCGCGCTCGTCGTCGCGTTGCTCTCCGAAAAATCGACCTTCCAGCGTATGCTGCAGCGGGTCGGAAGCGTCGAGATGCGCGCGGCCGTGCAGTTCGCCGTGCTGGCTCTGGTGGTGCTCCCATTGCTCCCGGACGGAAGCTACGGCCCATACGACGCCTTCCGACCGCGGGCGCTCTGGGTGGTCGTGCTCCTCTTCTCGGGACTGAACTTCGCCGGGTACGTCGCACGTCGTCTCATTGGAGAAACGCGCGGGCTGGCGGTGACGGGGCTCCTCGGCGGGCTGGTCTCGTCCACCGCGGTCACCCTGAACTTCAGTCGGCGCAGCCGGGACGATGCCGCACTCGCGCCGTCACTTGCGCTTGGCGTGATCGCGGCGTGTACGGTGCTGCTGCCACGGATCGCACTCGTCAGCGCTGTGCTGCGACCGGCGGTGGCGCTCGCAGTACTGCCCGTCCTCGCTCCGCCGTTTGTGTTGGGCTCGCTGTTGGTCGCGCGCGCGATATTCTGGCCCGGCCAGCGTGATCGAATCGGTGCACTAGGGACCGACGATGCCGCATACACCAAAGCCAGGCCGCCATCCGGAAGTGTTTCGCCGGCACCGCCGCGTGTCGCCGCCGAGCCTGCGCAGTCCACCACCGCCGTAGCGCCCGACGCAACGCCAAATCCGCTCGGACTCGCTTCGTCGCTGCAGATGGCACTGGCCTTTCAGCTCGTGCTGTTCGTGATTGCGTTCATGCAGCAACGCATTGGAAGCACGGGTGTGCTGGTCTCCGCCACATTGCTCGGTCTCACCGATATGGACGCCCTCACCGTTTCGATGACACGCCTCGGATCCGATCCGTCGATGACGCACGTTGCGGCGCAGGCCATCGGCATCGGCGTGCTTTCCAACACCGCGCTCAAGATCGGACTCGCGCTTTCGCTCGGCACAGGAGAGTATCGGCTGCGCGTTGCCGGCGGACTCGGCGCCCTCGCTGCGGCCAGCGCCATCGGTCTGTGGTTTGCCTGGACATGACACGCACATGACACGCACATGACACGCACATGACACGCACATGACACGGAGTTGAGATGGAGCTGACGACGACATCGCACCCCGTGCAGCCCGCGCGCAATCGCGGCGATGGTGCGTCGTCATCGCGCGTCGTCGTCATCATCACGGCGTTCGGTACACTGCTACGCGAAGGTGTGGAGAGCGTCGGCGCCGGCGCGCGATTCGTACTCGCATTCATTCGTGCTCTGCGCGACACTGCCAGCTGGATGCCCATGTTCACGCTGCACGCGCGCACCCTCGGCGTTGGTTCGCTTCCGATCGGCATTTTCATTGCGATCTTCACCGGCATCGTGCTCGCGCTGCTGGCCAGCTATTCGGTGGGCGATATCGTGCCGCCGTATTTTGTCGGCACACTCGTGCAGAAGACGGTCACGCTCGAGCTGGCGCCAGTCCTCACCGGGCTCGCACTGGCTGGTCGTGTCGGTGCCAACATCGCGGCCGAACTGGGCACGATGCGGGTGACGGAACAGATCGATGCACTCGAGACGCTCACGTTCGATCCGATGAGCTATCTCGTCGTGCCGCGAGTGCTGGCCGCTGCGCTCATGTTTCCGATGGTCGTCGGTGTGGCGATGCTCGTTGGGGTGACGTCGGGGTGGCTGGCCGCGATCGGTTTGCTGGACGTCACCACACCACAGTTCCTCAAAGGCGTGCGTGTCTTCTTTGTCGACTTCGACGTGCGCTACGGGCTGGTGAAGGCGGCGAGCTTTGGCGCGGCGGTGGCGCTCATCGGCTGTCGCGCCGGACTTACCACGTCGGGCGGCGCACAGGGCGTCGGACGCAACGCCACACGCGCCGTCGTCATCTCCGCCGTGATGATTCTCGTCCTCGATGCGTTCTGGGCCGTGGTGTGGCTCACCGGGCGAACTCTCAGGTAGGCACTACACTTTGCTGACATGACCTCCGAACGACGCACAAATGATTTTCTGGTCGGTGCGACCGTCCTTATCGTGACCATCGTGCTCATCGTCGCGGTGCTGTGGGTCAGACAGGCCGACCTTGGCGGACAGACGCGACACGTGATCGCACGCACGCGTGATGTCGGTGGCGTCTCCGTCGGCAATCCGGTCGTGATTCGCGGTGTGCGTGCCGGCCAGGTGGAAGGGATCGCGCTTGGCGAACGTGGTTGGGTGGTGCTCAAGCTGGCCATCGACAAGGGCATTTCTCTCCCCGCCGATCCCGTGGTGCTGCTGGTGGCCGCGAGTCTGTTCGGCGAATGGCAGGTGACCATCTCCGATGCCACCGGCGTGCCACCGGATCGTGAGCTGCGTGCCGCACTCGCCGAGGCGCGCACAACGGGCGATACGCTCGCCGGCGCCGTGCTGCCGGATATCGCACAGCTCACCTCAGTGGCGGGGCGCATCGCCGGTGATGTGGCCAAGGTATCCGATCGCGTGCAGGTGGCCTTCGACGACAAGGCCGCCAAGGAGCTGCGCGAATCCATTCGCAATTTTGCCAATCTCTCCGCCGAACTCGCGCGCACTGTCGCCGCACAGTCGAAGAACCTCGATCGCATCAGCACCGACGTGCAGGGCGGACTACGCACGGTGAACGTCGCCGCCGACAACCTGAGCCGCTTCTCCGTTCGACTCGACTCGGCCACCAGTCGAGGGGAGATGCAGCAGATCGTCGCGAACTCGCAGAACGCCGCCCGTGAGCTGATGCAAGCCACCGCGGCGCTCCGCAAACTCTCCGAAGACGTGAACAACACGCAATCGCGCCTGTCATCGGCCGTCGCGAAGGCCGACTCCGTATTCGTGAAAGTGAACAGCGGCCAAGGCACCCTCGGCCTCATCGTCAACGACCCGCGCCTCTACACGAACAGCGACTCGCTCGTGTCAGAACTCCGGGCGCTCGTGGCGGACGTGAAGAAAAACCCGCGAAAGTACATCAACGTGCGCGTGTTCTAGGCATCGGGCAAACAGCAACCGCGACTGACTATCACAGATCGCAACGGAAGCACACGGATTTTCCGGGATACGACGAACCTCAAAAGGAAAAGCCGTCGCTCTACTCCGAAAATCATTCTGTTGATCTGTTGCTATCCGTGATAGTCAGTCGCTTTTTTTGCTGCTTGTTTTTTGCTTTTGCTTTTCATCGCCTGCAATCCCGCCCTACCTGAGCGCCGAATACACGAGCGTCTTGAACTGATCTCCAAGCCTCGCCGTCGAGCCGTACACGTTGGTGTAGATGAGGCCAACGAGCTGCTCCTTTGGGTCAGCCCAGTACGTCGTGGCAAACGCGCCACCCCAGCTGAACGAACCGAGCGAGAGCGGCGTCGTGCCGTCGTTCTGCGGCGTTTCGAGCGCAAAGCCGAGTCCGAATGCAGGCTGCAGCGCGCCGATCTGGTTGGTGAGCATCATGTCCACCGTCTTGCGGCCGAGCAGGCGCGCGCCATCCAGCTCGCCGCCGTTCAGGAACAGCTGCAGAAAGCGCGCATAATCGCCCGTTGTGCCCGAGAGTCCGGCGCCACCGGAAAAGTATTTCAGTGGGCGATTCGGATAGTCGGGATGGATACCGCCATCCGGTGTATGCGACGACGACACCTTGCCATCCTTCTCGCTGTGCAACGCAACAAGTCGTGCCTGCTTGTCCGACGGTAGTCCAAACCATGTGTCATGCATGCGCAACGGCACGAAGATGCGCGTGCGGAAGAACTCATCGAGCGGCATCCCGGACAACACTTCCACCAGACGACCCAGCACGTCGACGCTGAGACCATACGTGAAGCGCTCACCCGGTTCGTGCTTGAGTGGAAGGGTGCCAAGCAGTTTCACTTTCTCAGCCAGCACCGCGTCATCCGTACCGATGCCGGATGGCACACCGGCCTTGGCATAGATCGCGCGGAAGTCCTCACTGCCGATGCCCGGATAGTCGAGCCCTGACGTGTGCGTGAACAGCTGACGGATCGTCATGCGCCGCGTGGCCGGACGTGCCTCGTAGCTCGAGTCGGCCGCGTTGAACTTCGTCATCACCCGTGCCTGCCTGAACTCCGGCAGATACAGCGCAACGGGATCATCGAGCTGAAAGCGTCCTTCCTCCCACAACATCATCGCCGCCAGCGACGTGACCGCCTTCGTCTGCGAGGCCATGCGGAAGATGTCATCACGCTGCAATGGCGTCTTCGTGCCGACATCGCGATAACCGAACGCCTTGTGATAGGCCACGCTGCCATTGTGCACCAGCAGCACCACCGCGCCGGGAATCTTCTGGCTCGTCACCAACCGCTGCACCATCGAGTCGATGCGCGACAGCCGAGTCGCGTCGAACGGGGCGGCGCTTGGCACGTTCACCGACGAGCGGGCCGACGCTGGCGCAGCGCGTTGCGCGGACACCGGCCACGCGGCGGCGAAAAAGAGAGTCAGCACGCACGAGAGGCGCGAAGCGACGTGCGAGACGATGTCGGCGAGGCGATGCGGAACGAACGAGCGCGGCATTGGCGGGAGGGGTGACAGGGTGTGGAACCGCTGCCGACAAACATACCGCACAATCCCGCCGCATTTGAGACCCCCCGACGTCGGTCACGGCGCGGCAAGCGGCTGACCGCGCAACATTCGCGCAACGTCCAACAGCGGTGGGACGAACGCTCAGCTGCGTGCGGGCACGGCCAGTACGGCACAACGCGCCGTGCGTAACACACGTGTTGCCACCGAGCCGACCACCAGCCGCTCGATGAAGCTGTGTCGTTGTGCTCCGACGGCGATGAGGTCGGCGTTCGCCTGGTGGGCAAACGCCAGCAACGCCGGCGCCGGATCGCCGCGGACGGTGATCGTCTCGAGCAACACGCCGATGGGAAACTCGAGATTCCCACGAATCTTTTCGAAGAGCGGCGGCAGCGTGCGGCCGTACTCCGCGTCCCACGCCTGCCAATCGGCCGATGGGTCTTCGAAACGCGGTCGCACATGCACCAACGTCAGACGACCGGTTGCGCCGACGAGACGCATGGCCAGGCGCGCGGCGTCAATGCTCGCGTCGCTGAAATCGAGTCCGATCACCGCGTGCCGCGGCTCCGCCGGGAAGTGCGCGCCCACCGCCAGCACGGGTACGGTCGACTCACGGAGCGTGGCCAGCGTCGTCTCGGTACCGAACAACCGATCGAGCGGATTATGCCGCCCGATCCCCATGACCAGCAGCGAGGCGTGGCGACGCACGGCCTCCGAGGCGAGCACGCGCGCGGGGGCACCCAGCAGCACCTCCGTGGGGAACGAGGGCTGTGCCGCGGCGGCAATCGAGACCGAGCGCCGCACATCATCCAGCATCGACAGCCGCCGGGATTCGTCGAGCTCCATCGGCGACGGCAACACGTCCATGCCGGCGGCCACGCCCGGCGTCGGCGCACACACCCCCAGCACCTCGATGTGCGCGTCCAATGCGTCGGCGGCACAACGGGCGGCCGCATACAACGCCTCATGGGACGGCGGCGCTCCATCGCACGCGACGAGCACCACCCCTTTATGGCTGGAGACACGGTCAGCGAGCTGTGGCAGCGAATGATTTTCCACGACCGACATGGTGGCGTCCCTCCGAGACAGGCGTGCCTCTCCGCCAACACCGCGGGCGGTCTGACACGAGTGGAGGGTCGCACGTCCACAGGCCCCGGTCCATCGGGGAGATCAGAGATGCACGTCAGGGAATGTCGGACGTTGGCGGGCGCGTACTGGGGCGTCCGATCCGCAGCGTTCGACCGGCTAAAGCGCCCACCTCATCGAGCGGGCCGCGGCGTCCAGCAGTCGATGGCCCGCCGTGCGAGTCGCCCACTGCCCGAGACTGACCTCGACGCTCGCCGACAGATCCTTCAGAAAGCACGCTTCAAGCCCCGCGGCGCACTGCTCGTCGAACATGAGCAGGTTGCATTCCGCATTCAGCCAGAACGAACGGAAATCGAGATTGCTCGAACCGACCACGCTCGCGTAGCCATCCACCACGACCGTCTTGGCGTGAAGAGTCGCGGCCGCGTACTCGAAAATGCGCACGCCACTCTGCAGCAGCGATTGGTACACGCCGTGCGCCGCATGACGGACCAGCGGTACGTCCGCCAACGGCCCCGGCACCAGCAGGCGCACGTCCACCCCGCGCCGCGCCGCACGACGGAGGAGGCGCAGCGCGCGTGTCGGCGGCGCAAAATACGGCGTCGTGATCCACAGGCGTTTGCGCGCGCCACCTACCAGGGCCGCCAGCACCGCCATCATTTCGCGTTGTCCGCGCCCGGGGCGTGAGTCGAGCACCAGCACCGCGCGTTCCGCGTCGGCCAGCGCTTCATCCGTGCGCTTCACCCGTCGACCGCGCCGTCGATCGCGTCGCAGCGCCATCCGGCGTTCCATGCGCGCCCGCAGCGCCCGCGCGCTGAACGCCTGCATGCTTGCCAGCGGCGGCACCACAATCCCTTCACTCCACGACACGTACTCGAGCCCCGGGAGCGGAGGACCCTTCGCGCGATCCCACCCCTCGGCAAAGACCGCCGCCAACTCCCGCGAGACACTGCCTTCCACACGCATGAACGTGTCGCGCCACGCGCGGCCGTGTCCGCCGATCGACGAGCCGTACTCCTCGCCGATGTTCATGCCGCCCGTGAACGACACTTGTCGATCGATGACGATGATCTTGCGATGATCGCGTCGCAGCGCCTCGAAGGGCAGGTGCCACACACGATGGAAGTGGCGCACGGTCACGCCGGCTTCCGCGAGCACGCGCCAGAACTGATCGCCGGTGGAGAACGATCCCACTGCGTCGACGAGCACGCACACCCGCGCGCCGCGTTGCACGGCTGCGGTCAGTGCCTCGGACACACGCGCCCCGATGCGGTCATCGCGCAGGATGTACGTCTCGAGCAGGATCTCCTCGCGCGCCGAATCGATCCCTTCCACCATGGCGTCGAAGGCCTGCGCGCCGTCCACCAGCAGTGTCACCGGCGGCGCGGTATGGAAGGCACCGCCTTCGATCCGCTGCACCAGCTCCATGAATGCGCCGTCGCGCACGCCTTTTGGCATCGCGAGCGCCAGCGCCCACGCCCGGTAGCGACGCAGCTCGCGAGGCAGCGGTTCAGCGCTCATCTTGCGGCATGAGCTCCCTTATGCGTTTGCTCGTCAACGCAGTCGCGCTCTGGTGCGCGGCACGATTCGTCGTGAGTGTAGTGAGCATGGTCCTGGGCGCGTTCCTGTCGGGTGAGAAGGACAAAAGGACTGACGCGCCACGTGACGCGACCCCGATGATCGCTGTCGGCACGGCCGAAGGGCAGACGTCGGGGCATTCTGGGCCGAATCCCGCTGACCTCGTCCTCCGACGTCGGTATCCATGTCCGCAACACGGAGTGGTCTGTTCAAGCTGTCGTGGCCCGGCAAAAACAAGCTGCATCGTGAACATCTAAACGACGGCATCCACGCAGGCGTTGACGTGGCGACCGTCTGCGGGCGTCTGACAGATGCCCATGCAGATGACGTTCCGTTGGTACGGCGCACACGATCGCGTGCCGCTTGCCCACATTCGGCAGATCCCCGGTGTGCGCGGTATCGTGAGTGCAGTGTACGACGTGCCCGTTGGCGACGCGTGGCCCGAGGCGAATATTGCCGCGCTGCTGGACACGGTGTCGAACGCCGGGCTTGCCGTCGCGGTGATCGAAAGCATTCCGGTGCACGAAGCGATCAAGCTGGGTACCGCTGAACGCGATCGTTATGTCGACGCCTATTGCGACAGTGTCGCGCGCGTTGGCGCCGCCGGTGTGCCCGTGGTGTGCCCGTGGTGTGCCCGTGGTGTGC
>Ga0163144_10030482_pt1 | contig 10317 bp, 10 predicted proteins | sample OliLak19BULKMAT1_FD_123175 | JGI IMG/M metagenome (GOLD analysis project Ga0163144, IMG submission 123175) | Freshwater microbial mat bacterial communities from Lake Vanda, McMurdo Dry Valleys, Antarctica - Oligotrophic Lake LV.19.BULKMAT1 | ecosystem: Environmental > Aquatic > Freshwater >...
CGCGCCGTTCGCTGATTCGATGCTGGAGAGGCGAGCCCGCGAGTGGTCGAGGAAGGTGAGCAGCGCGCCACGCATCTCGCCGGCAGATTGAAATCGGTCGGCCGGGACCTTGGCCATCGCGCGCGACACAATGCCCTCAATCTCGGGCAGCAGACGGCTCATGTCGGTGTCCATCGGCGCAGGGGTCTCCTGAATCACTTTCAGGATGACCGACGAGATGCTGCTGTTGTCGGGTTCGAACGGCCGCCGGCCCGACAACATCTCGTAGGCCATTACCCCGGTCGAGTAGATATCGGTGCGGCGATCGATCGTTTCGCCCTTCAGCTGCTCGGGCGACGCGTAGTGGGGTGTACCCAGCACGTTGCCCGAGGCGGTGAGGGAGTCGGCCGTGAGCATGCGCGCCAGCCCGAAGTCGACGAGCTTGACCGCACCATCTGACTGAATGTGGATGTTGCTGGGCTTGATGTCGCGATGCACCACTTCGAGCTCATGGGCATGGCGCAACGCATCGAGCACTTCGGCCAGGATGCGGATCTTTGATTCGAACGACAGGTCGTTTCGCTCGAGCACCTGCGACAGGTTCTCGCCCTGGAGATACTCCATGGCAATAAAGACGACGCCATCGACCTGGCCGGCCTCGTAGACCGTCACGATGTTGGGATGCGAGAGACGGGCGCAGGCCTGAGCCTCGCGCATCAGACGGTCCAGGTATTCTGGACGGTCGATGTCGGGCCGGACGGTCTTCACCGCCACAATTCGCTGCAAGGTCGGGTCGAAGGCCTTGTAGACCTCGCCCATTCCTCCGCGTCCCAGCACCGCTTCCACCTGGAAGCGTCCGATGTGTTCCGGCAACGGGGTTGATCGCATTCCCATATGGGCCTCGAATAAGCCTTTCCGACTTAGACAGGACGATCTCGCTAGCGCAACATCTGATCGCCCTTCATGAGCCTTCTGATGGTTCAGTAGTGCTCACGAACTGACAACAGATGACATATCAAGGGTAATGCCGAGTTATTTCCGGCCTGTTTCTGGGCGATTGAGCCCATCAGCCGCGCTCTCGACTTACAAATCTGTCGCGAGAATCACGTTCCTTGCTTTTTTTCGTGAGTGGGAGTGTAGCGGAAAGTACCCGGAAATGACTAAGGGCGACGATTCCATCGCTGGAATCGCCGCCCAAAAGTTGCCGCCAACCTGGCTCCCCCCAGCTACTACGGCACTCGCGCCGTAGTAAACAGACTGGCGACAGCCACCTTAGTTCCAAAGTTCGTGCCGGGCCTTTTCAGGCCTTTTTCCACGCTTTTCAGTCGCGAGACCGACGCGGCCCTCACCAAGGCCGTGGGTCCGATCACAACTCTGTATCGCCGGCTAAAACCGGAGCCTACAGGTGGAATGTGGCGTCCGGCTTCAGCCGGACCTAACCGGCCGCGCCTTCGGGATATTGCAGAGCCAGGCGCAGTTCCTTCGCCAGGTTGTCGACGGTCGTGCCCTGGCGCTTCCAGGCACCATCAGTCTCGAAGCGGAGCGCGCCAATGCGGCGGCCCCACGGCGAGATGACGCGGCCAATGGCTCGGAAATCGGTACGGTCGGCGTGTTGCTGGTCGATCTTCTGCAACACGTCAGGCGCCACGCGAATGAACGCCCGCAGCGCGGTTGCCGACTTGATGCTGTACTTGCGGCCGTTCCACGCCGACTCGAAGATGCTGGCGATCTGCTTGAGGTAGTTGACGAAGAATTTCTTCGATTCCTCTCGAAACTCCGCGCTCTTACGGGCGCCGCCGAGTGCGGCTTCGTCTGAGAACAGCTTCTTGAGTTCCTGTGCCAACGGGGCCTGACCGACGCGGCCCTTGCCGACGCCGAGCAGCTTGATCTCGCCCATCAGCGGCGACTCGTCACGGTCGTTCAGGGCGCGCACCACGTCGTGGGCCGCTGCCAGCGACTCGTCGCGATACAGCTGGCGTCCCGACAGCGACACCAGGTGCGACGCGTTCAAGCGGGTGTGCTTGGCGTTAATCGTCACGAACATCTGGACGATGTGGTCTTCGGGCACGCGGTCGAAAATGATGGCCGGCACCGTGAAAGGCTCATCACCAAACCGGTCGATGTCGGCGTGCAGCGCGAGCAGCCGGTGCTGACCATCAATGGCGCGCAGAATGCCTTCGCGTTCCGGCACCTTCAAGCGACCCAGCGACGAGCCGCTTTCCGACGCCTCGAAGCTCAGCTTCTCGTCACACGAGATAATGACGGCGCCGGGAATGGACGGCAGGTCACGTGCCTGGCGGCACTGCTCGTAATACTGGACGAGCTCGTCGATCTTCTTGCGGATGATCTGGCGCTGGTACGCCTTCTCATTCGACGCGATACGGCGCTCAAGCAGGTCCCAATTGATCTTGGACTGGGCGACCTTCTTCTTGCCGCGCACGCCCGCCTGCCCCTGATCCTGATAGCTCAACACCTCAAAACGAACGAGCTTGTCGATATCACTGGCGGTCAGGGAGGCCTGATAAAATTGCACGCCGAACTGCTGCATCCGGATAGCGGCTACGCTGATCATAAAAGTCTGTCCAAAGAGGCAGATTCTATAATCGCGTTCGCGTCCGCTCAATGGCTTTCGCCCAACTTCGTCGTGGATCCAGCCTGGTTACAGCCTGTTAACAGCCCGTAAGTGTCTGATTGTGAAGGGGTTATAAAAATGATCGCACCACCGAGCCGAATTCTGCTTTTCGGCCTTCTTGTGCTCTTCGCCATGACCTCAGGGGCCGTTCCGGCCGCGGAGCCATTCGACGAAGCCCAGGGCAGGCAGGCCGGGAGGCCGCCGGCGCAGCACAACGACGCAGAATTCGCCGAGTTTGTGAAGAAAGCGACCACCAAGCCCGAGTTCCTGTCGCCGCCAGTTGATCACTTGCCCAGGCGCGTTGGTGTCCCGACGCCGAAAGACGTTCTCGGATACCACATTGGCACCGAGAAGAAGCTGACCTATGTGGCCGGTCAGCAGCGGTACTTCAAGGCACTCGAGAAGGCATTGCCGGGTCGCTTCAAGACCGAGATCGTTGCGAAGACCGAAGAAGGCCGCGCGATCGCGTGAAGGGACACGGGCTGCGCCGCCAGGCGTGGCCCGGTCACAATCACGTTCACGTCGTTGTCGGTATCGGTCATCCCCTTCAGCGCAACTCCGGCGCTCCTCCCATACATAGCGGCCCGCCTTTCTTGAACCCTACGACGACGGTCTCATCGTCGAACGCGGACGTCAAGAGACAGAAGGTAATCGAGCCGAAATTTTACAAGTTGCAGTTTCTGCGATCAGGCTCAGCCGCGGCCGTTGAGAAAGTCTCTCATCAGCGCCGCGTTGCGATCATTGGACTTGAACCAGATGTCGGCGAAGAACCCAATGAACGGAATCGCGCCCAGGACGAGATCGACGGCCACATTCGACAGCATCTTCGAGACCAGTGAGGTTGGCGGACCGTAGCGCAGGGTGCGCGCGATCAGCGTCAACGACACTGCGGTGCCGGCCAGGTTGCCCACCACCGGCACCAGACCCAGCACGGCGTCGAGTCCCACTTTGCCCACGATCGGCAGCTTGACCGCGCTGTCCATGAGCCTGGCCAGTCGATCGATGTGGGCGCCGAAGAACCGATTCGCTTCATCGATCGGGATGCCGGTGGCTGCGGCGTAGTTGGCGACATGGGTGAAGGTACGCGCAGCCGCGGCGCCAACCCGGCGATCGACCTCGCGCGCCATGCGCTCAGCGGTACGAACGAAGAGCCAGCGCGCGACGAAGTAGCCGGCCGCGCCGATGGCGATCACAACCGCGAACGCCGCCAGCAGCCACCACAGCAGCATCTCGAACATTACGCTCGATTATGCGTCACGCTCGCGTGGCGGTCACCAGCAGGCCGGGATCAGACAAGCAGGCCACAGTGACCGACGTAACCAGGCTGCTGGGCCGCCGATCGGCAGCGCGCAGTTTCAATCGCACGTATCCGCCAACGATCCTGGAATTGATCACGCTGATCAAGCGCAACCCGGAGAAGCCGCGCGGCAAGGCGTGGGACAGCATCATGGCCCTGACCCTGCGCTACGACGAGCCGACTCGGATGGTGTCGGTGGAGTACTGCGTCGAACGGTGCGGTTTCGATCCTCGGACCGGCGCCTTTGAGCGCAAGCGCCGCATGGTGACGTACCAGGCGCCGGAAGACGCGGTCGTCACGAAGCTCGACAAGAAACGCCGCGACCTGGCGAAATACGCCGATCGTTAGCCGTTACTTGATCACGAGCAGCCGGTAGTTCGCGGGATGCAGGAACTGGATACCGACATCGGTCAGGATCGCGTCGTCTTCGATGGGGATCCGCAACTTTGCGCCGCCCCATTCCGCGATCGGCGTGTAGGCGAAGTACTCGAACGAGAACATGTGCTGTGCGTGCATCACAAAGGTGCTCTGGAACGGCTGCCAGGTAGTCAGGGACGGGCCGATGTCGTGGCCGGTGTTGCCAACCGGATGGAAGCCGTAGGTGACATCGGTCTTGTCATCCTGGTTCGGACGATTGAACTCGATCACGCCGAAGCCCGCGGCTTGCAGCGCGGCATCCATCCGCTTCATCGTCTCGTCGGCGCGTACGCCGACCTTGATCGCCTTCTTCACCACGTCGCGCACGGAGATGGCCTTGTCGAACGCGGTCTGAATGCTCATGGGCGCCGCCGTCTCTCCCGGTTTCAGAACGTACGCCACGCGTTTGACGTCGGTGCCGAAGTTCATCAACTGGACGCCCCAGTCGATCATCATCACGTCGCCGGGCTGAATGATGCGGTTGGATGACGTGGCGACGATGCCCTTGGGGCCGGTGACGTAGACCGACGGCATGTCGAATTCTGACCCGAGGGCGCGATCGAGCAGGCGGTCCTGCATCCACCACGCGACGTCTTCGAGGGTGGTCTTACCGGGGGTAATCACTTCGTTCGAGAGCGCACGCTCGGTCAGCTGGATGGCAATGCCGGCCGCCTCGCCGAAGGCGACGATTTCGGCGGCGACGCGGTGCGAGCGGAAGTCGGCGACCAGTTTCTCTGCGGTGACGAACCGCGAGGCGTACGGCTCGCCCAGGGTCTTCTTCAAGTGCGCGAACATCGTCACCGACAGGCCGTCGGCGGGTCCGATCTGCTCAGACATGTTGAGGCCAATGCGCTTGGGGTCGCGGGTCTTGACGTAGTCGGCGAGAGTCGCGGCCGGGGCGATGGTGTCGTAGGCCCCGGATTCAGCGAGCAGGTAGCCGCTTGGCCCGAGGGCAGCGCGTTCAATGCGGTCGCCGCCGCGATCGGTGAAGACGTAGTAGCCCATGCCGGTGATGTAGCCGCGGCCCAGGTCCTTCCACAGGGGATCGTAGTGATTCTCCTTGGCGGCCACGATCCACATGTCGATGCCGTTGTCGCGCATGGCGCGCGGCAGCACCTGCTCGAACTTGTCGAGGCGAATCTGTCGTTCCATTTCCCACCGCCGGCGGGCCTCCTGTGCAAAGGCCGGCAGGGACAGCAACATCAGCAGTGCGGTGGTCAGCAAAATCTTCATCGAAAGCCCCTGTCGGTGTCAGACACCATTACAATTATTTACACTCATCGAAAGTATTCCGGGACACGATACACGGTTCCAACTGGTCCCTTGTCAGCCACACAGACTACATGACTTCGATGACGCTGCCCGTTCGCCTGTTCGCCTGCCTCCTGTTGTCTGCCACGGCCGTGGTGGCCGAGGCCCAGACGCCATCAGCCGCGGTGATCGACTACGACGCCGCCCGCCGCGATCGCAAGTTGCCGGCGACCAAGGCTCACGGCCCGATTGTGCTCGACGGCAAGCTCGATGAGGCGTCATGGGCCGGCGCGCCGGTGGCCAGCGGCTTCGTGCAGAACGATCCCCGCGAAGGCGAACCGGCGACCTACGACACGGAAGTCAGGCTGGTCTACGACGACCGCGCCCTCTACATCGGCGTGTTTGCGAAGGATCCCGAACCCGGCCAGATCATCGTCAACGAGTTGCGCAAAGACTTCAACACCGGCAGCGCCGACGGCTTTCAGGTGGTGATCGACACGTTTCACGACGAACGCAACGGCTACCAGTTCGCGATTAACCCGATGGGCGCGAAGTGGGACTCGCAGATGTCGAACGAGGGCCGCGACAACAACGCCAACTGGGATGGCATCTGGGACGTCGGCACCCGCATCGCCGAGGACGGCTGGTATGCGGAGATCGAGATCCCGTTCAAGACGTTGAAGTTCGGCCCCGATGCCATGCAGACCTGGGGCATCAACTTTCAGCGGCGGCTCCGCCGCCGGAACGAGAACAGCTACTGGTCGCCGCTGCGGCGCATTCACCAGCTGTCGCGCGTGTCGATGGCGGGTACGGTCGAAGGCCTGCAGGGCCTGCGGCCGGGCTCGAACATTCGTGTCAAGCCGTACGCGCTGGCCAACCTCAACAAGGTGGCGGGCTTGGATGTTGATCGCGACTACGACACCGGCTTCGACGTCAAGTACGGCGTGACCTCGGGATTGACCTGGGACTTCACCGTCAACACCGACTTCTCGCAGGTCGAGGCCGACGAGCAGCAGGTGAACCTGACGCGCTTCAACCTGTTTTTCCCAGAGAAGCGCGATTTCTTCCTCGAGAACTCGGGCGTGTTTCAATTCGGCGCCGGCAGCCAGGGCGGCGGGGGCGGGGGCGGGGGCGGACGGCAGAATGCCTCGCAGGACATGATCTTCTTCTTCAGCCGGCAGATTGGCCTGTCACGCACGGGAGATGCCATTCCGCTGCTGGCCGGCACGCGCCTGACGGGCCGCGTCGGGGGCTGGTCGGTCGGCGCGCTCAACATTCAGCAACGCGAGAAGAACCTGAGTCCGTCGACCAACTTCACGGCGCTTCGACTGCGTCGCGACATCCTCGCCAACTCCGACCTCGGCGTGATGATGCTCAACAAGGACCCGAATGGCGCCGATCACAACCGTGCTTTCGGCGCCGATGCCAACTTCCGGTTCTTCCGCGACCTGACGCTCAATTTCGCCGGCGCCAAGAGCGACACGCCGGTGTCGCGCTTACCGGGCAGCGGCGACGACTGGTACTCGAAGAGCAGCTTCGGCTATCGCAATGGCTTCTGGGAAACCCGCGGCGCGTACCAGACCATTGGCTCGCGGTTCAACGACGAAATGGGCTTTGTGCCGCGGCTGGGCGTCGACAACGCCGAGTTGTTCCTCGGCACCCACATCCGGATCAAGCGCCTGCAGGGTTGGCTGCGGGAAACCTTCCCCCACTTCCAGATCGAGAACTTCAGCAAGCGCAACAACGGCGGACTGGAATCGCGCTACATGGACTGGCACTGGCCGATCACGCTGCAGAACAGTTCCTTTATCGAAGTCGGCACCAATCCCAACGTCGAGATCATCGACGACCGCTTCACCATCAACAGCCGGCGCGGGATCTACGTCGAGCCAGGCCGCTATGAGTTCAAGGAACACTTCCTGCTCGCCAACAGCAACAGCGCGGCGCCGTTCGCGATGAACATCCGCTACGGGATTGGCGATTTCTACGACGGCTATCGCCGCAGCTACACGGTCGGCGGCACCTACCGGATGAACGAGCACCTGAACGTCTCGCTGAGCGATTCGATCAATGACATCGACCTGTCATCCGGCTCGTTTGTCACCAACCTGGTGACGGCGAGGGTCAACTACTACTTCAACACCAAGGTGTTCGTGAACGCGCTGGTGCAATACAACACTGACACCAACCAGTGGAGTTCGAACGTGCGGCTCGACATCATCCACCGCCCGCTCAGCGATCTCTACCTGGTCTACAACGAGCGTCACGACTCGCGCAGCGGCGCGCTGATCAGCCGAGCGGTGATCGCGAAGATGACCTACTTGCTCGCGTTCTAACTCGCGAGCGGGCCGGGCGGGTACTCGCGGTCGGGGGCACTGCTGGTCGGGACTACTTCAGGACCGGCGCGAAGACGCGGAATGGGCCGGTCAGTTTGACGCCGGCCATCAGCCGGTCTTTCCACAGCACGATCGCGTAGAGAACCAGGCACAGCACCACCATCGCGACCAGCGACGCCTCGAGTGGCAGGCTGCGTCGAAACGGCCGGCCCAGAAAACCGTAGACCATCTCGACGTGAATCCAGTAGACGAACAGCGAGGCGCGGCCAAGCGTCGCGGTGACCCGGCCCGGGGTGTCGATTGAGAAGACGTGCGGGAACCGCGTGCGCATGAAGACGTGGAACGAATCGACCGCGCGAGCCAGTGGCAGCAACACGGCGCAGATCCCCAGGCGAATAAAGAAGAACGTCGGCGAGCTGGTCCAGAAGTTCGCGACCGGATAAATCGACGGCTGAAGCGCCGCCGCATAGCTGAGACCAACCCCGGCGAGCCCTGAGAGCAGCAGGCCGGCCTGGAGCCGCCTCTCTTGCGCCTGGCTGCGAGCCGCAGCGATCAGCTCGCCCGCAATCCCGCCGGCAAGCACGAAGCCGGCCCACGGGAACAACGCGAAGTTGGTGCGTCCCGGCAACGGCCGGAGGTACGCCTCAATCGGATCAGGCAGCACCGCGAGCAGGCCCGCTTCGCGAATCAGCGGCGTCGCCATGGTCACGGCGATAGTGGCCACCGCGAACAGCAGCACGCGAGCCGTCCGCGATTCTGACACCCGCCAGGTCAGCGCGGCCGCGATCATCGCCAGGCCCATGATGTTAAGGATGTCGACCTTCAGAAAGTTGCTGAGGGCGCCCCAGCCCAGCAACTGCGATTGCAATCGGAACAGGAAGGCCAGCGCGAAGACCTGCGCGCCGCGGCGAAGCGCCAGCGACGCGGCCGCGGCATGCCCCACTGTGACCGCTCGCATTGATGCCGCCATCGACAGCGACAGGCCGGCGAGAAACAGGAACAATGGCGCGGCCAGGCCGGCGACGAACACCGTCAGCATGTAGAGGCCGCCTTGGCGGTCGGCGTCACGGGTCCACGCGTCATTGACGTGGGCGCCCACCATCACGATCACCGCGACGCCCCGCAGCCAGTCGAGATAGACCTTGCGATCGGGTGCGCTCAGGGCCGGACCTCGAACGAGGTGTCGAACACGATGTCCTGCCGCAACGAATGCCACACCGAGCAGTACTTCGCGTGCGACAGCAGAATGGCGCGTTCCATCACGTGTTCGGGCACCGTACCGCTGATGACAAAGTGCAGCGTGAAGCTCACGAAGTGTCTCGGCGGGTCCTCGCGACGCTGACCGACGATGGTGGCTTCGAGGGCGGTGAAGGGATGCCGGCCCTTGGTCACGATGTCGGCCACGTCGATGGCCATGCAGCCGGCCAGCGCCATGGCCAGGGCCTGGACTGGCGACGGCCCAGCGGCGCTCTCGCTGTCGAGCATGATCTCCGTGGTGCCGGTCCGCGCCGCAAAGCGCAGGGCTCCCTGCCAGGTGAGCGTGGCGGTGATTGGCGGTTTCACGCTTACTCCGAGTAGACGACCGTGCGGACGCTGCGATGACGGTGGGCCAGTTCCGCCGGCAGCATCTTGCTCAAGTACACTTTTGATTCCGCGCAATCGCTGACGTGCGGCTCGAGTTTGACGACGTTGAAGTGCAATTGCGCCAGGACCGCGCGCATGTCGTAGTAGCGGTTCTTGGTCTTGACGACCACTTCCTCAAAGCCCGCACCAAGCGCCCACACTTCTGATTCTTCGGTCAGCGCGCGGAAGTGACCCTGGCCGCGCCAGTCGCGCCGGGTGGCGCCAATCCACGAGTAGAGGATACGCCGGCCGTCAAAGGTCACCGACCCGCTCAGCCGGTCGACCAGGTCGCGCAGCTTGGGCACGTTCTCGTCGTGGCGGATCTCGTGAACGATCTTGTACGACACCGGCACGAGCGCGCCTGAGGGATCCTCCGGAAGCGGCGCTTCCGCCATCAGGATGAGCGACTCGCGGTCGCGCAGCCGCTCGATGATTTCAGCTGCGGTCTTTCGGCGAGGGAACTCGCCGAAGTATTCTTCGATGTACTGAATCTCCAACGCGCCGGGCTCGAGCGCGTATTGCTTAATCAGGTACTCCACGGGGCTCGGTTCTCTTCTGGGTCTAATCTGCGCCTAATCGGTGGCCGGACGATTATACGAGATGCGTCAGCCGGGCGGTCAGCCACCGTTGCTCGGGGGCTGACCGCGCCAGGGTGAGCGCCGACTGGTAGCAAGCCGCAGCCCGCACCAGGTCGCCAGCCTCTCGCCAGAGTTCGGCCTCGACGGCCGGCAGCAAGGGATAGCGAGCCAGCGTGTCACGTCCGGCCATGGCGGCAAGGACCG
>Ga0163144_10030483_pt1 | contig 10316 bp, 10 predicted proteins | sample OliLak19BULKMAT1_FD_123175 | JGI IMG/M metagenome (GOLD analysis project Ga0163144, IMG submission 123175) | Freshwater microbial mat bacterial communities from Lake Vanda, McMurdo Dry Valleys, Antarctica - Oligotrophic Lake LV.19.BULKMAT1 | ecosystem: Environmental > Aquatic > Freshwater >...
CTAGTTGAATTAAAGTTGCAGCCAATGGCGCCAAAATAGCTCCAGCAATTCCTAGTACTAGCCCAAAAGATCCGGTGTCTTCATCGCTATTTCTGAAAAAGCTCATTCTAAGTAGAATATCTGCTAGCAAACCAATTACAGCCACCATAGCAAAAGCGATCATGTTGACACGTATGTCGTAATTTTTTATGTGGCCAAGCTCATGAGCCATCACGCCCTCTAGTTCTTTGTCGTCGAGTAAATCGAGTAAACCAGTCGTTGCACAAACTGATGCATGATATGGGTCACGTCCTGTAGCAAAGGCGTTTGGAGCAGGATCATCCATGATGTACACCGCAGGCATAGGCAACCCTTCTGTAATAGCTAGGTTTTCAACTATACGATATAATCTGGGATTATCTCGCTTTTCTATCTTTTTAGCTTTATTTATGGCAAGTGCCATTTTAGCTGAAACAAAGTAACTAATTACTGTGTAGATCAGAGCCCCGATTAGCACACCGATAGTGACGCTAGGTCCACCGCCGTATACGTAACCATAGATCCATCCTAACAAACTAATCAGCGCAACAAACAATATCATAATTAATATAGTCTTACGCTTGTTCGCAGATATTGCGCTATACATATAGGTACCTTTTACTAAAGAGCTTTAAAAACTAAAATTTAACGTCAACTGGCTTGTTAACAGCATCTCTTTCGCTGTCTTCTACATCAAAGAACTCACGATCAGCATTAAAGCCAAGCATGCCTGCAAAAACGTTGGTCGGGAAAACTCTGCGCTTTGTGTTAAAGTCACGAACTACACCGTTATAGAAGCGGCGAGAAGCTTGAATTTTATCCTCTGTATCAACTAGCTCAGCCTGCAAATCTTGGAAGTTAGTGTTTGCTTTTAGGTCAGGGTAGGCTTCTGCTACTGCAAAGATACTTTTTAGAGCTCCCTCGAGCATGTTATCTGCTTTGCCTGCATCTGCTGGAGTTTGTGCACTCATCATAGCTGTTCGAGCTTCAGTAACTTCTTTAAAAACACCCTTTTCATGTTCGGCATAACCCTTGACTGTGTTAATCAAGTTGGGAATAAGATCAATACGGCGCTTCATTTGCACTGTTATATCACTCCATGCCTCTTCAGCACGGATGTTTAGCTTAAGTAAGGCATTGTACATGCTTACTAGAACGATACCGATTAGTAAAACAACACCCCCGATTATTAGTAACCACATCATGATGTCTGTTTATCTCCTGATTTAATTATATTAATAGTATAGCACTTTGACTGAGATAATGCTTATTAAAACATAACAAAAAAGACCAGGCTAATCCTGATCTTTTTTGTTGGTGCGCGAGGTGGGACTTGAACCCACAAGGTTTTTAAGACCAGCGGATTTTAAGTCCGCCGCGTATACCAATTCCGCCACTCGCGCTGGAGGCACCTACGGGTAACGCTCCCGTCTACGCGGTTTTGCAGACCGCTGCCTAACTTCTCGGCCAAGGCGCCCTATTTGATAATATGGTCAACAGCTTGGGGTATTATATATTAACTTCGGCGATTCTTTAAGCTTAGAACGACTAAACTACCCACTGTAATTGTTCCTGCAACAATAGAAACTACCTTAACACCATTATGTAAGTTGTCGTGGCTCTCATAAAATTCCACGGCTGTTTGCCCAGCTTCACGTAGTTTACGTTGTATCTTTAAATAATGCCTAACCGAGCCCTTGTTGTGTTTCTCTACCTCTTCAATCCCTACCACATAATCCAGATTTTCACCTTTTTTATCTTCTTGCAACTCGACGGATATTTCCACTCCATTTACGCCAAACTCAACATCTAGGTGCCGAGTAGTATCGAGCTTTACTTGTCCAAGCCTGTAGGTTTCTGTATCAAGGTCAAACATTATTGTTTTGTTTCCATAGTAAAGCAATTATAACCCAAGTAGTATCAACACTTGAGCAAAAAGAAGCTGTCATGTATAATCCCTACCTGTTATGCGGGTGTAGCTCAGTTGTTTAGAGCGCTTCCTTGCCAAGGAAGAGGTCGAGAGTTAGAGTCTCTTCACCCGCACCAAGCATAAGCACTATCGAAAGATAGTGTTTTTGCTATAATTTAATCTATGATGTATACCCAAAAATACTGTTTAGTACATTTCATCTCACCTGTAAGCATAGGTGATGAATTTAATATGAAAGATTGGCCACTACATATAACATTAGCTGATGTTTTTGCAATAGACCGCAGTACTACAGACATAGACACTAAATTAAAAAACTCTATATCCTCTGAAAGTTCTGTTGACGTAAAAGCTACGAGAGAATCAATTCTTGGACAAACTCGTGTAGTTTTAATTACGAAAGTAGCTGGAATTATTGAGCTTCACGAGAGTATTGTTGATTTACTAGAATCTAATGAAGCTATATTTAATAGTCCAGAGTTTACGCGCAAGGGATTTCTACCGCATAGCACAATACAAATGGATGAAAGACTATACGAAGGTGATAAAGTCAGCATTAATTCTATATCATTGGTAGATATGTTTCCTGACAGTGACTGGCAACAAAGAAGAGTTTTAGCCACATTCACACTACAAGAAGAATAGTTCTGCAATCGTCTAGTACGCTGCATTAAAAAAAGTCCAACAGAGTGTTGGGCTTTTTTTAAATTACACCGATTATAGAGTTATTATTTCGTAAAAAACTTGAATCTAATAACTTAGCCAAACTGTGTGGCAGATGCTGCATAAACTATGAGTATGTAAGCAGCGGGAATACTCACGATAAACGCAACAAATCTTACCCCATATCCTTGGATTAAAAAACTTTAGACAATCCAGCAAGTGAATGCCGCCAATGCTAAAAGACTTAACTTGACTACAGCGTCATTAGGATTAGGCTCATTGACAGTCTTTTTGATTTGGTACTGCTGCGAGTACCATTTAACAGAAACAACTTTTCCTACATTTTGCCTAGGTAAAATATCTCTATTTGAGAGTAAAAGCAAAATACGAAGCTGTAATAAGAATAATTACCCGTACCACACGTTTTGTTTTTTCAGCCATAAGCATTAGTAAACAACTTTTAGCCAATTTAGGTAACGAGATTTCTTGATAATACAAAAAATTCAACAAGGTCCTTCAGTTTATAATCCGCTTGAGCATCAATAGCAGATGCTTGAAATACATCAACCATCTTGCACCAGTTATAAATTTACATTTACTAGCTTAAATTATGCGATTTTGGAGCATCGTCTCATTTTTTTGCCATCAGACATAGTTGACACGATACCCCCGGGGGGTATAACATGAAAGTATGATTACGGATTTGAAAAAAAGATCACTACACCGAGCCAAGATCCTAGAAGGTCAAATGCGCGGCGTGCAAAAAATGATAGAAAACGAAGATTATTGCATGGATATACTCACTCAGAGTTTGGCTATACAAAAATCTATTGGTTCGCTTAACAAATTAATACTAGAAAACCACGTACGTACACACATTAAAGAAAATCTAAGTTCTAATTCAGAAAAGGCTCAAGAACAAGCAGTAAAAGAGCTTCTAGGCTTATATGAACTGACAAATGTAAGAAGTAAATAAGGGGGATATTATGAATAAGCACAATGTAATGATTGGAATTATTGGGTTACTAGCTGGAGCGGTAATCGCCAGCTTTACCGCAGGCCAAGCTGTGAACAATAACAATAGTGTAATGATGCGAATGATGGGCATGAACTCATCCAGCAAAGAAATGGACGAATTGAGTCACGGCACAATGTCTATGGCCCAAATGAGTGAGCAGCTTGAGGCTCTAACCGGCGATGACTACGACAAAACGTTTATTGAGATGATGATTGATCACCACGAAGGTGCGGTGACCATGGCAAGACTTTCAGATAGTCGCGCAAAACACGACGAAGTAAAACAATTAAGCAAAGAAATTATTGCAGCCCAAGAAAAAGAAATTATAGAGATGAAGCAATGGCAAAAAAATTGGGGATACTCCAGTAATGAGATGATGCACGGCGGTAACTAAAATGGATCACTCGCATCACGAAGATCATAATACTAAAAATAACGAACACGATAAGCACGCAGGTCATTCTGTAGCAATGTTCAAAGATAAGTTCTGGTTATCATTACTACTTACGATACCAGTGCTTATATATTCTGAAATGATTCAACATTGGCTGAACTTTATACCGCCAGTATTTCCCGGTTCCCAGTATGTGCCTTTCGTCCTGAGCACTGTCATATTCTTTTACGGTGGCACGGTATTCCTAAAGAGTGCGTGGGGCGAATTAAAGTCTAAGCTGCCTGGCATGATGACCTTAATCAGCCTGGCAATCCTTACTGCATATATATACAGCGTAGCTACGCAGTTTTTCATTGAGGGTGAAGGATTCTTCTGGGAGCTGGCAACATTAGTAACTATTATGCTACTAGGGCATTGGCTAGAAATGGCATCAGTAGCTAAAGCCGAGAACGCATTAGACGCTATATCAAAATTACTACCAGATAAAGCCGAAAAACTTATAAACGGAAAACCAAAACAAGTTCTAGTTAGTGAACTTGCAGTTGGTGATTTAGTACTAGTAAGACCAGGCACAAGAATACCGGTAGACGGAGAGATAACAGACGGAAGTTCTTCTATTGATGAAGCAGCTATTACTGGCGAGTCAAAACCTGTCAGTAAAACTATAAATGATGAAGTTATTGCAGGAACAGTAAATCAAGATGGTTCATTAACCGTTAAAGTTACAAAACTGGGCGATGACACTGCGCTTGCGGGAATTATGCGACTAGTCGCTGAGGCTCAAAGTTCAAAATCTAACGTGCAGGTTCTGGCCGACAAGGCAGCCTTTTTCCTAACGATTGTAGCTATTGTTACTGCAGTTGTTACATTTGTAGTATGGTTGTTACTTAAAGATGCGGGCTTTGCCCTTGAGCGCTCGGTTACCGTACTTATTATTGCGTGTCCCCACGCACTAGGACTTGCTATACCGCTCGTAGTTTCAATTTCTACTGCATTATCTGCAAAGAATGGGCTACTAGTTCGTAAGCGACTGGCACTTGAATCAGCCCGTAAACTCGATTGGGTGTTATTTGATAAAACTGGCACTCTCACTAAAGGCGAACACGGTGTTACAGACATATGGGCAACAAAGGGCTATACGAAAGATGACGTATTACATTTGACGGCTAGCCTAGAACAAAACAGCGAACATATCGTCGGTAAGGGTATTGTTCGTAAAGCAGAAGAAAACAACGCACAACTTACTAAAGTAACTAACTTTAAGGCATTGCCTGGCCTCGGAGTACAAGGTGCGCTGCAGAAAGACGAAATATATATTGCTGCAAGTTACCGCTATGTGGAAGAAAATAAACTGACAGTCCCTCAGGAGATAGCTAAAGCTGTTAAAAAAGCTGCTAAAGAAGGTAAAACCGAAGTGTATTTGATTACAAATAAAAAGGTAATAGGTGCATTAGGTTTAGCTGATATCGTCCGAGACGAATCAAGGCAAGCTATTAAGTTGCTAAAAGAGATGGGGATAAAAACTGCAATGATTACCGGCGACTCTAACGAAGTTGCAGCCTACATATCTAAACAGCTTGGCTTAGACCAATACTTTGCCGAGATAAAACCAGAGGACAAAGCAGCTAAAGTAAAACAATTACAGAAAAAGAGGCAAAAAGTAGCAATGGTTGGTGATGGAATCAACGACGCCCCTGCACTTACGCAGGCCGATATAGGCATAGCAATAGGTGCCGGTACTGACGTTGCTATCAAATCGGCTGACATAATATTGGTTAAGAGCAACCCCCAGGACGTAGTTAAGGTGATCAACTTGTCTAAAGCCACCTACGCCAAGATGGTTCAAAATCTTATATGGGCCACTGGCTATAATGTTTTCGCTATACCGCTTGCTGCTGGTGTGCTGTATAGTGCCGGTATTGTTCTTGCCCCTGCAATAGGTGCAATTCTTATGACTATGTCAACTATAGTTGTAGCTGCAAATGCTCAATTGTTGAGAAAAGCAAAACTATAGTAAATAACATGTATAATTACTACACAATAAGCAAATGAAACCGAGTAAAATATAAACACATTTGCTAATACTAAAATATAGTATCGATTAACTGCTTAATTTAAGTAATTAGTTTTTCATGTGTCTTTAGAAGTTATATAATTATGAACATTAAAATATGATAAAAAATGTTACTTAACTCATTTCTAATAATTGCAGGACTGGCAATATTAATAGCAGCCGCAGAGAGTCTTGTCAGAGGTTCTGTTTCTATATCTACTAAACTTGGTATCCCTCCACTAGTTATAGGCTTAACTGTTGTTTCATTTGGAACTTCTGCACCAGAGTTGACGGTTAACATCGCGTCTATAGTCAATGGTTCTCCGGATCTTGCAATTGGCAATATTATAGGTAGCAATATTGCGAACATACTATTAATTTTAGGCGTTTGTGCGTTAATGAAACCCCTAAAAGTTAAAAGTACAACCGTATGGAAAGAAATACCGTTAGCACTGCTTGGAGTTTTTTTATTGTTCGTAATGGGAAACGATATGCTTTTTGATAAAGTATCCTATAACGCAATTACTAGAACTGACGGGATAGTCCTGATGTCATTAATGGTTATTTTCTTATATTACATAGTAGGTATGGCTCGGGCAGAGAAAAAAAATAACAAGCAACGTTTAGACGACGTTAAAGAGTATGGCTATTTAGCATCAATGGTAATGATAATTCTCGGCCTAGGTGGTTTAATACTGGGGGGCCAGCTATTGGTAACTGCCGCCATTGCGATAGCAAAAACTGCTGGGCTCAGCGAAGCACTGATTGGCTTAACCGTTGTAGGAGTTGGCACATCGTTACCCGAATTGGCAACATCAGTAGTTGCAACTCGCCGTGGCCAAATTGACATAGCTATTGGTAATGTTGTTGGCTCGAACATATTTAACATCTTTTGGATTTTAGGATTATCAGGGACACTTTTACAGTTACCATTTAATGCTGCCGCTTCTACAGACGTTTTAGTGGCCATTGGAGCAACCGCCTTACTGCTCGTATTTATGTTTGTAGGCAAAAAGAATCAATTAACAAGGCATAAAGGAATAGCATTTCTTGCCCTTTATGTAAGCTACGTTGGATTTTTAGTTAACAGGGGTTAACGCGGTAGATCCTAAGCCAATAAGCATGTATTAAATGTATCTATCCACCTATATATAGTTAGTAGTTTTAGTATATTGGTGTTATTTTATAAGCATTACCTATAAGGAATAATATATGGAAAATAAACCCATAAATAATCACGGCAGCGTTATTGCAGAAACAGATACACTGAAAAATGAAATAAAGAATAATAAAACTAAAAAAATTTTAATATTTTGCTTGGCATTTGTACTTGTACTAATAATTGTCGGGTTAGTCACAAAATCTTCACTTTTGAATGATGGTCCTGTAGATGAGACCGATTCACTAAGCGTAGGCCAGGACGAGCTTTTAGACCCGCGATTCTCAGAAGCTGATGACACAGTATTTGACTATGGTTCATTCCCTAAAGACGAAATAATTGATACTACAACCTACGATATACCAACCGCCGAAGAAGATCTTTCTAGAGAATTCGCAGAAGTTATAAATAATTCGTCAACTTATTCAGGAATCGGTAGTGTATATGAGGTTTTAAGCTGGGATGACTTTGACAAGGATGGCGATATCAAAGAAGAAACTATGCGAGCAATCATAGCGAGCGTGAAAGCAGAGGCAAGATAATGAGTGCTAACAATCAAAATTTAATGAGCAAATTGCGATTCATTAATAATAAATTTTTTATATTCATATCAATGTTTGCAATAATTGGATTAGTAACAGTACTTTACACATCTGCCGCTACTAACACCGGTAACCGAATTAGCGAAAGTTTTGAGGGTGACATAAAAGACCAATATGTTACTAATGGAAATGCCACCCATAGCCACGTCAATAACGCTAAAGAAGCTTATAAAGGCAACCGATCTTTAAAAATAGTATCAAACGTTGCGGCACAAACTCGTTGGTTAGTGCCTATCAATAAGATATCCGTTATACCTGGTGAGAAAATAGAAGCTACTGTATTTATGAAAACCAAGGATGTAGTAGATAATGCCAGGTTTGCTGTGTCGTATTTCGGAGATAAGGGCGATAAGCAATGGTCAGATGCATGGATAGAAACTCGTCTTTCAAACGAGAAAATTAAAGGAGACAATGATTGGACAAAATTCACTATTATTAATACTGTTCCTAAAAATGCCAAGTTTGCTAGACCTGAATTTCGTTTGAACAACATAGGTACTTTATGGATAGACACATTTAGTTTTAGTAGGGTAGCTGAACAAACACAATCAGAACCAAGCCCTATTAACACTACCCCTACTAATCCTCCAATACCTTCTCCAGATCCTAATCCAACCACACCCCCTGTTACTTCAGGGCCATACCCTAAGACAGCAATAGCATACGATGGGCCAAACCAGTATAACTGGAAACTTATTCCAGAAGATGAAGTTGTTAGCGTTGGAGATAGCGGTACCAAAAGAGCAAATGGGACAATTTATGGACCTGCCCAAAATTTATTTACTGTTGATTGTAAAACTACACATTTCGCTGACGACGATCCTATTGTTTTCCCAAATCAACCAGGAGCATCGCACAACCACGAATTTTTCGGTGCTAGCAACGTAAACGCAAACTCTACAATAGAATCAATAATTACAGCTAAAAATTCCTGTACTGTAGGCGCCGATAGAAGTGCATATTGGACTCCAGCCGCCTATCAAGATGGTAAAAAAATAAGTGCAGACTCGAATAAATTCTATTACAAAGCTGGTGGGCTTAACCCCGCAACTACTAAGTTTCAGCAAATGCCATTTGGACTTCGTATGATCGCAGGCAATGCTAATGCTAAATCACCTAAAGAAACGATAGCACAAGCAGGGTACTGGTATAAGACACCTGTTTACAAAAACATGCCTAAAGTAACCCACCCTAAACTAACTAATACATCTCGTGGTAGTAACCCAACTCTTTTCCCAGTTGATGCCGGCAACGAAAGGCTCCAAGTTCTAATTTTCTTCCCTCAATGCTGGGATGGTAAAAACTTATGGCTGCCAAACACAACACACATGACATACGCAGTTAAAGGCAAGTGCCCAGATACTCACCCTGTTCCGTTAATGCAAGTTCAGTATAACCTAGGCTATAATGCTGCTAAAGGCGGTAACGGGTTTAAGCTATCTTCAGGTGGATGGTATACATTACATGCTGATTTTGTTAACGGATGGCACCCTATAACACTTAAAAAACTTACTGAAGCTTGCACGTTCGGCGGTCGATATTGTGGCTTAGCTGCTAGCGAACGACAATGCAACAAATCCCCTAGTGCAAAGGGATGCATAGAAGTACGTAAAGATAAACTTACTCCAAGCTACTTTGGAACCCCCCAAGAATCAGCTGCGCAACCCTTCTTGGACCAAGAAAATAGGTAGTGCTAATTTTAGGTACATTATTAATTAATTTTGCTATTTGACCCCTATATACTTCCTAAAGTTTGAATAAACCGCACCTATAAGAATATGTGTAGCTTATTGATTATCCCGACTAATTGGTTGTGAGAGCAAAATTGAATAACCTAATAGTGCACTTGCTCCTGAAGCTATGAATATACCGATTTTTGCTGTGTTTATAAACGAGTGATTATCCAAGAATGCTAATTCGGTTATAAATATTGATAAAGTAAAACCTATACCTGCTATGAAACCAACTCCAATTATGTGCTTCCAAGTAACGCCGCTTGGCAATTGAGCTACTTTTAACTTAACCAGTATCCAAGACGCTAGCGTTGCACCAAGTACCTTGCCAGCGACTAGTCCGAGTATTACACCCCATAAAATTGACTGATTATTAGTTAGCGAATTAGCAACAATAGTAAACCCGGCGTTAGCGAATGCAAAGATTGGTGATATGAAGAATGTGGTTAATGAAAGAATCGCCTTCTCTACTTTTTCTGACACTCCTAATCTACTATCTGACCTGGCAACAGGAGCTAAGAAGCCCATTACAGCCCTGACAATACTTGCGTGTATTCCTGAAAGATAAGTGGTCAGCCACAAATAAACCTCACTTTTTTGTTATTTTTAAACATTAATTAATTAGTAAAGAGAATGAGTGTATTTAAATTTATGGTATTATCTGTTAATGTCTAATGAGTCACATTTTAATTTTTTCAATTAACGCGCACCATTTGGCTCTTTAGCTCAGTTGGTAGAGCAGAGGC
>Ga0163144_10030485_pt1 | contig 10316 bp, 9 predicted proteins | sample OliLak19BULKMAT1_FD_123175 | JGI IMG/M metagenome (GOLD analysis project Ga0163144, IMG submission 123175) | Freshwater microbial mat bacterial communities from Lake Vanda, McMurdo Dry Valleys, Antarctica - Oligotrophic Lake LV.19.BULKMAT1 | ecosystem: Environmental > Aquatic > Freshwater > Lake...
AGGAGTGCGAGACGACCGGCGCCGCGATCTTCTGCGACGGTCACTTCCTCGCGACCGGTGGTGATCTGCAGGCGTGCGCCGCTCAGCTCGAGGCCGAGTTCTCGGTCTCGATCGACGTGGACATCGAGGTCGATGTCGACATCAGCGGTGGCGACGGGGACGGCGATCAGGACGACGACGACATCGACGATGTCGTGAACTGCTCGGTCGCCGGCCCTGGTGGATCTGGCGGCCAAACGATGGGCTGGTCGGGGCTGCTCGCGCTGATGGTGGTCGGTGCCCGGGTCCGTCGCAGCAAGCGCGCGGCCTGAACGAATCGAGCGTGAGAACACGCCGCGATGGCGGTCATCGGCCAGTGCGCCGGTGACCGCCATCGGTCGTTTCCGCGGTTGCGCCTGGCCAGACCCACGGCATCGGCACCTGGTGCCGGGATCGCAGCGGCGGACTTCACCGCCGGCGCGGGCATCGAGATCGTCGTCGCACGCGGCGCGGAGATCGAGCTCGTCGTCGATGGGCTGGGCAGCGTCGTCGCCGTAGCGCCGGCGCCGATCGTCGCACTCGCGGCCGGCGACATGGATGGTGACGCGCAGGCTGACTTCATCGCCGCGACCGCGACCGAGGTGCACGTGTGGCCCGTCGTCGCCGGCGTGGTGTCGCCGACCTCGATCGTCCAGCAGGTGATTGGTGTCACGAGCTTCGGGCTCGGTGACCGCAGTGGCGACGGTTTCGTCGACGTGTTCGCGCTCGCCGGCGATGCCGTCGTGATGCTCCCCGGCGCGATCGGCATGCCGCTCGGCGCCACCGAGACCATCGTTTTCTCAGGCGTCCGCAGCTTCGCCGCGTTCGACGCCGACAGCGACGGACGAACCGACATCGCGTGGTCGCAGGACACGTTCTTGCGAGTGGTCGATGCGGATGGGAGCACCTACGAGCTCGGCAATTCCGAGTCGAGCGTCGTCGAGTCCCTGCTGCCGGCCGATTTCAGCGGAGATGCGATCGTCGATCTCGTGGCGGTCGGCCTCGATCCATCGCCGATGGCGACGGTGACCGGCCCCGTGCTCAACAACTACCCGATCGTCACCCCGCAGGCAGATGCGATCGCCGATGCGGCCGCGGGCGCCGTCGATGGCGGTGGGTTCGCCGATCTCGCGCTCGCGCTCGGCGGCTCGGGCGTCGTGCGCGTTCGCTTCGGCAGGCAAGGGATCGTCGGCGAGTTCGGCAAGAGCGAGCCGTTCGGCTGCGTGTCCGACTACGCGTCGGGCATCGTCGCCGACCAGGTCGTGCTCGCCGACACGGTCGGTGACGGCACGGTCGACATCGTCGTCAGCTCGATTCGTGCAGCGATACTCGCAGTGAATGGCGAGTTGGGACGCTCGACACCCCAGCCTCGGCTGACGGCGGCGTGCGGGTTGCCGCTAGGATCGAGCGAGACCATGAGCTCGCGGTAGCGGTTGAGTCGGCTCACCCAACGATGATGCCCGATCGACCGGCGCTGCGCAGCGCCGGCTTCGAGCCTGTGAGCTGTGCAGCCGCTGGGCTATGCTCCCGCGCCCGTGCTCCACTCGCGCCGTGCCTTCGTCCTCGGTGGCACCGCGTTGCTCGCGAGCGCCTGCCGGATCGGCGGCGCCTCGAGAACGCCGACCGGGCCTACGCACGCGATCTACGATGCGGCCGGCGCCTCGTCGACACTCGCCGCGTTCGCCGAGTCCTGCGCCGACGCGGACGTCATCGCGTTCGGCGAGCTGCACGGCCACGAGGTCGGCAGCGCGCTGCAGCTCGAGCTGCTGCAGACCCTGTTCACGCAGTCGCGCCCGGTCGCGCTCGCGATGGAGTTCTTCGAGGCCGACACGCAGCCCGACATCGATGCGTACCTCGCCGGTGAGATCGACGAGCCGACGTTTCGCAGCAAGACGAAGCGCGACGAGGCCTACGCGACGTCGCATTGCCCGCTCGTCGAGCTGTGCCGCGAACGCGGTGCGCGGGTCATCGCCGCGAACGCCCCGCGACCCCTCGTCATCGCGTACCGCAAGTCGAGCCTCGACTATGCGGCGTACCTCGCGACCTTGACCGACGACCAGCGCGCGCTCATGCCGACCTCGAGCGTGCCGCCGCACGACGAGCACGAGCGCCGCTTCATGAAGATGATGGGCCCCGTGCGCGGCCCGGCGTTCTTCAAGTCGATGGCGCTGTGGAACGACGCGATGGCGGAATCGGTCGTGCGCGCACGCGCCGACGATCCCCGCACGCGTGTCCTTCTGATCGTCGGGACGTTCCACGTCGCCGCACGGCTCGGCACCATCACGCAGATCACCGCGCGATCACCTGACGCGTCGATCCGGTTGCTGACGATGCGCAACGGCGGCACTGCGTGGCGAGCCAGTGACGCCGGCGAGGGTGACCTCGTCGTCTGCGTCGACTGAGCACGCGAGAGTGATCGGGCAGGTTCGAACGATGTTCGTTCCTGCGATCGCGTGTGCGCACCTTCGCGCACCGCGCGCGACGACCGACGTGCGCTGTCTCGCGACGCCGCCTCTGCCAATCCCCCGGAACCCCTTGGCAGCATGGCCGGTGTCGGGGCACACCAATGCGCACACGAAGGACGATCGAATGCCCGGTAGGACCACGCACGCTCGACTGCTCGCCTGGATCGAAGAGGTCAAGGCATTGTGCAAGCCCGACTCCGTTCACATCTGCGACGGCAGCCAGGCTGAGTACGATCACCTGTGCAACATGATGGCGGAGGCCGGGACCCTGATCCGGCTGAACCCCGAGAAGCGTCCGAACAGCTTCCTGGCGCGCTCCGATCCACGCGACGTCGCACGGGTCGAGGATCGCACCTTCATCTGCAGCAACTACAAGAACGACGCGGGTCCCACCAACAACTGGATGGACCCCGCGACGATGAAGGCGTCGCTCGGCAAGCTGTTCGACGGCTGCATGCGCGGCCGCACGATGTACGTCGCGCCGTTCTCGATGGGTCCGCTCGGCTCGCCGATCGCGAAGCTCGGCGTGCAGATCACCGACAGCGAGTACGCGGTCGTCAACATGCGGATCATGACGCGCATGGGCCAGGGCGCGCTCGACGTGCTCGGCCAAGACGGCGAGTTCGTGCCGTGTCTGCACTCGGTCGGTCGCCCGCTCGCCGACGGCGAAGCCGACAGCAAGTGGCCGTGCAATCCAGAGAACATCTACATCGCGCACTTTCCCGAGACCCGCGAGATCTGGTCGTTCGGCTCCGGCTACGGCGGCAACGCGCTGCTCGGCAAGAAGTGTCTCGCGCTGCGCATCGCGTCCACGATGGGTCGCGACGAGGGGTGGCTCGCCGAGCACATGCTCATCGTCGGTGTGGAGAGCCCCGAGGGCGAGAAGACCTACGTCGCCGCCGCGTTCCCGTCGGCGTGCGGCAAGACGAACTTCGCGATGATGGTGCCGCCGGCAGGTTTCGACGGCTGGAAGGTGTGGACCGTCGGCGACGACATCGCGTGGATCAAGCCCCGCGACGGCAAGCTGTACGCGATCAATCCCGAGGCTGGCTTCTTCGGCGTCGCGCCGGGCACCGGCGCGAAGACGAATCCGAACGCGATCGCGTCGCTGCACGCGAACTGCATCTTCACGAACGTCGCGATGACCGACGACGGCGACATCTGGTGGGAGGGCCTCACCGAGGACACGCCGGCGCATCTCATCGACTGGAAGGGTGAGGAGTGGACGCCCGCGAAGGGCTCGCCCGCGGCGCACCCGAACGCGCGCTTCACCGCGCCCGCGTCGCAGTGCCCGTCGATCGATCCGAAGTGGGAAGACCCGGCCGGTGTGCCGCTCGCGGCGTTCATCTTCGGTGGTCGCATGTCGAAGGATCAGCCGCTCGTGTACCAGGCGTTCAACTGGACGCACGGTGTCTACCTCGCGGCGACGATGGGCTCCGAGGCGACGGCTGCCGCGGTCGGTCAGGCCGCGATGCGCCGCGATCCGTTCGCGATGCTTCCGTTTTGCGGCTACAACATGGCCGACTACTTCAACCACTGGCTGAACGTCGGTCGCAAGATTCCGAACCCGCCGCGGATCTTCCGTGTGAACTGGTTCCGCAAGGGCCCCGACGGCAAGTTCCTGTGGCCCGGCTACGGCGAGAACATGCGCGTGCTCAAGTGGATCATCGATCGCGTGAAGGGTCGCGGCTACGCGATCGAGAGCCCGCTCGGGTGGATGCCGCGCCACGAGGACATCAATTGGCAAGGTCTCGCGTTCGACGCCGAGAAGTTCCAGGACCTCATGGGCGTCGACAAGCACCCCGGCACGCTCGAGGCGCACGCGCACGAGGAGCTGTTCGATCGCTTCTTCGATCGACTGCCGAAGGAGTTCGTGTTCGAGCGTGAGCTGTTGCGTAGCCGGCTGTGGCGATCGCCCGACCACTGGGAAGGCACGCACCTCCCCGGCGGGCTGTAGCGCATGGCGTCGCCGCGCAAGCCGAAGCCCGTCGTGAAGCCGGCCGCCAAGCCCGCCAAGCGCCGGACGACGGCGAAGGACGCTCGCGCGGTGGCGACGGCGATCCTGCTCGCGAAAAAAAAGGTCCGGCGCAAGCGCAAGGCCGGCGCGGCCGAGGCGGAGGATCCGCCGGCGCCGCCGGATGCGATCCGCGTGCGTCGCATGCACCGGCGCGATCTCAACAAGGTGTGGGAGTTCCTCAAGCTGGTGTTCCGCGACGTCAATCGCGAGACGGTCGAGTACCAGCGGCCGCGCAGCAAGCAGCGCTTCACCGAGCAGTACGACGACGAGGGCATCGAGCAGCTGGTGTTCGAGATCGGGCCGGACATCGTCGGCTACGCCGAATGTGCGTATGAGGTGACCGGCAACGACAACTGGATCAACCCCCGCTACTTCGACAAGCGGGACATGCGGCCGTTGTTCGTCGAGGAACTCGAGTCGCATCCCGAGTACCAGGGGCGTGGGATCGGCTCCTTCATGCTGGAGCAGCTCCAGCACCTGGCGCGCGTACGCGGTTGCACGCATCTGGTGCTCGAGGTCGCCGAGAACAACCGGCCCGCGCTCGGCTTCTATCGGCGGCGCAATTTCTACAAGCTCGACGCATCGCTGTTCCTGGCGCAGAAGATCGACAGCGAGCCGGAGCTGCTGCCGCCGCGACCGCTTGCGCCCGGTTCGACCGACGGCTGAGCGCACGCGCGGTGCCGCTCGCGACCCGTTTTCGGTTTGGGCCCGCCTTGCCGCGTTCGGTGCCGGACGGTTAGACTGACCGGCGGTTACGCCCGTCATGCGCATCACCTCGTTCCTCTCGATCTTTGCCGTCGCTCTCGCCCTCGTCGCCGGCGGTGGTTGCCGCAAGGGCGGCGGTGGCAAGGGTCCGACCGTGCGCAAGGACGTGACGAGCTGGCCGAGCTTCGCCGACGTGCCGCCGCCGGTTGCTCGCCCCGCGCTGCTCGATGCCGCAGTGGTGATCGCGATCGAGGACTATCAGTTCGCCGACGACATCCCCGGTGCGCGTGCAAATGCGGCCGACTGGGTGAAGTTCCTGACCAAGACCCAGGGCGTGCCCGCGACCAACACGCAGATGCTGTGGAACGTCGAGGCGACGAAGGAAGAGATCCTCGCCGTCACGCGTCGCGCGATGGATCGCGTGTCACCCGGCGGAAGGCTCTGGTTCGTGTTCATCGGCCACGGCGCACCGAAGAAGACCGGTGACGATGCGTACCTCATCGGCGCCGATGCCCGCTCGACGCCCGACAGCGTCGAGCAGCGATCGGTGATGCAGAGCGAGCTGCTCACGCTGCTCGAGAGCAAGGACGGCGTCACGCCGATCCTCATCCTCGATGCGTGCTTCAACGGCAAGACCTCGACCGGCACGCGCGTGATGGAGGCGGGCCTCCAAGATTTCACGTTCGTCGATCTGAAAGCGGGCAGCAAGGCGATCGTGCTGTCGGCATCGAAGAAGGACGAGTACGCCGGATCGTTGCCGGGGCTCAACCGCCCCGCGTTCTCGTACCTGTTGCTCGGCGCGATGCGTGGCTGGGGCGACACCAACAAGGACGGCGCGGTCACGGTCGACGAGGCGGTGTCGTACTCGCGCGACGCGCTCGGCATGCTGCTGCAAGGGCGGCAGCAGACGCCCGAGGTCGTCGGCGACATTGGTCGCGATCAGCAGCTCGCGGTGTCGGCGGGCGAGCCCGGACCCGATCTCACCGAGATGCGCATGCGCGGTGCGGCGGCGAACGACCTGAAGATCAACGCCGATACGCTCGCGGTGCCCGACGCCGCGATGTTCGCCGGCGGCGGCGTGGTCGACTTCAGCCAGAAGACGGACATGCAGGCGGAGAAGCTCTACGCGAAGGCGCTCAGCGTGCAAAAGGACGAGGACGCGTGGCCCGAGGTGCGTGCCTCGGCGTGGTGCGAGCTCGCGCGCTTGGGCCAGGCGACGAACCCGTATCGCGTGCAGGCGCTGAAGATGTGCCGCGAGTGGCAGATCTACGCGCGAGCGCAGCGCAAGCAGGAGACGTCGATGGCGAGCGACTACGAGTACCTGCGCGACTACCTGACGCTCGGCCACAAGTCGAAGGACCAGAAGCAGGCGGCGTGCTCCGCGTTTCTGTCGGGTTACAGCGGCCTCGCGGAGTCCGAGTACCCGCACATCAAGAACGTGCGCAAGGCCCAGAAGGCGCTCGAGCGCGGCGGCAAAGCGAAGATGACGTCGCTGTCGAACGTGAAGATCGTGCCCGACGGCAGCCCGTCGGGGGTGACGCAGTGAGCGTGCGGGTCTGGGTCGCGTTGGTCGCGTTGGGGACGCTCGGCGCGTGCTTCGATGGTCCGGAAGAGATCGTCGGACTCAAGTGCAACGACGACTCGCACTGCGGGCACGGCACGCGGTGCGTGCCGCTCGGCATCGACGTCGATTTCGACGGCATCTCCGACAGCGAGTGCCAGGAGATCGACGAGTGCGCGGAGACGGGCGTCGATTGCAGCGCGTCCGCGACGCAGACCACGACGTCGCCGTCGACGACCGAGGCGACGGTGTCGACGACGGACACGACGATGTCCACGACGGCATCGTCCGCCGAGTCGGCCTGTGTCAGTGAGGGGGGATCCTGTGCCGGCGGCGAGGCGTGCTGCTCGGGCACCTGCGCCGACTCCGGCGCGGGCTATGTCTGCGCGACGGCGTGCTACACCGGAGTCGAGTGTGCCGCAAGCTGCTGCTGCGCGTCGGGGCAGACCTACGACGGCTACACGACCAGCGTGTGTGCGAGCACGGCGGTCTGCGGCCAAGAGGCGTCGTGCCTCCAACCGGGGACTTGCTCGTCCCCCGGCTCGCTGTGCTCCTACGATCAAGACTGCTGTGGCGGCCGCTGCGTGCTCAACGGCACCGGCACCGCCAACCAATGCTTCAAGGGCTGCACGCAGCCGACCGACTGTGTGTCCGGCTGCTGCAACTATCACAGCGAGCTCGCCACGTCGCTGTGCGAGGCCTGCTGACGTGCGCTCCGCACTCGCGCTCGCGCTGATCGTCGCCTGCGCTTCGCCGCCCGCTCCCCCCGCCGCGGGCAATCAGCAGGCGAAGGTCGAAAAAGCCGAACCGCGGGCCGCTGGCGAGCAACGTCCGCAGACGGACGACGACGACGACGACGACGACGACGACGACGAGGTGATCACGTTCGAGGCCATCGTTCGCGTCGATTCCGAGCCCGGCTCGAAGAAGCTGCAGGCGGTGTGGCTCGAGCGCACCGACGGCGAGCGCTGGATCGTCGCGTACCGGGCCGAGCCGTGGCTCGTGCCGTTCGCCGACAAAGCGGTCGAGGTGACCGGCGGCCGCTATATCCCCGGCGGTCAAGCTGTGAGGGCGACCCACTTCCGCGTCGACTCGCTGCGCGTGACGGACGACAAGGACGCTGGGCTCTTCGAGAGCCTCGGTGCCGAGCAGACGATGACCGGCAGGTTCGCGGAGCAGGTCGGCACCGTCGGTGCGAAGGACGAGGGCGAGCGCTATCCGACGTTCACGAGCGATGCGGGGACGTCGTATGAGCTCGCGAACCGACCGGAAGCGCTCGCGTTCGGCGCCCAGGTGAAGGTTCGTGCGCGCGAGATGCAGTACTCGAAGTTTGCGGCGCATCGCGGCGGGCCGATGGTCTGGGTGATCGACATCGACGACGGGCCGTAGCACCAGCGCGGCGACCTCGACGCGGCGGCGGTCACTATCGCGATGTCGAGGCGCTAGGCGGTCGTGCGCTGCGGATCCGCGCGACCCACTGCTCGAGATCCTGGATGCTGCTATCGCCCAATCGATCGCCGGCCGCGAGGGTCGCGAGCACCGTGCGCAGCTCGTCGCGTGCACGAAACAGCCGGCTCTTCACGGTGCCGCGGGGAATGCCGAGGATCTCGCCGACCTCTTCGGTCGACAGATCCTCCCAGTAGTGCAGCTCGACGAGGATCTGCTGATCGAGCGGCAGTCGACGAAGCGCCCGGACGATCAGTCGCTCCTGCTCGGTGCCGGCGAGCGCGGAGTCGGGCGACGGCATGAGCTCGTCGACACAGTTGCTCTCGAGCTCGACGTCGATGCCTCGGCGACCACGCGAGCGCAGGTGCATGAGCAGCTGGTTGCGTGCGACCGCGAGCACGAAGCCGCGGAACTTCGCGCCCTCGCGCACACGATCGCGACTCTGAACGACGGCGACGAACGTGCGCTGCGTGAGATCCTGCGCTGCGACATCGCCGAGCTTCGCCGCGAAGAACCGGAACACCGACACGAAGTGACGCTCGAACAGCTTGCCACCAGAGTCGGTGTCGCCGCCGCGCCACGCGTCGAGCAGCTCGGAGTCCTCGGGCTCGGTGCTCATCGCCGGCCCACTGCGACCAGCCGACCTGCACCGGGACCATAGCTGCGACCATCGAGGCTGCCGTACAGATCGACCCGCGACAGACCGGCCCAGCTCATCAACTCGCGCAGCTCCTTGCCGGAGTACAGCGTGTGCTCGAACACGAACCGGTCGACCCGATCGCCGCGGATCAACATCCACTCGCTCTTCGCGCGGCACCAGTCGTCGGTGACGTCGACCTTCTGCACGAGCAGCGAGCCGTCGTGCTCCTCGATCGGCGTGCGCTCGGCGTGGAGACGCTCGGCGAGCGCTTCTTTACCGAGCGTGTCGATGACGAGCACACCGTTTTCGCCGAGCGACTCGACCATGTTCTTGAGCGTGCGCATGTCCTCGTTCTCGGTCGCGAAGTAACCGAACGAGGTGAACAGATTCAGGATCAGATCGTAGGTGCCGGGCCGTACGAACTCGCGCATGTCCTGGCGGACGAGCTCGAGCTGGACCTTGTGCGCGGCCGCGTGCTCGCGCGCGCGATCGAGCAAAAAAGGGGTGAGGTCGACGCCGGTCACGTCGAAGCCGCGCCGCGCGAGCGCGACCGCGTGGCGGCCGGGGCCGCAGCACAGGTCGAGGACGCGCCCCGAGCTCACGCCCGTGAGCGCGACGATCTCCGCGGTCTCCTCGTCGGCGCGAGCGAAGCGCGCGGGCGAGAACAGCACCGGATAGACGCGCTCCCAGAAGCCTTGGTCGGCGTACCAGTCGGACATGGCAGCCACGATGGTGCCACATCCGCGCGCGCGGGCACGGCCTCGCTAGAAGTTCACACGCAGGCCCGCACCACCGCCACCGCGTACCCACATGGGGCCTGCGTTGATGCGCGCGGACTTCTTGAACTTGTTGATCGCGAGCGGGATGAACAGCAACACGCCGAGCGCCGTCATCGCACCGCCGACGCCGAGCAGGATCTTGCCGTTCTTCGCTTTCTTCGGATCGCTGTTCTTCGCGAGCACCGCGCCCGCGGCGACGCCGATGAGACCGTAGAGCACGAGCAGCGCGCCGTAGATCGTCAGGTTGCGCTTGGTCTTGTCGGCCATCCCGCTGCCGCTACCGCCACCACCGCCGGAGGAGGAGCCGTACTGCTTTTTGCGCAGCGATCGTGCGCCGAGCAAGAGCGCGGCGCCGAGCGCCATCATGCCGCCGCTGACCGCCGAGCCGAAGATCGCGACCTTGTCGCCGGTCTCGCCCTGCTTCAGCGCATCCTCGCGCTCCTGAGCCGCCGTCAGTGGATCGAATCCGGTGCCGTCCGTCGCCTCGAGCTCTTCCTTCGCGTTCTTCGCCATCACCAGCCCGGTGCTGAGCGTCGTGATGAGGCCGACCGCGCCGATGAGAACGAGCGAGCTACCGGCGATGCCGAGCCCACGCAGTCGCTTCGCGGCGACGCCCGGATCGTTCTCCTTCTTGCGCTTGCGCGCCGGCGCATCGAACGTGTAGTTGAGATCGTAGTCGTTCGGC
>Ga0163144_10030488_pt1 | contig 10316 bp, 11 predicted proteins | sample OliLak19BULKMAT1_FD_123175 | JGI IMG/M metagenome (GOLD analysis project Ga0163144, IMG submission 123175) | Freshwater microbial mat bacterial communities from Lake Vanda, McMurdo Dry Valleys, Antarctica - Oligotrophic Lake LV.19.BULKMAT1 | ecosystem: Environmental > Aquatic > Freshwater >...
ACTCATCATCAATGGCCAGGTCGCCCACTATGCGGATGCGGACACTGCAACGCCGAACAAGGATCTCGACGCGCCTTGGCAGATTCACACCGTGCGCGAAACGGTCGGTGCCCATACCCGAACCGTTCAGTGGCTTGAGGGCGCCGCCTCGCGGGACAACTTTGCCGCGTTGACTGTCCCAACGGGTCAGTACCTGATGTTGGGCGACAACCGCGACAACAGCGCAGACTCCCGCTACATTGGCTTGGTGCCGCGCAATCTGTTGATTGGCAAGGCGGTGCGGGTTTTGGTATCGGCGGATATCAAAGGCAACTGGATGCCGCGCTTGCAGCGTTTCGGCAGCAAACTCATTTAAGAGGTTCACGGGGCTGTGCGGGTTACCTGCCACACCGCCCTTGCCGAAATGCCTAGAAAAGACCCTTCATACACTGGCTGACCTGGCAAACTTTCTTTTGTTTGTCCTTGGCATCGTCGCACTCTTTTTTTGCGGCTTCGGTCTTGGCCTTCTTGAAGCAAACCAGGTACTTGGCTTCGACCAAGCGCTTGCAGTTGTCGCAATTGTCGTCCGCCATCGTGTTTGCGGCGAACAGGAAAATCAATCCAAAAACGATGAATCGTGCAGTCATGACTTGCTCCAGGGGTTTGGTAGGAGCCCAGTATACAAACCCGTCTGTCGGGTGACTTTGCCTGCGCCGGTCTCCCCGGGGTTTGAGCGCTCAACGCGGGCAAACAGGTGCGCCTCGTGGGACCGAAATGGTGGCTACTCTCCGCCTACTCCGGTCGATCTAGTTTGCTGCTCAGTAAGATGGTGGAAAAGGTGTCCGATACGCCCTTGACGCCGCGAATTCGGTCAATCACAGCGTCTAACTCATCCGTTGATTCCGTGGTCAACATGGCGCACAAATCGTAGCGACCGCTCACGGAATAGATTTTGTAGATCTCATGGCGGCGCGAGAGAATCTTGACGACATCCGCGGCGCTTTCTGACGCCGTTGAGATCAACACCATGGCCCGAATACGCGCATGCGGTTGCGGTGCAGCGACGCCAATCGTATAGGAGGTAATCACCCCGGCATCCTCCAGCGCCTTGAGCCGCAGCTGGACGGTACTGCGAGCACAGCCCAGGGCTTTGGCCAGTTTGACCACCGGCAGGCGTGCATTGACCTTCAGCAGTTCGATGAGCTGGCGGTCCAGCGGGTCCGGAAAAGTCAGCATGAGGGTAAAAGTCAATATGGATGATGAGATTGCATTTTGACTGATTTATTGCTATTGAATCAGTCATTTTGTATGTTTCTAAAAAAGAGAGAGATACCTAAAATTTGCACATTCGCGGCCCGATCGCACTCCCCCCCTCCATCCAGGAACCACACCATGTTGCAAAAAGTCATATCCATCGATTCCAGCAAAATGCAGCCCCCCACCGACTCTGGAAAGATGCTCACCCGTGAGCAGCTGGACGCCTACGATCCGGAGTCAGAAACCTGGCAAAAGCAGTTTTCGCGCCGCTACGTGCACCACACCGAAATGTTCGGCGTGCTCAACAACGTGGAAAACGTGAACGAGACGGTGTACGAGAAATTTGCCATCGCCGTGACGCCCTACATGGCCAAACTGATGGACCGGGATGACCCGAATTGCCCGATCCGCCTGCAGTACATGCCCACATTTCACGAGGAAACCAAGCCCGCTTTTGCGACCACGCTGGACCAGTTGGGTGAAGAAGGCGACACCATTCCCGGCACCAGCATCGTGCACCGCTACCCGCGTCGCGTGCTGTTTCTGGTCTCCAACACCTGCGCCACGCTGTGCCGCTTTTGCACCCGCAAGCGCATGGTGTCGCAACCAACTGGCGCGGTGCACAAGGACGAGATCGAGCGCTCCATCGACTACATTGCGGCCAATACCCAGATTCAGGACGTGCTGCTCTCCGGCGGTGATCCACTGACGTTTACCGACGAACGCCTGGACTACATCCTGGGTGAAATCCGCCGCCGCGCCCCGCATGTGCGCTTCTTGCGCATGGGCTCCCGTATGGTGGTGCAGTTGCCCACCCGCATCACACCCGAGCTGTGCGCCGTGCTGGAAAAGCACAAGCTGCAAATGGTCAACACCCACATCAACCACCCCAAGGAAATCACGCCCTTGCTGCGGGAGCGCGTCAAGATGCTGCAAAAGGCCGGCATCATGATGGGCCTGCAAACCGTGTGTTTGAAGGGTGTCAACGACGACGTGGAAGTGATGCGCGAGCTGTTCATGCAAGCCATCGAGATGGGTATTCGCCCCTACTACGTGTACTCCACCGACATGGTGGAAGGTGCCCACCACTTTGTGGTGCCGCACCACCGCATGCTGGAGCTGTACGAAGGCCTGCGCGGCTGGATCAGTGGCCCGGCAGTGCCCACCTTCATCGTCGACGGTCTGGGTGGCCTGGGCAAGCTGCCCATCATCCCGAACTATGTGACCGAAGAGAAATTGGCCGACGGTAGCGGCACTACCATCCATTGCCGCAACTATGCGGGCAAGACGGTCGAGATGCCCGGTCTGGGGCAAAATTTCAGCCTGCCGACCCACAGCCACTAACAACATTCGCAGGGCAAACCCGCCGATGGCAAGTCAGCCCGGCGGGCTTTGCCACGCTTTCACCGGAAGTTTCCTATGGCCATGCAACACGGCTCTCCCTTCGGTACGCACCGCGTGCTGGAACCGCTTGGCGTCCTGCCCCAAGGTGCCTGGAAGATCGACAACACCATGGAGATCTGCGACAACGAGATCCTGATCGACGTGTCGGCGCTCAATATCGACTCTGCCAGCTTCACCCAAATCAAGAAGGAATCGGGCGGTGACATCGCCCAAGTTGAAGCCAAGGTGCGAGAGATCGTGGCGCAGCGCGGCAAGCACCACAACCCGGTCACCGGTTCCGGTGGCATGTTGATTGGCACCGTGGCCCAGATTGGGCCGGCACTGGCCGACAAGATTGACCTGAAAGTGGGCGACAAGATTGCGACACTCGTGTCGTTGTCGCTCACGCCATTGCGCATCGATGCCATTCGCGCCATCCACATGGAAAAAGACCAGATCGAAATCGACGGCAAGGCGATTTTGTTTGAAACCGGCCTGTACGCCAAACTACCAACCGACATGTCCGAATCGTTGGCGCTGGCTATTCTGGATGTGGCCGGTGCGCCAGCCCAAACCGCGCGCTTGGTGCAACCCGGTGACACCGTGGTGGTGATTGGTGGCGGCGGCAAGTCCGGCACGTTGTGCGTTTACGAAGCCAATAAACGTGCGGGACCAACCGGTTGCGTGATTGGCGTCTCGCCGTTTGCGAAAGATTGCGAGCGCATGCGCAGCCTGGGCTGGGCGGACCATGTTTTGCAGGTCGACGCTGTCAACGCACTTGCCCTCATGGAAGCCGTGTCGGGCGTTACCAACGGAAAAATGGCCGACGTCACCATCAACTGCGTCAACATCCTGAACACCGAGATGGGCAGCATTCTGGCCACACGCGACGGTGGCAAAATTTATTTCTTCTCCATGGCCACCAGCTTCACCGCCGCTGCTCTGGGTGCCGAAGGCGTGGGCAAAGATGTGGAAATGATCGTGGGCAACGGCTATGCCAAAGGCCACGCCGAGCATTCGCTCAACCTGCTGCGTGAAAGTGCGCCGCTGCGGGAGTTGTTTCAAAACCTGTACGTTTAACCGAGGTCTGAGCCATGATCCACAGCGCAATCTGGAGCCGGATTCAGGCCGATGCATTAACCACATTGGCGGTCATGGGCATGACCAAGAACACGGGCAAGACGGTGGCCCTGAACCATCTGCTGGCGTGCGCTGCACACAACGGTGTGGCGGTCGGTGTTACGTCCATTGGCCGCGATGGCGAGGAGCGGGACCAGGTTTTCTCCTTCCCCAAGCCGCCGGTCATGGTATGGCCCGGCACCCTGGTGGCTACCGCGCGCGACACCCTGCTGCGTGCCAAGGTGCGTTTCAAGACCGTTTGCTCGACCGGGCTGGACAGTCCCATGGGTGAGATCATGCTGATCAAGGTGCTGGAGCACGGCGAAATGGAAATTGCCGGGGCCTCCCGCAGCACCGAGCTGCAAAAAATTATCGCGCAGCTCAAGCAATGCGGCTGCGATTTGGTGGTGCTCGACGGTGCGCTGGGACGCAGCCACCATGCATCGCCCGCCATTGCCGAAGGCGTCATTCTGGCAACCGGAGCGGCCATTGGTGGTGGCGTCCAGGATGTGATTCGCAAAACACGTGACCGCTTGGCGATCTTGGGGATTTCCCAAGCCACGCCCTCTTTGGTGGCCCAGTGCCAAGGCGTATTCACCCGGGGGGGGGTCGGGCTGTGGGATGCGCAGGGCAACACCTTGTTCCAGGAAGAAATCCCAACACTCAACGCTGCGGCTACCTTGCTGCGCTTTGCCGACCAGGGTGTAACCACCATTGCGGTCAGCGGCGCCGTGGGCCGCATGCTGTGGCGCGCAGTCCAGACCCTGGCCGCGCTGCAACCCGCCTTGACCGTGGTGGTGGCCGATGGCACGCGCCTGTTCGTAGAGCAGACGGATTTGGCGCTGTTCCATAAGCAGGGCGGCACGCTGGTGGCCAACCGCGGTATCCGCATTGCCGGTGTTACCTTGAATCCGTTTTCGCCGATGGGTGGTGATTTCGATGCCCATGAGTTACTGGCCGCCGCCCGCCAGACATTTCCCCACTATGACGTGATGGACGTTAAGCTGGCCGAAAGTGCCGATGTGGTGCAGACTGGCCTTGTTGCGGCCTAAATTGCGCGCTAAGTTGCATCCCAAAATTTGATAAATACCAGGAGAATTTGAATGTCGCACTTGCAGCTGGACCAGGCACAAATCGACCGGGCCCGCGAATCGGCCCGGCGCATTGCCCGCCAGGTTTTTGAAGAAATGAGTCAGTTCACCACCACCACGGTGGAACGGGCCACGGTGCGCTTGCTGGGCGTGGATGGCGTGGATGAAAACCAGGTGCCGTTGCCCAATCGGTTGGTGAGCCACTTGCAAGCGCAAGGGCTGCTGCAACACGGTGCAGCCCCCGTGCTGGCCGCAGCCATGCAGGCCACGGGCCAGACCGCGCAGCAAATTGCACAGGCGGTTGCTGCCGGTACGCTCACCCTGACCAAACCCCACGATACGACGGCCGCTGTGGCTGCTGCCGAGGCACTGGCCCGCAGCATGTGTGAGCGCATTGCCAGCCAGCGCAGCTACCGCGATGAACAAATCAAAGCGGTGGGCGAAGGCCCGACACCCTGGCTGTATCTGATCGTCGCCACTGGCAACATCTACGAAGACGTGGCCCAGGCCCGTGCCGCTGCCGAGCAGGGTGCCGACATCATTGCCGTGATTCGCTCCACAGGCCAGAGCCTGTTGGACTATGTGCCCTACGGTGCCACCACCGAAGGCTTTGGCGGCACCTATGCCACCCAAGAAAACTTCAGACTCATGCGTGCTGCGCTGGACGAAGTGGGTGCCAAGGTCAAGCGCTACATCCGCCTGACCAACTACTGCTCGGGCCTGTGCATGCCCGAGATTGCCGCCATGGGTGCCATGGAGCGGCTGGACATGATGCTCAACGACTCCATGTACGGCATCATCTTCCGCGACATCAACATGAAGCGGACCTTCATTGACCAGTTTTTCTCGCGCATGGTCAATGCCTATGCGGGCATCATCATCAACACCGGCGAAGACAACTACCTGACCACCGCTGACGCCTTTGAGGCGGCGCACACGGTGCTGGCCTCGCAGTTGATCAATGAGCAGTTTGCGTATATCTCTGGTCTCAAGCCCGAGCAGATGGGCCTGGGTCACGCCTTTGAGATCCACCCGGAGCTGGAAAACGGCTTCTTGTGGGAATTGGCGCATGCCCAGCTGGTGCGCCAGGTGTTTCCGGATGCGGCACTGAAGTACATGCCGCCCACCAAACACATGACTGGCAACATCTTCAAGGGCCAGGTGCAAGACACGCTGTTCAACATTGTCAGCACCGTGACCCAGCAAAACATTCACCTGCTGGGCATGATGACGGAGGCCATCCACACGCCGTTTATCCAAGATCGCTTTTTGGCAATCCAGAACGCCAAGTACGTGTTCGGCACCATGAAGGATTTGCATTCTGAAATCGAATTCAAGTCCGGTGGACTGATCGAGACCCGCGCCCAAACCGTATTGGCCGAGACGGAATCTATCCTGGCAGAAATCGAAGGCATGGGCCTGCCCGCTGCCATCAGCAAGGGCACCTTTGCTGAAATTTCACGCACACCCACCGGCGGCAAGGGTCTAGACGGTGTGATCACCAAGGCGGCCGACTACTACAACCCGTTCCCCCAGTTGATGCTCAGCGGAGACCAATAACATGTCCGAAACTGCCACAAACGACACCACCACCGCAGCCGCTAACGCCAACACGGAACGTCCACCGGAGCAGTGGGTCAAGGCCTATGGCGACACCCTGAACGATGGTCGGGTGCAAATGTCCTTCACCCTGCCGGTGCCGTTGGATGAGTTGTCCAAAGAGGGTGCCAAGCAATTGGCCCTGTCCATGGGTTTGGAAGAGCCCGCCGTGGTGCATGCCGAAGACATGGGTCAGGGCTTCAGCTTTTTCATCGTCTACGGGCAGTGCAAGCACCGCGTCGATTTGTCGCGCCTGAAGATTTCCAAGCCAGAATTTGAAGTGCTGGACAAGGACGGCATTAATGCCCTCATCGCAAAAAAGATGAAGCGGCGCATGGTGGTGGTCGGTGCCTGCATTGAAACCGATGCGCACACCGTGGGTATCGATGCGATCATGAACATGAAGGGCTTCAATGGCCACAAAGGCTTGGAGAGCTACCACGAGATTCGCGCCATCAACATGGGCGCGCAGGTGGATTCCGAAGACCTGGTGGCCCGCGTGATCGAAGAAAAGGCCGATGTGATTTTGGTGTCGCAAATCGTGACGCAAAAGAACATCCACCTGGATAACCTGACCAAGCTGTCTGACCTGTTGGAGGCCGAAGGCCTGCGCGACAAGGTGATACTGGTGGTGGGTGGCCCGCGTATCAGCCACGAGTTGGCCAAAGAGTTGGGTTACGACGCCGGTTTTGGCACCAAGAGTTATGCCGAAGATGTGGCATCGTTCGCTATCCATGAATGGAGCAAGCGGCACGCAGCCTGATATTTTGCGGGACAGACATTGAAAACGGTCTCAACCAATTGAGGAAATTCCATGGAAAAAATCACCAGCCTGATCCGCCTGCGCATGGGTGCCCACGACGCCCACTATGCGGGCAACCTGGTCGACGGTGCCAAGATGCTGCACCTGTTTGGCGATGTGGCGACCGAGCTGCTGATTCGCAGTGATGGCGACGAAGGTTTGTTTGTGGCCTACGACAAGGTCGAATTTTTGGCCCCTGTCTATGCCGGTGATTACATCGAGGCCGTGGGCCACATTGAGTCCATGGGCAAGTCGTCACGCAAGATGGTGTTCGAGGCCCGCAAGGTTATCGTGCCCGCTGGCGTTGCGGGACAGGCGTCGGCGGCCAACGTGCTGGACACACCGATCGTGGTCTGCCGCGCCAGTGGCACCTGCGTTGTGCCCGTCCATTGCCAGCGCGGCCCCGGTGGCAAACCAGCATGACCGCCGCGCTTTCGTGACACAACGCGGCATGATCCCCGCATGACTTCTGTATGAACAAACTCATCATCACCGTGGCCCTGACCGGGGCCGAGGCCAGCAAAGCAGACCAGCCGGCCCTGCCGACCACACCGCAGGAAATTGCCGCTGCTGCGCAGGCCTGTGTTAAAGCCGGCGCTTCCATCGTGCACCTGCACGGGCGCCAGCCCGATGGCAGTGCCACGCAAGACAAAGACACCTACCGCGACATCATTGCCGCGGTGCGCGAGCGCTGCGACGTCATTATCCAGGTGTCTACCGGCGGCGCGGTAGGCATGACGGCACAGGAACGTTTGGCCCCGGTGGAGCTGGCGCCCGAGATGGCGACGCTGTCCATGGGCTCGGTCAATTTTGGTGGCGATGTATTCATGAACCATCCTGCCGATATGGAAGCCTTTGCAGCGGCCATGGCCGAGCGCGGTGTCAAGCCGGAGTTTGAAATATTTGATGCCGGCATGATGGCCACTGCACAGCGCTGGCTTAAAAAGGGGCTGATTCAAGCCAATCCACATTTTGATTTTGTGCTGGGCGTTCCCGGGGCTATGCCTGCGACTCCGGAGGCACTGATGTATTTGCGGTCACAGTTGCCCGAAGGCGCGACCTGGACCGTTGCGGGCATTGGTGCCGCGCAGCTGACGCTGGGTACCGTCGCCATTGCCTTGGGTGGCCATGTGCGGGTCGGGTTTGAAGACAACATCTACTTCCGCAAGGGCGAGCTGGCCACCAGCAACGCCCAGTTGGTGGAGCGCATTGCTGCGGTGGGCCGTTTGCTGGACCGTCCGCCCGCGACGCCCGCCGAGGCGCGGGCTCTGCTCGGCCTGCAAGCCCGGTGAGCCGCACGGTATGTAACGGGCTGCTGCTGCTGGTGGCCGTGATCTGGGGCACCGCTTTTGTCGCCCAGCAATTGGGCATGCGCGACGTGGGGCCGCTCACCTTTACGGGTGTGCGTTTTTTGATGGGCGCCCTGTTTGTGCTGCCACTGGCACTGCGCGAAGCGTCCCGGTTGCGGTCGCGCGGCATCACCCTTGACCGCAAAGACCTATTGGCCTGGGGTGGGTTAGGCGTTTTGCTCTTTTTCGGCGCGACCTTTCAGCAAATAGGGGTAGCGGGTACTTCGGTCTCCAACGCAGGGTTTCTAACAGCCTTGTATGTGCCGTTGGTTCCCTTGCTGGGCTGGGCTTTGGACCGATTCCGTCCGCACCCCTCCATCTGGCCGGCCATTGCCTGCACCTTGGTGGGTACCTACCTCTTGAGCGGTGGCCGCCTGGACGCGTTTAACGCAGGCGACTGGTGGGTCATTGCCAGCACCCTATTTTGGGCCGGCCATGTGTTGTGGGTGGGTCGTGTAGCGGCTCGCACGGGGGCGCCTATTTTGGTGGCCTGCGCGCAGTTTGTGGTGTGCGGTGTGTTGGCCTGTTTGGCCGCCGTGGTGCTAGAAGACATCAGCCTTGCGGGCCTGCGGTCGGGCCTGCCCACTTTGCTGTACGGTGGTCTGGTCTCGGTGGGCGTGGCGTTTACCGTGAAAGAGGTGGCGCAACGTTATGCCCGGCCGACCGATGCCGCCATCTTGCTGAGTTCCGAGATTTTGTTTGCCGCACTGGCCGCCGCAGTGATGTTGGACGAGCGTTTGACCGCCCTGCAATGGGCCGGCGGCGGTGTTATTTTTCTGTCTATTTTGGCGGTGCAGGTGCTGCCCCTGTTCGGGGTTGGTGCCGGCGGCGGTGTTAACGCCCGGCCAGTGCGGGAAACAATTTGAGCAACCCGTCCGACATCACCTCCACCGCCAGGGCCGCCAAAATCAGGCCCATCAGGCGCGTCATCACGTTGATGCCGGTCTTGCCCAGCACCCGTGCGATCGGTTGGGCCAGCGAAAAACACAGGGCCGTTGCAAGCGCAATGACAACACCGTAACCCACCAGCGTGCCGAGCTGAAAGAAGGTCTTGGCCTTCTCGGCATAGATGACGACCGTGGACATGGTGGCCGGTCCGGTGAGCAGGGGAATGGTCAACGGAACCACGGCAATGCTGGCGCCCATGGCTGCTTTTGCGGCCCCGTCCTCATAGTCGTTGGCTGTGGTTTTGGCTTCGGCCGGTTGCGCATTGAGCATGTTCAATGCCGACGTGAGCAGCAGCATGCCACCGCCCACTTGAAAGCTGGCCAGCGAGATGCCAAAAAACTCCAGAATCTGCAGCCCTAGCAGCGCGCTGACCGCAATCACCACAAAGCAACTGGTGGACGAGACAAAGATCGTGTTGCGCCGTTGGGCTGCTGAAAACCCCTGCGTGTAGTGGATGAAGAACGGCACGATAGCCAGCGGGTTGACGATGGCCAACAGCGTGATGAGGGGCTTGAAATCCATGCGCTAATGTCCTTGCGGTGGGCTGCGGGTGCTGCCATGGTAGCGGAAGAGCCGCACGTTGCCCCACGGGGCTGCTGGTGACGTTACGCAACGCAACGCCTCGGTACGGCTTACTGCAGCTGGTCGATCTGCTGCTGCGCTCGCTCCAGTGCTGTCTTCGGGTCTACCCCTTTTTCCAGGCACTGGTCGATGGCGCTTTTTAGAATTTCCCGCACTTTCAGGTTGTCCACGGCCATGATTTTGGGTTTTCCGAATTTGAGTTGCTTG
>Ga0163144_10030489_pt1 | contig 10316 bp, 7 predicted proteins | sample OliLak19BULKMAT1_FD_123175 | JGI IMG/M metagenome (GOLD analysis project Ga0163144, IMG submission 123175) | Freshwater microbial mat bacterial communities from Lake Vanda, McMurdo Dry Valleys, Antarctica - Oligotrophic Lake LV.19.BULKMAT1 | ecosystem: Environmental > Aquatic > Freshwater > Lake...
GTCCTCTCGGGGGAGGATGGTCGAGCGTCCATGTGTAGCTGGCTGCACATCGCAAGGGCGGTGAGCGAGGGCCTGCGGGCTGTCTGGGTCGCGTAAGAGGTTGGGTTTTTCGGACGCCGCCGGTGGCGTGGGTGAGCACGATGCCGGCTCACTCTCGCCTCGCAGCAACCCTCCAAAAGCCCCCTTTCCAAGGGGGTTGGGGGTGCCTCACATCGCTTCGCTCCGAGTGCACGCGACTCGCATCACTGCCATCGGAAAAGCCCCCCTCGAACGAGGGGCTGGGGGAGGTTCCCAGCGCGGGAGCGCATCGAATGAGGCTCAAAAAGAAGTGATGAATCTTGAGGGGGGAGGTTCCCAGCGCGGGAGCGCAACGAATTAGGCTCAAAAAGAAGCGTTCGTTCAAGGGCGGCACGCGCGTCAACATGCGCCAAGCCGCGCGTCGACTGTGCAAGGACGGCAAGGTCGTCCATGAGCGCTTCTACTACTCGAAGGGCTGAGCGCGACGCGCTTCAGCTGATGCTGGCGCCGATGACGCGCGACAGCGCGGTGCGGACGTTCTCGTTGGTGAGTCGATCGCTCAGCGCGTGGAACTCCGGCAGCGCGGCTTGGTAGGCGCTGTCGAGCCGCAAGATGCCGCTCTTTTGCGCGGCGTCGCCGAAGATCGCCATCGTGTCTCGAGCGAGCGCGGCGATCCCTTTGAAGGTGCCGTCGCGCAGCAGCAGCTCGGTCGAGCCGGCGAACATCAGCATGCCGCCGGGGATAGCGCCGATGGCGGTGGTGCAGAGCGGCGGATAGCAGATGCGGATCGTGGCGACGCCGTGCGCCTCGCGGATCCGCGCCATGCTCTCGCGTTGAAGGATCTTCGCGCCGGCGAGCGGGCCCATGCCGTAGACCGGATCGTCTTTCTCGAAGTCGTAGTCGGCGAACGCGACGACGCTCTCGCCGCGCACCAGCAGGCCGGCGGTCGCGAGCGCGTCGGCCCACGGATCCGTCGAGGTCCCCATCATCTTGTTGGTGCGGTCGATGTCGGCCTGCGTGGCGATGTCGACCTCGACGAGCCCGAGCTTGCGCACGTTCTCGACGCGCGAAAAATCGGGCGTCTGCCGCACATCGTCGAAGGAAACGTCGAGGTCTTTGACGAACGTCTTGCCGAACTGCTCGTAGCGCTTGGTCGCGCCCGCCGCGATGCCGTTGATCAGGTGCACGACGCGATATTTCGCCGCGAGCTCGGCGACGACCTGCGCGATCACGTCAGGCTTGGTCGCGTCTTCGTTGCGGAACGCCGCGTCGACGCCGGTCTCGCGCGCGGCTTCGCTGATCGCCTGTGCGTGATGTGGGCCGATCTGCAGCTTCGCGCTGTCGTAGTGCACCGCGTACACCGGCACGCTCTCGGCGAACAGCAGCTGCACCGCGACCTGGCGCAAGATCCCGTTCGAGCCGCCGAGCAAGAGCACACACGCGTCGCCCGCGATCGCCGGCGCCTCGGGCTGTAGCTTCTTGCGCTGCGCTGCGAGATCTTCACGCGCGACGCGCAGACCGTGCTCGGCGAGCCTCGGCAAAATCTCGCGGCGATCGACGCCGCCGAGCAGCTGCTTGACGAAGACCTCGAGGCCCGTGCTCTCGGCGGTCGGAGTTGCGGTGGTCATGGCGCGCGAGGGTAGCAGCGCCCACGAGGTCTCGCTCGACGAGGTGGTAGCGACGATGCGTCAGACCGGCGCGGATATGCGGACGAGGTACAGAGAGACGTCCTGCGGTGGCCTCGCGGTCCACATCATCGAGCGTTGATCGAAGAGCGCTGAGCGCGCGTTGACAGCGGGCCCACATCGCGAAACCCTGCACGCGACATGCGCTTCTCTCTCTTCGCTCTCGTGCTCGCCTCTGCGTCGCTCTCCTCCTTGCTCGTCGCGTGCGGCGACGACGACGACGTGGCGGCGATGCCAGATCTCGGCCCGCCCGATATGGGCGAGCTCGATATGGATCTTCCGCCGAGCAAGCTCTACACCGCGTGCGAGCGCGACAGTCAGTGCCCCGGAGTCGGCGCGCGCTGCCGACCACCGCGCGAGGGCTGGCCGAACGGCTATTGCACCGTGCCGTGCACGCCGCCCGATTCGGAGCCGTGCCTCGACGACGAACTCTACTACCACCACTGCATCACCGACGAGACGAGCGGCGACTCGTGGTGCGAGCGGCGCTGTCTGAACGGCATCGACTGCGGGCGCACCGGCTACACCTGCATCGGTCAGTTCCCGCCGATGGACGAAGGCATGTGCGTCGGCGTCTGCCTCGGCGACGACGACTGCCTCCGCGGTGAGGCGTGCAATACCGACACTGGCCGCTGCGTCGAGTCACTACCGACGACGGGCGCTCCGCTCGGTGGACCGTGCGCGAGCGACGCCGAGTGCCGCTCGGGCGAGTGCATCTTGCCGCGCGACGAGAACGGCTACGCGTCGGGCTTCGTCGCTGGCTATTGCGTCACGGAGCTCTGCATCCTGCCGGCTGGCTACAACAGCAACACGCTCTATGCGGGCGCGACGCTGCCGCAGGGCTCGTGTCCGAGCAACGGAATCTGCTTCCCAGATCGCGGCTCTCTCGGCGAAGGCGATCCGGGCACCTGCTACGGCGCCTGCACCGCGACGACGGACTGCCGCCCAGGCTTTGTATGTCGCACCTCGTTCCAGCTCTCGAGCGGCGACACGGCGAATTTCGACAACGGCCTCTGCGTGCCGACCGACTGCCAAACCGAAGACTGCCCGGCCGGCTACACCTGCGAGAACTACACGATCCGCGGCCGCACGATCTACGCCTGCGGACCAATCTGAGCGTCGCGCTACTGCGCGCCAGCGTCTTCGTCCGCACCACCGGTGATCTCGATCTCCTCGATCGTGATTGGTGTGCGATGCACTGCGACCGGTGGCTCCTCGACCGGCGGCGCTGCGACTGGCGGTGCGGTTGACGGCGCAGGCGGTGGACGCACTGCCGGAACGACGACGACCTCGGGCGAGACGAAGCTGCTCGCCGCGAACGCAGCGCCGACCGCGAGCACCATCACGACCGCGAGCGCGCCGATGACGACGCTCTTCTTCGGACCACGCCTCGGTAGCGGCGGCGGTGCGCGCGAGGGCACCGGCGGACCATCGAAGACCGGCTCCGACGAATCGGCGTTGTCCGGCTCCTCGCTGGCGCTGTCTTCGAGCACGGCGTCCGCGTCCGCCAGCGCGTCGATCTGCATCGTGTGGCCAGCGTCGCCCGGTGGAACCCGACGCCCGCCTTCGTCCCCCTGGTCGCTCATCGCCCGCGATGGTACGCCCGCAACCGCGCGCTCGTCCACGCAGCCGCAAGTCGAGCGAATATTCGCCCCGCGCTGCCCAGCGAACGCGCCAGGTGCTCAGCGCCCTGCGCAGCGTGAACGCGGCGTCGAAGGTGAACCGTAGTTCACGCGCACGCGCGCTTCGCGATAGGGCCAACACACTGAATTGATTGCGTCATTCGTCGCCGACACGCCGCGGCACGATTCTGGCTGCTTGGCCGGAACATGACGCTGCACCTCGATCCCTGGACGATCCTCGTGTTGCTGCTCGGCGCGGTCTCGACGCTGTGGGCGGCGCTCGGTGTGTTCGCAGTCGCGCGGGTTCGTCTGCGCCGTACGCGCATCGGCGCGCAGACGTCGGAGCTGCCAGCGGTGTGCGTGCTCAAGCCGCTCTGCGGCGTCGACGCGGATCTCGAGGCCAACCTGCGCACGTTCTTCGAGCAGGACCATCCGCGCTTCGAGCTGGTGTTCGGCGTGCAAGGCGCGAGCGATCCCGCGGTCGACGTCGTGCGTCGTCTGCGCGCCGCGTATCCCGATGTCGCAGCGCGCCTGGTCGTTCACGAAGGCGGCCGCGGGCTGAACCCGAAGGTGTCGAACTTGCGCGCGATGCTCGAGCGCGGCGGCGACTGCGACGTCGTCGTCGTCAGCGACTCGAACGTGGCGGTCGCGCGCGACTATCTGCGCGAGCTCGCAGCGGAGCTCGCGCTGCCGGGCACCGGCCTCGTCACCAGCCCGATCTGCGGCGAAGGCGAGCGCACGCTCGGCGCGGCGCTCGAGGCGCTGCAGCTGAATGGCCCGGTCGCGGCTGGCGTGGCGATCGCCAGTGAGCTGGCCCGGCATCCGATCGTCGTCGGCAAGTCGATGATGTTTCGGCGCTCGGAGCTTGCGCGACTCGGCGGCCTCGAGAGCGTCGCCGACGTGCTCGCCGAGGACTACGTCATCGGTCGCATGTACCTCGAGGCGGGCTACGCCGTGCGCATCGCGCCGAGCCCGGTGCGCAACATCGTGCGCGCTGCCACGGTGCGCACGTTCTCGGAGCGTATGTTGCGCTGGGGCATGATCCGCGTGCGCATCGCGCCCGTCGCGTTCTTTCTCGAGCCGCTCGGAAGCCCGCTGCTCGTCGCCGCGATCGCGCTGAGCACGCAGACGCTCGGCGCGTGGCCGCTGCTCTGGGCGCTGGCGCTGATGTTGGTCCGCGACGCGGCGACGATCGCGCTGGTGCGCGGGCCGCGCGGGCTCGCCACGCTGCCGCTCGTGCTGTTGCGCGACGTCATCGTGCTCGCGACCTGGGTGGTCACGCCGTTTCACCGTCATGTGCGCTGGCGTGGCCGTCGCGTGCGCGTCTCGGCGGGCACGCGCCTCTACGCCGCCGAGCCGAGCGCGCTACCCGGGCCGGCGCGCCTCGAGCGCTGAAAGCCGGCGCGCCTCGAGCGCGTGCCGCGCACACGACGCGAAGTCTCAGCGCGCGTCGAGCTCAGCGACCAAAATCAGGATTCCGCTCGTCCCGATGCGAACACCGCGCGCGCTCTCGCGAAAGCGATTGGCGACGCAGCGGCTCGCCTCGATGTCGTTCGGCTCGTTCGGGTTCGGCTGGATCATGCTGATGCCGCCAGTGAGGCCGAACATGACCTGCACGTTGACGTGCGCGACACGCCCCGGCAGACGGCACTCTTCGCATGCTTCTGCGATGCTGCTGAGGATCGCGCGCACCGCGGCGGTGTCGATTTCGTCGCCGATGGCGCGCGGCTCCATCCAGTGCACCCGAGCGCCAGGGATGCCCGGCGGACCGACGATCGTCGGCGTGGGCGCGAGCTCCGGCACGACGGGTGTCGTCGTTGCTGGCGTCGTGCTCGACGGCGCGGCGAACGGGCCGAGCGTCGTGTCTGGGACCGGCGTCTCGCTTGGCCGCAGCAGCATGAGCGCGACGCCAGCGACGGCGACGAGCGCTAGCGCTGCCGCCACCACCGCGCCGATGATCAGCATCGGCAGCGCGATCGACGCGCGCGGATGTGCCGGCGCGAGACCCGTTCCCGGCGCGTATTCGCGCTGAAATATCGGAGTGCGCGCGTCGACGGAGGTCGGCGCGTGGAGCGGCGCGCTGGTGATCGGCGTCGGTGCGCTCGTCGGTGGGATCGGCGCGCGTGCCTGCAACATCGCCGGGCGCAGCGAGGCGGGCGTGACGTGCGCTTCGGTCTGCGCGAACACATCGGGCGAGGTCGCGCTGCCGAGCGGCGAGGTGATCGTGCCGCCGGGTAGGCCGGTCGCAGCGCGCAGCGCGTCGGCGAACGCGTCAGCGCTCGCATGGCGCGCGGCCGGGTCGCGCGCGATCGCGCGATCGACGACGTGCGCGAGCGCGTACGTCAGCTGCGGCGCGACCGAGCGCACCGGACGCGGCTCTTCGGTGCACACCAGCACTACCAGCCGCTCGAACGAATCCGCTTCGTGCGGCAGCGCGCCTGACAACATCTGATAGAGCACGACGCCCGCCGCGTAGACGTCGACGCGCGCGTCGACTGGGCGTCCTTGGATCTGCTCGGGCGCCATGTAGGCCGGCGTGCCGAGGATCATTCCGGCGGCGGTGAGCGTGCGATCTTCGGGGCGCAGTCGCGCATGACTGATGCCGAAGTCGATGATCTTCGCGAGCTCAGCGCCGCCCTCCTGCGCGAGAAAGATGTTCGCCGGCTTCAGATCGCGGTGTACGACGCCGGCGCGATGCGCGGCCGAGAGCCCAGCGAGCACCTCGAGCAAGATGCCGACACAGCGCTCCTCGGCGAGCCGCGGCGTGGCGCGCATCATCGCGTCGAGATCGCGTCCAGCGAGCAGCTCCATGACGAGGAACGCTTCGCCGCCCTCGGTCTCGCCGAAGTCGCTGACGCGCACCACGTGTGGGCTGTGGATCGCCGCGGCCGCCCGCGCCTCGCGGACAAAGCGCTCTGCGACGAGCGGATCGGTGTCACCACGCGCGCGCAGCAGCTTGATCGCGACGCGCTGCGCGAGGTTGATGTGCGTCGCCGTGTAGACGCCGCCAAAGCCGCCGAAGCCGAGCAGCGTCTCGACCTGATAGCGGTCGACGCGCGTCCCACACGGCCCGACGTCGACCGGCTCGCGCGTGCGCGGACAGAGGCGAGCGTCGTCGGAGTGGGTCGCCCCGCAGCTGCGGCAGGCGGTCATCGCCGCGAGGCTAGCAGCGCCTCCCACGCGCGCCGATCGGAAATATCGCTGAAGCGCGACGACTCCACGCCACGATGTGCCTCTTCCCTTCGCCCACCCGGACTTGCGTATCATTCATGATGCTGTTGCTCACTGGCGGCGTCTCGACGGCACGCGCGGATGAGCCAGCTGCACCTCCCGTCGTGGCCGAGGCCGTCACCGCGCCGCCCGTCGATCCGAACGCGACGCCGCCAACCGCGGAGCCATCACCAATGGCGCTGCCGCCTGCGCCCGGAGCGCCGCCGCACGCCCCAGCGGAATCGCCGCCGCCCGTCGCGCCAGCGCTGCTGCCGCCGATACCGGCTGCGCCTGGCGCGTATTTTCGCGCGCGGCCGGCACCACGAACTTCGCACGCGACGGCGCTCGCCCAGCCGGGCGCTTGGCCGGCGCGGGCGGAGCGGACGCGTTTGCCGCGTATCGGATTTGAGACGGCGGGCGCGGCGATTGGCATTGGCGCGTCGGCGATCGTTGGAGTGTTCGGCTGGGGGCTCGCTGGCCAGACGCTGTGTCAGAGCGACGACACCTCGTGCGCGGTGGCTGGCGCGATCGTGTTCGGCGCGATCGCGTCGGTGGTGCTGGTGCCGCTCGGCGTCGTCGTTGGCTCGCGCGCCACACGCGGGAATGGCGGCTACGTCTGGTCGATGCTCGGCGCCGCGCTTGGGCTCGTGCCCGGCATCGCCGCGGGCTACGGCCTCGCAGCGGTGACTGACGAGCCGCTCAGCGCGATCCCCGTCATCGCGGTGCTGACGATCTTTGGCGCCGTGCTCGGCTACGAGCTCAGCGCCGACGCCCCGCCGACCGCCTCCGAGCGGCTGTTCACGCCTGTCGCGTCGATCGATCCGACCGGCTTTCGCATCGGCTTCCGCGGCACGCTCTGATGCTCGGCGCGCGCTGACGCGCTCAGACGTCGAAGCTGACGCCCTGCGCGAGCGGCAACGAGCGTCCGCCGTTCACCGTGCAGGTCTGCCGGCGCATGTACGCCTTCCACGCGTCCGAGCCGCTCTCGCGCCCGCCGCCGGTGTCCTTCTCGCCGCCGAACGCGCCGCCGATCTCCGCGCCGCTGGTGCCGAGGTTCACGTTCGCGATGCCGCAGTCGGAGCCAGCGGGCCCGAGGAAGCGCTCGGCGGCGCGCACGCTGTCGGTGAAGATCGCGCTCGACAGGCCTTGGGTCACGGTGTTGTTCGCGCTGATCGCCTCCTCGAGCGAGTCGACCTCGAACAGATAGAGGATCGGCGCGAACGTCTCTTCCCACGCGATCGGGAAGCTCGCTTGCTGCGGCGCGCGCACGATCGTCGGCTCGACGAAGAAGCCGGCGCGCTCGAGCACGCGGCCGCCGCAGAGCAGCTCGCCGCCGAGCGAGCGCGCGCTGTCGAGCGCCGACGAATAGCGCGTGATCGCGTGCGCGGAGACGAGCGGGCCCATCAGCGTGCCTTGCGCGCGCGGATCGCCGATGCGCACGCTCCGGTACGCCGCGACGAGACGCCGGCTGAGCTCAGGCGCGACGCTGCGCTCGACGAACACACGTCGCGTCGAGGTGCAGCGCTGGCCCGCGGTGCCGACCGCGCCGAAGACGATCGCGCGCGTCGCGAGATCGAGATCCGCATCGGCGAGCACGATGACCGCGTTGTTTCCGCCGAGCTCCAGCAGCGAGCGACCGAGGCGCCCAGCGACCTTCTGCGCGACGACGCGCCCCGCTGCGCTCGAGCCGGTGAACGAGATCAGTGGGAAGCGCGCGTCGTCGGCCATCGCCAGCGAGAGCTGCTGATCGCCGAGCAGCATCGAGAACACACCGAGCGCATCTTCTTCGCGCATCGCCTGCTCGGCGAGGCGCATCACCGCGAGCGCGCACAGCGGCGCGCGTGGTGACGGCTTCCACACGCAGGGGTTGCCGCAGACGGCCGCGAGCGCCGCGTTCCACGCCCAGACGGCCATCGGGAAATTGAACGCGGTGACGATAGCGACCGGCCCGATCGGGTGCCACTGCTCGAGCATGCGGTGCTCGGGGCGCTCCGACGCGATCGTCAGCCCGTGCAGCTGTCGCGACAGGCCGACGGCGAACTCGCACACGTCGATCATCTCCTGAACTTCGCCGAGACCCTCCGAGCGAATCTTGCCGACCTCGAGCGAGATCAGCTCGCCGAGCGGCTCTTTGTGTTCCCGCAGCAGCTCGCCGAGGCGCCGCACCAAGTGCGCGCGCAGCGGCGCCGGACGCAGCCGCCACTCGCGATAGCGGAGCTGCGCGGCGAAGACGACGCTCTCGTAGCTGTCGCTGGTCGCGGCGTACAGCGTGGCGTTCGCCGAGCCAGTCGACGGATCGAGCGAGACGAGCGGCGCGCCAGCGGTGTCGAGGAACGTCGTTCCATCGTGCGCGCCGGAGCGGAGTCCGGTGAGGCCGAGGCGATCGAAGAGCGTGTGCATGCGCGCGAGCGTAGCCCGAGCGCGCGCGAGAGCGGCTATGCTCAGCGCCGTTCATGAGCGACCCGCCTGCGAGTATCCCCTCTCCGCCAGCCCCATCGGCGGCCGTGGTCGAGCGGCTCGAGCAAGCGGGCAGTCAGAGCATCGCCGCCTCCGATCGCGCGCTCACCTCGGGGATGACGCTGTCTGCCGGCGGCCTGCGGCTCGAGACGGATACGATGGCGTCGCTCGCGCGGGAGCCCATCGAGCTCGGTGCGCTGCTCGGCCGCGGTGGCATGGGTGTCGTTCACCACGCGCGGCAGCGCACCGTGCGTCGCGACGTCGCGGTCAAGCGCCTCGCCGACGGCGCGAGCGGCGCGCTCGCGAACCTGCTCAAAGAGGCGTGGATCGGCGGCAACCTCGAGCACCCGAACGTCGCCCCGGTCCACGCGCTGGTGGAGCTCGACGGTGCGCCCGCCGTCGTGATGAAGCGTATCGAGGGGCACAGCTGGCGCGAGGCGCTGCGCGATCCGGAGCTGCTGCCGGTGCTCGATCGGCAAGACCCACTCGCGTTCCATCTGCGCGTCGCGATCTCGGTGTGCAACGCCGTCGGCTACGCCCATCGGCGCGGCGTGCTGCACCTCGACATCAAGCCGGAGAACGTGATGCTCGGCGCGTTCGGCGAGGTCTGTCTGCTCGACTGGGGGCTGGCCGCTGGGCACGGCGCAGCGGCGCCGGCGTGGCTGCCGCGCGCCGCGGACATCCGCGAGATATCCGGCACCGTCGACTACATGGCGCCGGAGATCGCGATGGCGGCGGGCGCGCAGATCTCGCCGCGCACCGACGTCTATCTGCTCGGGGCGACGCTGCACGAGGTGGTGACCGGCAAGTCACCGCACGGCGGCGGAACGGCGATCCAGCGCTTGTTCCGCGCTTACAAAGGCGAGCTGCCGACGTACGAAGCCGCAGTCCCCGAAGAGCTCGCCGCGATCCTTCACCGCTGCTTGAATCGCGACCCACAGCTGCGCTTCGACAGCGCTGAGGCGCTGCGCGACGCGCTCGAGTCGTTCCTCACGCATCGGCGCGGTGAGCTGATCGTGGACGACGCGCGCGATCGCATCGCCGCGCTCGAGGCGGGCCTCGACGCGAGCGCGAGAGCGCAGCGCGACGATGAAGTGGAGACGTCGACGCGCTTCGGTGCGGCGCGCTTCGCGCTGCGTGAAGCGACGGCGGCGCGTCCCGATCATCGGGAGCTGCCGGAGCTGCGCGCGCGCCTGTTCGGTCGCATGGCGCGCTGGGCGATGGACGCAGGGAGGCTCGAGCTCGGGTCGTCGTATCTCGGCGAGCTCGCGGAGCCCGCGCCGGAGCTCGAGGCGCGCCTCGCCGCGCTGCGCGCCGACACCCA
>Ga0163144_10030491_pt1 | contig 10314 bp, 5 predicted proteins | sample OliLak19BULKMAT1_FD_123175 | JGI IMG/M metagenome (GOLD analysis project Ga0163144, IMG submission 123175) | Freshwater microbial mat bacterial communities from Lake Vanda, McMurdo Dry Valleys, Antarctica - Oligotrophic Lake LV.19.BULKMAT1 | ecosystem: Environmental > Aquatic > Freshwater > Lake...
CGCCGATTCGACAACCCACCCCGGGCAGGGCGCGTGCGTCTGCCACCAGCGACGTCGTCCGTCTGCACTTCATCGCGCGTACCCCAACGCGCGCAGGCGCTCGATCTCTTCAGGTGTGTTCACCACAGACTGCACGTCGCCCGCGCCGGCCTCCAGCCACAGCGTCGCGCGGCGTTCGCGCGGCCAACGGCCCGCGTCGCCCTCGCGCTCTTCGATGTCGCGTCGCGCGAGCTGGGCCGGCAACCGCGCCGGCGCGCGGCCCTCGCGGAAATCGAGGCCCGCGAGCGGCGCGCCGTCGAGGGTCGCCTCGAACTTGAGGCTGTCCCCACGGCACCAAAAGATCAACTCCTGGCGGCCATCCGTCAGAGTCGTGTCGAGCGTCAAATGGCTGCGGTCGAGGTCCATCGCGAGGTGGTGTTCGTCGACACGCGGATGCGTGACGAAGTTCGCGTCGAACAGGTCATTCGAACGAACCGTCACCACGAGGCGCTGCCCCGCGGATCCCGTGACACGCAAATGGAATCGCCCGCGGTCGATGTGCTCGCTCCGGAACGCATCGAGGGCGGCGCGCGCCTCACGCACGATGTCCGGGTGGGCCGCCAGTACATCCGTCGTCTCGCGTGGGTCGACGACAAAATTGTAGAGCGCCTCCGTGTGGAACAGCGGGTCGTGCAAGTACTTGAACGGACCGCGGATCCAGGCTTTCTGCGCCGAGCTGTCATAGGTCGGATACTCGACGAAGAACGCGTCGTCCGTCGGCGCGTCCAGAGCGAGGCGATCGACGCCACGGAACGACTCGGGGATCGGCAAGCCGAGCGCGCCCAACAACGTCGGCGCCAGATCGATCGCGCCCACCGGGCGCTCGATCACACGACCCACGTGCGCGCCCGGCACCCGCACGATCATCGGGATGTGGATCTGATCGTCGAACAGCGTATAGCCGTGGTGGTAATGGCCGTGATCCGCGAGGCCTTCGCCGTGGTCCGCGACGAGCGCGATGACCGTGCGCTCCCATTGCCCGCTGGCCCGTACGGCCGCGAGGACGCGCCCGATCGCGTCATCGAGCTCGGCGATCTCGGCGTCGTACATGTCGACCACGTAGCGTGCATCGTCGTCGGTCAGCTCCGGCAATGGTGGCGGCCCCTCGTGGGTGTACCAACGACGACCGGGGCGAGGGTCCAGCACCTGGAACGGCACGATCGGGCGCGATCCTGCGAAGCGGCCCGAATACGCCGGATCGACGAATTGCTCGCGCGTCGCCTTCGGGACGTCATACGGCAGGTGCGCGTCCATGATATGCCAGAAGTAAAACCACGGCGTCGCGCCGTGCTCGTTGACAAAATCGACGACCCGCGCGGCGTCGTGTTGCGCCGACTCCATGTTCATCGACGAGCGATAGGCGTCGAACCCCTGATCGAGTCCATACGAGGGCGATATCAGGAGATTCGCCACGAGGCCCTGCGTCTCGTATCCGTTGCGCGCGAGCACCTCGGCGAGCGCCAACGTCGTCGGATCGATCGCCTCCCACTCGTCGTGCCCGCCCCGTCCGGCGCCATGTGCCGAGGGATAGAGCGAAGTGAAGATCGTCGCGAAGGACGGCAAAGTCCACGGCGCCTGCGAGCGCGTGCCCGAGAAACGCACGCCCTCGTCGGCCAACGCGGCGAGGGCCGGTGAAGTGTTGCGCGGATAACCAAACGCCGACAAGTGGTCCGCACGCAACGTGTCGACGCCGATCACGAGCACGTTCCAAGCCGGCGCGACGACGCCTGCAGCCGCGGGCTCGACCCGGGGCGAGGCCAGGAGCAACGCGTCCAGCTCGTCCGGCTCCGTGTCGACGTCCGTGACGCGGAACTCGAGGCGGCCTTCGCGTCCCGCGACCGGCGTCAGGTCCAGGCCCACCGCTCGCCAGCCCCGTGCGCTGCGGTCGTTTTTCGGGTCGAGCTCCTGGGTCCCGAGGCTCACCGCGCCCGACCCATCCTCGAACAACACCTCCAGTCGACTCCCATCGCCACGTTCGCGCGCCGCCTCCGGCAAGGCGCCGAGGTGGAACCTCAACCGCGGGCTCGTCGCAGCCGCCGGCACCGACAACGGGATCGAGAGCGCTCCGCCAGCCGGCACCAGGACCGCGTCGCGAGCTTCACCCTGCAGATCGACGCGCAAGCGCCAAGGCGTGCTCGCCTCCTGCCCGTCCCGCGGACGATACCGCCGCGCGAGGTCCGCGAGGATCTGCGCCTCGTCGAGCGGCACCTCTTCGACAGAGAGGTCGTCGAAGCGCGTGATCGCCTCCGCCGAGCCGCCCGTGCGATGCAGGAGCTGCAGCTCGACACAACGCGCCTCCGCGCTCGTGATGACCTCGAGCTCGACACGATCCCAGCCCGAAGGATCGACGCGCCGGGACACCCGTTCGAGGGTGCGCCGACGCAGGCGCGGTAGCGTCGGGTCCGTGACCTCATCGCGGTGCTCGACGATCCGCAGCGCCTCGCGGCTCGAGGGCGCGTCCGCGTCCGGGTGCGAGGCGAGCTGCACACGCGCTCGCACGACCCAACGCGCGCGACCGCGCGCCGGGAACAGCAGGACCGCGCGCGACATGTCCTCGGCCACACCCGGCCCGAGGCGCAGCGCGCCGCCCGCCACGCCGCCGTCTTCGTCGACAGCCGCGTCGGCGCTCGCGAAGTCGAGGTCGCGCCCGTCGAGGCGCGCGAACCACACCTGCTCCGGACGCTCCGTTGAGAAGTCGTAGCTCCAGGACCGCGGCGCGACGGGTGCGCCCTGGGCCTCCGGTCGCGCGAGCGTCGCCTCGGCCATGTGATCGAAGAGGCGCACACGCACCGGCGCGTCCGCGGCTTGGCGCTCTGCGCGGCCGCCGCGCCCGCCGAGTGTCCCGGCGAGGGCGAGCGCCGCGAACCCCGCGCCCCAGAGGAGCCCGGCGACGACACAGAGGAGCCGTGTGGTGGGTGAGACGGCGCGGAGGACCCGCGCGAAGCGAAGCGCTCGAAGCATGTACATCACGCTAACTCGAAGGCCCGATTCCGGGGCCTGCACAGTTGCGGTTCGTTACCCTGCTAAGTCACACGGCGCTCGGCCGGCCCCTCTGGAGGTGCGCTGCGCCGGGCACCGCCGCGGGCCCGATCGCTCGCCACCTCGGCGCGCACCGCCGACCACTTCTTCGCCAACGGACCATGCCCGAGACCTCGAGCGGCAACCTCTGGATCGTCTTCTCCCTCATGACGGTCGCGTCGTGGGGCCTCTACGGCGTGTTCCTGCACATGGGCCAGGTCGGCATGGCCGACCCAGTCAACGGGCGGTACAAGGCCTTCCTGTGGGTCGGAATCGCCTACGTCCTGATCGCCGTGCTCGCGCCGACCGCGCTCTTGGTGATGAACGGCACGGACTGGAGCTTCCCGACCGCAGGCTGGACGCGCTCGCTCATCGCGGGCGCCGTCGGCGCGATCGGCGCGTTCTGCGTGCTGTTGGCGTTCGGCGCGAAGGGCCAACCCGCGGTGGTGATGTCGATCATCTTCGCCGGCGCGCCGATCGTGAACGCGGTCGTGTCGCTCTCGCTGCACCCCCCAAAAGGCGGCTTTGGCGGCCTTTCATGGCAGTTCTATGCGGGCATCGTGCTCGCGGCCGTGGGCGGCATGCTCGTCACCCTCTACAAACCCGCGCCCGCGGGACCGCCTGCGCGTGGCGGCGCGCCGACCTCTGGAGCCCTCGGCGGCCCGAACGCCGGCGCGCCCGGCGCCGGTCATTGAGACCCGACCAGCCTCGTGCGATAGAGCGCTATGGACGAGCCGCTGCTGCGCCTGACCGGCGTCACGAAGGTCTACGGTCATGAACCGACGGCGACACACGTTCTCGCGGGTGTCGACCTCGAGCTCGCGGCGGGCGAGACTCTCGCGGTGCTCGGTCCCTCGGGTTGCGGCAAGAGCACGCTTTTGAACATCGCGGGCACGCTGGAGCCGCCGACCTCCGGCCAGGTCTCGTTCGCGGGTCAAGACCTGGCGCGACTCGACGAGGCGCAACGCGCGCATTTTCGCAATCGCAGCCTCGGGTTCGTGTTCCAGCACCACCACCTGCTGCCGCAGTTGACCGCGCTCGAGAACGTGCTCCTGCCACAGCTCGCCGAGTCCCACGACGCCGCAGAACGCCGTGAATTGCGCGAGCGCGCCGCCGCCTTGCTCGAGCGCGTCGGGCTGGGTGATCGCCAGGGCCACCGACCGAGCGCGCTCTCCGGTGGCGAGCGGCAGCGTGTGGCCGTCGTGCGCGCGCTGCTGCTGCGGCCCCGGCTCGTGCTCGCCGACGAACCGACGGGCTCCCTCGATGCCCGCTCCGCCGAGGCCCTCGGCGACTTGCTGGTCGAGACGAGCGCCGAGGACGGTGTGGCGCTGCTCGTCGTCACCCACTCGGAGCCCCTCGCCGACCGCATGCAAGGCCGCGCGCAGCTCGAGGACGGACGCTTGGTCCTCACGCACAGATGAAGAGGTACGGAGCCAGGGTCGTTTCTTCACATGTACCGATCGCTCGCGCGGAGCGCGAGCGATCGGTACATGTGAACAAACGACCCTGGCTCCGTACTTGCGACCGGCGGCCCTGGATCCCATTCCTCGCGCTCGGCCTCGTAGTGTTGCTCGCGGCGGGCCTCGAACGAGGCGCCGCGGCCGAGGGCTCGCGCTCGTTGCCCCAAACGCGCCCGGCCGACTCCACGCGGCCCTACAAACGTGTGCTGCTCGTCAGCATCGACACCGCGCGGCGCGACCGCTTCGCATTCCACGCCGATGTCGCGACCGGCGGGCCACATGGCACCGCAGCGCGCACACCCGTGATCGACGGCCTCGCCCGCAGCGGCGCCGTGTGCACACACGCGTACGCGCCGACGCCGGTCACGTTGCCGTCCCACACCTCGCTCTTCACAGGGCTCTACCCACCGCGCCACGGCATTCGCGACAACGCGCGTTTTCGACTCGGCCCAGAGCCCACGCTGCTCGCAGAGCGCTTCCAAGCGGCCGGCTTTCGCACAGCGGCGTTCCTAGCGGCGTTTGTCCTCGACGGTCAATTCGGTCTCGGGCGCGGTTTCGACGTGTACGACGACGAGTTTCAGTCCGGCCTCGGCGGCATGCCAGGTCGCGAAGAGCGCGACGCGGCCGCGGTGACCGAGCGTGTGCTGCGTTGGTGCGCCGCGATGGGGGAGCAGCCGTGGTTCGTGTTCTTGCACTACTTCGACGCGCACCATCCCTACGCCGCGCCGGCGCCGTACTCCGCGGAGGGCGTCGACCCGTACAACGCCGAGCTCGCCTACGTCGACGCCCAGCTCGGGCGGGTGCTCGCGGCGCTGCGCGCGAAGAAGCTCTTTGACGACACACTGATCGTCATCACCGCGGACCACGGCGAGTCGCTCGGCGAGCACGGCGAGGCGACACACGGCATCTTCGTGTACGACTCGACGTTGGCGGTGCCGCTCGTGTTCCATGGACACACGGTCGCCGCCGCTGGGCGGATCGAGCTGCCGACGTCCCTCGTCGACGTCGCGCCGACCATCTTGGACTTGGCCGGTTTGCCTGCGCTCGAGGCGGTCCATGGGCGGAGCCTCGCAGCAGGCCTCACGCGGCCGGCCGCCGAGCCAAGCGACGCCGAGCACGTCGCGCTCGCGCCCCGCCCGGTCTACGCGGAGTCCTTCGTCAATAGCTACAGCTTCGGCTGGTCGCCGCTGATCGCGTTGATCGAAGGGCCGTACAAGTTCATCCTCGCGCCGCGCCCCGAGCTCTATAACCTCAGCGCGGACCCGGACGAGTCCGAGAACCTCGCCGCTGCGCGACCGGCGGACGTCCAAGAGCTCGCGACGCGTGTCGAGCGCTGGTACCGCGAGCTCAGCGGAGACGGCGCGCCGTCGGGCATCGCCGTCGATCTGACGGACGAAGAGCGCGCGCGTATCGGCGCCCTCGGATATGGCGAGGGCGCAGGCAGCGCGCGCGCTGCCGAGCGCGGCGCAGGTCGCGACCCGAAGGACGGCCTCGCCGAGTTTCGGTTGTTGCAGCGCGCGGGCCTCGCCCACGAGAGCGGCGACCTCGCGGGCGCGCTCGCCGTGTACGACCGCATTCTCGCCCAGAACCCGCGCAACGCAGTCGCCGCCGAGCGGTCCGGCCTGGCGTTGCTCGGCCTGCAGCGTTTCGAGGAAGGCATCGCGCGCCTCGCGTCGATCGACCTCTTTCCGGGTTCGTCGATGTTCTCGCTCGCCCAGGCCTACGCCCAGGTCGGCGACATCGACCGCACCCTGGCGCTGATCACCGAGCTGCGTCGCCGCAACCCTAAGTTCATGCCCGCGCACCTCTTCTTTGCGCAGCTGCACGAGGGCCTGGACGAGCTCGAAGAAGCGCGCCGCGCCTACCGCGAGCTGCTCGAACACTGGCACGGCGACGAGGCCTATCGGCGCCAGATCGAGGCCAAGATCGAGGCGTTGAAACAATGAGCAGCCACGAGGTCGGCGCAGCAGTGAGCGGGGGCTCGTCCGTCCGTTGAACGCCATACGGTTCGTGTTCGCGGGGCTGACCCGTGACTTTGGACGACACGCAGGTGTCGCGGCCGCGGTGGCGGTCGCGAGCGCCGTGCTCGTCGGCGCCTTGTGTGTAGGCGATTCGGTGCGTTTCACCCTCGCGCGCGCGGCCTTCGCGCGCACGGGGCAGGTCGATGCAGCGCTCGTCGGCGGCGATCGGTTTTTCCGCGCGGAGCTCCCAGAAGAAGTTTGCGCGGAAAGTCGCGCGGAGCTCGGCAACGAGCAGCACCGAACGAGCGCCTCGCAGCCGCTCGCGACCGTCGCGGCGCCGGTGTTGCAGTTGCTCGGCGTCGCCGCGACTCCACGCGGGGATCGGCGCGTGCAGGACGTGCGAGTGCACGGCGTCGATTCCCGGTTCTTCGCGCTCGGACCGGCGGCCTCGAGCGCGCCAGCGCTCGCGCCCCCCAAAGCGCGCGGCGCGTACGTCTCCGCGACGCTCGCGCGCGCGCTCGCGGTCGCGCCCGGCGACTTCATCCTCGTGCGTGTCGAGCGCCCGAGCGCGATGCCGCGCGACCTCGCCCTCGCGCCCGATGATGACATCGCGGCCATGCGCCTCGAGGTCGAGCGTGTGCTCGGCGCCGACGAGTTCGGAGCCTTCGCCCTCGACACCTCACCTGCGCCGCCGGCGAGCGTGTTCGTCGATCTCGAGTGGCTGCAGGCAGAGATGGAGGTCCCGGGGCTCGTGAACCTGGCCCTCTTCGGGGGGACGTCCGGAGTCGCCTCGGCGGCGTCGCGCGAGCCCGGCGCCAGCGAGAGGACTCTCGCCGCGCTCCAGCGCGGCCTCGATGCGCGCTGGAAGCTCGCCGACGTGTCGCTCTACGTTCAGCCGCGCGCTGGCGGACAATACGAGCTCGCGACACGGCGTTTGTTCCTCGACGAGCCGCTGGTCGATGTACTCGATCAGCTCGACGTCGCGCCCATGACGGGTGTCTTCACGTACTTCGTGAACTCCATCGCGGATGGCGAGCGGCGCATCCCGTACTCGATGGTGAGCGCGCTCGGGCCACTCGGGCGGCACGCGCCGTCGGACGACCCGTTGCTCGCCCTCGCGCAGGGGCTTCGCGACGATGAGCTCCGCCTCAACGCCTGGGCGATGGCGGATCTCGCGCCGAAGGTGGGCGCGTCGATCGACCTCGAATACTACGTCGTCGACGCCGCGCGACGGCTCGTGACGCACACGCAGCGCTTCACGCTCGCGGGCGAGGCGCCCGAGGTGTTCGGCGGCCCGCTCGAAGGCACCGAGCAGGGACGCGAGTTGATGCCCGATTTCCCGGGCCTCGCCGACGCCGAGAGCTGCCGCGAATGGGAGCCCGGCACCCCTGTGGACCTCGACGCGATCCGAGCTGTCGACGAGGCGTACTGGGACGACTATCGAGGCACGCCCAAAGCGTTCGTGACGCTCTCCGCAGGGCGCGCGGCGTGGGCGAGCCGCTTCGGCGCGCTGAGCGGTGTGCGCTTCTCGCCTGCCGACGAAGGCGCGCTCCTCGCCGCGCTCCGCGAACGTGTGACGGCGGCGTCGCTCGGTTTGACGCTGCGCGATGTCGCCGGCGCCGCGCAACGCGCGAGCGGCTCGGCGACCGATTTTGGTGGGCTCTTCATCGGCTTGAGTTTTTTCCTCGTGGCCGCGGCGCTGCTCTTGACCGTGCAGCTCTTCTTATTCGGTGTCGAGGCCCGCGCGAGCGAGCTCGGGTTGCTCGGGGCGCTCGGTCTCCGGGCGAAACGCGTGCGCCGCCTCGTCCTGGGCGAGGTCGCCCTCGTCGCGGCTGTCGGCGCGGTGCTCGGCGCGCCCCTCGGCATCCTCTACACTCGCCTCGTCCTGCGTGGACTCGACAGCCTCTGGGCCGAGGCCGTCGCGCGCACGCCGATCGAGTTTCACGCGACGCCCACCTCGGTCGCGCTCGGCGCGGCGCTGGCGCTCTCGAGCTCGCTCGCTGCGGCGGCTTTCGCGGTGCGCGGCTTGCGCCGCCATTCGGCGCTGCAGCTGTTGCAGAGTCAGCGCGGTGTGTTCGAGGACGGCTCGCCCAGCCGCATGCAGAGGAGCGCGCGGCGCGGCCTCTTGTGCGCGTGTGTGTGTGCGCTGGTCGCGATCGCGGTCGCGGCGACGGTCGACCCAGCGGCTGGCTCGAGCGCGTCGGGCGCCTACTTCGGCGCGGGCGCCGGCCTCGTCATCGGCGTGCTCGGGCTCGGGTGGTGGTGGTTGCACCGCCAGTTCGGCGCAGCGCGCGCGACCACGTCGCTCATTGGCCTCGGCCTGACCCACATCACCCGCCGCCGCGGGCGCAGCCTCGGGACGGCCGCCTCGATGGGGCTCGGGACGTTCCTCGTGCTCGCGGTGGGGGCGAATCGCATCGGCCCGGTGCGCGACGTACACGACCGCACGTCAGGGACCGGGGGTTTTGCGTTCTACGGCCGCAGCAGCTTGCCGCTCCGCGGTGAGCTCGTCGAGGCGCAAACGCTGTCCGCCGAAGGAGCGCTCGACGGCGCGACGGTCCAAGACGCCGCGCGCGCAGCGGCGCTCGACGGCGTCTCGTTCGTGCCTCTCCGAGTGCGCGACGGCGACGACGCGAGCTGCCTCAACCTCGCCCAGTCGAGCTCTCCGAGGTTGCTCGGCGTCGACCCCGAGGCCCTCGCTCAACGAGGCGCCTTCTCGTTCGCGAAGGTCGCGGGCGGGGTCGACGCGCCTTGGCGTCTCCTCGAAGAGACCCTAGCGGACGGCCCGCTCGCGGAAGGCCCTGACGCCGAGCGGTCCGCGGCCCACATCGTCGTGCCGGCGATCGGGGATGTGACGAGCCTGACGTGGCAATTGAAGCTCGGCGTCGGCGATCGCTTGACCTACCAGGACGAGCGCGGGCGTGAGTTCGAGGTCGAGATCGTCGCCGCCCTCGCCGACACGGTCCTGCAGGGCGACCTGCTCATCTCCGCGCGGCATTTCGAGGCGCTCTTTCCGAGCGAGAGTGGCTCGCGTCGCGTGCTCGTCGACGTGCCGCGTGGGCGCGAGGCAGAGGTGCGCGCCTTCCTCGGCGAAGAGTACGCGGACGTCGGGCTCGCGCTCGAGCCGAGCGGCGAGCGGCTCGCGACGTTCCACGCCGTGCAGAACACCTACCTCGCGATCTTCCAAGCGCTCGGGGCGCTCGGCGTGTTGCTCGGGAGTGTCGGGCTCGGGTTGCTCGTTCTGCGGAACACCGAAGAGCGGCGCGGCGAGCTCGCGCTGCTCGGCGCCCTCGGTTTCCGACGCCGGCGCGCCCGGGCGCTCCTGGCGGCCGAGTACGCAGCGCTCGTGGGTTTCGGCCTCCTCGCGGGGGGGGCTGGCGCGGCGCTCGCGATGGTGCCGGCGATGTCGTCTGCTGGGGGCGCGGGCTCGCTGCCTTACGTCGGCGCGCTGTTCGGCCTCGTGGCCGTGAACGCCGCGCTGTGGGTCGCCTTGGCGGTCGTGGGGCTCACCGGGCCTCGCGGTTGCACGGGTCCCGAGGCGCTGCGCGCCGAGTGAGCGCAGCCGATCTACAATGGCGGGCGCCTCCCCTCCGTGGGGTGCCCACATGGATCGCCGCCATGGGGCGCTGCCGACGGAGTTGCCAAGGGCTCCCGCCATGTGTAACTCGATTCGACATCGTGCCCTTCTGGGCGTCGCGCTCCTTTCGCTCTCGATCCCCGGCGCTTTCGCGCAAGAAGGCGCGCCCTCCATCCCCGGCGCTTTCGCGCAAGAAGGCGCGCCCTCCATCCCCGGCGCTTTCGCGCAAGAAGGCGCGCCCTCCATCCCCGGCGCTTTC
>Ga0163144_10030492_pt1 | contig 10314 bp, 10 predicted proteins | sample OliLak19BULKMAT1_FD_123175 | JGI IMG/M metagenome (GOLD analysis project Ga0163144, IMG submission 123175) | Freshwater microbial mat bacterial communities from Lake Vanda, McMurdo Dry Valleys, Antarctica - Oligotrophic Lake LV.19.BULKMAT1 | ecosystem: Environmental > Aquatic > Freshwater >...
CAGCGCAGCGAGCAGCATGGCTGGAGCCGTATTTCGGCCAATTGGCTCAAGTAAAAAGTGCGTTCGCGCAGGATCCATGTGCGCATGCGCGACTTCTTTGCTGAGAAAATAGTGATCCTGACTTGTCGCCGTTAGCACCGCCGCAGCATCGTTGACAGCTAGCGCGCGCAAATAGGTCTTCTCCAAAAGATTTTGTCCATCAGGCAGTCGCATAAATGGCTTGGGAAAAGCGCGTCTCGACACCGGCCAAAGCCTAGTGCCCGCGCCACCCGACAAAACAACTGGAAGCAGCATAGAAACCTCAATTCATTAAATAATGAAGGGTTTTTACAGCCATTGGGTCACAGTCCACAAGCTCACTGCGCGCTTGCGTTAGGATTTCGACGGAATTAAGCCAACCGAAGCGCCTGTTCCTCAATAACTTAAACATTTGACTCGCTGGCCTTGGGCGCGCTGCGTCTTGCGAATTCGCTTTTGTGTATTGCCACAGCACGCGCTTCGCAGCTTGCGCCGCATCCCGATCCAGCGGCCAAATATGTAAGTTCATGGATCACAGACACTAAGCGCCTAGCGGCCAATCCTTGGCTTCCTTTATCTCATCTAGCACTAAAGCTACGCCTTCGCGCCAATCCGGCAGCACAATGTCAAATTGCTGCTTGATCTTCTGACAGTTGAACAAGCTAAATTTCGGGCGTTTCGCCGCTGAAGCAAACTCCTCGCTACTGATGGATGCTAAATCTGGCACAGCGCTTATTAAGCCGCGCGCGTGCGCCTGATGGAAGATGTTCTTTGCAAATTCAAACCAGTTTGTTTGGCCTGACGCTGCTAAATGGTAAATGCCGCTGTAACTATCACCGCCACTTTGCTCAGTCAGCCAACGGGCCAGCATGCAGTTAATCGCGTCCGCCACCCAGCGCGCAGGCGTTGGCGCAACTAACTGATCGTCACTCACTCGGATCGGCTTTTGAGCGCACGCGAGCTTCAGCATCGTGCGCAAGAAATTATTACGCCGCGCGCCATAAAGGCCCTGCACGCGCAAAATGAAGTGCGCACAGCGGCTTTCGATGACTGCTTGTTCGCCCGCGAGCTTGCTCCGGCCATAGACGCTAATGGGCTGAGTCGAATCTAGCTCAGTCCAGGGCATTCGATTATTTCCGCTAAATACATAGTCAGTTGAAACATGCACAAGCAGTGCGCCGATTCCATGCGCCAGCACCGCAATGGTGCGAACTGCGCGTGCATTAACTTGAAATGCCAGCTCAGCTTCGGATTCGGCCAAATCAACCGCAGTGTAGGCCGCTGCGTTTACAATCACGTGCGGACGCTCTGCAAGTATCAGGGCGCGCAACGCATCAGTATCGCTAAAATCCGCGTCAAAGCCCTCCCGTCTGCGCATAACCGAAGTTACAGCACCTAGCACCGATAGCGAGCGCCTTAGCTCGTAACCCAATTGCCCACTGGCACCCAATAGCAATATTTTCATGATCGGCTCAGCTTTACTTACACCTAAAGAAAGCGCCCGTACTTTAGTTAAAGTCAGGGCAGTAAGTTCTCCTCAATCTCGGACAAATATCTCGCCTCCGTATCCTTCTGGGAAAGCAGGGCTTTGCCCGGCTCGGGCCATTGAACGGCGATTTCTGGGTCATCAAATCGGATCGAACGGTCACATTCTGCACGAAATTGTTCACTACAGGCGTAGCAAAGTGTTGCGCAATTGCTAACAACTTGGAAGCCGTGTGCAAATCCCTCAGGAACGAACAGCTGCCGTCGATTTTTTCGACTCAGCATGAGCCCTTCCCACTTTCCAAATGTCGCGGATCCACGCCGGATGTCCACAGCGACATCGAATACTTCACCCTCAAGCACCCAGACCAGCTTTGCTTGCGGAAATGGCAGCTGATAATGCAATCCACGCAAAACAAATTGTTCAGATTCAGACACGTTCAACTGCACGATTTTGAAGGCGCTGGCTGAATCTACCGGGCGCGCATCTCGATATGCCTCGAAAAACACGCCGCGCGAATCGTTGAAGATCCGAGGCTCATGAATCAGCACGCCAGGAAGGCTTGTTTCAATCGTTTTCATACGCTTGTTCTCATACGCTTGTTCTCATACTTTAGCGCCATTTCTGATCGTGCTGCGCAAGCTCTTGAAGATAGCGCCCGTAGCTACTTTTGCCAAGTTTTCTGCCCAACTGTGCCAGCGCATGCCGATCAATCCAGCCATTTTCAAACGCAATTTCTTCCAGACACGCGATTTTCAAGCCTTGACGCTCTTCAATCGTTTGCACGTAATGACCTGCTTGCAGCAGCGATTCATGGGTTCCGGTGTCAAGCCAAGCGAAACCACGCCCAAGCTTGCTAACGCGCAGGCTGTTATCTTCTAAATAACAGCGATTCAAATCAGTAATTTCCAACTCACCGCGTACAGATGGCCGCAACGATGCGGCAAAGTCACAGGCGCGATCATCATAAAAATAAAGCCCTGTGACCGCGTAATTTGATTTAGGTTCGGAAGGCTTCTCTTCTAGGCTCAGCACCTTGCCACTTGGATCAAATTCGGCAACGCCGTAGCGCTCCGGATCACGAACCCAATAGCCAAATACGGTCGCACCATGGGATTCACTAGCCGCTGATTTCAGCACGTCGGTAAAGCCGGGGCCGTAAAAGATATTATCGCCCAAAACCAGCGCGCTGGGTTTGCCATCGACGAAATCGCGGCCTATCAAAAACGCCTGCGCCAATCCGTCGGGTGAAGGCTGCGCGGCATATTCAATGCTCATCCCCCACTGCGCGCCATCCCCTAGCAAACGTTGAAATAACGCTTGCTCGTGCGGTGTGTTGATAATAAGTACTTTACGAATACCCGCTAGCATTAGCACGCTGAGCGGGTAATAAATCATTGGTTTATCGTGTACTGGCAAAAGCTGCTTGCTAGTCGCAATCGTGAGCGGAAACAGCCGAGTCCCTGAGCCGCCTGCTAAAATAATTCCTCGATCAGTTGCCATTAGATTCTCTATTCAACAAAATTGTAGTGAAATGCGTCAAATTGGATAAATAGTCGCGAACGCCGTTAAATTAAGCCAACCCAAGGCGCTCGCCTCGATAGCTTCCGTTATGAATACGCTGCGTCCAAACGCTATTGCTGAGGTACCAATCTACGGTCTGCGCTAAGCCGCTGTCAAAACTGTGCAAGGGGCGCCAGTTTAATTGCGTTTGAAGTTTACTGCTGTCAATGGCATAGCGGCGATCATGCCCGGGGCGATCTGCGACATACTTAATAAGATCTCGCCTGCTAACCCCGCTTGCGCGCGGGCGCTCTTTATCCACTAAATCGCATATCTGTTGAACGACGTCGATATTACTGCGTTCTTCATCACCACCCACGTTATAAACCTCGCCGATTTTGCCCGACTGCAATACGCAAGCAATTGCATTAACATGATCTTGTACGTGCAGCCAATCTCGAACATTTTTACCATCCCCATAAACCGGCAATGGTTGTTCATCTAAAGCCTTTTGAATCATCAAAGGAATCAGTTTTTCCGGAAACTGAAACGGCCCATAATTGTTTGAGCAATTAGTCGTTAGCACGGGCAAATCATAGGTGTGATGAAATGCGCGCACCAAATGATCTGATGACGCTTTACTTGCTGCGTACGGGGAATTGGGTGCATATGGCGTTGTTTCTACAAATTTTCCGGTTTCACCTAGGCTGCCGTAAACCTCATCAGTTGATACCTGCAAAAACCGAAAATCATTCTTACAATCCGCTGATAAGGTTTTAAAATACTGCAAAGTGGTTTGCAGCAGCGCTAATGTGCCCACTACATTTGTTTGGATAAATTCAGCGGGCGCATCAATTGAGCGATCAACGTGGCTTTCTGCGGCGAAGTTAATGATCGCGCTAGGATTAAAGCGTTCAAGCAGCTGCGTGACAAGTGCGCTGTCGGCAATGTCGCCCTGGAAAAATTTTACCCTACCTTGCACTACATCTTCACCCAAAACGCTATTCAAGGTATCTAAATTACCCGCATAAGTTAACTTATCGAGCACAATTAGTTCTACGCCGTGTTCAGCCTTGGCATACTCCAACACAAAGTTGCCGCCGATAAAACCAGCGCCGCCAGTTACTAACCAAACTTTTGATGCCATTTAATCAATTCCTCAATTATTGTTATAACGCGAATTTAACGCTAATTAAAATCGCTGTTTGTTAGCACCCGGCGTGCAGCAAGCAAATACTGCACTGCTGACCAGAGCGTCAAAACTGCGGCAATAATCAACGCTATCTGCCCTATCTGATAGATTGGAATAGCAAATATCGAATCTCGATAGAGCATCAGGGCGAGCGCGACCATTTGCGCTATCGTTTTTATTTTGCCGGTCAAGCGCACTTTTATTGACGCGCGCTTGCCGATTTCAGCCATCCATTCTCGCAATGCCGAAATACTAATTTCGCGGCCAACAATAATCGCGCAAATAATCGCCAACCACGGTTTAGGATCAGCCTGCACTAGCAAAATCAAAACAACCGCCACCATAAGCTTGTCGGCTACCGGATCTAAAAATGCGCCAAACTTGGACTCCATTTGATACTTGCGCGCTAAATAGCCATCAAGCCAATCCGTTATTGCGGCAGCGATAAAAATAAACGCTGCGGCGCGGTAGTGGTGCTGCCAATCGCTGAAAAACACCGCCACCATGACTGGGATCATCGCGATCCGAAACAGCGTTAGCAGGGTTGCAAGGTTAATTTTCATGCGTGGAGTGTAGCGAGCCAAGCGCGCTTTAACGAGCCCATGCGTGTCAATGTAGAAAAAAACGTGCATCTCATGCAGCGCTAGCAAGGGATGCTTCACAAACAAGCTTTGAGCGAAAAAGTTTGATTGAATTATCAAATGCACCGGACGGCAGCCGTTGCCAAAACGCCTGTTAGACTCTGCGCTCCTGAATCACCCCTTGTCTGGAGATATTTATGTTTGGTAGCAAACCGCAACGCCCGATGTCAATCGAAACCCCTTCTACGCCGATTGAATGCCTGGTCGGTGCGCGCATGAGCGTCGTCGGCGACATTACCTTCAGCGGCGGGCTCAATATTGCTGGCTCGGTCAAGGGCACTGTGGCAGCAGAAGGCAGCGACGGCCTAATTGTTTTGAATGAATCTGGCCGGATTGAGGGCGACTTACGCGCTCCGAACGTCAAGATAGACGGTGAAATGGTCGGTGACGTAGTGGCGTCTGAGAAACTCATTTTGGGCACCACCGCGCGGGTTCGCGGCAATGTTTATTACAAGCTGCTGGAAATGAATGCGGGTGCGCAAGTGAATGGCCAAATGGTGCATCAAGAAGAGCCCCGCAAGCAGCTCGCAAAACCGGAGTAGCTTAGGATTGTGGGCGGTCCGATTTTATTGCCGGAGCGCTAGCCACGCCCCGGTTTGCCCAATACACGCCTGCAAGTACCACTGCGGTGCCAATCAGCTGTAACAGCGTTATCGGCTCTTGCAAAAACCAATAGCCTAGAAACAAAAGCGAAACCGGCCCAAGCATCGAAAGCTGGGATGTCTGAGCCGCACCGATTCTACGAATCGCCTCCATCGTCAAAAATACCGGCAGCACCGTGCAGAAAATCGCATTGAGTACCGAAAGCTGCAAAATGCGACTGCTTTGGTCGAGCGTTTGAATTGACTCAAACGCTAGAAAATGGATCAGCATGCAGGCGCTAGATACGCTCATTGCATAAGCGACTAAACGCAGGCTACCCAGTTTTTTCACCAGCTGACCCGATAGGATCAGATAGCCAGCGTAAGAAAGTGCCGCCATAAATATCAAAGCGCTGCCAAGGGCAACATGGCGGCCGTTAAAGTGCAGCTGCTCGGCAAACACGAACGCGACGCCCAGGTAGCTCAACACTAAACCTTGCCACTGCGTTTTTAAGATTGGCTTTGCGTAAGCGAACCAGCCGATCAGCGCCACCAAAGTAGGCGTCAAAAACAAAATTAGCCGTTCAAGCGATGCGCTGACAAACTGCAATCCAAGAAAATCAAGCAGGCTCGATAGGTAATACCCTAAAAACCCGAGCAGCAGAACCTGCCAGCGCTCGGATGGCGTCAACCGAACTACCGCTGATGCGCTAACGCGCGCTCGCCAGATATAAAAACCGGCGATCGCGATAAATACGGGGCCTGCAAACAACATACGCAGGCTCATCACCACTACCGCATCGGCACCGGCGAGATACATTAACTTTGCCAGGATCGCTTTAAAAGAAAACAAGATTGCCGCAGTGGCAGCGATCAGTAAACCGGCAAGCGGCGCACGTGTAGCCGCCAACGGTGTTAGCCCAGACGCATCACCCATGCAGCTGCACGACACGCAGTTTTTGTTTTTTGTAAGCTATCAATTCTGTTGCGCCTGTGCCTGTGCCTTCACATTTATTTGGTAGAGCTTTTGAAATATGTCATCGCTTTGCTAGGTCTGTTGAAAAACTTCTTATTCAATTTTCGAGCATTTACCTATGTCGCAACATAGCTTACAGCGGTTAAATCGATTTAGCTTTTTGTTATTGGCGTACAGCTATGCAGACGCCGCGCAGTGGCAGGCTACCGGCTACATTGAAGCGAATGGATCCGCACAAAACACCGACGCGGCTGGAAAAAACTGGACCGCAGGCGGTTACCAAACGCTAGGAACGGGTAAGGGTGCTGGCATTGAAACACGCGCAGGGTTGAGCTACGGCGCAGATGACGACGCCGACTTAACCTGGAGATTTGCGCTAAACGGCCTGGCACGAACCGGCTCGCAAGCAGCCAGCAACAAAGCCGGCGTTACGGAAGCCTTTGCAGAGCTTGGTGCGCTTGATCGTCAGGGCTGGCGCGTGCGGGCAGGCCAAGCGTTTGCGGGCACCAGCCGTGAAAACGTCGAAGCGCTTTGGCAAAGCCCGTATAGCATCAATTATTCGGCGCTGAATTCTTGGATCGGTGAGGAATTTCGGCCGATTGGCCTGAGCTTAGCCAAACGCTTTCGCGCTTCCGACCGTCAAACGGATATTGAAGCCACCGCTTACGTCGGCAATGACACCGGGCCCGCGATACTGGCATGGCGCGGGTTCGCACTGCACCAGCGGCTGAGCGTACTGGGCGAAACGCTGCCTGTATTACCGCTGCAATCAATACTAAACGGGCCGTTTTCCGACCAGCGCAACGATGGCACTCAACCATTTGGGCCTGATTTGGACGGCCGCGTCGGTTACGCACTGCGCCTGCGCCATAGCGTCGATGATGGCGCTAATTTTTCAGCGTTTTACACTGACAATCGTGGCGATCAAGATTTGCACAGCGGCGACGAATACGCGTGGGCAAACCGATTTGCGCTGATAGGTTTTGACTGGCCCATCAATCCAGACTGGATTTTGTTAGGCGAGGCCTTGAGCGGCATCACCAAAATGGGTTTCGCACCAGGCCCGAATGTTGAGGCACGCTACAATACGCAATATCTCATGTTAGCGCGCACTTCAGGCAACTGGACATACTCGCTGCGCGCCGAGCGTTTTCGCATAAAAGAGGGCGATTTCAGCGCAGAGCTAAACGATCAAGATGGCAAAGCCGCAACCTTCGCCGTACAGCTACAGCAGGCGCAGTGGCGATTCGCAATGGAGCTAAGCAGCGCCGATATTCAGCGTGCTGGCAATGCTGCTGAGGGCATTTCCATTGAGCAAGGCGGATTGCAGCTCAGCGCGGTTGCGCGCTATTACTTTAATTAGTCAGCTTGCAAAAAAAATTGCCCCGCAAGTTCATCGCTGAATTTGCGGGGCAAATTTTGACAGGTTAGCCGGGACTAAACGACCGTTAACAAAGCTGGTGAATCGCCGCGTTTGTTGATAACCGCGTCCACAATGCCGAAGTTTTTGGCTTCATCTGAATTCATAAAGTGATCGCGGTCGGTATGCTTTTCAATCACTTCGATGGGCTGACCGGTGTGCATGGCAAGAATGCTGTTGAGTTTGTGGCGAATTTGCAGAATTTCTTTGACGTGAATATCCATATCCGAAGCCTGACCCTGATAGCCACCCGACGGCTGATGGATCATCACCCGAGAATTCGGCAAGCAGTAGCGCTTGCCTGGCGCACCGGCAGCAAGCAAAAAAGCACCCATGCTGCACGCTTGACCTATACAAATCGTACTAACCGGCGGTTTTAGAAATTGCATGGTGTCATAGATCGCCATACCGGCAGTTACTGCGCCGCCGGGGCTGTTGATATACAGGCTAATTTCTTGCTCGGGGTTCTCGCTCTCTAAAAACAGCAGCTGCGCCACGATCACGTTTGCCATGTAATCCTCAACTTGGCCTACGCAAAAAATAACGCGCTCTTTTAGCAGCCTTGAGTAAATGTCGTAGGAACGCTCGCCACGCGGAGTTTGCTCGACCACCATCGGAATTAGATTTAACGCCTGTGGTGTGATGATAGAAGGCATGCCATGCGGTGTGCTGGCATTAGACTGCGATCGAATATGCATAATTCATCCTAAGGGTTGAAGTAAAGGGGCCTGACCTAAAAGAAAGGCCGCAGGCAATTGCGCTGCGGCCTATATCATCATGATTGCGCCGAACCGGCAAATTTCAAGCCGGGCGAATAACTTCTGAGAATGCACGCTTAACTTCACGCGCTTGCACCTGCTCAGCGATCCAATCGGCGACCTGTTCTTCCATCACACGGCCTTGTAATCCGGCCAACAGATTGTTGTCCTTGCGATACATGGCAATCACTTCGCTCGGATCTTCATAGGTTGAAGCGATCGCATTTAACGCGTCTAACAAACGGCGCTGATCCAGCTTTAGGCTATGTTTGCGAGCTAATTCATTCAGCACTAATCCAGCGCGAACGCGGCGTTTGGCAGCATCGAGAAACGACGCAAGATCCGGCTCTTGATTGAACACCGAACCTTGGCGCTGCGCATTTTGCATCGCTTGCGCGCGCAAACTTTTGGCATCTTCTTGAATCAAACCATCGGGCAGCTCAAAGCTTGCAAAACGCTCGACTAACTTTGTGGTGACCTGTGCGCGCAAACGGGTGCTGAGCGCGCTTTTCAATTCGCGCGCCAGATTGCTGCGAATTTCAACGCGAAACGCTTCCGGCGTGCCTTCTGGAACGCCAAAGCTCTGGATAAACTGAGCATCCACTTCCGGCATTTTCGCGGTCTGCACCTTTAGCACTTTAACGTGGGCATCGCCGGTTTTATTAGCCAGCTCAGCATCACGGTGCTCGGCGGGAAATGAAACGCTGCAATCTTTCTCATCGTCAACCGACATGCCCACCAGCGCTTCTTCTATGCCTGCTAAAGTTGCTTTAGAGCCAACAATCGTGGCGGCGCGTTCTACGCCGCTTTCCGGCATCAAACGCTCGCCGATTTTCGCGGAAAATTCAAAGCTGACCAAGTCTTCCTGCGCAGCAGCGCGGCTAACATCGCTCCAGCTGCGGCGCTGCAAACGAAGGTTTTCAATCATCGCGTCGATATCGCTGTCCATCACGTCGGCAACTTCGCGCTCAAGCTCGATTCCGCTCAAATCCAGATCGCCCATTTCGGGCATAATTTCAAATTCAACTTCAAACTTGAAGCCGTCAGCTTCATCATTAATCGAAGTAATTGCTGGCGTCGTTGCAGGTCGGAGCTTTTCCTGCTCGATAGCGGGGCCCAAACTGGAACGAATCAGCTGCTCAGTAGCATCTTGGCGGATTTGCTTGCCGTAACGCTGGGTAATCAGCTGCATCGGCACTTTACCGGGGCGAAAGCCTTTTAGATTCATGGTGCGAGAGGCCTGCTGAATTTGCGAGGCAATCGCTTGATCGAGCTGACCTGCTGGCAGATTGATCGAAAGTTTGCGCTTCAGCGCGGACTGGTTTTCTACGGCAACTTGCATAAAGAGGCTCCAACAGCGGGCGTGTCAATAAAAATTAGCAACGGGAAATTCGGCTATCTGATCGCGAGAGCGCGGAGAAAAAAGCGCACAGGTCATCGCGACAAATAGCCGCATAGCTTAGCCGAAAATTAAGAATCAGTAGCGAAACCAAGCATGCGCGCGCGCTTTGCGTTAGCTAGCGTTGCGGTTTGGGAGTGCGTTGATGACGGCGAAATTTTGGGATTTGACCTTAGGATTTGCTTTGCGCCACGCTAGTTTGAGCCCAATTACCGCAGGCTATGCCTGGCAGTCTTTTTTAAAACAAAACCTTGGGCTTTGTTTTGCTTTGTGCCACTCTCGTTTGAGACCAATTACCGCAGGCAATGCCTGGCAGTCTTTTTTGGAACAGAGCCTTGGG
>Ga0163144_10030493_pt1 | contig 10314 bp, 8 predicted proteins | sample OliLak19BULKMAT1_FD_123175 | JGI IMG/M metagenome (GOLD analysis project Ga0163144, IMG submission 123175) | Freshwater microbial mat bacterial communities from Lake Vanda, McMurdo Dry Valleys, Antarctica - Oligotrophic Lake LV.19.BULKMAT1 | ecosystem: Environmental > Aquatic > Freshwater > Lake...
TACCGGGGCAGATGAATAGGCCACTATTAAGCATCCGTTCCGGTAGTAAATAGCGCGCGGATGCGCGCTAAAACAACAACACTGCCAAGGCTGCATGTCGCATATTCATATGCCTTGGCAGTAGATAGGCAGCTTCGGTTACTAGCGGGAGCCGTCTCAGCAAGCATTGCGGCATCTGCAATAGCTCGACCTGTCGTGATCGCAAAATTGGTGAATGCTGTTACGGTCACGGCAGAAGTTGGCATACTTAACTCCTAAATATAGCGGTTTGCAAAAGTCGCGAGCGATATAATAGCGTTTGCAAACCGCTATAGAATCGCTGGAAGCGAATCAAATCAACAACCTATAGCGATTAAGTTCAAAAGGCTTGCCAATTTTATTGGCACCGACTTTTGATAATCGCTATAGGCTCGATCTAATTTGAATTCACCAACGCAAAACAAAACGGAATACGAGTTTCTCCCACTTCTCCCAAAGACTAGCAAAGAAAAACATATAAAAGTATAAATCTGTCAGATAATGTTATATATATAACAGAGCTTTTAGAGCGCGAATCTCTGAGTGTGGCCCTTCAGGGCTACTTTTAGCGTGCTATCTCGAAAGATATTTATTGGCATTCGAGTGATCATATCTGATCTACTCTTGCGCACTGCAACCACTGGAGCTACTGGAACAGCGGAGATCGCTCGCCCACTATTCCGAACTCTACGGAGTCTAGCCTCCTACCTCCGCACACACCCCAATCCTCCAGGCAGCCGCATATCCTTGCAGCCCTTCTTACGTTCAGCCTGTGTGCATTTTCGTTCACTGGGTGAGTAGCCCGATGGGCATCTCTCATGGACGACGGGAGTAGGGACAACGGGAGTGGGCGTTGGCGGACGTGGCTGATTGCGATACAACTCCCGCTCTCGCTCAAGTTGTCGACGTTCATCCTCAAGGTCATCGCGCTCTCTCTCAAGTTGCCGCTCCTCTCGGTCTTGCTCACGTTCACGGCGGTAGTAATCATTATCATAACCGCCGGAGTTGTAGCCGCTATTATTCGACGGGAAGTTTGGATTCATTAGATCGCCACACCCCGATATTCCGAGCGGCATAAGACCTAAAATTAAAAGGCGAGTGATCAATCTAATCATATAAGCGCTAATCTCCTTAGAGAGCTATTTCGTTGCGGAAAAATGTACTCTGCGATTTTTAGCCCACGCCGTATCCGTATGCCCTGGGTCAAGCGGTAGCTCTTCGCCGTAACTGATAGAGTCGATCTTTGAATCAGCAACCCCAAGCGAGACTAAGACATCGCGCACCGATCGCGCGCGCTTGCTACCTAAGGCCAGGTTATACTCAGCCGTTCCGCGCTCATCGGCGTGACCCTCTAGCACCACCCGAATCTCCGGATTAGCAATAATCACCTGATAGTTGTACTCCACGTCTTGGCGCGCTGAATCGCTCAGGATCGATGAATCGTAGTCAAATCGCACATCCCTAAAAAACCCCTCTTCTTCGGATATCGGAATGCCACCCTCCCCAAAACGTGCTTCGCGCTGGGCGGCCAGGTCGGACTCAGATAGCTCTCCTTCACCTGATCCGCTAGATTTAGTTGATGAACAGGCTGCCAGGATTGCTATAACAGCGATAGTGAAAGCGATGCGAGAGAATTTTGCGAAGATCTTCATGATTTTGGGCTTCTTTAATGACACCTAGGTTATCGGTTTGCTACAACAGGGGCCCGACCTTTTTACAATCAGTAACCACATAGCGCAATGAACAAAACCTCGATTGAAACAGAATTTTCGGCTAATCAGGAACACTTTCTAAAGGAGTGGAGTGAGCTACTGCGATTCAAGAGTATCAGTACCGATCCCAGCTATGTTCAGGAGTGTCAGTGCTGTGCCAATTGGCTTGTTGATCACTTAGAACAGATCGGAATGGAGTCTGCCCTCTGGTTGACCCCGAGCAAGGCTACGGTATTCGCGGAGTTTACAGCGCCAGTATCGAAGGACAAGGTTCCAACTGTTCTGTTCTACGGCCATTATGATGTTCAGCCCGTGGACCCGGTTGAACTGTGGACATCCGATCCCTTTGATCCGCAGGTGCGTGATGGCCGCCTGTATGCGCGTGGGGCCCAGGACAATAAGGGCCAAGCGTTTTACTTTATCAAGGCGGTTGAGAGCGCAATTAAGGCCGGAACCCTAAGGTGTAATCTAAAGATCGTGCTTGAAGGAGAGGAAGAGTGCGGAAGTGAAGGTTTTAGCGCCAAACTTGATGAATGGAGCTCAAAACTTCAGGCTGATGTACTGATGGTTTGCGATACGGGCACGGTCAAGGCTGGTATTGGCGCGATCACCATGGGCTTGCGGGGTATCGCCCATCTAACGGTAGCCCTCAAGGGTCCAAACAAAGACCTACACTCAGGTGTTCACGGTGGTGTGGTGCGAAATCCAGCGGCAGAGATCTCACGCCTGCTCGACTCGCTCTATAATCCCGATGGAAGCATCGCCGTTGCTGGATACTATGATGGTTGCACAGCAATTGATGCTAGTGATCGCGCGCTTGCTAATGCCTTTCCGCTTTCAATGACAGAGTATGCGGCGATGGTCGGCACCTTGCCAGAGGGTGGCGAACAGGCGTTCACTCCATGGGAGCGGCGCGGATTTCGTCCAACGATTGAGATAAACGGTGTGCACTCGGGATATGGTGGTCCGGGCGGTAAAACGATTATACCCGCGACTGCGTTTGCTAAGATCTCAACACGCTTGGTTGCGGGACAGGATCCGCAGCACTGTCTTTCTCTAATTCGTAAGCATCTTGAGAGTAACACGCCCCGCGGTGTTGAACTTGAGATCACCGAGGAGTCGGTTGGAGGACCGGCGCTCCGATTGAGCTCAAAGACCGACATTGTAAGGTGCGCCGCAAAGGTTCTGAAGGAGGTTTGTGAAGTTGATCCGGTCTATATGTGGGAAGGTGCCTCGATCCCAGTTGTATCAAGTCTCGCGCAGGTCTCCGGTGCAGCCCCGTTACTGGTGGGCTTTGGTTTGGAGGAGGACAACATTCACGCACCCAATGAATCGTTTGCAATTGATCAGTTTAAGCAGGGCTATCTTTATGTTTCATTGATGCTCTCCGAGCTAAGCAGATGAATACGGCTGAAGCTCAAGTTACTAGCGCGCCCCTGGCGGATCAGCTGCGCCCCTCACGCTGGGAGGATTATTGCGGTCTCGATCAACTCGATACTGGATTAGTGCGCCAATTTCGTGAAGGTCGTGGGCGGCCGCCATCGCTAATCTTGTGGGGCCCACCTGGTTCCGGCAAGACAACTTTAGCGCGACTAATAGGTGCGTCTTTCGTTGCGGATTTTATAGTGCTATCTGCTGTTCTATCCGGAGTAAAGGAGGTGCGCGAAATTGTAGAGCAGGCGAAATCCAGCACTCGCCCGACGATACTATTTATTGATGAGATCCATCGTTTCAATAAGGCCCAGCAGGATGCCTTCTTGCCGCACGTTGAGACTGGGACGTTAACTTTAATTGGTGCCACGACCGAGAATCCCTCTTTCTACCTAACCGGCGCGCTACTTTCGCGCTGTAAGGTGTTGGTGCTGCCGAGTCTCGCTATCACCGAGATTACCAAGATTCTGCACCTAGCCGCGACTCGATTGGAGGTCAGTGTTGCGGATGATGCAGTTGCGCTAGTTGCCAATTTCGCCGCAGGTGATGCGCGCAAAGCGATCAACGTAGTCGAAAGTCTCGTTGGCGCACGCATTGAACTAAAGTCTGGCTCACAGATCACTGCGGCGATGGTGCAGGACTTCCTGAAATCGGACTCCAGCTTTTTCCACGATCGATCCGGCGCAGAGCACTACAACGTAGTCTCGGCATTTATAAAGAGTATGCGTGGTTCTAATCCAGATGCGGCGCTATACTGGGGATTTAGAATGTTAGAGGGTGGCGAGGACCCACGCTTTCTGATTCGCCGGATGATGATCTTTGCCAGCGAAGATATCGGTAACGCCGATCCGCGCGCGTTACAGTTAGCTGTTGCAACCGCGGATGCATACGAGCGATTAGGGCTACCCGAGGGGCGCATTCCGATTGCGCACTGTATTACCTATTTAGCCGGGGCGCCAAAATCTAATCGCAGCTACGTGGCGATGCATCGAGCTATTGCGGCGGTTAAACGCACTCCAAAAAGTGATGTTCCGCTACATCTAAGAAACGCTCCGACCGGTCTGATGAAGGGCTTAGGTTACGGCGCAGAGTATCAGTATCCGCATGATACCGAAGAGGGATTCGCGGCCGGCGTGAGTTACCTGCCGGATGCTATTGCAGGCGAGGTATTTTATGAGCCAAGTCAGCGTGGGTACGAGAAGGTGATCGGGGAGAGGGCGGAGTACCTGCGAAGTAGAGTCGGGAGGACCTGAGTAGAATTCTGTTCGCTCTTGGGTGATTATCGCTCAAAATGCCTATTTTTATCGCTCATGATGAGCTATAAAATGACCGACTATGAGCGATAAAAAGTTATCCGACCGGCAACGGGAGCTACTATTGCTTTGCGGGGGATCGCGGACGTATGCGTTGAGCGAGATAGCATCGATCCTGGGTCAGCAGGGGCGCCCGGTGCCCTCTGCTCCGACTTTGCGACGCGACATGGCATTATTGACTGCCAGAAGATTCTTCAAGCAGGTTGGGGATCGCAAATCAACAAAGTACGAGCTTGATCTTAGCAATCAGATTTTTGCCCCGCTTGATGCCCACGAATATGCCCAAAAGGATATTGATGAGCGAGTGGGTAATAGTAGCTTTAATCACGAACTGTTCCCAAATGTGCCCAAGACCCTCTTTGAGGCAGATCAGCTCTCCCTCCTTCAGGATGCCACAAAAAAATTTCAAGATGCTGCGCAGGGGGCTAGCTCTACTATTCAACGCCGTGAACTAGAGAGATTTGTAATCGAATTAGCATGGAAGTCCTCAAAGATTGAGGGCAATACATACTCGCTCCTTGATACTGAACTTCTAATTAAGGAGGGCATTGAAGCGACCGGGCGTTCGCGGGAAGAGGCCGTGATGATTCTAAACCACAAGAGGGCCTTTGAGTTTATTCTGGAAGAGCGTTCTGAATTCGTTGATTTGAAGATCTCATCAATCAAGGATATCCACCGCCTATTAGTGGAGAATCTTCAGATATCTTTTGGGCTCCGCAATAGGATTATAGGTATCACGGGTTCGTTGTATAAGCCGCTGCAAGTGCCAACTCAGATTCAGGAGGCCTGTGAGTCACTACTATCCGCAATCGTACGTCAGCAAGATCCATATAGTAAGGCGCTCTTGGCGTTGGCTGGAATCGGTTATATCCAACCCTTTGAGGATGGTAACAAACGGACATCACGCTTAACAGCAAATGCTATCCTGCTCGCCGATAACTGCGCACCCCTATCATATCGCAGTATTGGTGAGTTGAGCTATCGCGAGGCGATGTTAACTTTTTACGAGAGAAATTCACTAGTCACTCTGCAAAAACTATTTGTGCAGCAATATCTATTTGCGTGTGAGAATTATCTGAAGTTTGTGTAATGATTAAGCTGGAGTACAAAATTTTCTACCAACCGAACCTCCCCGGTGTAGATTCATAGGCCTGGTCATTAAAGAACAGCCCAGATAGTTCGGTACTAGCCCCTGATTCCTTCAGAAGCACTCTCCTGCTAACCCCGGACTAATAGACATACAGAGCTGCTTTTAGCTGATCTCAGGGGTCCAAATGGATGTCATGAAGTCTTCGGAAACATTAAGGTTATTTGGTAAATGGTGGACTACCTGGAAGACTCTTCCGGTGTTCTCGTGGGTACGGGCTGCTGCGTGTTACAGAGCTGGCAAATTTTCAATCGCCGAACGCCACTATCTAGCCGGATTGGCTAAACATCCCGATCACCCAGCCAATCTCTGTGCGCGGTTAGATTTAGCCTATTGCCTCTTCAAGCAGCAAAAATTAGAGGAAGCTGAGCGCCATCTGCGTCACGTTACTACCCGCTCTCCGCATTCACGTGAAGGCTATCTACGATTGGCGCGATTGCAGATGTGGACCGGGCATTCACTTGAAGCCGGTTGGACGATGCGACGAGCTCTGCAACGAGTTGCCGTTGATGCTGAAACCGCCGGAACATTTTTGCTTGCTGTACTGGATGCTGATGCTCCTGCGTACCTAATTGCAGAGGCAGTACAGGCAGCTCAATCGATCGAATTAAAGGACGGCGTATCATATGAACGATTGAAGCTAGCGCTAGCGCGCCTGGATTATCAGCGCCGTGATCGGGAGCGCGGGCGTGAAGTGATCGCCGAGATGGCGTGTCGTGAACGCGCAGTTTTTGATGCAATTTTAGCTTTTGCTAAGATTCTAGTTGATGAGGGAAAGGTTGCCCACGCCCGCCGACAGTTACGGCGCGCGATGACAGTAGCCTCTGACCATCCCCGCATACTTGAAATTCTTGCGCTTTCGTATCTTAAAGCCGGGCCGTTCTACAATGCAGAGTACGCCGTTCAGCAGGCCACCAAAGCGTGCCAAAGCGCCGGATGGAAAAGCCCCGCTGCGATGCATGTACTAGCCGAAGCGTTCTACCACCACGGTGATAAGATCTCAGCGCTACTCATTGCTAGTAAAGCAAAACAGGCCGGTAGTCGCCTGATGGGCAGCTATTCAGGCGTGCAGAACCTTGATCGATTGATTGAGAGTTTGTCGGAGAATACTCTGGCTTAGCTTAATCCTTTCGCGTGTATCAATCGCAGCACCAACAGCGCTACCCGGGCCGCACTAGTCTTTGCGCCGCTTGTGGCAGCATTTGATAGCAATGCCACAGTTTGTTGCAAGCCAGCTTGCACCTCCCTGCGGTAATCTAGGTCGGTAACAAGACGCTCCAGCTCGGGGCCTAATACGTTTGGTTTTAGCTCCTCTTGCAGAAGCTCAAGCACTGTATCTGCTCGCACCACATTAACCGGTGAAAACTGCTTAATCCTTAAAAGAGGCCTGACAATAAATTCCGTCCACTTTGCGGCTCCATAACACATCGCAAACGGCACTCCAACAAAAGCAGCCTGAAGATTTGAGGTGCCGGATTTCATAAGTGCGGCATCCGTAAGCTTCAACAGTGAAACTGAGTCAATTGATGAGGTGACAACATGTGGAGCAAGATTGCCGTACTGTGAAATCAGAGCTGGATTCATGGTTGGCGCGATAGATATAATCGCCTGCGCATTAGCAATGTGTTGGCTAACGTAGTCGAACGCTGCGCGCATCGGAGGCAGATGGCGGCTGACCTCGCCTTTACGACTGCCCGGAAACAATCCGATTACGGGACGCGTAGAATCCAGGCCTATCTCTAGCAACTGGGCGGCTCGCTCTTCAGTTGGCAGCGGTTCTCGATCAATCGTGTCGCTCATCGGATGCCCGACATACTCAACCTGATTGATTCCGTGGGAGCGATAGAAGTCCAATTCAAACGGAAAGATTACAGCGAGCTGATCAATCGTCGCTGCAATCTGCTTCACGCGATAGCCGCGCCATGCCCATACCTTTGGAGGAATAAAATATAGAGTTGGGATTCTGCGCTGATGAGCGTAACGCGCAAGGCGTAGATTGAAGTCCGGATAATCCGTTAGAATCAATACATCTGGATGCCATTCGTCAATTAGGCGACGCATAGTGCGCATTGCGTTAATGATCTTCGAAGCAGAACCCAGAATCGCACCGAATCCCATCACGGATGCACTGACCTCTGAATCAACGATAGTTTGAACGCCGGCGGCGCGCATATTTCTACCGCCCATTCCGCGCAGCTCGCACTCTGGTATTAGCTCGGACAGTGCGAGTGCCACGCGCGCCGAGTGCTCATCTCCTGAGAGTTCGCCAACGCTAAAAGCTATACGAATCGGGGTTGTTGCATTCATTAAGCCCACTGAACCAACAATCGCCGCGTAACGCGAGTGGATAAATATTGATTGAAGTAGGGTCAAGCCGGAAAAATAGCAAAAAAACCGGTCCCCAAACTTTTTTCAAAAATCTTTCAAAGTACCGTTGACACTGCCAGGCAACTGCTGCTACCGTGTGAGGCCTTCGGAGATTGCTTATTCGCAGTAATTTCAAGTAGTTATCCAGCTTTTAGCGCCCCAAGATATTATTTGGGGTCGCTTGACTTTGGTTTGCGACAGAGTAAACTCCGCCTCCCTTGAAAAAGGGGGCCCTCGTTCTTAACTCTCTTCGATGAGAAGAAGTCAGGCTCGAGTGACAATATGGTTATGGGTAGAAGCTATTCGGAACTGATTTAAGCAGTATATCTGCAAATCAGTTTCTCTCCGTTTAAATGTTTTTTGTTTAATATTGATTTTGTCTAACGACAAAATCTAAGTGATCAAGAGCCTAGTTTTGTAAGTGTATAGGTAAAAAGATTTACGTGGTCGGCGAGAGCTGACCATACACGTAGCAAGTATAAATTAATTTGAGAGTTTGATTCTGGCTCAGAGTGAACGCTGGCGGCGTGCCTAAGACATGCAAGTCGTACGGGAAAGTCCGCAAGGATGAGTATAGTGGCGCACGGGTGAGTAATACTTGGATAATGCGCCCACTCGCTGGGGATAACCAGGCGAAAGCTTGGCTAATACCGAATGAACCGTTCGAATCTGCGGATTTGACCGGTAAAGCCGTAAGGCGCGAGTGGAGTAGTCCGAGTCCCATTAGTTAGTTGGCAGGGTAATGGCCTACCAAGACTTTGATGGGTAGCTGGTCTGAGAGGACGACCAGCCACACTGGAACTGGAACACGGTCCAGACTCCTACGGGAGGCAGCAGTTAGGAATTTTGCGCAATGGGGGAAACCCTGACGCAGCAACGCCGCGTGAGTGAAGAAGGCCTTCGGGTTGTAAAGCTCTTTTAGCAGGGGCGAAAAAAATGACGGTACCTGTAGAATAAGCACCGGCTAACCATGTGCCAGCAGCCGCGGTAATACATGGGGTGCAAGCGTTACTCGGAATCACTGGGCGTAAAGGGCGCGTAGGCGGTTTGATAAGTCTGATGTGAAAGCCCCGGACTCAATTCGGGAAGTGCATTGGATACTGTCAGACTAGAGTATAGGAGAGGTGAGCGGAATTCCTGGTGTAGAGGTGAAATTCGTAGATATCAGGAGGAACAACAGCGGCGAAGGCGGCTCACTGGACTATAACTGACGCTGAGGCGCGAAAGCGTGGGGAGCAAACAGGATTAGATACCCTGGTAGTCCACGCCGTAAACTATGGATACTAGATGTCAGGCGGCTTACCCGCTTGGTGTCGTAGCTAACGCATTAAGTATCCCGCCTGGGAAGTACGGCCGCAAGGTTAAAACTCAAAGAAATTGACGGGGGCCCGCACAAGCGGTGGAGTATGTGGTTTAATTCGAAGCAACGCGAAAAACCTTACCTGGGCTTGACATCCCGCGCTACCCTATGAAAGTAGGGGTTCCCTTCGGGGACGCGGTGACAGGTGCTGCATGGCTGTCGTCAGCTCGTGTCGTGAGATGTTGGGTTAAGTCCCGCAACGAGCGCAACCCCTGCCATTAGTTGCCAGCTTTAAGTTGGGCACTCTAATGGGACCGCTCGCCGATAAGGCAGAGGAAGGTGGGGATGACGTCAAGTCCGCATGGCCCTTACGCCCAGGGCCACACACGTACTACAATGGCCAGTACAGAGCGACGCAAGATCGTAAGATGGAGCTAATCGCAGAAAACTGGTCTCAGTTCGGATTGGAGTCTGCAACTCGACTCCATGAAGCTGGAATCGCTAGTAATCGCGGATCAGCATGCCGCGGTGAATACGTTCCCGGGCCTTGTACACACCGCCCGTCACGCCATGGGAGTTGGTTTCGCTTGAAAAGAGCTCGCTAACCGTAAGGAGGCAGCTCTTGATGGCAAGACTGATGACTGGGGTGAAGTCGTAACAAGGTAGCCGTTGCGGAAGCAGCGGCTGGATCACCTCCTTTTATGGAGTCAATAGGATTTGATATCTTCGCAAGTTGATATCAGTTCTCATAAGGCACTTCTCGCATTCGTCTCCCCAGGGAGCGAATTGTCTTTTAATTAAGACTAGCGACGGAAACCGTGCCTTCTATTTTTCTTCGGAAAGATATCATGCAACGGAAACAGATAGGTAAGTGCTGTGACACCTAGGTAAGACCACTTGCAAAGCGGCGGAAACGCCATTAAACGGGGTTAAATTGTTTGAAGAGCTGTTTAGAATGATTGGTATTTGACGATTTATCGTTATTTTACTGATCGCTACGGCAGAACCGAATAGCTTCTATCGATA
>Ga0163144_10030494_pt1 | contig 10314 bp, 9 predicted proteins | sample OliLak19BULKMAT1_FD_123175 | JGI IMG/M metagenome (GOLD analysis project Ga0163144, IMG submission 123175) | Freshwater microbial mat bacterial communities from Lake Vanda, McMurdo Dry Valleys, Antarctica - Oligotrophic Lake LV.19.BULKMAT1 | ecosystem: Environmental > Aquatic > Freshwater > Lake...
CCGGTGCCGCGACCGGTGCGGGAGCGGTCGGGACCGGTGCGGCAACCGCCGCCGGGGCAGACGCGGCGGGAGCGGGCGTCGCCGCAGCCGCCGAGGCATCCGTCTCAAGACGCGCCACGACGGTCTGCACGGCGACGGTCTCGCCCTCCTTCACGAGCACTTCGACGAGAATACCGGCCGCAGGCGCGGGAATTTCGGCATCGACCTTGTCGGTCGAGATCTCGAAGATCGGCTCGTCGCGCTTCACGACGTCGCCAACCTGCTTCATCCAGCGCGAAAGCGTGCCTTCGGCGATCGATTCACCCATCTGCGGCATGATGACGTCAACACGAGCCATACGATCCTCGGATGCAACGTTCATTTCGCGGCGCCGGCGGCACCGCGTGGTTCACGACTAGTAGGCGGCCAGCCAGCGTACGGCATGGACGATGTCGGCCGTCTGCGGCAGCACGAAGTCTTCCAGTGCGGGTGCATACGGCAGCGGGACGTCGTGCGCCGCCACGCGCCGCACCGGCGCATCCAGCCATTCGAAACAGGTCTCATTGATGCGCGCCGTAATCTCGCCGGCGATGCCGCCCGTCACCGTGTCCTCGTGGACGATCAACACGCGATTCGTTTTCCGGACCGTCGCCGAAATTGCCTCATCGTCCATGGGCAGCAATGATCGCAGATCGATCACTTCCACCGAGATCCCGTGCTCTGCCGCCAGGATCTCCGCGGCCTCGAGCGACTTCCAGACGGTCGCGGCATACGTGATGATCGACACGTCGGTGCCGGCGCGCGCCGTCCGGGCTTTCCCGATGGGCACGATATGATCGCCGGGCGGCATCACGCCCTTGATCCGGCGATACAGATACTTGTGCTCGAAGAAGAGCACCGGATCGTCATCGCGAATCGCGGCCTTCATCAGCCCCTTGGCATCTTCCGCTGTCGCAGGATAGACGATCTTGAGCCCGGGCGTATGCAGGAACGCGGCTTCGGGATTCTGGGAATGGAACGGCCCACCGCGCACATAGCCGCCGCTGGGGCCGCGTACCACCATGGGACACGGCAGGAAGGCACGATAGCGTGCCGTGGCGACGTAATTCGTGAGCATGTCGTACGCGCACGAGATGAAGTCGATGAACTGCATCTCGACGACGGGCCGCATCCCCATGTGCGCTGCGCCGGCGGCCGCGCCGACGAAGCCCGTCTCCGAGATCGGCGTGTCGATGACGCGATCGGGCCCGAACCGGGCAAGCAAGCCATCGGTGACTTTGAACGCACCGCCGTACGCGCCGATATCCTCGCCGATGAGGAAGACCTGCGGGTCGCGCGCCATCTCTTCCGCGAGGGCTTCACGGATCGCTTCGAGGTAGGTGATCTCAGCCATCGAAGGTGCCCCAGGCGCCGGCGGCCCGCTCGCTCTTGTCCACGGCGGCCCGCTTGTCACCGCGATACCAGAGCGACGGCATCGCGGCCGGATCGGCGTAGACGCCGCGCAGTGCCTCGGACGGCTCCGGGAAGCCGCTGGCTTCGGCCGCGTCGGTCGCGGCTTCGATCTCTGCCAGCACCGCCGCGTCGATCGTCGCGAGTTCCGTCTCCTCGCAACCGAACTCACCGAGAAGGCGCGCCGCGTAGCGATCGAGCGGATCATTCTCCGCGGCCCAGCGCTCACCTTCACCGGCCGGCACGTAGCTCTGATTGTCGTGCTCCGCGTGCCCCTTGCGGCGATACGTCATGAACTCGAGGAGCGACGTCCCTTCGCCGCGCCGCGCCCGAGCGACGGCTGTCCGCGTGGTGCCGTACACCTCGAGCACATCGTTGCCGTCCGCACGGACGCCGGGGATGCCGTACCCTGCCCCTTTCGCGGCGAACGACTCGGCGGCCGTCTGATTCGCGGTGGGGGTGGAGTAGGCATAGCCGTTGTTCTCCACGACCACGACGAGCGGGGCACGCTGCACCGCCGCGAAGTTGATCCCTTCGTGGAACGCGCCAGTGCTGGTGGCGCCGTCGCCGACATACACCAGACCGACACGCGGCTCCCGCCGCAGCTTGAAGCTGAGCGCAATGCCGGCGAGCACCGGCACCATGTCGCCGAGGTGCGAGATCTGCCCGACGAAGTTGCGGTCGGTGAGGTCGCCGAAATGAATGTTCAGTTCGCGACCACGTGTGGGCGAGTCGCCCTTGGCCATGTACTGCTTGAGCACTTCGACGGGGGTCGCGCCCTTCACGAGCATCGAGCCCAGATTGCGGATGAGGGGCGACATCACGTCGCGGCGTTCGAGGGCAAACGCGCTTCCGACGGCGCATGCTTCCTGCCCCAGCGAGCGGAAAAGTCCGCCCACCACCTTCGTCTGCCGGTACAGGTTGACGAGCCGCTCCTCCAGGGAGCGGGTCAGGCGCATCCATCGGTAGAGCTCGAGCAGCTGCGCCCGCGTGAGATCATGCGGCAGTGCAGCGGAGCGGGTGGGTCGGGAAGGCACTGCGTCGATGATCCCGGTTCAGGTCAATGGAAGTCCAAAAGTTGCCCGGCGACTCTCTGAAATCAAGCAGATCGGCAGGGCGTGCATCGATGGGGCCGGCCCCCAAACGACCGCGGCGGCCCAGGCATCTGCCCGGGCCGCCGCGCACCTGCTCGCCTCAATACGCGCCGATCGGCCGGTGCGTCGGGTCTTCGGCCGTGTGGAGCAGCGTCAGGAAACGCTTGGCGAGCTTGTCCGCCTCGCTCTCTCCCACCTGGTCGGTCTGCACCGTGACGATCGTGGCATGCCCGCCATCGGTGCTCAGCGCCACACCGACCTTGCCCACCGTGCCCGCAAAGCGCAGGCACCGCGGCTCTTCGGCTACCGGGCCGAGCCGGGCCCCGAAGAAGCGCGAGGCTTCCGCGAGCACCTGCTCCGGCGTCAGTTGGGTACGATGCGTGTACTTCACGACTCGACGTAGTACTCGATGCCGAGGTGCGTGATCTGGTCCTCGCCCTTCATCCAGCGCAGCGTGTTCTTCAGCTTGGTGAGCTGGATGAAGAGGTCGTGCTCGGGATAGAGGCCTTCCGCCGTCTGCGGGCTCTTGTAATAGAACGAGAGCCACTCCTGAATGCCGCTCAGACCGGCGCGCTGTGCCAGATCGCTGAAGAGCGCGAGGTCGAGCACGAGCGGTGCGGCGAGGATCGAATCGCGGCAGAGGAAGTCGACCTTGATCTGCATGGGATAACCGCACCATCCGAAGATGTCGATGTTGTCCCACCCCTCCTTGTTGTCGCCGCGCGGAGGGTAGTAGTTGATGCGGACCTTGTGATACATGTTGCCGTACAGTTCGGGGAACTGCTTCGGCTGGAAGATCGTCTCGAGCACGCCGAGCTTCGACTCTTCCTTCGTCTTGAACGACTCCGGATCGTCGAGGACTTCGCCGTCGCGATTGCCGAGGATGTTCGTCGAATACCAGCCGGCGACGCCGAGCATGCGGGCCTTGAACATCGGGCCGAGCACGGTCTTGAGCATCGTCTGCCCCGTCTTGAAGTCCTTGCCCGAGATCGGGACGCCCTTCTCCTTGGCGAGCTGGAGGAGGCACGGGATGTCGCAGCTCAGGTTCGGTGCGCCGTTGGCGAACGGGATGCCTTCCATGATCGCGGCATAGGCGTAGAGCATCGACGGGGCAATCGACGGATCGTTGGCGTCCATCGCGGCGTCGAAGGCGGCCATCGTGGCATGCGTCGGGCCGGGGACGATGAAGATTTCCGTCGAGGCACACCAGACCATCACGAGGCGGCTGCAGCCGTGCTGGGCCTTGAAGTTCCGGATGTCGGTGCGGAGCTGTTCCGCCATCTGACGCTTGGTGCGCGCCGTCATGACGTTCTTGCCGACGAGGCGCTTCACATACGTCTGCTCGAAGGCCGCCGGCATGGGGCGGATCCCCTCGAGGAAGGTCTTGATCGGGAAGATATGTTCGTGCTTCTCGAGCACGCCGCAGTGCAGCGCCGCCTCGTAGGCATTGTCCGGGACCGGGTCCCAGGCGCCGAAGACGATATCCTTCAGTTCCGTCAGCGAGACGAATTCCTTGATCAGCGGTGAGCGCTCATCGGTGCGCTTGCCGAGACGGATCGTGGCCATCTGCGTCAGCGAACCGAACGGCTTCGACATGCCGCGGCGGGACAACTCGACGCCGGCGATGAACGTCGTCGCGACCGCGCCAAGGCCGACCGTGAGGATACCGAGGGTGCCCTCTGCGGGCTGGATCGACTTGGGCGAGGGAGTAGCGGCCACTGCAGGTCCTTTGGTTGTGGTCAGTCGCCGGCGGCGCCGGTGACCCGATAGACGTACACGAAGCGCTGCACGACGGTGATCGTCGAGAGCAGCGTGAGCACCAAGACGACGGCTTCCAGCACGAGCGCCCGCGGACCTGCCCCGACCACCAGCGTCAGGAGGCCCAATCCGAGAATGCGTTCGGCCCGTTGCGCGATGCCGACCTTGCATTCGAGCCCGAGCCCTTCCGCCCGCGCCCGCGCATACGACACGAGCAACGAGGCCAGCACGCCGAGCATGCAGAGCAGCACGGCGACATCCCGCCACGCCACCGCATCGCCGGTCGTCATCAGATACCACCCGATGCCGATGAAGGTCGCGCCGTCCCCGACCCGATCGAGCGTGGAGTCGTAGAACGCGCCGAACTTCGTGGCCCGACCCGTCTGCCGCGCCACCTGCCCGTCCAGCGTGTCCACCACGCCGCTCAGGAGCAGAAAGAGCCCGCCCATCCGGATCATGCCGAACGCATACCCGACGGCCGACACCACCACGAGCAGCGTGCCGATCGTGGTGATGGTGTTGGGGCGGATCCCCGTGCGCACCAAGGAACCGACGAGCGGTTCGATGGTTGCGAAAAACGGGCGCTCAAGCGTCTTGAGCAGCTTGGGCCCCGTCACTCGCGCACGCCGTCGGGGGACTGCCCCGGATCACCGTCGGTCATAGCCACACGAACGTAACGCCCCACTCGCCGCCCGGCAACGGATCCGACCCATCCCCAAGCGGGCATAAGTCATACTGCCGTAAAGGTTTGTCTCATTTGCCGTACAGCAGGTACGGGCCGACTCGTGCGGCAAACGCATCACGAGGGGCCGCCCACTCGGCCACGATTTCACCGGCCGCGCGGTCCGACTCCAGCGCCAGCCGCAACGCATTGGTGCCGGCAAGCCGATCGAAGTGCGCTGTCAGGAAGCGGAACTCCCGCGGGTGCCGTGCACGAATCGCCGCCAGCAGCCCTACAGCGGTGGCGGTTGGATCGTACCGGTCGATGTCGGTGACGCGCAGTCGCAGCGCAGCGAGCAGGGTGTCGGCAAACTTCTGATCGCCGGGACGCCGCGGCGTCACTGTATCGGCGTCGATGCGGACTCCGGGGAATCGGCCCTGGAGCGACGCCGCGAGGCCCACCGCATCGAGCCACGGGGCGGCCACGAGCGTAAACGCCGCCGACGTGCCTCGCCCCACCGACAGATTGGTGCCCTCGAACAGGCAGGTGCCCGGATAGTGCCAGAGCGCCTCCTGATCGCGGAGGTTCGGACTTGGAGGCACGTACGGCAATCCTGTCGCCGGAAACGCCATGCTGCGGCGCCACCCGGCCACCGGGACGATGCGAAGGTGCGCACCGATGGCGAGATCCGCGTTGGCCAGGCGCGCCAATTCGCCCATCGTCAGCCCATGCCGCATCGGCACGGCCAAGCGTCCCACGAAGGTCTGAAAGGCTGGGTCGAGCAGATTGCCCTGCATCACCCCGCCGATCGGATTCGGGCGATCGAGGATGACCACCTGCACGCCACGCGGCGCCGCGGCACGCAGCACCTCGATCGCGGTCGAGATGTACGTGTAGTAGCGCGCGCCGACGTCCTGCAGGTCCACGAGCACCAGATCCAGCCCCGCGAGCATCTCGGCCGTCGGTGCGACGGTGCGGCCATAGAGCGAGTAGATTGGCAGACCGGTCACCGAGTCGCGCGTGGAGCCGACGGCGGCCCCCGGGTCGGCCGCGCCGCGGAATCCGTGCTCGGGACTGAACAAGGCGCGCAGATCGATGCCCGCGGCGAGCAGGAGATCCACATCGCTCCGGCCGGCGCGATCGATGCCGGTCTGATTGGTCACCAGCCCGACGCGCTTCCCGCGCACCAGATGCAGCGAATCGGCCAGCAGCACCTCGATGCCGGGACGTACCGGAACTGGTATCGCCGTGGTGACCACCGCCGGCGCGCCGGCACCGCAGCCCACGAGCAGCATGGCACCCAGCCCCCACCCCGTCAGGATCCAGCTTCGCATGCGTCGTCTCCTGCTGCTGCTTCCGTGTGTCCTGGCCGCGTGTGCCCGACCGGCATCCACGCCTGCTTCCGTTCCGGCACCGGATCGCCGCCTCGCTGCCGATGCCGACGCCATTCTCGCGGGTCTGTCGGTGCGCGACAAGGCGGCGCAGCTGGTGATGCCGTGGATCGCGGGCTCGTATGCCGCCGCCGATGACGCCACGACCCGGCAAGTGTATCGCTGGATCGATTCGCTGCACGTCGGCGGACTGATCATTTCCGTCGGCCCGCCGACGGAGATCGCGGCCAAGCTCAACGCCTTTCAGCGCCGCAGCCGCCTCCCGCTTCTGGTGGGCAGCGACCTCGAGTCGGGCACCTCGATCCGCCTGCAGGGCGGCACCGCGTTCGTCCCGCAGATGGGGCTCGGTGCCGTGGGCGATACGGTACTCGCCGAGGCCGTGGGCCGCATCACCGCGCGCGAGGGCCGCGCTGTGGGCATCCACCTCGCGTTCGCGCCCGTCGCCGATGTCAACAACAATCCCGACAATCCGATCATCAATACGCGGGCCTTCGGTGAAGACGCCGAGGCGGTGAGCCGGCTCACAGTGGCGCTGCTGCAGGGCATCGAGCGCAACGGCATGGCCGCTACCGTCAAGCACTTTCCCGGGCACGGTGATACCGGCACCGATTCGCATATCGCCCTGCCCCTCGTCACGGCGTCGCTGCCGCGGCTCGACTCGGTGGAGTTGCGACCGTTCAAGGCGGCCATCGCCGCCGGCGTGACGGGCGTGATGTCGGCGCATCTCGCCTTTCCCGCGCTCACCGGTGACTCGGTTCGCCCAGGCACGCTGAGTCCGGCGGTGCTGACGGGCCTGCTGCGCCAACAGCTCGGCTTTCAGGGACTCGTCGTGACCGACGCGCTCGATATGGGCGCTGTCGTGAATACGTTCGGCAACGCCGAAGCGGCGGTCCTTGCGCTCGAAGCCGGTGCGGATCTGCTCCTGCAACCGAAGGACGCCGAGGTTGCGATCAGCGCCGTCGCCGCAGCCGTCACGACGGGTCGCATCCCGATGGCGCGGCTCGACGCCAGCGTGCGCCGTTTGTTGGCGCTCAAGCTGCGCCTTGGCCTGTTCCGTGAGCGTCTCGTGTCGATCGACTCCGTGGCGGAGGTGGTAGGCCGGCAGGCGTTCGTACGTGTCGCTCGCGATGCCGCGGTCCGCTCACTCGTGCTGGCCGAGGATGCCTCGGGTGCCGTCGCCGCCATGCGCACAACGCCGAGCCGTGTGGCGGTGGTGACGTACGACGTCGAGCCGCGGTCAGCGGCAGCGGCGCCGTTGGTGGCGGCTCTACGCGCCCGTGGTGACACCGTTGCCGTGATTCGCCTCTCGGCACAGAGCGGAACAGCGGCCCTTGATTCGGCACGTGTTGCGCTGGCGGCGGCACGAACGACGGTCGCGGTGATTGCCGTCCGCGCCGTCTCGGGACGCGGCAGCATCGGCGTGCCGGCGCCGATCACGGACTTGCTCGACACCGCCGCCTCGCGGCAGCCGATGGTGCTCGTGTCGCTCGGCTCGCCGTACGTGATCCGCGCGCTGCCGCACGTGACGAGCTATCTGCTCGGCTGGAGCACCGTGACCGCCGCAGAGCAGGCCGTGGCGGCTGCGCTCACTGGCGGGGCGGCGATCACGGGCCGATTGCCGGTCTCGATTCCGCCGCGCTATCCCCTCGGGCAGGGCCTCTTCGTGCCTCCGGCGGCACGGGCGCCCATTCCGACGGGATCGCTCGGGAATTGACGTACCTCCGCAGTGGGCGCACATTCCCGTCAGCACGAGATTTCAGGGTGAGATCTCTTCTCAGACAAGGAAGGCTCGCATGAGCAACGTGGAACAGCAGACAGCCCCAGCCGGCTTCGCAGTGGAACTCACCGAAGCAGCGGCAGTGGAAGTGCGGAAGTTCATCGTGGCGGAGGCGGTGCCCGCTGAGACGGCCGGCCTGCGCGTGAGTGTCCTGCCGGGCGGCTGCTCGGGTTTCAAATACAGCCTCAACATCGAAGAAGCGGCGATCGAGGATGACATGATCATCGAGATCCGGGACATCCGGCTGTTCGTCGACGGCTTCAGCGCGCAGTATCTGAACGGCGTGACCATCGACTACGTGACCTCGATGCAGGGGTCGGGCTTCACGTTCGGCAACCCGAACGCCACGGGCGGCTGCGGCTGCGGCACGAGCTTCACCGCCTGAGCTGACGGACCGCTCGCATCCGGACGGGCCACCTTCCTCCGAGGGTGGCCCGTGGTGCATCCGGACCTTGCGAGGGGCTTGCAGCGGACCGAGCTTCGCAGCGACACGGCCCCGCATTCACATCTTCCGCCTCGAGTTCCGGTGCGTCCTCTCGATCTTCTCGTCGTCGTGCTGTACCTCGTCCTTACGCTCGGGACCGGACTCTGGCGCGCCCGAGGGCAGAAGGATTCCGGCGACTACTTCCTCGGCGCGCGCGACCTACCCGCCTGGGCAGTCCTCCTGTCGATCGTCGCCACCGAGACCTCCGCCCTCACGGTCATCTCGCTTCCCGGCATCGGCGCGCGCGGCAATCTCACCTTTCTCCAACTTTCATTCGGTTACGTCGTCGGCCGCATCATCGTCGCGTACTGGCTGCTGCCAGGCTACTTCGACGGTCGGCAGGAGACGGCCTATCAGCGGCTCGAGACGCGCTTCGGCCCCAACGTCCGCCGACTGCTCTCTGCCGTCTTTCTGGTGACGCGCTTTCTCGGTGACGGCGTGCGCATCTTCGCCGGCGCGATTCCGCTGTCGCTGCTCACCGGCTGGAGCGTGCCGGCCTCGATCGTTGCGATGGGCGCCATTACGCTGCTCTACACCTACGCCGGCGGGCTTTCGGCGGTCGTGTGGGCGGACGTGCTGCAGTTGGGGGTGTACGTGGCCGGCGGGGTCGGCGCACTGTGGGTGGCGTGGTCGCTTGGCGGTGGCGCCGGAACGGCGCTCGCTGCTGCAGCTGAGGCCGGCAAGCTGCAACTCATCGACCTGCACTTGAGCGCGCCCTTCTCGCTCTTCGGCGGACTGATCGGTGGCGCCCTGCTTTCGGCGGCTTCGCATGGCACCGACCACCTCATCGTGCAGCGGCTTCTGGCCACGCGATCCCTTGTCGATGCGCGACGCGCGCTCATCGGTTCCGGCGCGCTTGTGGTCCTGCAGTTTCTGCTCTTTCTGCTCGTGGGCAGTGCCATCTGGGCCGCCGGCCTTGCACCGGAGGGGATGATTGCAGACGAGATTTTCCCGCGCTTCGTGTTGACGCAACTGCCGGCCGGACTCTCGGGCCTCGTTGCCGCCGGCATCCTCGCGGCCGCCATGAGTACCATCAGCAGCTCGATCAATGCGCTTGCCGGCTCGGTCACGCACGACTGGTATGCCACCTGGACCGGACGGACAGACCCCGCGCATCTGCTGAAGGTCGGGAAGCGCCTGTCGTTGGTGTGGGGCATCCTGCTGACGGCCGGTGCACTGGCGTTCGCCACGCGTGGGGACGCGGGCCGCACACCGGTGGTGGTCCTGGCACTCAGCATCGCCTCCGTCACGTACGGTCCGCTGCTCGGTGCCTATCTGCTCGCCGGCTGGCCCAGAGCAAAGGCCGCTGATGTGATCCGCGCTGTGTGCGTGACGGTGCCGGCGATGCTGCTGGTGCTCTTTGCGAAGCCGATCTACGCCGCGACCGGCATGGTACTTTTCCAGACGCTCGGCAACTTGGGCCTGCCCTGGTTCGTGGCTATCGGCACCGCACTGGCGCTCGTGACTGGTGCGGGGCCCGCACTCTTTCGGAGGACGTCATGAGCCGTCTCGTGATCGCCGTCGACGCCGGCGGCAGCACTACGCGCGTGCGCATTGCGCGCGATGGCGAGATCGTCGCCGACGCGGAGGGGCGCTCGGGCGCGGTGCGGCCAGGTGCGGCCCTTGCCGCCTCGCTCACGATCTCCGAGACGATTCGCGGTGCCCTCGTGAAGGCAGGCCTCGTCGCGGCGGTGGCCGACGTCCTCGTCGTCGGGGCGGCC
>Ga0163144_10030496_pt1 | contig 10313 bp, 1 predicted proteins | sample OliLak19BULKMAT1_FD_123175 | JGI IMG/M metagenome (GOLD analysis project Ga0163144, IMG submission 123175) | Freshwater microbial mat bacterial communities from Lake Vanda, McMurdo Dry Valleys, Antarctica - Oligotrophic Lake LV.19.BULKMAT1 | ecosystem: Environmental > Aquatic > Freshwater > Lake...
AAATCCGGTCGAACGGGTGTCATGGAATGATGCCAAGGCGTTCTGTGCGGCGCTCAGCACGCAGGTCCCAGGGCTACGGGTGCGTTTGCCCACCGAGGCCGAATGGGAATACGCCTGTCGCGCCGGCGTGACCGCTCCATTTGCCAGCTACCAAGGGGCCGTGAGCACCGACAAACTCGATACCATTGCGTGGTTTGCCGGGCTGACCGCGTCCAGCCAGGGCGTCAAACGGCGCTTCGGCAATGCGCTCGCGCTGTTCGACATGCACGGCAACGTGTGGGAATGGTGCGAGGATCGTTACGGCACCTACTCGCCCACCGCGGTCACCGATCCGATCGGACGCGAGCAGGAGACCCGCGTCGCGCGCGGTGGTTCCTTCGGTGACCGCCCCGATCGTCTGCGTGCCGCCAACCGCCTAGCGGTGCGTCCCGATATGCGCACGTTGTATCTTGGTATCCGTTTGGTCGCTGCGGTGGACTGGCTGGAAGGGCAGGAGCCGGTGCTCGGTAATGCTGGTCTGATTCCCGCAGCAGCGCCCGCGGCAAAGCCAGCTGTGGCGCTTGAGGTGCCCGCAGCACCCGAAGTACCAGCCTCGGCACTAGTTCCGTTCACAATTGATACGAAGCCGATGCCATGAACCGCCGCAAGGATCCCACGTCCATGAGATTGATCTTTGGCCCGAACGCGGTGGCAATGAAGCTGATGTTCGGGGTATTGCTCGGGTGCCTCGCCCTGCTGTCAGGTCCTCGTGCAAATGCCGTCGAACAACAGATCGTCACCGGTATTAATTTCACCGTCACGTTGGCGCCGGATGGCACGGTATGGACCTGGGGTGACAATTTTTACGGCCAGCTCGGCACCGGGAACAACACGGACTCGAATGTCCCGGTGCAGGTGTCGGGACTGACCAACGTGATCGCTGTCGCATCAGGTTTCTACCACGCTTTGGCACTCCAAGCGGACGGCACGGTGTGGGCATGGGGGTACAACGGTGATGGTCAACTTGGACAGGGCGGCTCGGATACTACGGATCGCAACCTCCCGGTCGTGGTCGGCGGCATCAGCGGCATCGGATCGATTGCTGCCGGCGGCTACAGTTCCTACGCGATTTCGCGCCCGTCCTCGAATGTGTATGCCTGGGGTCGCAACGATTTCGGTCAGATCGGCAACGCCTCCAGCGGCACCAATGTCTATAGTGCAACGCTGATCTCGGCGGCGGGCAGCGTGCGCAAACTTTCTGCAGGTGCTTTTCACGTGGTCGCCATCCGGGTAGACGGCACGTTGGTTGGCTGGGGTTACAACGGCTACGGCAACGTGGGTGACAACACCACCATGAACCGGACCGCGCCGGTCGTGCTAACCGGGGCCGTCGGCAACTACATCGACATCGCCTCAGGCGTGTTCCATAACGTGGCCCTACGCACGGATGGTCGCGTCTATACGTGGGGTGCTGACTACAAAGGCCAGCTCGGCAATGGCTCGGGGAGCGCCAGCAGCGTCCTGCAACCGACGATCACCAGCTACAGCGGTTGGCGGATCGGTGCCGGGAATGAACACAGCCTCATCTATTGGTTCAGCGGTCAAACCTGGTACGCCGGTGATCCAAGTTTCGGTCAAGGTCTGGACGATCCAGGGAGCGCTCCTGCGCCTGACTTCACCATCTTTCAGTACATTGGCACCCACAACAGCCGTCCGCAGGCGATGGTCAGCGGTCACGGTCAGCATGTCGCCTTGGTCAAGGCCAACGGCACGATTCTCACGTGGGGTAACAACAGCGATGGCCAGTTGGGCAATGGCACCTCCTCTTCCGGTGCGACTTTCGTCGCGCAATCGATCGCTCCGCGCTGGTCGCTTGACCGCTTCATCCAGGTGTCGTCAGGCGATCAGCACAGCACGGCACTCCGGGCTGACGGAACGGTGTGGTGCTGGGGCAGTGACGGCTTCGGTCAGTTGGGCAACGATGCGACCCAGGCCAACAGTACGATTCCCGTCCAGGTGTCCGGTCTGAGCGACATAGTCGAGATCGCCGCCGGTGCTTACCATTCGATCGCCCTCAACGCGTCGGGTTCTGTCTCGGCGTGGGGCTATGACCAATATGGTCAGCTCGGCGACAATGACACCGGTGATGCCAATAAATTTGTGCCCGTGACCATGCCCTCGCAACCGTACGGGGTGCGTACGATCGGCGCCGGCGGTTATACCAGCTACCTAGTCTACTACAGCGGCAGCACCATCTACGGTTGTGGTTACAACGGCAACGGTGCTCTGGGATTGGGTGTGTACACCAGCCCTCAGCGCAATCCTGTTGCCACCGGCTTTAGCGGTGTGCTAGAGGTGGATGGCGGTGCGCTCACCACGGTCGCGTTGCTGGCCAACGGTCAGGTGCGCACATCCGGCTATGGCTTCTACGGCACGCTCGGCATCAACACCCAAACGACGACCAATACCGTGCAATCGACGTGGACCTCAGCGGGCCTCTCGTCACCACTCGATAGCATCTTCTCGGTCGCGGCTGGTGGCTATCATGTGACCACCAGTCGCACGTCGGGTGCCACACGGTCGTGGGGAAGAAACACCTATGGCCAAGTCGGAAATGGCGTCGTGCTGCCCCCATCGCCGGATGTCGTGCTGGCGCCGGTCGGCACGGGCTCTGCAGGAAAACACTCCTCTGCTGGTCCGTTCGGCGATTTCAGCCTAGTTCTGTTGCCTACCGGCACCGTCCGCTCGGTGGGCTACGACGATTACGGCCAGCTTGGCAACGACTCCAATCTGATTTCGTCATCGAGTTGGACCATCGTCAGCGGATTGTCCAATATCTGCGCCGTGTCGGCCGGCACTTACCACAGCTTGGCTCTGGGCGGGGACGGCACCTTATATGCTTGGGGTTACAACAACCTCGGCGTCCACGGCACCGGCACATCAGGGGACTATCAACCGACGCCGATCACCGTGAACACCAACACCTGGAAACCGCAGGTCTCAGTCGACGTGATTGATGGCACTGCCGGCGAGGCCGGTGCCAATACGGCAACGTTCCGCTTCAGTCGTTCCTTCACCAACGGCGGTGCCGTTACCGTCAATTATATCCTCGGGGGAACGGCGACAAATGGCACCGACTATACGACTCTGTCGGGCACGGCGACCATTCCCTCAGGACAAACCTTCGTCGATGTCACGCTAACGCCGACCGATGATCCGGATGACGAGGACACCGAAACCGTCGATGTGACCGTTGCCAGCGGGGTGAGCTATCGCATCGGCTCGCCATCGACTACAGCAGCCAGCATCACCGACAACGACACCTCCAGCTTCACCATCACCGGCATCAGCGCCAACACTCAGGAGGCCGATCAAGCGAGCACCACAGCACGAACTTTCACAGTGCGCTTGAACAGCCGACCGAGTGGCAATGTGGTGCTTAATTTTGCGTCCTCAAACACCGCAGAAGGCCAAGTGGACACCAACACCGCAGTTGGTAATCAGGGTGCGACCGCCCTGACCTTCAACGCCTCGGACTGGAACACGCCGAAGACCGTGCAGGTATTTGGTCAGAACGATGATTTCGATGATGGCGACATCGGCTACGTCATCGTCATTACGGTCGAGCAGGCGTCGACTGCGGATGGACGTTACGACCTGCTTGATCCGCCTGATGTCGGAATCACCAATATCGACAACGATACCGCGGCCGTGGTTATCTCAGCGATTTCGGGGCCGGTGACCGAGGCAGGGGGCACTGCAACCTTCACCATCACCTTAGCCAGCCGTCCATACAATCCCGTCAACTTCACTCTCAGCAGTTCGGACACCAGCGAGGGCGTGCTGCAATCTGGGTCGAGCACGGTGACCATCAATCCGGCGAATTGGAACACCGGTGCCACCATCACCGTAGTTGGTGTCAACGATGATGTCGATGATGGTAACCAAGCGTTCAAGATCGATCTCAACAAGTCGACCAGTTCTGACCCGGCATACAACAATCTTGGTGGTTGGGATGTCGCTCTCTCTTGCACAGACGACGACACCAAGGGGGTGACACTGAGCACCACCACCATTCCGACGGCGGGCCTGTTTTCCGAAGGCGGGGCCTCTTCCTCATTTACGGTTCGTCTAAACAGCCAGCCAACAGCCCAGGTGACGGTGACTATCAACACCCCGGCCAGTCCCCAGGTCACGGTTGATACCGATGAAGGCACCATTGGCGCTCAGAACACCCTGACCTTTACCACCGCGAACTGGAACATCACGCAAACTGTACGTGTGACGGCGGTGGATGATGCTGCGATCGAAACCTCGACCCACGTTGGTACTATTCAATCAGTGGTGAATGCCGGAACCAGCGACTACACTGGGGTGACCGTGGCGAACATCACCTGCAATATTACCGATAATGACACCCCTGGGTTTACGGTGTTGCCAACCACTGCCATCAACAATCGTCAAGTTACTACGGAGTCGGGTGGAACGGCCTCGTTCACCGTGCGACTGAAGACCCAGCCGACCGGCGCCCAGACCGTCACCCTGCGCTTGAACAGTACGGATCTGAGTGAAGGACGTATCTCCAATCAGCCAACGATCATTGTCACGTCCGGCGCAACTGGTGCGACCAACCGGCTGAACCTCAGCGACACGGTTGACCTTACCGCGTTGGGCGTCGCCGTTAGTCAGGGCTTGGCAATCCTTCCTGGCGCCACAAACGGGCCAGTGCAGACCACCATCACCGCGTTTTCCAACACCCCGGGAGCGAAACATATTGAAGTGGCTGCTGATATCGCGGATTCCGCCGCAGAAACGATCGCGCTCCTGCCGAGCGGCGCGTTCCCTTTCGTCGTCACCACCTCCACGACGGTTGCCAGCCCAACCAACCGCTTCAACGTACTTGATGCCGTCGATCTGTCGTCGCTCGCCGTTGGCAGCACGGTGTTCGTGGCGAGTATCGGGGGCAACAATGGCAAACGCGGTGTGGTTACCTCGCTGTCGAATTCTGCGGGCAACAAACATCTGATCATCAACCCGACGGCTGGCGACACCCTGAACAATGTAGGGAGTGCAGAAAACCTCCTCTTGGGTCCGCCAACGTCATTGGTGTTCAACAACGCCAACTGGAACGTCGACCAGACCGTTACGGTGACCGGCCAGGACGATCTAGAGACCGATGCGGTAGGGGCATCGAACTACAGAATTGATTTTGTAGTCGACACCTCGTCAGGCAGCCGAGACACCAATTATGATTCTGCAACACCGGCCAACCAATTCATGCGCAACCAGGATGACGACATTGCTGGTGTCCGTATCGTACAGGACGGTGGCTTTACCACGGTGGATGAAGGCAATCTCGCGACCACGGACACCTATCGGGTGCGGCTGAACACCTCACCGGCAGCCGGCAAGGTGGTGGTGATCACAGTCAGTCCTGGCAGTCAATTGTCGGTCAACAAGACCACTCTGGTCTTCACCCAAGGAAACTTCAGTACCGAGCAGGTAGTCACGGTCACGGCGGTAAACGACGCCATAGACGAGGACGCCAGCCACACCGGCACCATTACCCATGCCATCGATATGACGCTCACTGACGACGTGACTTATGATCCATTGACCGATCTGGATCAGGTCACGGCCTCGATCACGGATAACGATGCTGCTGGCATTGTTGTTTCGCCTACCATCGGTTTGGTCACCACAGAGGCGAACTTCGGCAGCAATTTCACTGTGGTATTGTCCAGTCAGCCAACCGCCAATGTGACCATCGACGTTGCCACCAGCGATGTGACGGAAGGTTCCGTTTCACCAGCGACCTTGACCTTCACCCCATCCAACTGGTTCATTGCCCAAAACGTCTTGTTAGTTGGGGTGGATGACGATGTCGACGATGGCGATGTGACCTACTTTGCCGTGACCGCACCCGCACAGTCGGCCGACACCATTTACGATGAGTTGGACTCTGCCAACGTGATAGTGGTCAACGTCGATAACGATGTGGCTGGTGTGGTCGTTACCCAGACCATGGGAGGCGCGGCGGTCACGGAAGGTAGCGCGACGCCCGATTCCTTCACGGTGGAGTTGACCTCCCAACCGGCGAGCGGATCGGTGGTGGTCACGTTGTCTGGCGGCAGTCAGTTGTCGCTCTCCACCTCCACGCTGACCTTCACCAGCGGAGACTGGGACCAAGCGCAATCGGTTGGTGTGACGGCAGTGAACGACAGCGTTGCTGAAGGTGCACACAGTGCGTCCATCGGCTTGAGTGCCAGTGGCACGGGGTACATCGGCCTCAGCATCGCGTCGATCAACGTCACCATCACCGACAATGACACGGCAGGCACCACCGTAACACCATCGCAGGCGTCCGAGGCCATCACCACGGAAGCGGGCGGAGCGGAGAACATCACCTTCACCCTCGCGACCCAACCGACTGCCAATGTGACGGTGCTGGTGTCCAGCAGCGCGACGACTGAAGGAACTGTTTCCCCCAGCAGCCTGACCTTCACGCCGGGTAACTACGCGACCGCACAAACCATCACCATCACGGGGGTGGACGATGATGTTGCGGACATCAACGCGCCCTACTCGATAGCCTTTACCCTGGTCAGCGCGGATCCGACTTACAACAACTTGGCGGTCACTGCCAAGCCAGCGCGCAACACCAACCTCGACAACGCCAACTTTATCATTTCGGCGATCAGCAACCCGTTACGGGAGGATGGAACATCCGGCCGCTTCACCCTGCGGCTGACGAGCGAGCCCACTGCCACCGTTAACATCGGTGTGGCCGCATCCGATGCGACGGAAGCATCTGTGTCGGTCAGTTCGCTGACGTTCGACAGCTCTAACTGGAATGAAGCACAGGAGGTGACTGTCAATGGTGTTGACGATGCACTTAATGACAATGATCAGGCGACCCTGGTGCTGCTGACGGTGAGCGGAACCACGGATGCAACCTATGCGGCACTCAACCCGAATGATGTGTCGATTCTCACTCAGGACGACGACCAGGCAGGTGTCGCGGTATCGGCGCCAAGCATCACCACCACTGAGACCACCACGCCTGGGGTGTCGACGGTGACCTTTACTATGCAATTGCTCAGTGAACCCACCGCCAATGTCACCATCCCCATGTCGAGCAGCAACACCGCCGAGGGCACGGTATCGCCAGCATCGTTGACCTTTACGTCGACCACCTGGAATATTCCGCAGACGGTGACGGTCACGCCGGTCGATGATTTTGCTGTCGATGGCACCGTATCCTACACCATCGTGCTCAGTGCCATCACCGGCAGCAGCGAAAGCACCGGGTATGCGGGCCTCGACCCGCAGGACATCTCCGCTAGCAACAACGACAACGATGCGGCCGCCTTTACTCTGAGCGCAACCACCGCCACGACAGCGGAAGGCGCGACCGCGGTGGGCATCGATGTGGTTCTGACTAGTCAGCCATCGACGAATGTGGAAGTGACGGTCACTGGTCTCGACACCACGGAAGGCAGCCTATCGGCGACCACCTTGACGTTCACGCCAAGTGGCGCTGGAGCCTGGAACGTAGCCCAGACGCTAACTATCACCGGCGTGAACGATGCGCTAGATGACGGTGATCAGGATTATACCCTGACGCTGACGCCCACCAGTAGCGATACCACCTACAATGGTTTGTCGGCCCAGACAATCAGTGTCACCAACGGCGACAATGATGCCGCGGGGGTAGTGATCAGTGAAAGTGCAGGCAGTACGGTGGTGGCTGAGACCGGCGCCACCGACACCTACACCGTCCAGCTTTCCAGCCAGCCGTTGACCGTTGCGACCATCACCGTCACACCCGACTCGCAGGTGGGAGTGAACGGATCGGCCACGCCGATCGTGCTGAGCTTCGATCCGGCGCTTTCTTCGGGCGAGCCGACTGCCTGGAATTCCGTGCGGACCATCACGGTGTCGGCGGTGGTCGACACCTTCGACGAGACCAACCCGCACGCGGCCAACATCACCCACACGGTTGCGAACTATGTCGACCAGTCGAGTGCAGCCATAACCGCCAGTCCGGTGACAGTTACAGTCAACGACAATGATCCGCCGCAGGCGACGGTCGCCAGCCTGACGGTGGGTCGTGGGTCGAGTGAGATCATCACCACGACGATGATATCCGCGACCGACGACGACACCTTCGCCGCCAATCTGGTGTTTACTGTCATCCTGGCACCAGGCCAAGGCGAGTTGTGGCTCGACTATGGTCAGATCGGCCAGGATCTATTGATCAACGGTGACACCTTCACCCAGGCGGCGATCGCGGCGAATCGACTGAGCTACCACAACAGCGGGACACCGAACGTCAGCGATGGCTTCGCCTTCCGGGTTTCCGATGCGGTCGGCAACCAGGGCGACTTGACCATCTTCAGCATCGCGATCTCCGGGTTCATCCCACCAATCATCACCTTGAACGGAGCCTACTCACCGTCCTTCACCGAGATCAATAATCCTCTGCCGGTCGCAGTCGATACGGCACCAGCGGTCAGCGATCCGGATTCGGCCACCTACACGCTGTTGACGGTCACGCTCTCCGGAACGAGTGTGAGCACAGAGGACGAAGTGTTCTTCGCCACGACCGGACCCATCACTGCGAGTTCAAATACCATCCTGTATTCCGGTTCACCCATCGGTACGTACACCGGCGGTACGGGCACGGTCCCACTGACGGTGACCTTCACCGTCGGCGTGGCGGGTGACGCACAGCTCACCGATCTCTTCACGGCCTTGCGTTATCGCAACACTTCTGAAGACCCGGTGGCCGGAATCCGCACCGTGACCATGATCCTGCGTGACGATAGCAGCACTGAAAACGCTCCTGTGACCAAGGACATCTCGGTCCTGGCGATCAATGACCCGCCGACGGTTGCCAATGCCACGGTGATCACCCCCAAGAACGTGGCCATAACCACGACGTTGACGGCGTACGATGTCGACAACTACCCGCTGACCGTTGATGTGACCGCACCCCCAGGCAAAGGAACGCTCTCGGGGATTTTGGATGTGCTCAGCCAGACCACCATTGCTGACGCATCGGCCAGCCGTTCCTTCACCTATACACCCTCCACCGGTCAGGAAGGCATCGACTCCTTCACCATTGCGGTGAGGGATCCTGATGGTGCGGTTTCCACGGCGACGATCACCGTGCTGATCATCGGTGGTGCCGCAGCACGCCCGTGGATCATTTCGGATGCACCCACGGAAGCCGAGGCGGGATCACCTCTGAGTTACGATGTCGTGGTGGATTTTACTGACCTGCCCACGCCACCTACCCTGCCGGGTCAGGTCAGCTATACCCTGATCGGGAACCTGCCTACCGGAGTGACCGTCGGTGGTTTCACCCCGAGCGGCACCAATGCCGCGCTGACCCTCACCGTTAGTCCTTCCGCCACTGGCGTGATCGAGGCCGGCATCGTGGTGACCGAAACCGCATCAAATACGTCGGGCTATCAGCCAGTGACGATCGTCATCGTGCCGCCCGGCACATTGGGGAACTGATCATGAACAGACTCCTCTCGTTTGGCATTGCCGGCATGATGGCCATGGGGCTCACTTCTTGTGGAGCCGGTGGCAACCTAACCCAGGACCTGGGCTCCGTGCTGGGTGATTTCCAAGTGCTCGACCTGACCACCGGTGCGGTGGAATCACGCGCGGTGTTGTTGGATCTCGACACCAATCCGGACTACCGCAGCACCAAGATGGTGTTCCGCGCGGTGGAGGGCGGCACCGCGACCATCGGCAGCGCACCGACATCATTCGGAGTGGAAGCGGGAGTCGCTCAGGTGGATGAAATCCCCCAAGGAAGCGCCTCCGTGCAGCGCTTCTACCTCGGGGTGTTCGAGGTCACGCGCGATCAATGGTCGGCGTTGGCGGCCACTACGCCGTGGACCACGTTTTCCGCGGGGCTCGTCGGGGCGCACGTCGGCGACAAACCCGCCAGCGGAATGTCGCGCGACGACGTGGGCGCCATGCTCACCACCTGGAACACCACTCGCACCAAGGATCTGGCGCTGCCCAGCGAGACCCAATGGGAGCATGCCTGTCGCGCTGGCGCCGCCGGATCATTCACCTGGGGCGATGACCGCAGCGATGCCGTGGTCGACGATTACGCCGTGGTCTCCGAGACCGCTGGCGGAGTCACCGGTCCACGCACGGTGGGCGGACGCGTGCCGAATGCGTTCGGCCTCTTCGACATGCATGGGAATGTCTGGGAGTTCACCGCGTCGGACAACATCCGTGGCGGCTCCTGGCGTGATTCCTTGCCGATGGCGCGTTCCGCCAACCGCAAAGTGCTCGATCAGATC
>Ga0163144_10030503_pt1 | contig 10311 bp, 9 predicted proteins | sample OliLak19BULKMAT1_FD_123175 | JGI IMG/M metagenome (GOLD analysis project Ga0163144, IMG submission 123175) | Freshwater microbial mat bacterial communities from Lake Vanda, McMurdo Dry Valleys, Antarctica - Oligotrophic Lake LV.19.BULKMAT1 | ecosystem: Environmental > Aquatic > Freshwater > Lake...
CGCCAAGACGCCAAGAACAGCAACGGAGGATACATCAATCACGCTGCGGATTGAATCGTGTATTCAAAATGACGACGGAGGTTCAAACGCCGCCACGTTACCCTTCCTTGGCGCCCTTGGCGTCATGGCGATCTTGGCGTTAAGGTTCAACTTCCGCGCGCGCTGGGACGGAGAATGGCTTTGGCGACGCGTTGTTCCTCGATATCGTTGAGCGCTTCTCCGGCTTTTTCGAGCGGGTAAATGTTTGAACACAAATCGCGCCAGGGAACACGTTCCTGGAAGCGTTCCATCAAACGCAGCCCTTTGTACAGATGCGAATAATCGGAGCCCCATACGCCGCGAATGTCAACGTGCTTGCGGTTGATGTCGTTGTGCGGATTGATCGCGACTTCGCCCTGATCGGTATATTGGCCGACGACGACGACGCGGCCTTGATCGCGGACCATTTGAAACGCTTCGCGAACGGCGCGCGGCTGGCCGCAGGCTTCAATCACAACGTCGGCGCCACGGCCTTCGGTGAAGCGCCGCACGGCGTCGATGCGATCGGCTTCGTGCATGATGCGAATGTCGAGAACTTCGTCAGCGCCGAATCTCTCCGCGAGTTGCAAACGTTCTTCAGGCGCGCCGGAGACGAGCACCAAGCACGCGCCGCTTAAGGAGGCCAGTGCGGCGCAAGACAATCCGACCGGCCCGCAGCCCAGGATAACGACACTGTCGCCAAGCCGAATTTCGGCGCGTTCGATGGTGTGCACGGCGGTTTGCAATCCGCAGCCGCCGCCGATGAATGTTTCCGGCGCGATGGTGAGCGGCAATTGCAGAATCTGCATGCCCGGAAGCAGCAGCATTTTCTCCGCCCAGCCGCCATGCAGACCATCGGCCGCGCCGTAGGTGATGCCGTAGACTTTGCGGTGCGGGCAGCGCGTGGTCGCTTTTGCCACGAGGCAGTACCAGCAGCGTCCGCAGGTTTTATGGACGTCCAAGTAGGTCAGTGTCTGGCCTTCGCGAACGGGGCGGCCGTGGACGTCGGTGACGAGGCCATTTACTTTTTCAGCGATGCCGACGGCAACGTGTCCCGGAATCAGCGGGTACGGAACGCCGCTCAATTTTCCGTGAAAGAGGTGAACGTCGGTGCCGCAGATTTCGCTATAGATGGTGCGCATCAGCACGCCGCCGCGAGGCACTTCCGGCTCGGGGAATTCACGCAGTTCGATGGCGGCGTTGGGCGCGGGCATGACAGCGGCACGAATCTGTGACATGGCAGAACTCCCAGACCTGGAAACAAGGCATGAACGAATGAGCCTTAAACTATACGCGCTGACGGGTGGGGAGTAAAGACTTCAGGGTTTGAGGCGCCTCTGAAATCGAGCGCGTTTCATGCAGTCCACGTTGTAAAGCCATCTCACAACTCGACAAAAAAATCTCACAACACGGCCTGAAAACAAATGGCCGCCTTCCGCGCCTCAAATAAACCCTTGGTCCTGAAAATACCGGGTCCCCAAGGGCAATTCAGCGCCGAAACTTGAAGCGCTTTAAAGATTTCATCCGCCCGGCGCGTGGCCTCAATAACAGCCCTTTTCGCCATGCTTTAACACCTTCCTCACTACAAATCTCACCCGCCGGGATTCGGACAAAGTAGCCCGTTGGAACGCGGAAATACTCAACCACTTGTCCGCGCCGTTCAAGACTCACCCCGCATTCAAGAAAGAGGGCGCCGGGTGCCGCGCAGCGCGCGCCGCGCGGCAACGCTGCTGGGCAAGAAGTAGGTAGAGACTTTGACATCGTACCGGCTTGAGCCGATTGGCGGAATATCTTTTGACCACGCGACCGCCGCGTCACGCTCTTCATAGGCGTAGCAAAGAACCATAAACTCGCGCTCGCGTTCGAGCGGCGGAAATGCGGCCTGTTCCAAAGTAATTTCCACGCTTATCCCCCCACTATTCGGCGCCGGCGTTCCTGCGGCGTTTCTCTTTCTTCACTTACTTCGCCGGTACCAGAGTCAATATGATCGTGATCTCCGCGCCCTTTAACTACGTTGCCGTCCTTATCCATGGCGTCCTGGCCCCTGCCATAGTATCGGCCTTTCATCTCGTCATCACTGTCGGCGGCGTACTCTTGCGCTTTTTTCAGCGCCCAGAGGCGGCGGCGGTAAAAGTCTTTAGCTTCTTTGGCTGATTGAAATTGCTCTGCCATGGGAAATCCTCCACATGACAGACTACGTTCATTCATCAAGACGGCGCGCCTGAGCCGCAAGCATCTCGACTATTTTGTTGGCCCGATCCATCGGCTTCAGGTTGACCAGTTTGGCCGCCTCTTCCGCAATGTCCTCGTATCCCCGGCGGGATCGGCACCGACAACACGTTGCTGTGAGGATGCGGGCCGAGATTGGCGTGATTATCCCGGACGTATTCGTCCAGATCGATAATTCGCGCCGGCGCGGCGGTCGTGCCATCATCCGCCGGATTCAATTCGAAGTTGAGCCCCATGAATTTTTGGGCTTTCAATTCCCGCGCCAGCGCGTCGGCGGTGCGGCGCTGAATGGCTTTCAGATGCGTGGTGAAACTAGCTTCCAAGTCGTGCTCGTTTTTCGGAGCCAATTCCAGATCGGTTGCGTCGGCAATTTCAGGCATGGTCTGCCGGGCATCGACGGCGGCCTCCAACGCGTTGCGTGTTTGCCGCACGGATTCTGTCAGATTGCGCGCGACGTTTTCCGCCAGCGCGCGCGACTCGTCGCCAGCCGCGGCAACGGCCTCCTCAATAAACGCGTCAATGTCGATGTCGTCGGGATCCATTTAGTCCGCCGCTCCTTTAGCGAGCGCGGACTTCAATTTTTCAAGGGCGAGTTTCTTTGTCGCTTCGTCCAGCGTGCCGACATAAATTCCCGCGCGGTTTCATTCCCCCTTGATACCGAAGTTTTCTTCGCCAGATTCCACCACGGCGGAAAGGATTGCGTCGGTTCGCGCGCGAAATTTTCGCTTCGCCTGAAACGCCGCGCGGCTGCCCGTTCGCACCCGGCCCGCCTGGTCAAGTGCGAGGCTGTTCATCGCGGACTTGAGCAGCAGCCCCCGCGCGCGATCGCGGATCCCGCCAAAACGGGCCACGCGCCGGCGCCATTCAAAATAAATCCATGAGTAATAGGATTGCTGTGCCGCTTTCCAGCGGTCGAGATAGCGCAGCAGAGATTGAAGGCGGGCAGCCTGGTCGTCGTTGAGGGCCATGCCCTTACTTACGGGTCAATGAAAGTCATCCTGCCGCCGCCGTACGCGCCGAAGTCGAATATCACAATCCCCGGGCCACCGTCTTGAAGGACGCTGACCAACTTGATCGAAACTTTATCCGCCATCGTTTCGCCATTCGCGGTATCGAACTGCGACATATCCTTGAAAGGGGGAGGGGAACAACGGCGAAGGACGCCGAGACGCCAAGACTCCCAAGACTCCAAGACGCCAAGACGCCAAGACGCCAAGACACCAGCTAAGACTCAGAAATAAAATTCTGCTTTAATGGCGCATTGTGCTAAAATGATGCTCGATTATGACCCCTATTTTAGTTATTTCTTACGAAGGGCCGCCGCGCCTGACCCATTGTTCCCTCGCCACCACCAAGGCTCTGGCAGCGGTGCAGCCTTTTCTGGAACATGTGGTGTTTGATCTACTGTGCGCGTCGATCAGTGAAGACGTGAGCGTGGACGAAGGTTTGGAAACGCTGCTGCCGGAATCGGCGCGCGTGCACCGCATCGATCCGTTTCAGAAGGGGCGGCAGACAATTCTGCAGCGCATCATCGGCGGACAGGGCGGCTGGCAGAATGCGGCGGTCGGCAAGGGCGCGGCACTGTTTCCGGCGGAACATAAAAAGCCGGCATTGATTTATTCACGAAGTCATCCGCCCGCCTCGAATCTGGCGGCGCTGGATTTGGTCAATGGACCGTTTCAAAGCGTGCCTTGGGTGGCGGAATTCAATGAGCCCTGGCGCGGCAATCCGTTTTATAAAAGTCCCGTCACGCGCGCGGCGCTCGGACGCTATGAGCGACAGGTTTTCGACGCGGCGACGCGGCTGGTCTTCACGAGCGAAGCGTTGCGTGATTCGATGCTGGCCGGCGGCGACGAAACGTGGCTCGCCAAAGCGCATGTTATTCCACCGGCCTACAATTCCGAGTGGTACGGAAAAGCCGGGTTGCCGATTTTGCTCAGCCAGAAAAAACCCACGGGGAAAGTGATCGCGCATCTCGGGACCCTGCATCCATTCCGCAAGCCGCACATTCTTTATGAAGGCATCGCCAGAATGCGGCATCTGCATCCGGGATTGGCGGCGGAGTTGTCGCTCTGGCTGGTCGGCAGCCTGGACGTCTCGTTTGCGAATCTTGAAGTCGAGGCAGGCGTGGCGGAGCACGTGAGGTTTGTTTCGCCAGTGCCCTATCTGGAAAGCCTGGCGGTGATGAAAGCGGCGGATGTCCTTTTGCTCGTTGATCCGCCCGTGAAAAAGAATGTGATTCTGCCATCAAAGTTGATTGATTATCTCGGCGCTCGAAAACCGATCCTGGCGATCACGTCACGTGGAAGTCTGACGGCACGCTTGATGGACGCGTGGGGTCAGCCTTGGTGCGATTGCAGCGATGGCGATGCTGTCGCGGCACAGCTGCGCCGAGTGGCATCGGGGGAGTTGTGGGCCGCGCCGGCGGACACATTCCTCAACGACTATCGATCCGACACGGTGGGGCGAAAACTGGCCGCTCTTATTTCCAGTTGCATTGCGGACGTGAACCCAGCTTACATACCCGGTGCCAATCAGAATCCCGAGCCCTAGCGCGAACGCCATCAATTCGTTGCGGTCCAATTCCAACTTTTGAGCGGGGCGCCGCAACACGACTAGCAGCAGGACTCCGATGCCCACCATGAACACGCCGATGGAGACGTTCTGCCAATAATGCTGTTTTAATGCAATGCCGCCGGAGACATCTTCTTCAGTGCCCAGCAGCGATAAGCGCCGGCCGCGTGCTTCGTAGAGAAAAATGAAGGCGAATAGAAATATGCAGATGGCGAACATGCGGCGTTGTAGGGGAGGCAACGGTAAAGTTCCTAGTTTCTGGTTTCTGGTTACTGGTTACTTTTTCTTTACGCGCGGGTAGCTGATCATGTTGGCCAGCATGCGATAGGCGCCAGGGTTTCCTGTGCGCAACTGGCGGTACCAGACAAAACTGGTGTAAATAAAACTGCCGGCGCCCACGTTGGCTATCAGCAACCCGCCGTCCAGCGGTTTTTCGTTCGCGTCGTTAGTGGAGAGAAGCGCGCTGTATTCCGGCGCCCATTTTTTCGGGAAATAGACGCCGCGTTCCTGCACCCAGCCTTGAAAATCGCGCTCCCAGATTTTGCAGGGCTGCGTCAGCAGGGGGTGTTCGGGTTGGAGCAGCCGGACGGGCGCGGATTCATCGGTGACGCGATCGAAGGCGAGTTCAATGGGGTACGGCGCGATTTCACCGCCGCCATTTTTTCCGCGGAAAAATCCCTGGCCGCGCACGGACTGATCTTTCTCGGGAAGATTCCAATCGAAATCCTTATGATACATGCAGACGAGATTTCCGCCGTCGCGCATGAAATGATGGAGGCGCTCTTTCATCTGTCGCACTTCGGGGCGGTATTGTGTGGCGCGCAAATCCAGAATGATGGTGTGGTAGCGGTTTAGATCCGAAGCGCGAAGATCGTCGGGAGTCAGCACGCTGAGTGTGAGACCGAGGCCGGCCTCTTCGAGATTTTTAAGCGCCCGCCATGTGGCGTCGTCGTACGTTTTGACGATCGCAACATGTAAATTCGGCGGCAGTTTTAAAGGCACGCGGCGAAGCTGCGCGACAGGGCCTTTGCGCTGCGCTTCGGCGGTCCAGACGAGCGTGGGGACGGGCTGGTCGCCGCGATTGAGCAGTTCCACGGGCGCGACGGAACGGAATTCGGCGGCTTTGGTTTCGTCTTCGGTTTCAAAGGAGAGCGCGACGGGGCGGTCGACGTCCACGTCTTCTTTCGGCTGGATGCCGACGAATAATTTGAGCGGCTCGGTCACTTTGCGGCGGTTGATGACGACCATGCGGAATACGCCGGGCAGCGGGAAGTGCTCGGGACGGTCGGGGTCGTCGAAAATGAGAACCGGCGACGGCGCGATGGAGACTTCGCGCGGCTGCGCGAGGTCGAGCGGTACGGAGCGCTGCAAGGTGAACGCGCTTTTTTCCGAGCCGGGCGTTGATAGGTGAATCAATGCCTGAACGGGCGTGCGGGATTGAATGCGGCTCCAGATATAATCTTCCGCGGGATAGGTCGCAAACGCGGCGGCGGCGGCTTTCGCGGTGGCTTTGAATTCGAGCGTTGATCCGGCCGGCAAGGCTTGCGGTGCTTCTTGTTTTGAAACGCTCCATTGCGCGGATTCTCCGAGCAGGGTGTAGCTGGCGGAAAGATCGAGCGGCCCGCTGTTGGCGACGCGGAGGGTGATCTCAACGGACTCGTCCGGTGCGGTGATGCTGTCACTGGATTGGATGCTGACGCGGATGCCGGCGGCTTCGAGCGCGGCACGTTGCAAATGCGGGTCACCGTCTTGAAGCGCGAAGGCGGCGATCTCTCCAGCGAGCTCGCGACTTGCACTACGTTGCGGAGAGAGTTTGGCGAGCAGTTTTTCGCACCCGGATTTAAGAGACTCGGGCCGCGCGGAGTTCACGCCGTCGAGCAGCGATTTTTCGTTTTCGATTTTCGGCAGCTTTGATTTCAGCAGCGAGAAATGGCGCATGTCTTTTTCGCCGATGCGCTGCGTGCGCGACATGCCCTGCGTGATGTGTTTGCTTAAGGCGAGCGCGGCGATTTCGGAGGCGCTCAGGCCGGTGAGCGGATCGCGCGCGGAGATGTCGAAGCTGATCGTCGCGCCGGGCGGAGCAAAGCGGCGCAAATACAGTTTCGAGACTTGCCATGGGGAGATGCCGTCCTGCTTCATGTCGTCTATGAAACGCTCGGGATCGGCGGCGGCGTCAAACGCCTGAACGGCCAGCCAGCCGGTGGCGCGGTGATGGCCGTGATCGACTCCGTCGGGATCGTGATTGGTGAAAAGAATGTGCGGCCGCACGAGCCGGATGATGCGCACCATTTGGGCGAGGGCTTTTTCTTCGTTCCAGACTTTCAACGCTTCGTCGCGCGATTTGGAAAAACCGAAATCGGCGAGATTCAGATACCAGACTTTCGCGCCGAGAATCTGCGCGGCTTCGTCGGTTTCACGCGTGCGGAGAACGGCGAGTGCAGCGCCCAATTCGGGGCCGTTCTCGTTCTGGCCGCCTTCGCCTCGCGTGGCCAGACACATGTGGGTTTCGACGCCGAGAGCGCGGCGCAGGTAGCTGAGCGTGCCGCCGTCTTCGTCGTCGGGATGCGCGGCGACGGAGAGCGCGCGGATGCCTGTCTTGGCGACGAGCAGCTCGTTGCGGATCAGATCGAGTCCGCGTTCAAAAGGGGGCTCGGCGTCGGCGGCGATGGCGATGGCGCAGGACAGAAGGAGAACGCTGCCGATTTGATTCCGGATTGAGTGCATTCTGAGCTCCTACTTACTTCACCCCGGCCCCGCTAACAGGGAGGGAGAACGGCAACGACGACTATAAATCGACTTCAACACCGAGTCGCAGAGGACACGGAGGTCGCAGAGATCCGAATGGGTGAGGAACAGAAATTTTCATTTGTCAATTTTCAATTTTAGTTTGTCATTGAACGACAGGCATTGTGATAGTCTATGACAAATTAGAAATTAAAAATGAGAGATGACAAATTCCGTTTTGTTTGTCGTGCCGCGTTGACCTCACCCCCGGCCCCTTCCCGCCAGCAGGGAGGGAGCGCGGCAACGACGAGGCAACGGCAACTTGCACTGCAACATTTTCACTCTTTCAGATGGGTATAAGCAAACCCCTCCCCCTCCCCCTCCCGCACGGGGGAGGGGAAAAACACCTCTTTCCAACTTACGGCGTCATTTCTTTCGCTGGAGGAAACCGGCTGACGCGATCGCTAGCAGGCTCATCAGCATCAAACACAGCGACAGCGCGAATGCGGGCGCGGGATCGGTGCGGAACATTTCGGCAATCCGCACGCTGACCGGACGCGTGCTGGACGAGAACAACAGTTGAGACGCGACAAATTCGCCGGCGCCGGAAATAAAACATATCAGCCCGGCCGCCACGAGCGAGGGGAACATCAGCGGCACCGTCACGCGCCGCAACACCCTCGCGGGGCTGGCACCCAGACTGCGCGCCGCCTGTTCTACGTCGCCGCCGATGGCGCTGAGCGCGGCGCGCGCGGGACGCACGGCGAGCGGCAGGTTTCTGACGACGTAAGCGAGAATGAGAATGGCGGCGCTTCCGCCGAGCGGCAGACCGAAGGCCAGAATGGACGGCGCGTTGAAGGCGCTGAGCAGGGCGATGCCGATGACGCTTCCGGGCAGGGCGATGGCGAGCATCACGGAGAATTCCACGGGCAGCGCGGCCCAGAATGCGGCGCGGCGAAGACCGAGGGCGATGGCGACGGCAAACGCGATGTCGATGGTGGCGGCGATGGCGCCGTAAAGGGCGCTGCGGCCCAGCGCGGTGAGATCGCCGGGGCCGAGACTGGCGACGAGCGCGGCGATGCCGCCGGTGGCATTGGGCGTGGGCCAGAGGGCGTTGAGGACGACGGATATCGGCGGCGCCAAAAGAAGGACAAGCGCGCTGAGCGAGAGCAGCAGGCGCACCGTTTTTCCGGCGGGCGATGCGGGCGGGCGGCGCTGGCGCGCGGCCCCTTTGATGCCCAACGCGATGTCGACTCCGCCGGAGATTTTCTGTTGAAGGATGAGAAACGGAGGCAGCGCGAGCAGCGCGATGGCGGCGAGGACGATGCTGAGCGCGCGCTGAATGCCGGGGTCGTCGTCATTCTTAAAAATTTCAACGGTGAGGTAGCGCGAGCCGTTATCCAGAAAATACGGGGCGCTGAAACTGGCGGCGGAGGCCATGAAGACGAGCAGACAACTGGCCAGAAGCGGGGCGCGGATGACGGGAACGACAGCGGTCCAGAATGTTTTGAAAGTTCCGGCGCCGAGACTGCGGGCGGCTTCCTCGCGCGACGGGTCGGCATCGTCGAGCGCGGCGGCGACGTAAGCGTACGTGTAGACGCCGAAGGAATAGGCATGCAGCAGGAGGACCTGCGTGAATCCGCCGAACCAGGGACGGCCGCCGTTCAGCGGAATGACGCGCCAGAGCGACCCTGTTTCGCCGATGAGCCGGAAAAAAGCGAGCGTGCCGACGAGCGGCGGCATGATCAGCGGAGCGTAGCCGCAGAGCGCGAAAAAGCGCCGCGCGGGAAAATCGCGCCTCCACCAGAGCAGCACGAGAAAAAGCCCCCACGCGCCGGAACAGAGGACGGTGAGCAGTGATAAGGAGAGAGTACCCCAGGCGGCTTCGCGCAAGGTGGGTTCGGAAAAAAAGCGGCGAATCGGCGCGCCCACAGGCTGAGCGCCAAGAGGCCAGCCCATGTCGGCAGCGCGGTGCGGCGCGACGGGCAAAGTGAACCCTTCCAGCAGCATGGCGGCGAGCGGGTAAACGACATAGGCGAGCAGCGGCAGAGCCAGCAGGAGTGCGGGGAGATTACGGCGCGACATATAAACAGGGTATAGGGTTTGAGGTTTAGGGTCCAGGGTGTCTGCATACGGAGGCGCTATGTGACACTCTTCCTTAAAGGAGAGGGGAACACAAGGGCACGGGTGCGCTTTTTGTCAGGCATCAGCGCCGGCGATTTTTAGTACGGCGGCCATCATGGCGGGCAGGTCTTTGGGAACTTGCGCGGTGACCATGCGGCCGTCCACGACGCAGGGCTCGTTGACCCAGATGGCGCCGGCGTTTTCAAGGTCGTCGCGGATGGCGGCGACGCTGGTGAGGCGTTTGCCTTTGACGATTTTCGCGCTGATCGGGACCCAGCCGCCGTGGCAGATGAAGGCGACGATGGCACCCGAGGCCCAGACATCGGCGACGAGCTTATTGCATTCGGGGTAACGGCGCAGTTTGTCGGGACAGAAGCCGCCGGGAACGACGAGGATCTTGACGGACTTCGGTTTGATCTCCTTAAAGGTGCAGTCGGAGACGACGGGGTAGCCTTCCTTGGAACCGTAGCTCTCGCCTTTTTTCGGCGCGGCGACTTTGACGTCGTAACCGGCTTCGATCAGGCGCAGGCGCGGGTAATGCAGTTCGAGATTCTCGTAGATGTTTTCAGCGAGGACGACGGCGAGACCTTGGGATGGCATGGGGTTCTCCTTTTAAAAACAAAATCGATACCAAGACACGAC